>ENA-UEYI01002439-UEYI01002439.1-human-gut-metagenome-genome-assembly--contig:-NODE-2439-length-12898-cov-2.738320_pt1 | contig 12898 bp, 10 predicted proteins | sample MGYA00242900_ERZ507916 | MGnify/ENA primary metagenome ERZ507916 (study PRJEB26167, sample SAMN06115521) | human gut metagenome | host: Homo sapiens | place: China:Chongqing | collected 2015-09-02...
CGGCGGTGCGGCGGCTGAACCAGCTGACCGGGCTGTTCATCCTCCGCCGCATGAAGGCGGATGTGCTGAAAGAGCTGCCGCCCAAGACCGAGAACATCTACCGCATCGAGCTGGAAGAAGAACAGCGCAAGCTCTATCTGGCGGCGGTGCTGGATGCCCGCGAAAAGCTCAAGGCGGCCAAGCCCGAAGACAAGATGGCCGTGTTTGCCGTGTTGATGCGGCTGCGGGAGATCTGCTGCGACCCGCACCTCATCGCCGACAACTGGGCGGGCGGCAGCGCCAAGCTGGACGCCTGCACCGAGCTGGTGACCTCCGCCGTGGAGGGCGGGCACCGCATCCTGCTGTTCAGCCAGTTCACCTCCATGCTGGACCTGCTGGCCAAACGTCTGGATGAAGCGGGCATCAGCCACTTCACGCTGCAGGGCTCGACCCCGAAGCCGGTCCGCGCCGAACTGGTGCGGCGGTTCAACGGGGGCGAGGTGAGCGTTTTCCTCATCTCGCTGCGGGCGGGCGGCACCGGCCTGAACCTGACCGCCGCTGACATCGTCATCCACTACGACCCGTGGTGGAACGTGGCAGCGCAGAACCAGGCCACCGACCGTGCCTATCGCATCGGCCAGCAGAACCCGGTGCAGGTGTACAAGCTCATTGCACAGGATACCATTGAAGAAAAGATCGTTGCATTGCAGCAGGCCAAGCAGTCGCTGGCCGAGACGGTGACGGGCAGCGCCGACGGCGCGATCCTGTCGATGAAGCCGGAAGAGCTGCTGGAATTGTTGGAGGTGCCGGAACCATGAACTTTGCGATTTTTGCACGGCCGGTGGTGACCATTTACGACCTGACCGAAACGACGAAGGAAAGCGACGCGGGGGTCGTCTCCACCATCGGGGACGAGGGTTTGTATGGGCAGGTCTGCCAGGTGCGCACGGCCCCCGGCGGCGTGACGGCAGAGGGCGTACCGCTGCCGGAGGAGATGGCCGAAGTGGTCAGCTTTTGCGGCTATCACGGCTATGTGTTCGCATCGGAGCTGCGGTTCTGCGGGGAAGCGGAACTGCGGAGCTACCTTGCCGCCGAATGGGTGATGGCGGGCCGCGCGACCGATGTGCTGACCCTGCCAAAGGTGCAGGGCGTCCGGCTGCTGGAGCTGGAGCGCGGTGCGCTGCTGCGCCGCCTGCCCGAAGAGGCCCCCCACGACGGCTGGGCGCTGGTCCGGCTCGTGGATGGACGGACTGGCTATGTCCGGGCTGTGGCGCTGGAGCCGGTGCGCTGGCCGATGACGGCGGTGTTCACCCAGCAGGCAGGCCGCCGCTTTGACGAAGCACTGGCGCTGGCCGAGGGGTGCAGGCCCGAAGAGCTTGTGCCCCGTGCCCTTGACCGCTGGTACGGCGGCAGCGAGGAAGCGTTCCGGAATGCGTTGGCCGAGCAGGCCAAACGGTATCTGGGCACAGAGTACCGCTGGGGCGGCAAGTCGGGCCGGGGCATCGACTGCTCCGGCCTTGTGAGCAGCGCCTACATGCAGTGCGGCGTCCTCATCTACCGGGACGCCCGACTTGTGGAGGGCTGGCCCATGCACGAGATCCCGAAGGAACAGGTCCGGCGCGGCGATGCGCTCTACTTCCCCGGCCACATCGCGCTCTATCTGGGCGAGGGGCGGTATATCCACTCCACCGGTGCCGCAGGGAGCGGCGGCGTGGTGCTCAACAGCCTGGACCCGGACGACCCGCTCTACCGGGAAGATTTGGTGAAGAGCCTGTATGCGGTGGGAAGTTTGTTTTGAACCCGCTCCGTCTCGCTCCACCTGTCAGCTCCCCCGAAGGGGGCGCTTTGGGCAAAGCCGGGAACGCGGCACGGACTGTCAAGGCCTCTTCTACAAGGAGAGGTGGCATTGCGAAGCAATGACGGAGAGGTTGTACGAAGGAATGACAATCGAAAGGATTACGATCTATGAAAGTCTTTGATCTCCATTGTGATACCCTGAGCGAATTGCGCTATGCCGAGCGGCGGGGCGAAGCCAAGAGCTTTGCAGCCAATGATCTGCACATTGATCTGGAAAAGCTGCATAAGGGCGACTACATGCTGCAATGCTTTGCCGCCTTTGTGAACCTGAGCGACCCGACCCCCGGCGCAGACCCGCTGGTGACGGCGCTGGAAGAGGTGGATGTGTTCAAGCGGATCATGGCGAAGTATTCCGACCAGATCGCGCCGGTCTATCGCCCGGAGGACATCCGCCGCAACGCGCAGGCCGGAAAGATCAGCGGAATGCTGACCATCGAGGAGGGCGGCTGCTGCAAGGGCAGCCTGGGTGTGCTGCGGCAGATGTATGAGCTGGGTGCCCGCATGATGACCCTGACCTGGAACCACGAAAACGAGCTGGCCAGCCCCAATGTGGTGCCCGGCGGGGGCGGGGACATCTGGCCCTGCAAGCCCAACACCGAGACCGGCCTGAAGGAGCGCGGGTTTGAATTTCTGGCCGAGATGGAGCGCCTGCACATGATCGTGGACGTGAGCCACCTGTCCGACCGGGGGTTCTGGGATATCGCGGAGCACAGCACCCGCCCCTTTGCGGCCAGCCACTCCAACTGCCGCGCTCTGGCACCCCACTGCCGCAACCTGACCGACGAGATGATCCGCGTCATGGCCGAAAAGGGCGGTCTCGTGGGCCTGAACTACTGCTCCGGCTTCCTGGATGACCAGCCGCGCCCGGAACTCTGCCGCAGCACCACGGCCCTGATGGCCCGGCACGCAGCCCATTTCAAGCAGGTGGGCGGCATTGAGATCATCGGCCTGGGCAGCGACTTTGACGGCATCGGCGGCAAGCTGGAAATGGGCGACTGCTCCAAACTTCCGCTGCTGGCCGACGCGCTGCGGAAGGAAGGCTTCACCGAGGACGAGGTGGAGCAGATCTTCTTCCGCAACGCCCAGCGCTTCTTCGAGGAAAATCTGTAAATAGAAAGGGAAAGATTCCGAAATGGATAAAAATATGACGCTGGAAAAGCGGATCGCGGCCGAGCTGTACTCCTATCAGGGCAAGATGAGCGTTTTTGTGGACGACCTGCAGGGCCGCACGGTCGAGATCGGGGCCGATGAAGCATTCGAGACGGCCTCGACCATCAAGGCATTCATCCTGGCGGCGCTGTATCTGCAGGTCAGCCGGGGCAAGGCCAGCCTGGACGAGCGCATCACCTACGAGGAGAGCCAGTTCGTGGACGGCTCCGGTATGCTGCGGGCGCTGGGCGTGGGTGCGGCGCTCAAGGTGAAGGACACCGCCACCATGATGATCATCTGCTCGGACAACATCGCCACCAATATGATCATCGACTATCTGGGGCTGGATACGATCAACGCCTGCATCCGGGAGCTGGGCTTTGCCCACACGGTGCTGCACAATCCGCTCCACTTTGACCGCTACCGCGACCTTGGCACCACCACCCCCCGCGATTACGCGGCGCTGTTCGCGCAGGTGGCAAAGGGCACCCTCGTCAGCAAAGAGGCCAGCGCGGAGATGTTGGCCATCTTCCGCCAGCAGCACTACAATACCATGCTGACCCACGATTTCCCGCAGTTCTATCTGGACTGCGAGGAGACCGGCGAACCGGAACGCATCTGGGTGGCCAGCAAGAGCGGCAGCATGAACGCCTGCCGCAACGACGGCGGCATCGTCCACACCCCTTACGGCGAGTATGTCATCGTGCTGATGAACAAAGACTTCCATGATATCATCGAGTACAACGACCACCCCTCCATGGTCTACGGTGCCCGCGTCTCCCGGATGATCCTGGACCAGATCCTGGCCTGCGAGGGCAGACTGTATCTGGACTGATCCGTTCGCGGTGCCCCGTCGGCTCCTCCCGGAGGAACCGGCCGTGAAAAATCGAAAAAATATACAACAACGTGAAAAATAGAGGGAAACATGACAGAAAGTATAACGATCTCTCCGCTGATGCTGGTCTTCCTGATGTGCATGACCGGCTTTGCGGGCTTTGTGGACTCGGCAGCGGGCGGCGGCGGACTCATCAGCCTGCCGGCCTACCTGTTTGCGGGGCTCCCGGCCCACTACACCTACGGCACCAACAAATTCAGCGCCGCCTGCGGCACCACCTTTGCCACGGCGCAGTTTTTCCAAAAGGGTGCCATGAACATCAAAGTGGGCCTGCTGGCAGCAGCAGGCAGCTTTGTGGGCAGTGCCCTTGGCTCCCACATCGTGCTGCTGCTCAGCGATGAGGCATTGCGGGCCATGATGCTCGTCATCCTGCCCATTGCGGCCGTGCTCATCCTGTGGCGGCGGAACCTGCCGGACGAGAACCGCGACGACGGTACCCTGACGGCCAAAAAGGCCGTGCTGGCTTTGGCCATCGGTCTGGGCATCGGCCTGTACGATGGCATCTTCGGCCCCGGCACCGGCACCTTTGCCATCATCGCCTTTACCACCCTGATGGGCTTTGACCTGCGCACGGCAGGCGGCAACGCCAAGGTGCTCAACCTTGCCAGCAACTACGCCAGCCTGGTCACCTACCTGATGAACGGGCTGGTGATCTTCTCGGTGGGCATCCCCTGCGCCGTCAGCGGCATCGTGGGCAACCTGCTGGGGTCGCATTTTGCCCTGAAGAACGGCGCCAAGTTCATCCGCCCCATGATGCTCGTGGTGCTGGTGCTCCTGCTGGGCAAGCTCGTTTCGGACGCGGTGCTGTAAACAAAAAAACGAGGAACTGCACAAAACAGTTCCTCGTTTTTGCGTCTGAGGGTTACAGATCCAGCGTCAGGGTCTTGTCGAAGAAGGCGATGCCGAAAGCACCGGGGCCGGCGTGGGTGCCGATGACACAGCCGATCTGGCGGACCAGCAGGTCTTCCTGCTGCAGGTTGTCGCGCAGGTAGGTCTGGATGGGCGTCACCTCACGGGGGGAGACGGTGTAACCGGCCAGCGCCGGGAAGGCGGGATTGATGCCGCCCATCTCCTCGACCTTCTTGAACAGGGCCACGTAGGCGCCGGGCAGGCCGCGGGCCTTGCCTGCCATAGCGACCTTACCGTCCTGGATGGTGATAAGGGGCTTGATGCCCAGCATCCCGCCTGCGACGGCTACGGCAGCGGGCAGGCGGCCGCCCTTGCGCAGGTACTTCAGGTCGTCGATGGCGGCCACAAGGTGCAGGTGCTCCTTGGCGTGTTCCAGAATGGCGGCGATCTGACCGGCCGTTTTGCCGGAATCCCGCAGCTGGACGGCCAGGCGGACGAGCAGGGCTTCGCTCAGGCAGACGTGTCCGCTGTCCACAAAGAGGACGTTGTCCACATTGGCCATGTCAGCGGCCAGCTTGGCGCACTGGTAGGTGCCGGACAGTGCGTGGGACAGGAAGATGCCGATGACCTCGTCCCCGGCGGCAGCGGCTTCGAGGAAGAAGTTCTCGAACAGTTCCGGGCTGGGCTGGCTGGTGGTGGGCAGCTTGCGGCACCCGGCCAGGATCTCATAGTAGGCGGAGGGGGTCATGTCCACGCCATCCCGCAGGACGGTGCCGTCCTCCAGCGTGACGTTCAGGGGGATGACGGTCACGCCCAGCTGCTCGGCTTCGGCGGGCAGGATGTCGGACGCAGAATCGGTGAGAATACGGATCATAAATACAATACCTCCGAGGGTCGTGGCCGTAAAACGACCAATTCATCAGAAAAGTCGTGGGAATTATACCAGATGCAGAGGGAAAAAGTCAATTGTTTGAGCAAAAATTTCTTCGCATTTTCGCAAAACAGCTCCGTGGCTTGCGCAAATGGGGGCGGATGTGGTACAATGTCCGCCGATGGGAGGGCTGTGCGTGAAAGAAAAACAGGAAACGGCCGCGTTCTGGAAAATGTTCGGTCTGGCGGCACTGCTCTGGGCTGCGCTGGCAGCGGGGTCTGAACTGCTGTTTCCGTCGTCGGCTGCGGCCCCGGCGGGGGCGGCAGGCCTCCTGCGCAGCTGTCTGGTGCTGCCGGTGGCGGAGGAACTGGTCTTTCGCGGGGCCGCGCTGCGGCTGCTGCGTCCGCTGGGACGGAATGCGGCCATCCTGGGGCAGGCGGTACTGTTTGCTGCGCTGCACGGCAGTCTGCAGGCCAAAGCGTACGCGCTTGGGATGGGGCTGCTCTTCGGCTGGGCGGCAGACCGGTCGGGAAGCCTTCTGCCCGGCATCCTGCTGCATATCCTGAACAATGGGGCCGTGCTGGCCCGCTGCCTGGCAGAAAGGGGAACACCATGACCGATTATGAATTGATGGGCGCGGCGCTGGCCGAAGCCGAACAGGCCGCTGCGCTGGGCGAAGTACCGGTGGGGGCCGTCATCGCGAAGGACGGCGAGATCATCGCATCGGCCCACAATACGCGGGAGACCGAGAAAAATGCTCTCCACCATGCCGAGCTGCTGGCCATCGACGCGGCCTGCAAAAAGCTGGGCGGCTGGCGGCTGTGGCAGTGTGAGCTGTTCGTGACGCTGGAACCCTGCCCCATGTGCAGCGGGGCCATCCTCAACAGCCGCATCCGGCGGGTGGTCTACGGGGCGGCAGACACGAAAGCGGGTTGCTGCGGGTCGGTGACCGACCTGTTCGCCCTGCCGTTCAATCACCACCCGGCGGTGGAAAACGGGCTGCGGGCCGAGGAAGCACAGGCGCTGTTGCAGGCGTTTTTTCTCCGGCTGCGGGAGGAGCGGGCCGGCAAACCCCGCTGGAGACCGCCTGTGACGAAGTGAAAATTGAAAAAAGTGGGAACTGCGTGAAAAAGTCTGCGGTTCCCACTTTCTTTTTTCGAGAAATTGTGCTATATTATTCAATGGAAACTTGTCGAAACCACACACAATCGTTCCCAGGCACGCCGCAGGACCGGACTTGACCGGAAGAAGTGAGCAGAGCGCTGTTCTGGGGAGCGTGGAACGGCAGTTCCTCCTGCCTGTGCGGATTTTTGTATGGGCAGAGAACAAGCGACAGGAGGGCTGACTCTTGTACGATGACGAATTTGAGCTGACATTCAATCTGCAGGACGAGGACGCCGCACCGGTGGAGCTGCCCAAGGCAGCGGAAGAGGCCGGACCGGAAGCCCCGGCTGAAACGCGGGAACCCGCAGCCGATGAGGAACCGACCATCGTGCTGCCGGACCGCAGGCCGGAGCCAGCCGCAGAAGCGGCAGCGCCGGACATGCCGCAGCCGGAAGCACCCGAACCGCAGCCGGAGGCACCGCCCCGGCCTGCCAACGGGCGGTGTGTGCTGATCTCTGGCGGCGACCGTGGCATCGGCGCAGCGGCAGCGCGGGCGTTTTACGCGGCGGGCGACCGTGTGGCGGTGTTCTACCACACCAACGCCGACGCGGCGGCGGCTCTGGAACAGGAGCTGCCCGGCTGCATCGCCATCCAGTGCGATGTGGCATCCCGCGCCAGCTGCGAGGTCGCGTTCCATGCGGCCGAACAGGCGCTGGGCCGGGTGGATGTGCTGGTGAGCAATGCGGGCATCGCCCAGCAGAAGCTGTTCACCGACATCACCCCGGAAGAGTGGCAGCATATGCTGGACGTGAACCTGACCGGTGCGTTCCACCTGTGTCAGCTGGCGCTGCCGGGTATGATCCGCCGCAAGGCCGGACGCATCCTGACCGTGAGCAGCATGTGGGGCCAGACCGGCGGCAGCTGCGAGGTGCATTACTCTGCAGCAAAGGCAGGCCTGATCGGCCTGACCAAGGCTTTGGCCAAAGAAGAAGGCCCCAGCGGCATCACAGTGAACTGTGTTGCGCCCGGGGTCATTGATACCGATATGATGGCAGCATTCACCGCCGAGGATAAGGCAGCGCTGGCCGAAGAGACCCCTGTGGGCCGTCTTGGCAGCGCAGACGAAGTGGCGCAGCTGCTGGTGTTCCTTGCCGGCGAGGGTGCGGGCTACATCACCGGTCAGGTGTTCGGCGTGAACGGAGGACTTGTGATCTGATGCGCAGGAACACTTTATTACAGGATTTCCCCCGGCGGGAGCATCCCCGGAGCAAGAAGGAGAGAGCAAAATGGGCATGACTTTAAAGGAACTGTTGACGAAAGGCGAAGGCACCATTTCGGCCAAGGAGGCCAAGGCGCTGGCTGCACAGTGCAGAATGGATGAGGAAACGCTCTACACCCTTCTGGAAGAACGCGGGATCAAGGTGCTGGAAGAGGACACGGAGCCGATGCTGGATGTGGACAGCATCATGGCTGAGGTGGAGAGCGCCGAGAACAACAACGATGATCTGGGCATCACAGAGGACGAGGACGAGCAGAGCGAGGAGAACCCTGCAGACCTGAAGGCTGCCATGGACGAACTGCTGGACGACCCCGTTAAGAACTACCTCAAGCAGATCGGCCAGATCCCGCTGCTGAGCGCGGAGCAGGAGGTGGAGCTGAGCCGCCGCATCCATGCCGGTGCCGAGGCGGCGCACATCCTGCAGGCCGACCGCCAGAAGTACGGCGGGCCGGAGTACATCAAAAAGAACAGCGCCCGCTTCTCGTTTGAAGAGGACGAGAACAGCCGCAGCTATACCGAAGATCTGGACGAGGAGGGCAACGAGAAGCCCAGCGAGGATGCCGAGGAAAAGGCTGCCGAAGAGGAAGCTATGGAGGCTGTGGAGAACGGCCCCCTGAGCGACGAAAAGCGCGCTGAGCTGCTCAAGACCCGCCGCGATGGCCTGAACGCCCGCCGCAGCCTGAGCGAGGCGAACCTGCGTCTGGTGGTGTCCATTGCCAAAAAGCATGTGGGCCACAATCTGGCATTCCTGGATCTGATCCAGGAGGGCAACATCGGCCTGATCAAGGCTGCCGAGAAGTTCGACTGTGACCGCGGCTTCCGCTTCTCCACCTACGCCACCTGGTGGATCCGTCAGGCCATCACCCGCGCCATCGCGGACCAGGCCCGCACCATCCGCATCCCGGTGCACATGGTGGAGACCATCAACCGCATGCGTCAGGCCACCAACCAGCTGGTGTACCAGAACGGTCACGAGCCCACCCCGGAAGAGCTGGCAAAGGCCATGGACATGAGCGTGGAGCGCGTGCGCGAGATCCAGCGCATGGCACAGGAGCCGGCAAGTCTGGAAAGCCCCGTGGGTGAGGAAGAGGATTCCTCTCTGGGCGATTTCGTCGCAGACGAAAATGCCGAAGCCCCCGGCAAGGCCGCAGACCGCGCCATGGTGGCACAGCAGATCAATCTGGCGCTCAAGAGCCTGACCCCCCGTGAGGAAAAGGTCATCCGCCTGCGCTTTGGTCTGGACGATGGCCGTCCCCGTACGCTGGAAGAGGTTGGCCGTGACTTTGGCGTTACCCGTGAGCGTGTGCGCCAGATCGAGGCAAAGGCCATCCGCAAGCTGCACAGCCGCAAGTGCCTGTCCCTGCTGAACGGCCTGATCGAGTGATAAAGTAAGACTCCTTCAGTCATCGCTGCGCGATGCCAGCTCCCTCAAAGAGGGCGTCCTTGGCAAAACCGGAAAGTTGTCCGTACTGCCAAAGGCCCCATCGCCGAGGGGGCTGTCTGCGCAAGCAGACTGGGGGAGTTTTATGTTACAGCAGCTCTCAGCTGTTGGCGCTGTTGTTCACGATCTTTTTGGCGGGCAGCTTGTTCATGGCAGAGCTGTCCAGATCGTGTGCCAGCTCTGCACCGCCTGCGGCCAGTGCGTCGTCCAGCTCGCCGCCCTTCATATCGCTCAGGATCTGGCTGCGCAGGTCGTCCAGCGAGGAAACGCTCAGCGGGTCTACACGCACCATCAGGAGCAGGGTGTGGCTGTTGATCTGCACGGCAGCGGCTTCGCCGTAGGAAAGGCTGCGCAGAGCATCGGCTGCGCCATCCTGCGTAAAGGCCGAAGCAACATCGCTCTCGGTCAGCAGCTCGGTCTGGACGCTGGCGCTGTCGTCGGAAGTTTCGCCGTCCAGCACAGCGTAGATGTCCGGCAGGGCATTCTGTGCGGCCTCATGCAGGGCACTCACCTGATCCGAGACCGTCTCGCCGCCTGCGGCGTTGACGCTGTCGGCAGCGGCCTGTGCCAGCTTGAGCATCTCGGCCTTCTGGTCATCGTCCGCAAAGGCGTAGGTGCTGGTATTGTACAGCGGGATGCTGATGTAGCAGATCTCATACATGCTGTCGTCCAGATGGCTGGTCAGCTCGTCGTCCTCCACCGGGGTCTCGCCGTCCGGGCCGTAGACCATATCCAGCAGGGCGGTGTGCTCCACCTGCAGACGTTCATATGCCTTGACGGTCTCCAGACCAATGCCGTTGGCGGTGTAGGTGTCGCCGTACTGGTCCATCATCTGCTGGGCATAACGGTCGGCAGTGGAAAGCTGCTCTGCAGTCAGCTCACCGCCCAGCGCCTTGAAGCGGGCATCCACAGCGGCCAGCGTTTCCAACGTTTCCTGCGTTTTCTGGGCCACATAGTCGCTCACAACTGCGGTCTCGCCGCTGTCAGAGTCGGTGGTGATGGTCTCTTTCAGGAAGGCTTTTACGTCGGTGGTGTCCTGATCGGTGCCGGCAAGCTGGGCGGCCTGCTGGTAAGCACCGTACTGTGCCAGCAGATACATGCCGGAGGTGATCTCAAAATCACCGATGCTGCCCACGGTGTCCGGGGCGGAAATGGTGCAGCCCACAAGGCTGAACACCAGTGCAAGTGCGCAGATCAGCGCGAGAAGTTTCTTTTTCATGGCAATGCTCCTATGATGTTTATTTTTGCTCGGCGGAGGCAAGGATCTCTGCCATCGCCTTGAGGATGCTTTGCAGCAGTTCCAGCGGCTTTTCGTCGGGCTGCAGCGTGACCGAGAGATAGGGCCGGTTGCCTGCACCGGCGGTGACGCGGCCGTTGAAAGCCACCAGCAGGCCCCGGATCATGGGCAGCTCCAGACTTTCCAGCTGCAGGGTGAGGGTGTCCTTTTTCTGGGTCACTTCGGTCACGCCCACAGCGGAAGCCTGCACGCGCACCAGCGACACGTTCACCAGATCGCTCACCGAGGGCGGCGGGTCTCCGTAGCGGTCGATGAGCTCGTCCAGCACATCGGCGGCATCCTCTGCCGTCTGGATGGCGGCAATGCGCTTATAAGCTTCAATGCGGCCCGGGCCGTCTGCGATATATTTCTCCGGGATGAAGGCATCCACCCGCAGGTCCACAAGGCATTCACTCTTGTCCCGCCGGACAGGTTCGCCCTTGGCCCGGGCGATGGCCTGCCCCAGCATCTTCACGTAGAGGTCGTAGCCCACGGCCTCCATGTGGCCGTGCTGGCTGTGGCCCAGAAGACTGCCCGCACCCCGGATCTGCAGATCCCGCATGGCGATGCGGAAGCCGGAGCCGAAGGCCGTGAACTCCCGGATAGCGGAGAGCCGCTTCTGGGCGATATCGGTCAGGGTCTTGTCCCGGCGGAAGGTGAAGTAGGCGTAGGCCTTGCGACCGGAGCGCCCCACCCGCCCACGGATCTGGTACAGCTGCGCCAGACCCATGCGGTCGGCGTCCTCGATGATGAGGGTATTGCAGTTGGGCACATCCACGCCGGTTTCGATGATGGTGGTGCAGACCAGAATATCGATCTCCTGATCCACCAGCTGCTGCCAGATGCGGGAGAGCTGTTCCTCGCTCATCTTGCCATGGGCGGTGACGATCCGGGCATCCGGCGCCATCTCGGCAATCTTCCGGGCACAGGCGTCAATGCTCTCCACCCGGTTGTGGAGGTAGAATACCTGTCCGCCCCGGCGCAGTTCCCGGCGGATGGCTGCCGCCAGGATCTCCCGGTCATATTCCAGCACATAGGTCTGTACCGGGTGACGGTCCTGGGGTGCCTCCTCGATGACCGACATATCCCGGATGCCGCTCATCGCCATGTTGAGGGTCCGGGGAATGGGGGTCGCCGAGAGGTTGAGCACATCCACGGTGTGGAACATCTCCTTGAACCGCTCCTTGTGCGCCACACCGAACCGCTGTTCCTCGTCGATGATGGCAAGGCCCAGATCCTTGAACTGCACGTCCTTCTGGATCACCCGATGGGTGCCGATGACAATGTCCACCAGGCCCCGGCGGATATCCTTGACGATTTCCTCCTGCTGCTTGGGGGTACGGAACCGGGAGAGCAGTTCAATGCGCACCGGATACCCCTCCATGCGCTGCAGGAAGGTCTGGTAGTGCTGCCAGGCCAGAATGGTGGTGGGCACCAGCACGGCGCACTGTTTGCTGTTCATCACGCACTTGAACGCCGCCCGGATGGCCACCTCGGTCTTGCCGAAGCCCACATCGCCGCAGAGCAGCCGGTCCATGGGCTGGGGACGCTCCATATCGTGCTTGATCTCATCGATGCAGCGGAGCTGGTCATCGGTCTCCTCATAGGGGAACCGGGCCTCGAACTCCCGCTGCCAGTCGTTGTCCGGGTCAAAGGCATAGCCCTTGGCCTGCATGCGCTGGGCATAGAGCCGGATCAGCTCATCTGCCATATCCGCCACAGCCTTCTTGACCCGGGCCTTGGTCTTGCTCCACTCGGCGGAGTTGAGCTTGTTGAGCCGGACGCCGCCGTCCTCTCCGCCGCCGATGTACTTGGACACCAGATCCAGCTGGGTGACCGGCACATACAGCACATCTTTTTTGTCATACTCGATGCGCAGATAGTCCTTCTGCACACCCTGCACGGTCATACGCTGGATGCCCGCATACCGGCCGATACCGTGGCTCTGGTGTACGACCAGATCGCCAACGGTGATCTCGCTCAGGCTGTTCAGGGCATCCCTGCTGCGTTTTTTCTTTTTCTGCGCACTGCTGACGCCGAACGCACGGGCCGTAAAGACCGCGTATCGGGCAAACGGCAGGCTGCACCCGGCGGAAAGCTGCCCCGGCAGCACCTGCACCAGCCCGGCGGTGCCCGCAGCGGCGGCATCGGTGGTTACCTGCAGCCCCTTGGTGCGCAGGTCGGCGGCAAGGCCGGCC
>ENA-UEYI01002445-UEYI01002445.1-human-gut-metagenome-genome-assembly--contig:-NODE-2445-length-12864-cov-4.470869_pt1 | contig 12864 bp, 12 predicted proteins | sample MGYA00242900_ERZ507916 | MGnify/ENA primary metagenome ERZ507916 (study PRJEB26167, sample SAMN06115521) | human gut metagenome | host: Homo sapiens | place: China:Chongqing | collected 2015-09-02...
TTGACATACGTATATGGTATCGGACGCAGTAGTTCAGCAAAGATTTTGGACAAGGCAGGTGTTGATCGTGACCTGAAAGTAAAGGATTGGACTGATGATCAGGCTGCTAAGATCCGTGAAATTATCGGTGCTGAATACAAGGTTGAAGGTGATCTTCGTTCAGAAGTACAGTTGAACATTAAGCGATTAATGGATATTGGTTGCTATCGTGGTGTTCGTCATCGTCTGGGCCTGCCGGTTAGAGGACAGAGCACTAAGAATAATGCCCGTACACGTAAGGGAAGAAAGAAAACAGTTGCAAATAAGAAAAAAGCTACTAAATAATAATTGTTGATATGGCAAAGAAAACAGTCGCAGCTAAGAAAAGAAATGTGAAAGTTGATGCAAATGGACAATTGCATGTTCATTCTTCATTCAACAACATCATCGTTTCTTTGGCAAACAGTGAAGGTCAGATTATCTCATGGTCTTCAGCAGGAAAGATGGGATTTAGAGGTTCTAAGAAGAACACTCCTTACGCAGCTCAGATGGCTGCTCAGGATTGCGCTAAAGTAGCGTATGATCTTGGCCTGAGAAAGGTAAAAGCTTACGTAAAGGGTCCGGGTAACGGACGTGAGTCTGCTATCAGAACGGTACACGGAGCAGGTATTGAAGTTACAGAAATTATTGATGTTACTCCATTGCCTCACAACGGTTGTCGTCCTCCGAAAAGAAGAAGAGTATAATAAAGATAACCTATTCAGATGTAACTTGATTTTGTTAAATAATGGATTGCATTCCTTTCTGTAATCGCGGCTGCAACAAATTGAGTTCATTAATAACAATTAAATTAGAAAAGAAATGGCTAGATATACTGGACCAAAAACTAGAATTGCACGTAAATTCGGTGAAGCAATCTTCGGAGCAGATAAAGTTCTGTCTAAGAAAAACTATCCTCCCGGACAGCATGGAAACAACCGTCGCAAAAAAACTTCTGAGTACGGTGTCATGTTGGCTGAAAAGCAGAAAGCTAAATATACATACGGTGTGTTGGAAAAACAGTTCCGTAACTTGTTTGAAAAGGCTGCAAGCGCTAACGGTATTACCGGTGAAATCTTGTTGCAGAGTTTAGAGGCTCGTCTTGACAACGTGGTGTTCCGTTTGGGTATTGCTCCGACTCGTGCTGCTGCCCGTCAGTTAGTAAGTCACAAGCACATTACAGTAGATGGAAAGGTAGTTAATATTCCTTCATTCTCTGTAAAACCCGTGTATGGAGCAAAAAAGCTGGCATCTAGCATAGTATACTCATCAAAATTGTTGAGCGCAGATTGTGTTTTCACTTTTTTGATGGGCAAAATACCTGTCAGATAGGCAAGGGCTACATACTTTGCCGGTTCACTGCCTTTGAAAAGATTACGCAGAAAGTCAATATATTGCTCTTGTACTTTGGTGTTGTGGGATTCGTCTCTGATGAAAACGTCCCATTCGTCAATGACGATAACAAATTTATTGCCTGTTGCAGCATTGATAGCTGATAATGCTCCGGAAATTTTTTGTACATCATCAGGAACAATTTTGCCGTAAAGTTGGCGCAGTTCGTTCAATACTATTTTAGTTATGTATGGAACAGTAGCTTCAGCTTTGCCACATTCTTTAAAACACCATTGTATGTCGAAGTGGAGCACATCGTATTTATTAAGATGTCTTGTGAAGCTAGGGATTTGGCTGATAGCAAGACCTTGAAAAAGTTCAGAAGCATCAGCACCTTTGCTGTAATATGCAGTGAGCATATCAGCGGTAACTGACTTGCCGAAGCGACGAGGGCGGCTGTTACAAACAAAAGCTTGTAAGGTGCCGAGCATTTGATTTGTGTGCTTAATTAGAGAGGTTTTGTCAATATAAATTTCAGAAGCTACTGCTGCTTTAAATGCTGAACAGTCAGGATTTACAAATAAGCCCATAGCGCTATCCTCCTTTGCCGATATGTTTATTTTTAGTATAAAGCAAGGTTGTCCTTATTGCAAGCAACGTAAAATGGAATGGTTAATGTATACATGCTTTTTTGTTGAAATAATCTGCAAGTTAGAGTAAAATATGACTATAAACCATGAGGAGGTATCACTATGTCTGAAATCTTAGCGGAAGCAACTTTTCCGAGTGTAATCCATAATAATGAAGTTTGCGAAGAAATCGTTAAATGGGGCAATAAAAATGGTTTCCCCCTGCAAAAAGCAAAATTATATAATAAAATGGATGGTTATGTAGGCTTTTCTCCAGATAATTATTTCATTAAGGCAACCCGTCTGCCGCCTGTTCCCGGCGGTTGGAAAGTTGTTGTAGAAAAATATGAGGCTGAAAGCCGCATTATTCCTTTGAATGTTAAGCCCGGTACCAATGAAGTTAACCGTTTCATCTTGAAAATGATGGATGAATATGTTAAGGAAGGTCTGAAAATGGAGCTGAGTGACGAGGTTTATGAATCCTATGGCACTTATCTGCGTGATTTAAAGGTTACCGGTCACACTGTATTGATCAACACCTTTGAAGACTTTATCGAAAACATGCGTTAAGCTATGGCCGGTGTTTTGGAAAAACAGCTGGCGCGGGCGCTGGATATGCGCCTTGCGGTTTTTACATCCAAGGCAGCAAGCGGCAGCCTGCTGCAGGATGAAATGTCTTTGCGCGCCGCTGCCTATATGGCCAGCGAGATCATTATGCCCTGCTGCTGCATGATGTGCAATAAGGCTAAGCTGGAAGCGTTGCTTTCGCAGACGAAGCTTTGCGCGGAGAACAAAGAATTGACGCAGCATCTGGCGGCGCTTGTCTATGATGATTTGGCGCGTTGTAATGGGTTAGGATAGGGCTGAGAAAAAAAGTTGAAAAAAATCTCAACTTTTTTCAAAAAAGGTGTTGACAAAAACACGGTAATGCCTTATACTTATATTCGTTGCTGATGCATGCGGAAATAGCTCAGTGGTAGAGCACCTCCTTGCCAAGGAGGGGGTCGCGAGTTCGAATCTCGTTTTCCGCTCCATAGGGGCATAGTTCAATGGTAGAGCAACGGTCTCCAAAACCGTCGATCTGGGTTCGAGTCCTAGTGCCCCTGCCATAGCAAGCGTAGCCTGAGAGTTCAGCTCTCAGGCTTTTTTCATGTCTGCGTTTAGCAAGATACTACTTTATTAGCAAATAGTTTATGCAAGGCTTTGTCGCTAATCCCTTTACCTTGCATCTTACAAGCTTTTCTGTAACTTTCAAGACAATTTTATTGACAGTATGACGGAAAAAGCATATAATAAAATAGTTTAGTAATACTGTGAAAGGATGCACTTGACAAGCATCCTTTTTCTTGTCTTTTATGAAGGAGAGAAAAGGAATAATGATTAGAAACGATATTCGTAATATAGCAATTATTGCCCACGTTGACCATGGCAAGACTACCCTGGTTGATGCTATGCTGAAGCAAAGCGGCGTTTTCCGTGCTAACGAGCGCGTTGAAGAACGCGTTATGGACTCCAATGCTCTGGAGCGTGAACGTGGTATCACCATTCTGTCTAAAAACACCGCTGTTATGCACAACGGCGTAAAAATCAACATTCTGGACACCCCGGGCCATGCTGACTTCGGCGGCGAGGTTGAACGCGTACTGACCATGGTTGACGGCGTACTGCTGCTGGTTGATGCTTATGAAGGCCCGATGCCGCAGACCAAATACGTACTGCGTAAAGCATTGGAACAGCATCTGAAACCGATTGTTGTAATCAACAAGATTGACCGCCCCGACCAACGTGTTGATGAAGTTATTGACGAAGTTCTGGACCTGTTCATTGAGCTGGATGCAGATGAAGATCAGCTGGAGTTCCCGGTTGTTCTGGCTTCCGCCCGTAACGGTATTGCCAAACTGTCCATGGACGAGGAAAGCAATTCTCTGGAGCCTTTGTTCAAAGTAATTCTGGAAAACATTCCTGCTCCGGATGTTGACGTTAATGCACCGCTGCAGATGCTGGTTAACACCCTGGACTATGATGATTATGTAGGACGTATCGTTGTAGGCCGTGTAGTTCGCGGTACCATCCACAACGGCGAAAACATCATTCTGATGGACGAAGCAGGCAACCGTAACGGTAAAATCGGCCGTCTGTACACCTACCAGGGTCTGAAGCGTGTAGAAGTGCCTGAAGTTGAAGCAGGTGATATCGTTGCTCTGATCGGTCTGCAGGACGCTAACATCGGCGACACTATCGCTGACAGCGAAAATCCGGAAGCTCTTAAGGGCATCAAGATTGACGAACCTACCCTGTCTATGATTTTCTACGTTAACAACAGTCCGTTTGCCGGCCGTGAAGGTGAATTTGTTACCAGCCGTCATCTGCGTGACCGTCTGTTCAAAGAGGTTAAGACCAACGTTTCCATGCGTGTTACCGAGACCGAAAGCCCGGATGCTTATGAGGTTGCCGGCCGTGGCGAGCTGCATCTGTCCATTTTGATTGAAACCATGCGTCGTGAAGGCTTTGAGCTGCAGGTTGGTAAACCGAAGGTTATTATGCACCACGATGAAAACGGCAAGCTGATGGAGCCTATGGAAGCATTGACTATCGATGTACCGCAGGACTTCATGGGCGCTGTTATGGAAGGCCTGGGCCTGCGTAAGGCTGAGCTGCAGAACATGACCGAAATGGCAGGCTATCTGCGTATGGAATTCAAGATTCCTGCTCGCGGCCTGATCGGCTTCCGTAACCAGTTCCTCACCGATACTAAAGGTAACGGCATTATGAACCACGTATTTGCTGGTTACGAAGAATATAAGGGTGAAATCCCCGGCCGTACCCGTGGCAGCCTGGTTGCTTTTGAAACCGGCGAAACCACTTCCTATGGTATCGGCAACGCTCAGGAGCGTGGCACCATGTTCGTTGTTCCTGCAGAAAAGATTTACGAAGGCCAGCTGGTTGGCGAAAACAGCCGTGAGGATGACATGGATGTTAACCCCTGCAAGAAGAAGCATGTCAGCAACATGCGTGCTTCCGGCAGTGACGACGCTATCCGTCTGATTCCGCCTCAGACCTTCTCTCTGGAGCAGGCTCTGGAGCACATCAATGACGATGAGCTGGTTGAGGTTACTCCGAAGAGCATCCGTATGCGTAAGAAGGTTCTTGACCGTCTGGAGCGCGGCAAGATGCGTGGCCGTATGAAGAATGTTCAGGCATAATTTTTGACAATCTGTTAAAAATCTGCTACAATTAATATTACTAAGCAGGACTTTTGCCTATAGGCAGCGAATAATAGTCTAAATAACTGTTTTGGTTTGGAGGCTGATGGCCATGGGTTTAAAAAATACAGCAATGAAATTCTTTTGGTCTGATGAAATGGAAGAGCAGCAGGAGGAATATACCCGTCCGCGTCTGTTGAAATCCGGACATCTGAATATTATGGTGCGCACACCGAAATCCTTTGCGGACGTGCGTGAATATGCTGATTCGCTGATGAACGGCAGTGCCATTATGGTATGCTTTGATGCAGTTGACGAAGCACTCAGATATCGTATTTTTGATTATCTGAACGGTGTAAGCTACATCATCAATGCCGATGTGAAAAAAATTAATGATGATTTGCTGCTTTATGCGCCTGAACAGGTGCAGGTCAATAAAGAGGAAGCAAGAACTTCTTCTAATGTACGTTCCTGGCTTAGCAAATAAATAACAAAAGTTAGCCGTTGCTTGTCACCTTGCGGGGTGGCCGGCAACGGCTTTTTGTGTACATCAAAGGTAGGCTGATGATATTTGCAAATAAGAGGCCGGTGTGCTAAAATTATAAGCAATTTATTAATCCTATAAGCTATGCTGAACAAGAAAGAAGAGGTATATATGAGCGAAAAGAAAATGATGAAAAACGGTAAAAAATTAGGTGTTGTCGGTGGCCTTGGCCCTGCAGCAGCTGCAGAGTTCTTGCGTCAGTTCACTATGAGATGTCCGGCGAACTGCGACCAGGAGCATCCTGTTGTATATATGATCGGTGACTGCGATATCCCGGACCGCGGCACAGCAATTTTCGGCAAGGGTGAATCCCCGCTGCCGAAGCTGAAGGCTGATTTACTGCAGCTGTGCGATATGGGCGCAGATGTGCTTGCTGTTCCCTGCAATACTGCACACTTCTTTATCGATCAGTTTGCTGATGAATTGCCGGTACCGCTGCTGCATATCGTTGACGAAACCGTTAAGGCTGCCAAAGAGCTTTCTCCGGAAAAGGGTGCCTGGATGCTGTCCACCAAAGGCACACGTGCTTGCGGACTGTATCAGAAATATGCCGAAAAGCGCGGTCTGACTTTGTACATCCCGAATGAGGAGCAGAGCGATAAATCTCAGGAGGTTATCAACTGCGTTAAGGCTAATCAGCTGGCAAAGGCCGGCGCTATTATGAAAGAGCTGGTAGAGGAGCTGTGGGCTGAGCGTGATATCCCTGTAATGACTGCCTGCACAGAGCTGCCGCTTGGCTATGATGCATCCGGTCTGCCGCAGGAGCGCAGCGTTTCCAGCATCGGTGCGTTGGCAGATGCCTGCGTGCGCGCGCTTTATGAAGAAGTAAAATAATATTTGCTTGCTGAACCACCTTGGCTTGAGGCTGAGGTGGTTTTTATTTTACTGTGACAAATTGCACATAATTTTCAGAAAATAACTTGACTGCCGGATGTTGATGCTTTATAATCTAATAAGTAGAAAAATCTGAAAATTACAAAGATAAGGAGCTGGTAAGGTGCCGACACAGGAGCTGACTGAGGTACAGCAAATAGTTCAAGAGCTGTGCTTAATGAATAATAAGTTTATGAATAAGGTCTTTGAAAACAATATTCCTGCAGCGGAATTGTTATTGCGCATTATTTTGAAAAATGATAAAATCAAAGTGAAAGAAGTTAAGGTGCAGAATTTTATCCAAAATCTTTATGGGCATTCGGCACAAATGGATATTCTGGCACAGGATGAGGCAGGAGTATACTTCAATGTTGAGGTGCAACGCAGTGATGAAGGTGCGCCAGCCAAAAGAGCACGCTTTTACAGCAGCTTGCTGGACAGTAATTTACTGAAGGCCGGTAAGCAATACGAGCAGCTGCCGGTTACCTATGTAATTTTTATCACTGAAAATGATGTGCTTCAAGGGAATCTGCCTTTATATGATATTGATAGAGTAATTAAACAAAACGGTGCTGATTTTGGCGATGGTACGCATATCGTTTATGTAAACAGTAAGGTACAGGATGATACACCGTTAGGCAGGCTGATGCAGGATTTTTACTGTAAGGATCCGGCAAGGATGCATTATAGTGAATTAGCTGCGAAATGCGGATATTTGAAAAATGTAAAGGAGAGTGAAGCTGATATGCAGGATATTATTGAACAATACGCAGAGAAAAGAGCACAAAAGGCTGTTGCAAAAGCAGAAAGAGAAAAAAATAAGGAGCTTGTGATAAAGCTTTCATGTAAAGGAATGTCGGTGGAAGAGATAGCAAACATTTTGGATATAACAGAAGCACAGGTAAGAGAACTGGCAGAAAAGCGTAGTGCCTAAGCTGCTATTTGCAAAACACAAAGGAGAGTGAAGCTGATATGCAGGATATTATTGAACAATACGCAGAGAAAAGAGCACAAAAGGCTGTTGCAGAAAACGATAAGAAAGTTGTTGCAAAGCTCCTAGGCAAAGGAATGTCGATTGAAGAGATAGCAAGTATATTGGATATAACAGAAGCACAGGTAAGAGAATTGGCAGACAAGCGCAGTGCCTGAAACAATAATAATTTAAAACGAAAAATGCCCTCGGTTTGCAGTGAATTTGTAAGCCGAGGGTTTTGCTTTTAGTGCAACCTAATATAAAAATTAACTTTTAGCGTAATTTTCCGGAAAAGCATTTTTACTGCGTTTATCCTAGCAGTGTGCTATAATATAAACATACTATCGCCGGCAGCAGCTGGAGCAGCTTCTGCCTTTTGTTAACAGAGGTAAAAAATATGCAAGAATTTTTAATTGTAAAGGGTGCGCGACAGCACAACCTGAAAAATATAACGGTAGAAATACCGCGCAATAAAATGGTAGTTATCACAGGCCTCAGCGGCAGCGGCAAAAGCAGCCTGGCCTTTGATACAATTTATGCCGAAGGCCAGCGCCGCTATGTGGAATCACTTTCGGCCTACGCCCGCCAGTTTTTGGGACAGATGGACAAGCCTGATGTTGACTACATCGAAGGCCTGAGCCCGGCAATTTCCATCGACCAGAAGACAACGAGCCGCAATCCGCGTTCTACCGTAGGTACGGTTACGGAAATATACGATTACCTGCGTCTTTTGTTCGCGCGCGCAGGTGAACCGCACTGCCCTAAATGCGGCAAGCTCATCGAGCAGCAGAGCGTGCAGCAGATAGTCGACAAGGTGCTGGAGCTGCCGCAGGGAAGCCGCTTTATGGTGATGGCACCGCTGGTGCGGGGGCGCAAGGGCGAGCATATGCGTGTGCTCGACGATATGCGGCGTGCAGGCTATGTGCGTATGTTTATCGATGGTGAGGTGCGCACACTGGATGAGGATATCCGTCTGGAGAAAAATAAAAAGCACAGCCTTTCTGTAGTCATCGACCGCTTGACGGTGCGTGAAGGCATCAGGCAGCGTTTGACGGATTCCGTGGAAACGGCGCTGAAGCTGGCAGACGGCTTTGCAGAGGTGGCAACGCTGGGAGAAGCAACGGAAACGCAGCTTTTCAGTGAGCATTTTGCCTGCAATGACTGTGGCATCAGCCTGCCGGCGATTGAACCGCGTCTGTTTTCCTTCAATAATCCCTTCGGTGCCTGCCCGGACTGCACAGGTCTTGGCATGCACATGGAGTTTGACAAGGCTTTGATTGTGCCTGACGCTGACAAGAGCTTTGCCGACAGGTGCATTGCCTGCTTCAGCAACAATCTGAATTCTTATTTTATGAAGCAGCTGGGCGCAGTGCTTGCTGCCTACGGCTATAGCTACGATACCAAATGGAATGAGCTTTCGCCTGAGATGCAGCAGCTTTTGTGGGATGGTGCCGGCGAGAGCAAGTTTAAATTCCTGTACGAAAATCTGCAGGGCGAGGTCAAGGAGCATAACACAACCTTTGACGGTATTTTGAACGTGCTGCGCCGTCGTTATCGTGAAGCCTTCAGCGATGCTATGCGTCAGGACTTGGAGGAGTTTATGACGAGCACTCCCTGTGCGGCCTGCCATGGCAGCCGTTTGAAGCCAGAGGCTCTGTCGATTCTTATCGGCGGTAAAAATATCTGTGAGGTTACGGCGCTGACAGTGCGCGACTGCCTGCAGTTCTTTAAAAAGCTTGTGCTGACGCCGAAGCAGCAAATAATTGCGCATCAGGTGCTGAAGGAGATTATGGCGCGTCTGCAGTTCCTTAACGACGTAGGCCTTGATTACCTGACGCTTGACAGAAGCGCCGGTACGCTCAGCGGCGGCGAAGCGCAGCGCATTCGTCTGGCAACGCAGATAGGCAGCGGCCTGACAGGCGTGCTGTATATTCTGGACGAACCTAGCATCGGCCTGCACCAGCGCGATAACGGCAAGCTGCTGGAAACGCTTAAGCATCTGCGTGATTTGGGCAATACGCTGATTGTCGTCGAGCATGATGAGGAAACGATGTATGCTGCCGACCAGATTATCGATATCGGTCCGGGAGCAGGTGAGCATGGCGGTGAGGTAGTAGCACAGGGTACGGTAGAAGAAATCAAGCAGGTGCCAGCATCTGTTACCGGTACCTATCTTGGCGGCCGCAAATTTATCCCGGTTCCCAAGCATCGCCGCGAATGTGACGGCAGAATGCTGACGATTCACGGAGCCCGCGCCAACAATCTCAAAAATATTGATGTCAGCATTCCGCTCGGAGTCTTTACTGTAGTAACAGGCGTGAGCGGCAGCGGCAAATCTACTTTGATTAACGATATTCTCTACAACTCCCTTGCTGCCAAGCTCAACGGTGCGCGCCTTCGTGCTTCCGAGCATGACAGCATCGAGGGCATAGAATATACGGATAAGGTTATCAACATCGACCAGTCCCCAATCGGACGCACACCGCGCTCCAATCCCGCAACCTATACCGGCGTTTTTGATTTTATCCGCGAGCTCTTCAGCCAGACCAATGAGGCCAAGCTGCGAGGCTATAAGGCAGGCCGTTTCAGCTTTAACGTAAAGGGAGGACGCTGCGAGGCCTGCAAGGGCGACGGCATGAATAAGATAGAAATGAACTTCCTGCCGGACGTGTATGTTCCCTGCGAGGTTTGCCACGGTGCACGCTACAACCGCGATACGCTGGAGGTGCATTACAAGGGCAAATCCATCGCTGAGGTTCTTGATATGACGGTGAGCGAGGCCTGCGAGTTCTTCAAGAACCAGCCACGCATTTACCGCAAGCTGGCAGTGCTGGAGGACGTAGGCCTTGGCTATATTCATCTGGGACAGGCAGCAACTACGCTGAGCGGCGGCGAAGCACAGCGCGTTAAGCTGGCAACGGAGCTTTCGCGCCGTAGTACGGGACGCACGGTGTATATTCTGGACGAGCCTACGACGGGCCTGCATATTGCGGACGTGCACAAGCTGCTGGATGTGCTGCAGCGCCTTGTAGAAGGCGGTGACAGCGTTATCGTAATCGAGCATAATCTGGACGTTATCAAGGTGGCTGATTACATTATCGACCTCGGTCCCGAGGGCGGCGACAAGGGCGGTACTTTGGTGGCCAGCGGTACGCCGGAGGAGGTAGCGAAGGTCAAAAAATCCTACACCGGACAGTACATCAAGCAGGAGCTGGCGAAGGCGAAAAAGAACGGGTGGTACGTATGACAGAATTAGCCGCAGGCTTTAGCGACAATATAAAAAATGCTCTGGCAGTGCTGCCGGAAAAGCCCGGAGTTTACCTGATGCACGATGCTTCCGGCAAGGTTATCTATGTCGGCAAGGCCGTTGTGCTGAAAAACCGCGTGCGCAGCTACTTCCGTAATCTGGCCAGCCATACGCCGAAGGTGAAGGCAATGGTGGCGAAAATAGCGGAGATTGAAACGATTGTAACCTCCAGTGAGGTAGAAGCACTGATTTTGGAGTGCAACTTAATCAAAAAATATCGCCCGCGGTACAACATTAGCCTGAAGGATGATAAAACATATCCCTATCTTAAGGTTACCATGCAGGAGGATTTCCCGCGTTTATATGTGACGCGCAGACAGCTGCGTGACGGTGCCCGTTATTACGGACCATATGCCGACGCCGGCGCCATGCATGCCACGGTAAAGCTGCTGCGCAGCATGTTTCCCCTGCGCACCTGCCGCAAAATGAACCCGGACAGACCATGTCTTAACTATCACATCAAGCGTTGCCTTGCGCCCTGTGCCGGTTATATCAGCAAGGCGGATTATCAAAAGATGATTAAATCCGTCTGCATGGTGCTGGACGGACGCACCACGGAGCTGGAGCGCGATTTGAAGCAGCAGATGCAGGAGGCCGCAGATAACTACGCCTTTGAGGAGGCTGCCAGACTACGCGACCAGCTGCAGGCTGTGGCACGTCTGAACGAGGCGCAGAAGGCTGTTACCAATAACGGTGGTGATATGGATATCTTCGGCCTGGGGCAGGATATGACGGGCCTGTGCGTGCAGTTGTTCTTCGTGCGCAAGGGCAAGCTCATCGGCAGAGATAACTTCTTCTTGCCCGACGGCGGCGATACGCCGCAGGAGGTTATAACAGCCTTTGTGAAGCAGTATTATAACGAAGCAACCTTTATTCCCAAGGAAGTGGTGCTGCCGTATTTGCCGGAGGATGATGAAAAGCAGCTTATTGAAACCTGGCTGGCAGACAAGGCACAGCGAAGGGTGGAGCTGCTGCTGCCGCAGCGTGGCGTGAAAAAGGATTTGCTGAAGCTGGCGAATGAAAATGCCATCAAGCTGCTTAATGAACGCTTGCGTAAGGGCAGCCTGTCGCTCAAAAATGACCTGCAGGCAGCCGAAGAGCTGCAGCAGGCCTTGGGCTTGGAGCATCCATTGGAGCGCATGGACTGCTTCGATATCAGCCATACGCAGGGCAGCGAAACCGTTGCTTCCATGGTTGTGTTCCGCAACGGCACCAGCAGCAAGAAGGATTACCGCAGGTATAAAATCGTTTCGGCAGAAGGCAAGCCTGATGATTTCAAATCCATGCAGGAGGTTGTCTACCGCCGTTACAGAGATTATGAGGATTTGCCCAGCCTGGTGGTTATCGACGGCGGCAAGGGCCAGCTGAGCTCGGCGCTGGAGGTTATCCGCGGCCTTGGCCTTGACGATTTGCCGGTTGTAGGCCTGGCCAAGCGCGAGGAGGAAATCTTTAAGCCGCACCAAAGCGAAAGCATCATGCTGGACCGCGACGGCGCCGCATTGCACCTCATTCAGCGCATCCGCGATGAGGCGCACCGCTTTGCTATTACCTACCACCGCAAGCTGCGTGGTAAACGCAATCTTGTTTCCGTGCTCGACCATGTGGAGGGCATCGGTCCCAAACGCCGCCAGGAGCTGTGGAAGGCTTTCAAAACGCTGGACGCTATGCGGGCAGCAAGTGTTGAAGAATTAGCTGCGGTAGAAGGCATGAACCATGCGGCGGCACAGACTTTGTACGACTTCTTTCGTCTGGATTTGCCGGAAAAGCAGCAGGCACTGCAGTAAAAGGTTCACAGCTATTTTGCAGAATATCCTCGTAGAATATGCTATAATAATTATAGGTCAAAAATAATTATTATTATGTAGCTCGCGCTTAGCTTTCTTAAAAGCGCAGGCTATGGCAAGAGGAGGACGCTTGGGGGTGGCAGGTGATCCTGTTCCCTATACGGTAGCTGGTGATAACTTTATTACTTCATTGCTGTTGGT
>ENA-UEYI01002449-UEYI01002449.1-human-gut-metagenome-genome-assembly--contig:-NODE-2449-length-12856-cov-3.208624_pt1 | contig 12856 bp, 11 predicted proteins | sample MGYA00242900_ERZ507916 | MGnify/ENA primary metagenome ERZ507916 (study PRJEB26167, sample SAMN06115521) | human gut metagenome | host: Homo sapiens | place: China:Chongqing | collected 2015-09-02...
ACCTCCCCTGTTAGGGGAGGCAAGCCGGTTTTCCGCGAACTTTCTTGGCTTCTCTAACAGGGGTAGACTCTCCCCGGCGGGGAGAGATGTCGCCGCAGGAGACAGAGAGGGGGGGCGGGGCTGTCAGCCGAAGGCTGACTGAGGGGTTTGCTTGAAAGCGTCAGCCTACAACGCTGGCGCATCTTGCGCAGAGCGTCGGGTGCGTTTCGTTCGTGCCGACGGTCGCGGAGCGCGTCCAGCAGCGCGCGCAGCGCGGCAGAGCGCTCGGCTCGACGTGGACGGTGAGCCCGTCGAAGTTCTCGCCGCGGACGCCTTCCCCGGCGCCGTGGACGATCTTCAGCTCGGACACGATGCAAAGCGGCGCGAGATCCTCGCTCTCCAGCTCCGCAAACGGCTCGGCCGCGGCCTCAGACACATAGAGCGTCACGCGCGCGTCCAGAGGCTTGCCGATGAGCTTTTCCGCGCGGGCAAGCTCGAGCGCCTTGTTCACGTCGGCGCGCACACGCATGACCTTGCTCCAGTGCGCTTCCTCGCTCTCGGAGAGACGGAGCGCGGCGTTCGCCTCCGGCATATCGTTGAGCGCGACGGCGCGCGCGTCCTCGGCTTCGGTGTGCGGCATGGCGAGCCAGATCTCGTCGGCGGTGAAGCACAGCACCGGGGCGAGCAGGCGGGTCATCGCGTCGAGCACCTGGTAGATCGCGGTCTGGGCGCTGCGGCGGGAAAGACTCTCGCGGCTGTCGCAGTAGAGGCGGTCCTTGATAACGTCCAGATAGAAGTTCGACATTTCCACCACGCAGAAGTTGTGGATGGCGTAGGTGGCGGTGTGGAACTCGTAGTTGTCGTAAGCGGTGCGGACGCGCTCGATGAGATCCTGCAGACGGCTGACGGCCCACTTGTCGAGCGGCAGCATGTCCGCAAAGGCGACGCTCTCGGCGGGATCGAACCCGTCGAGGTTGCCGAGAATGTAGCGCGCGGTGTTGCGGATCTTGAGATACTTATCGGAGAGCTGCTTGAAAATGTTGTCCGAGCAGCGCATGTCCTGCGTATAGTCGGCGCTCGCCGCCCAGAGACGGATGATGTCCGCGCCGTACTTGGGGATAATGTCGCCCGGGGCGATGCCGTTGCCGAGGGATTTATGCATGACGCGGCCCTCGCCGTCCACGGTCCAGCCGTGGGTGAGCACCTCGCGGTAGGGCGCGCCGCCGCGCACCGCAACGCCGGTCAGCAGCGACGACTGGAACCAGCCGCGGTACTGATCGCCGCCCTCAAGATACACGTCCGCCGGCCATACGCCGGGGGCGTCGAGCAGCATGGAGGCGATGTGGGTGCTGCCGGAGTCAAACCAGCCGTCGAGCGTGTCGGTCTCCTTGGTGAAGCCGGTGCTGCCGCCGCAGTGCGGGCAGGTGAAGCCGTCCGGCAGGAGCTCCTTCGCCTCGGCGTCGAACCAGATGTTCGAGCCGTGCTCGCCGAAGAGACGGGAGACCTTTTCGATGGTCTCCGGGGTGCACACGGGCTTGCCGCAGTCGGCGCAGTAAAACACCGGGATGGGCAGACCCCAGCGGCGCTGGCGGGAGATGCACCAGTCGGCGCGCTCGCGGATCATGGAGAGCATGCGGTCGTGGCCCCAACCGGGATGCCAGATGACCTTGTCCGCGGCGGCGCAGGCGTCGTCCTTGAACGTATCGACCGAGCAGAACCACTGCGGCGTTGCGCGGAAGATGATGGGCTTGTGGCAGCGCCAGCAGTGCGGGTAGCTGTGGACGATGTCCTCGCTCGCAAAGAGCATGCCGCTCTCGCGCATATCCTCGAGAATGACCGGGTTGGATTCCTCGGTCTTCATGCCGGCGTATTTGCCGGCGTAGTCGGTGTGGCGGCCCTGGTCGTCCACGGGGACGATCATGTCCATGCCGTAGCGGCGGCAGGTCTGATAGTCGTCCGCGCCGAAGCCGGGCGCGGTGTGGACGCAGCCCGTGCCGGAGTCCATCGTGACATACTCGGCGTTGAGCAGGCGGGACGTTTTCGGCAGGAACGGGTGATCGGCGAGCATGTTCTCAAAGAACGAGCCGGGGTGCGTTTCGAGAATTTCGTACTTCTCAATGCCGCCGACGCGCATGACCTTCTCGGCGAGCGCTTCGGCAACGATGTAGATCTCGCCGTTATCGGCCTTCACGAGCGCGTAGCTCTCTCTCGGATGCAGGCTGATGCCGAGGTTGCCCGGCAGCGTCCAGATCGTCGTTGTCCAGATGAGGAAATAGAGCTTGCTGTGGTCGACGTGGGAGAGCTTTCCGAGATCGTCATGCATCGGGAACTTGACGTACACCGTGGTGCAGGGATCGTCCTGATACTCGATCTCCGCCTCGGCGAGAGCGGTCTCGTCGCTCGGGCACCAGTACACGGGCTTGAGACCCTTGTAGATGTAGCCCTTTTCGTACATCTTCCCGAACACCTTGACCTCTTCGGCCTCAAACTTCGGGTCCATGGTGAGATACGGATGATCCCAGTCGCCCAGCACGCCGAGACGCTGGAAGCCCTCGCGCTGGATGCCGACGTACTTTTCGGCATAGCGGTGGCAGGCGGAGCGGAACTCGCTCACGCTCATGGCCTTGCGGTTGAGCCGCTGCTCCTTGATGATGGCGGACTCGATGGGCATGCCGTGGTTGTCCCAGCCGGGGGTATAGGGGACCTTATAGCCGGTCATGGATTTATAGCGGCAGATGAAGTCCTTCAGGCACTTGTTCAGCGCGTGGCCCATGTGCAGATTGCCGTTCGAGAACGGAGGGCCGTCGTGCAGAATGAAGAGGGGCTTGCCCTCGTTGCGGCGGAGGGTCTCGTGGTAAAGATCCATGTCGTACCAGGATTTGAGCATGCCCGGCTCACGCGCGGGTAGACCGGCACGCATGGGAAAAGCGGTTTTCGGCAGATTTACGGTGGCATTGTAGTCCATAGCTGTGCAATTCTCTCCATTCGCTGACAGAGCGGGGCCGATCGAGCCCCGCCCTGTGGGTTTTTTCTTTAAAAATCAGAATTTGATCTCCGGGGCGTCCGTGTCGGAATCCTCGGGCTTCTGATAGACAGCGTTTTCAAACGCCTTGATGTAGTCCTGCTCGTCCTCGGCGTCCGGGTAGAGGGGAGACTCCTCCTCCGTTTCCGGCTCGGCTTCGGGTTCGGCTTCCGGCTCGGCGGCGGGGAGGACTTCCTCCTCAACAGGCTCGCTCTCGGCCGCTTCCGGGGCGGCGATTGCCTTCCTCTCGGCGGGCGCAGGCGTCCCGACGGCGCCGGTGAGGTCAGCCTCGGCGAGCGTGGTAAGGAAGGTCTGCTCGCGGTCGAGCAGCATGCGGACCTTCTGGATGTATTCCGCGGCGGCGGCGCGCGCCTTCTCATAGCGCAGCTCCTCGGCCTTGCGGTTGGCCTCGATCGCGCCGATGGTGCGGTCAGACTCGGCCTTGGCGGCGGCGAGGATATCGTCGGCTTCCTTCTGCGCGGAGGCGACGAGGGCTTCCGCCTTGGCGCGGGCGTCCTCTTCGATGTTCTTGGCGAGCTTCTGCGCGGAGACGAGCGCCATGTTCATGGCCTCCTCCGAGCCCTGATACTCGCGGATCTTGTCGGCAAGGTATTTCATCTTCGCGTTGAGCGTGGCGATCTCCTTCTGGGAGGCAGCGGCGTCATTGGCGAGCTCGTCGAGAAAATCATCGACCTCGTCCATGGCGTACCCGCCGATGCGGGCCTTCTCAAAACATTTTTCGCGGATGTCCTGGGCAGTGATCATATCTTTCTACTCCTTTCCGGATTCTGTTTTCTATCCGTCAGCGCCGTGAGGCGCGGGAACGCTTGATTAAAAGTACTTTTCGCGGGATTCGACGGCGTTGCCGGTGTCACCCATGAAGTCCATCCCCGCGGGGGTGATGATGTAGGTACTGCCGGAGACCTTCTTGACCTTCCCGCCGAGCGCATAGGTAACGCCCGAGAGAAAGTCGAGCATGCGGCGGGTCAGTTCCTTCGGCGCGGTCTCCAGATTGAGCACGATCGCGTTGCGCTCGGCAATGCGGTCGGCAATGTCCGCGGCCTGCTCAAAGCGGTCGGGGTGCACGAGCAGCAGCTTCGGCTGCGCGCCGCCGCTCTGCGGGCGGGCGGGCGCGGCATACCCCTGCTGGGCATAGGGATCGGGCGCATAGCCGCTACGGGCATAGGGGTCGGGCGCGTAGCCCTGCTGGGTATACCCCTGCTGGGCGTAGCCGTAATCCTGCTGCGCGTAGGGGTCGGCGGCCTGCTGCCGCGCGGCGCGCTGGTTGGAGAATACATACGGCCGGCGGGTCGGCTGCACGGGCTCGGCGCTGCGCGGCGCTTCGGCGTAGGACGCGTAGGAGCGCGCGTCCGCCGCGCGGCCCGGCGCGCGTACCGGCTCGGCGAGATCTTCCTCGAGATAATCCTCGTCGTCGTAGGGTTTCGTCAGTTTTTTCAGCTCATCCAATAGTCCCATACGGGGGCGCCTCCTGCAAATCGTAATTCCGGGGGCCGAACAGCGCCGTTCCCAGACGGACGATGGTCGCGCCGCAGCGCACGGCTTCCTCGTAGTCACCGCTCATACCCATCGACAGCTCAGCCATTGTTACATTATCGTATGTTTTCCGGCGGATGTCAACAAAAAGCTCATACATTCGTCGGAAATACCAACGATTTTCTTCTCCGGCGCTCACAGCGGGCGGGATCGTCATCAATCCTTTCACGCGAAGGCCGGGGCAGAGCGCGGCATGGGCGAGGAGAGCCTCGAGCCCGTCGGGCGAAACGCCGCTTTTGGACGCCTCGCCGCCGATGTTCACCTCCAGCAGCACATCCTGCACGATGCCGAGCGAGACGGCGCGGCGCGAGATCGCGTCCATCAGCTCCGGAGAATCGACCGAGTGGATCAGCTCCACCGCGCCGACGAGGTATTTCACCTTGTTTTTCTGCAAATGCCCTATGAAATGGACGCAGCAGGGGGCGTAGGCGTTCACAGCATTTTTGGAAAGAAACTCCTGCACGCGGTTTTCCGCGCAGATGTCCACGCCGGCGCGGATCGCCTCCTGCACGGCCTCCGGGCCGTTCATCTTCGTTGCGGCGAGAAGGCGCACCTCGCTGCCGGAGCGGCCGGCGCTCTCGGCGGCGGCGTTGATCCTCTGCCGGGCCATGCGCACATTTTCGGTGATGCTCATATCTTTCTGTCCTCCCGAAACGTATTTAAAAGGAAAAAGGGTACTCTACTTTACGATGGCGCGCTGTCCGCCGCGGGGAAAAGCAGCACGCTCATGCCGCCGCGCAGCATCGGTGATGCGATGAGCGCCGCGCCGCCGCGCCGCGCGAGCACCGTGACCGGGACGTATTCCCGCACCGGGCCGGACACACGGCAGACGGTCTCGCCGTCCTCACCCGGCAGAATGGCCGACTCCGGCACCGAATAGCCCTCCCATTCAGCCAGAAGCACCGCGAGCGTGCATTCGTTCAGAGAAAGAACGCTTTCGAGGTGCGTGCCGCAGGAGAAAACGGCTTCCCCGGCGTCCGTTATGCGCACCGCGGCGGTGACGCGCGTTTCGTCCGGCAGAAGAAGCACGGCGCTGCCGCCGTCCGGCAGACGCGCCGCGGTCTTTTCGTTGAGCGGCGCGGTGAACGTCCAGCCGCTGCCGGAGACGACGGTCATCGTGCCGTCCGCCCCGTGCGCGGAGAAATATCCCGCGCGCGGGGCGCGGACGAGCGTCTCTTCCGCTCCGGAGGAAAGGAGCGCTTCCTCCTCCTGCCGGAGAGCGTTGCCGCCCGTCGCGGCATAGCCAAGCGAGCGGCGCGCCTCCGGCAAGGCTGCGCCGAGCGCGGAAAAGTCCCGCCTGGCGAGCGCTTCGGAAAGCGAGCGCAGAGCCTGTCCGCCCGGCACGGGCAGCGTATCGGAGGCGAGCTCCGCGCGCACGCGCAGAAGGAGCGCGGCGCGGAAAAGCTCCGCCCCGGTCTCCCCCGCGAGCGCGACCGGCGCCCCCGCCGCGACGCGCTCTCCGTCCGGAACGAGCGGGTACACCGCGCCCTCCGGCGCGGAAACGGGCGTTTCACCGCGGGAAACGACGCCCTTGAGCGAAAGCGTATCCTGCCAGAGCGCGGCGGTGCACACCGCCGAGGGCACATCCTCCGCGCGGGAGGTGAAAAAGAGCAGGGCATATGCCGCCGCCGCGAGCAGCAGAACGATGCCGGGGAACAGCAGCGGCAGCTCCGAGCGCTTCACGCGCTCTTATGTATTCGTGCCGCCGGTCATATCGACCGACTGCGACGGGACGAGCGTGGAGATCGCGTGCTTATAAATGAGCTGCTGCTTTCCGTCGGTCTCGAGCACGACCGTGAAGCTGTCAAATCCGCGCACGATGCCGCGCATCTGAAAGCCGTTCATGAGAAAGAGCGTCACGCTCTGTCTGTCTTTGCGGGTCTGGTTGAGGAAAAGGTCCTGCAGATTCTGTGTTTTTTGCATGATAAAAGCTCCCTTTCGCCGGGGTCTCCGGCTTTGTGATAAGTATTCACACGCTTGGGCGTGTGTTCTATCATTGTAAAGAGAGCCGATTAAAAAGCCGGTCGAAGCGTGTCAGACCGTCTTTCGGCGGTTACGCTAATTTTTGAGGACGGCGGCGAGAAGATCGTCCTCCGTCGGATATTCCTCCCGCGGCAGACAGACGAGATCCCAGTCGCGCAGCAGCCAGGTGAGAGGGCGCTTGGCATAGCGGCAGGATTCGCGCTTGACGGTCTCGATGGCGTCCTCCGGCGAGCACTCGCCCCGGATCGCCGCGGCGATCTCCTTGTAGCCGATGGCCTGCATCGCGGTGCAGGAATCCGAAAGCCCGGCGCCGAGCAGACGCTCCACTTCTTCAAAAAGCCCCGCGGCGACCATCTCGTCCACGCGCTGCCGGATGCGCGCATAGAGCGTTTCCCGCTCGTTCCACGTGAGCGCAAAGCGGCGGGAAGCATACCGCGGCGGGAGCGCCTTTGTGCGGGCGTCGTGCGCGGTGATCGTCTCGCCGGTGAGCGTATATACCTCCATCGCGCGCACGAGCCGCTTCTTGTCGCCCGGCGCGAGCTTTTCCGCCCGCTCGGGATCGACCAGCCGCAGCTTTTCCCGGAACGCCGCGCCGCCGAGCGCGTCATACTCCGCGCCGAGCGCTTCGCGCACGCCGGAATCGCCGGGCGCGGCGGAAAAATCCCGTCCGGAGAGAAGAGACTCGATATAAAGCCCCGTCCCGCCGACGATGACGGGCGTTTTGCCCCCGGCAAGCAGCGCGTCACAGCACGCCGCCGCGTTTTCGACCCAGCGGCTGACGCTGTAGTCCTCGGCGGGGTCGGCCACGTCGATCATATGGTGCGGCACGCCGCGCATTTCTTCCCGCGTGGGCTTGGCAGAGCCGATGTCCATGCCGCGGTAGAGCTGCATCGAGTCCGCGCTCACAACTTCGGTGCCGAGAGCGAGCGCAAGACTCACGCCGAGCGACGTTTTGCCCGAAGCCGTGGGCCCTGTGATGACAATGACTGTACGATTGTTCATAGACAAATAATTACACCTCTGCTATAATCCTTAGCATCGTGTTAACTCTATGTGAACTATTTTGGAAAGGGAGACCGTAAATGCCAATGAAGATCCGAATTTCTGCCGACAGCACCTGCGATCTTACGAGCGAGCTGATCGAGCAGTACGACGTAAAGATCGCGCCGCTCTATATCCTCATGGATGACCGCGCGCTGCGCGACGGGATCGAGTGCACGCGCGAGGACATTTTCGCGTATACGAGCCGCACGGGAAAGCTCTGCGGCACGGCGGCGGTGTCCATTGCCGACTATCTCGATTTCTTCGGCGAGGAGCTCAAGACCTACGACCAGATCGTGCATTTCACGATCTCCTCGGATATGTCCGCCTGCTTCCAGAACGCGTGCGATGCCGCAGAGGAATTTCCGGGGCGCGTGTTCGTTGTCGATTCGCGCAATCTCTCCACCGGCATCGGCCATCTCGTGATCGACGGCGCGCTGCTCGCCCGCGAGGGCAAGTCCGGCGAGGAGATCCAGGCGATCCTTGACGAGCGCCGGGAGAAGCTGAACGTCAGCTTCGTGATCGACACGCTCGAATATCTGCGCAAGGGCGGCCGGTGCTCGACCGTCGCGGCGCTGGGCGCGAATCTTTTGAAGCTCAAGCCCTGCATCGAGGTGCACGATGGCAAGATGAGCGTTGCGAAAAAGTACCGCGGCACGCTCGCCAAGGCGATCGAGAGCTATGTGACCGACCGCATCAAGGATCACGACGATTTCGACAAGAAGCGCGTGTTTATCACCGACTCCGGCGTGGATACGGAGATCGTGGAGACTGTCGAAAAGCTCCTGCGCGAGTACGGCGGCTTTGAGGAGATCCACCACACGCTCGCCGGCAGCACCATCTCCGGCCACTGCGGGCCGGGGTGCCTCGGGATACTCTATTATAATAAATAATGCTTTATTAAGCCTGCCTCCTTCGAGGGAGGCTTTTTTATTGTCCCGTTTCCGGCAGCAGAGCCTTCCGTTTCCGGAAGTAATACACCGCGCCGGTGATATCGGCAAGCACCCACCCGATGGGGATCGCGGCCCAGATGCCGGCGACGCCGAGCGTCCCTGCCGTGAGATACGCGAGCGCGACGCGCGTGCCGAGCGAAACGACCGTCAGCACAACGGACATCGCGGGCTTTTTCACCGCGCGGTAGAGCGCGTAGAAGAGAAACAGAAACCCGATGCCGAAGTAGAACGGCGCGACGCACCGGAGATAGTAAACGCCCTCACGGATGACTTCCGTGTCGGTCGCGGGGATGAAAAGGCGCATGAGCGGCGAAGCGAAAAGCAGCACCGCCGCGGAAACGACCGCGCAGAAGCCGAGCACGAGCGCAAACGAGCGCCGGATCCCGGCGCGGATGCGCCCGGTCTGCCGCGCGCCGAAGTTCTGCGCGACAAACGTGGAAAAGGCGTTGCTGAAATCCTGCGCCGGCATATACGCGAACGATTCGATCTTCACCGCCGCGGCGAACGCCGCCATGACGATCTCCCCGAATGAGTTCACGAGCCCCTGGATCATCAGTATGCCGAAATTCATCACCGACTGCTGCACGCATGTGAGCGAGGAGAGCGAGAATATCTCGCGCAGAAGCGCCGCGTCAAAGCGCAGCTCTTCCCTCTTCGGCAGCAGATCGGGGCAGCGCCGCAGCGTGAAAACGGCGAGCCCCAGCCCGGAGAAGTACTGCGCGATGACCGTTGCCCACGCCGCGCCCGCCACGCCCCACGAAAAAACGAGCACAAACAGCAGATCGAGCGCCACGTTGCCGAGCGCCGAAATGCCGGAAAAGACGAGCGGCGTCATGCTGTTGCCGACCGAGCGCAGGAGACAGGCAAAAAAGTTATAAAGGAACGTCGCCGGGATACCGGCGAAGATCACGGCAAGATACGTCCGCATGAGCGGGGAAACGCTCTCCGGCACCTGCAAAAGCCGCAGAAGGGCGGGCAGGAGCGCATAGGCGAGCGCCGTGAGGAGGAGCGTACATACGCCGATGAGACCGAACGCGTGGACGATGCTCTGCCGGAGACCGCTCTCGTCGCCGCGCCCGCGGCAGATGGAGAAAAGCGCGCCCGCGCCCATCGAAAGCCCCAGCAGTATCGACGTGAGGAAGATCATAAGCGTATACGCGCTCCCCACGGCGGCGAGCGCGTCACGCCCGATGGCGCGCGAAACGATGAGCGTATCGGCGATGTTGTAAAGCTGCTGGAGAATGTCCCCGGCGAGCATCGGCAGCGCGAAGAGAAGAAGAGAGCGGAGAATGCTCCCCCGCGTCAGATCGCGGTACACGTCACACGATCCTCCCGAAGCGCTTGTCGAGCTCGGCGCGGGTGAACACCGTCATCACCGGGCGGCCGTGCGGACAGTGCGTCACCTCTCCGGCGAGCACCTTTTCCGCGAGAGCCAGAAGTTCCTCCCGCTCCGTGACCCAGCCGCCCTTGATCGCGGCCTTGCACGCGACCGTGGCGGCGAGACGCTCCCACACGTCCGAGGACGAGAGCGACCGGCCCTCCCGCAGCTTTTCCAGCAGCTCTTCGAGCAGCGGCACGGCAGAGGCGGCGTCGAGCTGCGCGGGCACGGCGCGGATGAGGAACGCGGTATCGCCGAACGCGTCCAGCTCAAAGCCGAGCCGCGCGAGAAGCGCGGCGTTTGCTTCGAGAAGCGCCGCGCCGTCCGGGTCGGTGTTGAACGGCTGGGGCTCCAGAAGCTCCTGCGGCATGAGGGGCTTTTCGTTCAGGCGCATTTTGTCAAAGAGGATGCGCTCGTGCGCGGCGTGCTTGTCGATGAACAGGACGCTCTCGCCCTGCTCTGCGATCAGATAGCTGTCAAACGCCTCACCGATCAGGCGGAACGTCTGCTCCGGCATGTCGAGCGCCAGCTGCTCCGGCTCCGCCGGAGCGGGCGCAGGTTCTTTTGGGATGGCTGCTGGTTCCGGTTCGGCCTTTGCGGCGGGCTTGACCGGTGCGACGACCGGCTCCGGCTGCGGCGGCGCGATGGGGGAGGGGGCTTTCTCAACGGGAGGCATCGCCGGTTCGACCGGCTTTGGCGTCCGCACCGGATACTGCACCTGCGAGGCCAGCACCGTGCGCGGCTGCGCCCCGGCCTGCCGCCGGTATTCGCCCGCCTGCATCGTCTGATAGAAATTCGGGTTCACCGCCGGTCTTGCCGCGGGCCGCTCCGCCGGTCTCGCCGTCTGCTGCGGCGCGGCGGGCTGTGCATCCGGGGCAGGGGACTTCGGCATCTGCATCGCGACGCGCCCGGACGCATTGGAAAGCGTCGAGAGCGCGGCATAGTGTACCGCGTCGAACACGGCGCGTTCGTTCAGAAATTTGACCTCTGTCTTCGCCGGGTGGACGTTCACATCCACGGCCTCAAGCGGCATCTGCAGCTCCAGCACGCACGCCGGGAACCGCCCGGTCATCATCTGGTTCCGATACGCCTCCTCCAGCGCCGCGGACAGCAGCCGCGAGCGGATGAAGCGCCCGTTCAGGAAGAAATACTGCAGCGCGCGGTTGCCGCGCGTGGCGGTCGGTTTTGTGATGTAGCCCGTGACGTGGAACTTCTCCCACGTGCCGTTCACGGCCAGCATGTTCTTCGCTAGCTCCCGGCCAAAGACCGTGTAGATCGCGACGAGACATTCGCCGTCGCCGCTGGTCTGCATCTGCGTCTCGCCGTCGCGGATGAGGCGGAACGAAATTTCCGGGTGCGCCAGCGCCTGCTGCTGCACCACGGCCGCGATGGCCGAGGACTCGGCAGAGTCGGATTTCATGAATTTCATCCGCGCGGGCGTGTTGAAAAAGAGGTCGCGCACGAGGATGGTCGTGCCCTGCGGGCAGCCCGCGGGCTGCTGCGACGTGACGACGCCGCTCTCGAGATGCAGGCTCACGCCGTCGCACTCCGCCGTTTTCGTCAGCAGGTCGATCCGGCTGACGGACGAGATGGCCGCGAGGGCCTCGCCCCGGAAGCCGAGCGTCCCGATGGCCGCGAGATCCTCTTTGGTCCTGATCTTGCTGGTCGCGTGGCGCAAAAACGCGGTCGGCGCGTCCTCCGGCGCGATGCCGCAGCCGTTGTCGGTCACGCGCAGAAACGTCATTCCGCCGTTCTGGACTTCCACGGTGATCTGCGTCGCCCCGGCGTCCACAGCGTTTTCCACCAGCTCCTTCACGGCGGACGCGGGCCGTTCGACGACCTCACCCGCGGCGATCAGATCGGCCACGTGCCGATCCAGCTGAACAATATGCGGCATTGCGCGTCCTCCTTTCAGGAAAGCGTCAGGACCCCAACCGACATCGCGTTGATCAGCGCATGCAGCGTGATGGGCGCCCAGATCGTGGACGATTTTTCATACACCCATCCCAGCGCCACGGCGGCGGGAATATACGGCACACAGCTCAGCAGCACCGATCCCGCCGGATATAGCGCAAAATACTGCCAGTTGTGCATGAAAACGAACAGGAAACAGGAGACGATGTACGCCAGCCACCGCGACGTGCGGTGCAGCGAGCCGAAGACCAGCCCGCGGACGAGCGTCTCCTCGATGATCGGGGCCAGAATGATCGTCACAAACGACATGGCCCGCCGGTCGGCCAGCACCAGCTCGCCCACCGTCTCATTATTATAGATGGTATACCCCGGCGCGAGCTTGTCCAGTGCGAAGCGCACGGCCCACGTTGCGGCATAGTAGAGCACGAAGCCGAGGATGATGGCCTGCACGAAATTCCAGAAGCCCGGCCCGAAGAACCGCTGCCGCAGGAAATCGTGGAAGATGATCAGCACCACGGCCAGATTGACCGCGAAGTAGATCAGATTGACCGTCAGAATGCTCGGGTGCAGGCCGAGCAGCGCCGCGGCATATTGGATCAGATAACTCAGCAGAAACAGATAAAACGGCAGATAGCACCAGCCCGCGATCGTCGCCGCGCGGCTGAGCCCATAGCCGAGAGAAGGTTTTTTCGCCATGGAACGCTCCTTACAACATTTGCTTGAGCTGGTAGAGCACGTTCATCGCCTCGATCGGCGTCAGCGTCTCCACATTCACGCGCTCGAGCGCTTCGCGCAGCGCGTCTGTGTGCAGGTCGAGCATCGACACCTGTTCGTCCGCCGGGTTGCTCTGCCTGGGGGTGTGCGGCACCGCGCCGCTCTCCAATTCCTTCAGAAGCGCCCGCGCCCGCGTGATCACCCGCTCCGGCAGGCCCGCCATCTTTGCGACCTCGACGCCGTAGCTGTCGTCTGCCGCCCCGGGCACGATCTTGCGCAGGAAGATCATCTCGTCCTTCCGCTTTTTCACCGCGATGT
>ENA-UEYI01002453-UEYI01002453.1-human-gut-metagenome-genome-assembly--contig:-NODE-2453-length-12840-cov-30.070986_pt1 | contig 12840 bp, 17 predicted proteins | sample MGYA00242900_ERZ507916 | MGnify/ENA primary metagenome ERZ507916 (study PRJEB26167, sample SAMN06115521) | human gut metagenome | host: Homo sapiens | place: China:Chongqing | collected 2015-09-02...
GGGCTTGAATTTTTTGCTTCTTTGTATGCTTGCGATAACTGCTGAATGCTTTCTTTTGCTTGTTTTTGAGAATTTACTAAATTTGCTAATTCTCTACGTTCACCTAGAATGCCTTGCTTATGTGTCTTTATTTGTTGTAGCAAATCTTGCGCAACCATATTCTTACCCTCAGACTTCGCATCTGCGTATGATTGCTGCAAATCGCGCAATTCAAATGTAGTTTCTTGAATAATTTGCTTTTGTTTTGCAATATCTTCGCTTAAAGATACAAAGTTTGCTTTTGCCTCGCTCAAACTATTGCTTAGTTCAGACAATGACATTCCATTTGCAGTTCGTCCAAATTCAGACACTTGTTGTAATACGCTACTAATACTATTATTCAGGGCGAGGACAACTGTATCGGTCTGTTGCTTCATGTTCGTGATTTGTTGCACGAAATCATTTGCACCTTGCTGAACTTCTGATGCATCTATCGTTGCTCTAATTCCTAAAATATCGTCCATATCGTATTACATTAAACTTGTTAAAAATCCGTTACCGTTATCATCTAACGTGTAAGGCTTATTTTTGTTTTCGTTCGTATTTGTATTGCTTGTGTCGTTTTCGTCAAAAGGCTTAATTCCTGGTATCGCAGCATTAAGAAGTAAGAGGTTAATGTAACTCCGCTTGAATACGATTTCATCGTAACTCATGCGAAAGTATTTCATTATTCCTCCGATAAATCCCCACGGACTTGTGCTTCGTGAGTATTCATCGTCACTTTCTTCGCACCTCTTAGGAAAGTCAAAGACTGAAAAAAAAAGGGAGCATCGAAAGATCTTGCGCAAAATGAAATGACGCGTTTATAGACTTTCATTGTTGTATGCTTACGAATGTACCACCCGAATAAAAAACGCGCTATAGAGCTACGGAAAACCGCTTTTACGACAATATTTTGTAAATGCTTTAAGTCTCCATGGGCTGCGAGCATTCGTTCTATTGCATAAAATTCGCCTTGCAAATCTAATTTATCACACTTTTGTACTAATTCCCCAATTTCCCAAATCTGAGATAAGGTTAGAGGTTTTAATCGAAAAGGTAGCCACCCGAATAAGCACCATGTGGCTTTCTCGTTAATAACTTCTGATGTACTTTTCTTTTCTTCCATATTAAAAAAATAGAGCGGCATACAACGGCTAAACCGTATATGCCGCTCATGGACTAATCCTATATTAACTAAAAACTATTACTTCCAACGCGTTGAAGGCATTTCTTTGCCTGTTACAGCGTCAAAAACGGATTGCTTCGTACATTCAATGTTGATGTTTGGGAAACCGCTCTTGCCGATTGTACCAGACTTCGTAACAACAAGCTTCATGTTTGCCCACTCGAAAGTACGAGAGGGAAATTCAGATGTCTTCTTTGTTACAATCTGAATTGCTTGATTTTGCAACTTGAAGTCTACATCTTCTTCAACATAGCCTGTTTCGCTATTCTTTTTGTAACCGAAAAAGAATGTTGCTGCCTCTTCACTCATGTCGTAAGTCTGAATGGTAAAGCCTTCAGTACCCGCGTCACTTTGAAGTGTTGCGTAATAATTGTCACTGTCTTCAATTTCGATATTGTTTGTTGAGGGAGCGTTGTCGTTGAATGATAGTGAATCTTTAACGATTGCCTTCATTACAAAAGCCGACCATTCAGTTGGGAATGCACTTTTTGCCTGTAGCGTCTTTTCTCCAATTTTACCACCTGCAACAGTTGGGTCACTTACAAGAGTAGCAAATTTCACACTCTCAATACCCCATGCGCCTGTTTTGTTTGCCATTGTATTTCGTTTTAAAAAGTTGCTTTAATTCTAAGATTAATGAAATATGTATTATCGGCATCTTCCATACAATTACTATCGCTATCGAACTCGTAACGAATACCTTCAAGATTTAGTTCTTGCGCATCATCTTCTGTTTGATTATTCGTTTTTGGGATTAATTGCGATATTTGCTCTGATAAGTTGCAAAGCTTTATCGTATCAGGTTGCCCATTACTCATGTTTGGCTGATGAACATTCACGTTTACGATACATGAATTTACCCATTTGCCATATTGAATTGCAAGATAGTTGATGCATACATAAGGTTTACCTTTATAGTTTGCAGTTTTCGCAAACTTGAACACCTTACAATCAAGATGTTTTCTTAGATAAACCGCCAATGCTTCAACTACCTTTAATCCATTCATAATTCATTATTCTTAATCATTTCTTTTACTTCGTTAACCGCATCTGTTAATTCTTGCTGTAGAAATGTTATTACGTTGTGTCCTTTAGCTTCCACAAATCTTGCGTATTCCATTCCAGCAACAATAACGATTTCCCATAAAGAATTACTTTGCGGAAAACTTTCTAATGCCACATTTGCTGCATCTTCGCCTTTTTCGCTTTCTCTGCCGTCAAAACCACCTTTTGCAACTGTTTCCCCGTTGAATGATATTTTAAAACCTATGCTACCGCGTAAATTGCGTGTATGGTCATCGTAACCTCCACTATCACGAGACGGATATCTATCACGCGCATTATTACATAATTCTTCGGCACATAAACTTAACTCACGCAATACGCGTTCATCAAGTTGTGGTTCTTGTGATTGTTGGCTTTGCAACTTATTCAATATTTCATCGAAACCGAATGCTTCTATACCCATATCTTTAGCCAATTTTTCAAGGTAACAAATCCAACGACACGACATTCTTTATCTATCGTTCCGTCTTTTTTTGTTATTCGAATAATATCGTTTTCTTTTGGGATATAGTCAATTCGCTTTGGCTTACGCAAATAAACGACATAAGAATAAATGTAATCTTTGCCATCATTTGATTTCACCTTTGCAGCAGATGAATTTTGAACGATAGCGCATTTGCTGAGATTAACGATAGTTCTTGTTTCGATAGAATTTAATCGTTCATCTTCGGTAATGGTTATTTGTATAAGTTGTATTTTATCGCTGAGGTTCATGGTTTAAATTGATATACAAGTTACTACATCTTCATCGTCAGCATCAACCAAATCGGCTGAAATGCCAGCGTCTTTCGCAATGGCTTTAATAGCCTTATCAAGTTTCGTTACATTGTAGCTTTGTGATATTCCACCAATATTTTCAGCGGCTAAAACGCGAAGACGAGATAAACATAACATTGAAGCCAGAGCAACACCTTTCTTTGCTGACAATGAATATTCAGCATCGGAAGGGCATTCAAATTTAGCACTCGCGTCTATCAACGCTTTTTGAATGGCTTCGTCTGATACGCTATAAGGTTCTATAGTTGCCGCAACGGCTTCAATGTTTGTCATGTCTATTCTGTTTTATCAGTTTCAAGAATTACGTAATCTGCCTTGCCTGTAAATACAGGGTTTGCCCACATTTCATAGTCAATAAAACGCCCCTTGTCGCTTCGCCAGAAACCAACGAGGTTATCGTCATACGTTGAATAAGATTTGTTCGGTATCGGGTCAAGCATTTCCAATGGGTCAGAAGCCTTCAATACGGCTACAGTTTCTGCACATTGGAATACAACACGGTCATCTTTTGTCATGTTGACGCTTGTACCGTCTTGTAAGGTGCAATAACGTTCCTTTTCGATAACGATGTTAGGCAAAAGAATGCTTGATAGATATTCGTTTACTTCGTTGTAGGAAACGCGTGACTGAATTACATCAACCTTGCCCAGTTTCAACTTAAAAGTATCGCGTATCTGCTTGCTTTGACACATCTTTCGGAACGTGCGAATGCTCATTCGCATTTTAAGCACGGTTTTTCCTTTTGCACCGAGATAATCTGTAATTGCTTGAATATCATCAATAGGAGTTGATTTTTCATTCCCCCATGCTGCCACCTTTGCTTTGAACTTCTTTACCCCAAGGTCGTATGTAAATGATACTGCAGACTTCTTGTTGTTGGTCTTATCAACAGTCTGCGTTCCATTGAATAAGCCTTCGAAGTAAAGCATATCAATACGCTTCTGTGGAGCGATAACGGCCTTCTCAAATGGGTTAAATAGAAACTTAACGAGCTTTGCATATTCGATTGAACGCTGCTCCGCTGATAAAGTTGCTTTCTTCTCGCGATAACGGCCTTCAAGGTAATAAAACTGCGAAAGTCTATCATTATCCATTTGCCACTCATCTGCCATGCGGCTCAATGAACCGAGTAACTCTTTTGCAGTTGGCATTTGGTGTATTGGCTTTTCAGCATTCTTGTCTACTACTGAACCGACCATGGCAGCTGCGTATTCTGCTAATTGTGCTTTATAGACCTTGCCTGCACTATATTCAACGTCCTTGATTTCGCCTTTCCACTCTGCCTTATAAGTGGAATTCTTCATTTGTTCTTGGATAAAAACATCGAAATTCTTCGGCCTTTCCAATTCTTTAATAAGTGAATCCATTTTCGGTAATTGTTTTTTATGTGGTTAGACGATTAAAGTTTGAATGCGTGACGGCATGTTAATGCTGTCTTGATTGCATCGTTCAATGGATATGGCAATGTACCTTCTTCGATTTCGTATGCTTGCAAAGTAGGAGTGCAGCTCTGTTGACCGTCAAGTTCAATTGTCGCGTAATTCAAACCTACAACTTTTGCAGCATTACCGTCATCAAGAACAGTATCTTTGTCAACCTTCTCAGCTAACGCGGAAACAGTCAATGTGTCGAAATTTGCGTTTGAAGTATCAACTGCTGAAATAGTTGACCCACCGATAGTGTCATTCACTTGCAAAAGGTGTCCTTTGTAAACCTTTACCGATACGTCCGATTTAGTTGCGTTTTCATAAACCTTTGCTGTCTTGCAAACCTTTACTTTATCCGTTGCTTCATCGTATGCGAGTGGCGCCCCCTTAGGTAGCCACTTTAAGTCTTTCGGCAACTTGTCTTGATTTACAACGAAACCACATTGTCTGCGAACGCATGATTTTTCGTCCCATACACCTTCTTGAATGTTTGAAGGACTTTTCTCTTTGTACATCATCGTTTTTTCGTGCTTTCTTGTGTGTGTTAATAATAAGTGCGCCTATGCAAAGTTTATTCTTTTGGTGCAAGAGCTTGTTGCGCTTCTTTCATTTTCGCGGCAAAATCGTCTTCTGAACCTGTTCCTCCTATACCAATGTTAGGAATATCAGCAATGCCCATTGATTCAAGAATAGCTTTGCGTTCTTCTGCGTACTCTTGTTCAATCTGAGTCGCTAACGTTTCAGCGTTTTCTTCTTTATCAAGTTTGTATCGCGAGACAAATTTTTCTGGAATGCTTTTTAACTTGTCTTGTGAGCGTAAAACGCTATCAAGGCGCTTTTGTGTCTCTGCTTCTTTATAAGGCTTTAGCGCATCTTCGATACCTGTTCTTAGCATTTCAGCAACTTGTTCTTTGGTTAGCGTAGCTGGCTCTTCAATTGGTTTTTTTGGAGGTTCTGGCTTTACGTAACCCTGATACTTGCTTTCTACTTGTGAAGCATAACGATTACCAACCTTTTGCAATAGATTAACGTACAATGATGCACCGCTAACAGCGTTACTTAATTCTTCGTCCGTTGCTTCATCTTTGAGGTTGTTGCTCGTAATAAGTAAGTCGGCAATACCCTCAAGTTCGGTTGCGTTGAAACCCTTATCAGAATATGAGGTTTTCAACAAATTGATTAGCTTTTTCTTCATGAAATAAAAATTTGTTTGAAACAAATTTATTCATTCGCATTTTGCATTTCAAAATCAAAAAGCGAAAAATCAGCGTTTTTGCGCCTTTTTATATCGTTTAATTAATTGGATAACCTTTTTAGGGTAGGCAGCATCCCTATTACTTATCCTATAAATTGATATTCCTTGCTTGCGTATGCATGCGCTTCTGTTCGCGTCTAATCGCTTTTGCTTGTCTGTATAATGGTATTTACCGTCTACTTCGATTGCAAGCCGCAAATACGGAATAAAAACATCTATATAGTAGATTTTACACGGTGTTTTTATCTTGTATTGACGAATATAATCAATACCGAGATTATCCAAAACGCGACAAACATTCTTTTCCGCTTGAGTTGACTTGTATAGAAGTTCTAATCTTGTATTCATAATTAACGTACAATTTTATGTGACAAATATAAATATATCTACGATTTTGCGAGATATAGGATTGCATTACGTATTAATAGATATTAAAAGTTAGTATTCAAACTAATTTTGTTAGTAATCCGCTTGCATTGTACTAATTATGTTAGTATTTTTGCAATGTGTTTTAAAACAAGTTGCTAAACTTGTTACAAAACATGTTACAAAAACGATTTAAATTTATTCAAAATGGAAACAATCGAAAACTTAGTAAAGGAGTTAACCGAAGACCAAAAGCAACTCTTGAAAGATACTATCAATCATGGCTTTTGGGGTGACGATTATGCTGATTTCGTTGACAACAAGGGAAATGTCGAGGAGCATTCTGCCGATGGGTATTGCACGAATGACGCAAAGAGAGCTGGCCACTTCAGCGGAAGAAAGATTTCGGCAATGTTCAAAGCTATTTACAAGAAACTTTGCATCAATGGAAATAAAGGAGAATTTCTTACTCATTATTCTGATTGGTGGGGTGATGGTACTGGTGATATGCTCTTCATTCGCAACGATTTTGTAGATGCTTTTGAAGAATGGGCAAGAGGGTGAGCTGAAAGGCAGCGTGAGGGGTTCGATTCCCCTCACACCTACAAACATACGTATGAAAGCGGTACTCAATATTCTTCAACAGGTTCTTTGCAACACCCGCTATAAAAAGTAGATTAGAAAGAGCCGTGAACACATAAGTTCGGAAAATGGGTCTGTGGAGACTTTAAAAACCTTTACTCAAACTTGGTTGGGCGATAACTTTAAGCGCAATTTTTATAACTCTAACATAATTACAACCACAATGGATAATAAGTTTTTTGACTTCGAAAAAGCGAAAGTACAAACCATTACGCTGGAACAATTACAACGCACGCACAAGGAAAACGATGTATACAACAATCCGTTGAAAGGCATCTATCACTTCCAGTTGCTCAACGAAGTAATTAACATGTGCAACGAGCAGCACTTCAATGTTGAAGTGTACGACTTATTTGCTGCACAGAACAAAGACCGCGCTCAGCCTGGTGTTGTGCTACTTCCGCAGGTAGAAGCTCAGTACGGAGATAAGGCAGTAGAAGCACACATTTTGAGACGCGTTTTCGCAAACATCAGAATAAGCGATTTTGATGACAGCGAGAACACTACAAACATCGCTATTGCTTTCCACCAAAAAGGCATTCAAGCTGGATTTGGGAACATGGTTAAGATATGCCACAATCAATGCATGCTCAATGCGAGCAACTACATATCAACGTATGCCGAGAAAGGTGCTGGACGAGGTGATAAGGTAACGATTCAAGATGTCCTTGATGTTATCAAGTCTTGGCTCGTTGATGCACGCCACATCATTGTAAGCGACAGAGAGCGCATTGAACGCATGAAGAGCATAAACCTCACGGCCGAGCAGGTTTTCACGCTAATTGGCATGCTTACAACTATCCGAGTAAAGTGCGACACATTGAACAAGGCTATCAAAGAGCCAATCGTTTATCCTCTCAATCAGGCGCAAATTTCGCGCTTTACTGAGTTGTTGCTTATTAACTACCACAACACCAATAAAACGACCGTGTGGGACGTGTATAACGCTGCAACAGAGCTTTATAAGGCCGACAGCATGAATATACCTGACATGCTGCCACAGAATAGAGCAATGGTTAAGTTCCTTGAAGAACAATACGCAATATAAATATATCAACCTCGCGAGTGGGCCTTTCACCCATTCGCGAACCATGAAAGAAGAAAATGCAAAAACAATCACACGATTTAAAAATAAAAACAACATCATGGAAATAACAGTAAACATACCCAAGAACGATTACGTACAGCCAACAGAAGTGCGCCAAGAAGTTGTACAATACATTTGTGATGCGTTTCTCAGCACTTGCGTCTGGCGCATATTTCACTCAGAAAGACAAAGCGCGTACAGGGGGCAAAACTCTATACGTTAGAGTTCATAAACAAAATGGTAAGGCCTACGGATTTGGCGACCACGAAGCATTTGACAGTGACGTTAATATCCGATTTAATGGCGAGGAAATGAAAGCTGCCTTCAAAGCTCTTCGTAATGCTGGATACCACATGTTCCTTATCTACAAATATGGCTTTTGGAAAGGCTACATTTGCGACAAGAAGCCTTTCTATGATGGTGGAACAGAGGTAACAACATTCAACGACTTTATAGATTAAACAACATGAAAGCAAAAGACATGTTATTAGAGCTAAACAGAGGTTCGATATTTAATGGAAACGCATTCTTGCGCGAAAAAAAAATTAGGCAAGCGTCTAACTATCTTGAAGGGCAAACTTATCCCCAGTGCTCTGTATTATAGCTCATTCAATATGGCTGCACTTATTGATGAGCCTGATGTAATACTTACTCTATGTACAGACGAGAAGCAGTATCTTTGGAAAATTGAGAGATAAATATTTGTGTGACATTACAATATTTCATATCTTTACAAAAAATCAATCTATGAGAGGTGTTTCATATTGTGCAATAGCTTATGCACATTCAATAGGGTTCGATACTGCTATGCAGGTTGGAACATTTAATGGTTGTCCGCTATATATTTGCAAATTACTTCATGTAAAAGAAGAGCCTTGCATCGGATTACCACAATACGTGATTGTAAAAAATAAAGAAGCTATTCCACTTACGTTGGAAGAAACTATGATTATTTTAAGAGCAAAGCGCAAAATATAATTTTTTTATTATTATCTTTGCAACAGATTTAGAAAAGGTGATATGATTCCTAATGTCGATATATTGAGCGACGCTGGACATATCACCTTCATTTTTTTATTTTAACCGAATGTTATAAGGTATTTCGATTCCATTTTTGTATACTTCTGTTTTAATCAACCATACCTCATCATTCTTTTGTAATTCATATTCGTTATAATGAATTACACCACGTTTCCTTTTTCTTTCAAGGTTTCGTAAATCAATTTTATTGTTTACATCTTTTACTTCACCAAATATAGACTTTCTACAGAATAGCATTTCTTTCGGATGTGTTACTACATATTTAAACATATCCACTTCTTCTTTATTTTTAGCATGAACAATACTTCTTTTCAGAGAACTCTTGCTGTATTTCAATTCACCATCATGTAACTTTTGAATTGTATTGATTTTCAGAATTTCAGACATAGCCAAATTTCTGTATTCTATTATATTCTTTGAAAGATTTACTCTCGTACCAATAATAGAACTTTTATCACTACTCAAAATAGCCTTAGTTCCTGCCGTTTGCCCTTTCGGAGGTTGGGGCATAAAATTCCTATTGCCAATCGGTCTTACAACATTCCAATTTAAAATATCGAAAGATAGATTGTCTACGCGATAGGCACGAACACCTTTAATTTTCTTCACGTATTCCTTATCAAAGAAATCGCGCTGCCCTGTCTGTGGGTCATACCAAAGTGCGGTTCCATCTGCCTTGCGCTCCATTGTTACGATGTGTCCGTAATTCTCACCCTTCCAGCCGAAGGACACATGGTAGCGACCAACTTCTTTTGTGTGCTCGTTTATTTGCTGAATGGTTTCTTTATAAGGTAGACCTATGTAATTTCCATTTTTTGAAATTTTATATGCAAATCGTTCGGGCATTTCAAAAGGTGTTCCATCCGCTTTAATCCAACATTTCCATGTGCCATGTGAAAGTTTGTTCGGATCGTCTCCCATTTGCCAATTTGGTTGAGCCGTTACATCAAATCCGCGCATTCTTAATTCGTGAGCAACAACAGACGATTGACAATTAACACGGAATGCTGTTAATCCGCTTTTATAATCAATGTTGCCCTTTCCTTGGTTGGCTTTTTCAAAGTCCATTGAAATACCACGTTTGAGTCCCATTTTATTTTCAATGACCTTAAAATTTTGTTTCTGAGCAGATGTATATTTTCTTTCGTCCCAACGGGTAAGAATATCATTGATTTGCTTATCCGTTCGCGCTTCATGACGTGCTTTTGCAGCCGCAAGTATCTTCTCACGACTTGATATTGGTTTTACAATCTGTTTTTCCTTCCACCCAAGCAAATCACCAACGACTTTCTGATTATCCTTCACGAAGTAAGGCAGTTTGTCGTTATCACGAGCCACCTTTAGTTTCTTCTTGTTACGTTCACACCATTCAGAAAACGCGCTCGGCACATTTTTTACAAGGTTGGGAGATTGATAAGCTTCGTATTCTTCTTTAGGCATTTTGCGAAGTTTTTTCCACTCATCACTTTTTCTGTCCATTAGAATAGGAGACACTGAACACATGCAGCGAGGATGCCAACCGCGCCACATGAATGTTTTCGGGTAATCGCCAGCCAACTCATCACAAATATCCTCTTCGGGGTGATTTGCAGACAAACGAATGCGAATGCCTAACACAAAAGGCTCACTCTCCCAACGTTTGCAATTGGAATAGTTGTAAGCCATGTTTGTTTCAGTAATTGTAAGGCGCAAAGCATTTTGACGTGCGGAGCGATACACACCAGTGCCAACCTTTGCAAGATCCTCTTTAATGAAACGCACCTTGCCTTCTTTATCAATTACTCTTCTGCGCCATTCTACAATATCCTTTTTCGTACCGTCCGACATGAGCTGCTTGCGATGATACCTACGATACATCATGTCTGGATTATTAAGATATTGCCTTACTTGTCGGCCAAGACTTTCTGCTGATATTCCTTTGCCGATGCCATTTTCTAACACTTGCGAAACTGCAACTTCAAATTCAGATTTTGTTTGTTGTGTATAATTCCATACGCGGTCAGACAGATTAAGTCCGTTGTCACGCTTCATACGGCTTTCAATAAAAGCTCGTGCCGTTTCTTTTCGCCAAGCGTCCACTTCCTTACCTTCAAAGCGAGTAAACGCGCTGAGCGCGTTTTGTTGCGTATTAGTGGAGAATAACACGGCTTTTGTTATTCCTTGCTTTATAAGCGATAAAACCGCGTTATTATACGCATCTAAAAGGGCTTGCACCCTATCCTTTTCGGTTGGGGTGCAAGTTTTCGCAATTTTAAAAAGTTCTTCTGGGTTAGCTTCGTTGACAGACTTATTTACCGCCTTGCTCAACTCTGTAATAACATAGTCATGCAACTTGTTGAAATCAGAAGAACTTTGCAACAGAAGTTGAATGATATTCTTAATGTTCATTCTTATTCTTCATTTGGTTCATTGCTTGTTGCCGTGGCAAATAGGTTCATTTTGGCGGCTTCTTCATTCTCTTTCTTTAAGAGTGCTTTTGTGCGTTCAGCATTACGTACCATTGGATTTTCTTCGATGCCTTCTTCTTGTGACATGGTAGCTTTGCCTTGCGTGGAAAGATTGATTAACTGCAACATTTCCATTTCATTCTTCGGAATGTATGGAGAAAAGATAGGTGTTACCCTTAATGAATCGGCAATGCGTTGAGGAGTGGCAAAAACACTCGCAGCAATGCCATTCTTAACAACGTTAAATCTTCGTGTGAACATTTCGCCAAACAATTCTTCTTTCGTTTCGGCTTTTAAGTGTGGGTCAGTAAACATTAAGCGAATGGCAGCACCACTTGTATTATTACCAAGCGTTTTCATATTCTCAAACGAAATATCGGGTGTCTGCGAATACGAAAAGATGATGTTTGTAAGATTTGCCATTTCTTGCCGCATACTTTCAGGTGCTGAGTTCCACGATACGACCTTCATGTCTGTATCACTTCCTTCACCTTGGTAAATACGGCCGACTTCACCCTTTTCCGCAAAACCTTTCATCTTACCTTTGAAGAAATAAGTAGGCGCGCCAAAATAATCATTCACATCGCCCCAATTAGAAAGTAATTCTTCAAGTCGTTCAATAACAGGTTGCACACATTCCCATTCTGTTTCTTCTTGGCGATAGTATACAATAGGTATTTTTGTAAATCCATGTGGCTTTGCGCTCATGAGCTGCATGGTTGAATCAGCGTTAGAATACCTATAGAGCATCGTATTCGTATAAACATCGAAATGTATGGTTGTTTGTCCTAACTCGTCTTTAATAACGTATTTGCGCGCAAATCCGTCCATACGATTGTAATCATCGAAATGTGGATAAAGCACATCACCACGAAGCGGAGAAAGCAACATTACTCGGATTTCATTTTGTTGTGTTTCGTCTTGTGAAGGAACAATATACCACAACTCAGCACATTCACAACAACGGAAAAGGTCACGAGCCAACTTTTTATCGAAATAATCAATTTTGTTTTCGTTGAAGATATCAATTGTTATATTGTATAATTCTTGCGCCTTGTTATCTATTTCGCCTTTAATATTGTATTTAACTTTATTAGACAACAGAAAACCGACATCGCGTTCACAAATTAATCTTTGTGCTGGAACTGCAATACGGCAACGGTCAACGTATTTAGTCTTGTATAATGGCGAACCGTCAATGTCAACCTTATTAGTTTTAACCTTTATAGCTTTTTTCTTTCTGTATTGCGTATCCATAACCTTATGCTTCATAGGGTTATATTCGCTTTCTGTTTGTTCTATCGTTTTGCGAAATGGTTTCTTATACGATGTAAGTAGTGTGTATATGGTCATCGGATCTCCGATAGCCATGATTTCTTCTATGCTTTTCATTTAGTGCTTTTTAATTTATGTGTTACATGATTGCTAAAAATTCGTCCGCTTCAAGGCCGTTGCTGTTCTGTCCAAGTATCTCTTCAAGTACAACATAACGAATGGCGTCTATTGCGTGGTTGTACGCATCAATG
>ENA-UEYI01002454-UEYI01002454.1-human-gut-metagenome-genome-assembly--contig:-NODE-2454-length-12830-cov-14.624716_pt1 | contig 12830 bp, 9 predicted proteins | sample MGYA00242900_ERZ507916 | MGnify/ENA primary metagenome ERZ507916 (study PRJEB26167, sample SAMN06115521) | human gut metagenome | host: Homo sapiens | place: China:Chongqing | collected 2015-09-02...
CTGGCGGTGAAGGCGAAATTCGCAAAAACATTATCAACGCTGACCTTGTGGACTGTATCGTCGCAATGCCGACGCAGCTCTTCTACACAACGCAGATTCCGGTATCGCTCTGGTTCCTTGCAAAGAACAAGAAGCAGAAAGGCAAAACGCTGTTCATTGACGCTCGGAAGCTCGGTACTATGGTCACACGAAAGTTGCGCGAACTGACGGATGAAGACATCAAGAAAATCGCCGACACTTATAATGCCTTCGTTGATGGAACACTCGAAGATGAAAAGGGCTTCTGTGCTGTTGTCACTACACAGGACATTGCAAAGCAGGATTACATTCTCACTCCAGGACGCTATGTTGGTATTGAGGAACAGGAAGATGACGGTGAGCCGTTTGAAGAGAAAATGGGACGTCTGACTTCTGAACTGTCCGAGCTTTTCACCAAGTCTCATGAGCTTGAAGCTCAGATCAAAGAACGACTGGGGGCGATTGGATATGACATATGAGTGGAATCATTCAACGATTAACGATGTGTGCGTTCTTGTCACAGACGGTTCTCATTCAAGCCCTAAAAGTGTAAATGACGGGAAGTATATGGTTTCCGTCAAGGATTTCACGGACTATGGTTTTGATTTCGCATCATGTCGGATGATTAGCAATGATGATTATGAAACACTCAAGAGAAACGGTTGCGTCCCCCAAATTGATGACATTCTGATAGGAAAAGATGGGGCGCGTTTCTTTGAAGATATAATAATCTATCGCCAAAGGGAAAAGCCAGCATTGCTCTCATCTATCGCTATTCTACGGTGCGATAAATCAAAGATACTGCCTGACTTCCTTTACTATGTCTTGCGTACACCATCATTTAGGCAGGACGTCAAAGACAACTATGGTTCCGGATCAGCAATTCCGCGTATTATTCTAAAGGACTTCAAGCGAATGATGGTTTCATATCCATCACTTGAAAAGCAACAGGCTATTATTTCTGTGCTGACTGCAATAGACAGTAAAATTCAAGCTAACACGGAGATAAACGATAATTTAGCGGCTTAGAGCTGGATAGCGGAGACATCGATCTCGCCGGACATCAACTTTGGTAGTAGTTCATCCCTAAGTGCAGCCAGCTTACGAGCCTCAATCCGGTTCGAGATTATCAGCTCAAAAATGGGCTGCATGATAGAGGTGAGACTTGTATAATCTTCTTCGCAAGGAATTAAGACCTCTGCTTTGGCAAGTTCCTCACGTTTGATGTGCCCCATTGTTGTTGCCTTATCAGCAGCGATTGCAATAAAACGGGCAAGGTGGTGAGCCGTCCACAGGTAGTAAAACCACTTGTCATAGATGTCTGATGTAACCTTGAAAAGGTGCTGATTCAATCCGCAAGTTCCCCCGCACCATATATCAACAAGTAGACTTCCAGACCAAGAGAAGATGACATCGCCATCGTGAATGATGTATTCAGGTTTGATTCTCAAGGAGCAGAGTTCACTACTATCATCACATGAACCTTGGCGGAGTTCCTTGATCTTCAATACTGGAAGACCTATTTCATTCCCCTGAGGACGGAACTTCTGCATGGCAAGTCCATTCAAGTAATTGGCGATGTCTAAGAGATTGCCTTTTCTCCATCCAGCAGGGATGGCATCAATATTGATAAAATGGTTGTCAAAGATAGCTTTGGCTTGAGCGTATAAATTATCGTTTACCTGATTTGGAGGTTATACCATGTTTGATAAAGTTCAGGAGAGCTTGAAAAGAAGTAAAGATGAGCGTCAGAAAAAGCGGCTTGAAAAGGAATGGGTTCGTCTTGAGAAAGCCGCAGCAGAAGCAGTTCGCGAGAAAGAGCGGCTTCAACATGAGGCGGAAAAGATACAGGCTGAAAAAGATCGCCTTCTCTCCCTTGATGACAAAGGGCTGATGGTAGAACTGATTCTGGCAGTGCGCGGCTTATACTCGCAGATAGAGTACATTCAGAGTCAGCAGGAGTCTTTATCCGAGCGAATTGACGATATTGAGTCAGACATCTCTTCCATCCGCAGCGATATTTCGGATTTGGAGAGCAGAATGAGTTCGTCCGATCAATAAAAGCCAATGAAGGAGGCGCAGACGTGATTATTTCCCCGCAATCTCTTGATACAAACCTCAGTCAGCTTTTAGCAGAGGTTAAGTCCGGCTCCATGCAGTTGCCGGAGTTTCAGCGTGACTGGACTTGGGATGATAACCGAATTAGGGGCATTATCGCCAGCTTATCACAGGGTTATCCTATGGGTGCCATCATGCGGCTGCAATACGGCAATCCGGACATCCAATTCAAATACCGTACAATTACGGGCGTAAAAGGCGTTTCTGTGAAGCCGGAGCATTTGATTCTCGATGGTCAGCAGCGGCTTACTTCAATTTATCAGGCAACATCCTCTAAAGAGCCGGTCTCGACCAAAACAGAAAAAGGCAAGGCTATTAAGCGTTATTACTATCTCTCAATGGAGAAGTGCCTCGACGATGATGAGGATCGTTTTGATGCTGTCCTCTCCATCCCCGAAGACCGAAAGATTAAAGAGAACTTTGACCGGGATGTGAAGCTCGATCTCTCAACCAGAGAATATGAATACGAGAACAAGCTGTTTCCGGTCAATATCGTATTCGACAGCAACGCAGTTATGGACTGGTTCATGGGCTACATGACGCACTACGGAATGAAGCCGGAAGCAATGGACGAGTTCAAGCGTTTCCAAGCGGATGTGCTGAATACAATTTCCGGGTATAAGCTGCCTGTGATTACACTGGACAAGTCCACGCCGCGAGAGGCAGTGTGCAAGGTGTTTGAGAACGTCAATACTGGCGGTGTTCCTCTCACGGTGTTTGAGCTTGTTACCGCAACTTATGCCACAAGAGACTTTGACCTAAGAAAAGACTGGGTGCAGTGCCGAAATACCATTTGCGGCTTTGGAGACACGCTGAGAACAGACCTGTTCGATGGAATTGATGAAACCACATTCCTGACAACGGTTTGCCTCTATACAAGCTATTTGAACAAGCAGTCTGGAAAAACGAACACTATCTCCTGCAAAAAGAAAGATGTTCTGGGTCTGCCTTATGAATCATATATAGCGAACCGCGATGCAGTGTTAGTCGGGTTCAAAATCGCAAAGGAGTTCCTTCTTCGGGATCAGTGCGTCTTCCGGCAGAGAGACTTGCCTTATACAACGCAGTTGATTCCCCTTGCAGCGATCTGTGCTGTTCTCGGAAAATCCAAATGCAACGAGCCTAACACAATCAAAACGCTTTCTCGTTGGTATTGGTGTGGAATTTTGGGTGAGATGTACGGTGGCGCTAACGAAACCCGATATGCCTACGACATCGAGGACATGGTTGAAGAGGTTAACGGGCGTCCGAATGCAATGCACACGATCAACAGCGCAGTCTTTTCTTCTACGCGGCTGCTGACCCTTCAAACTCGCTTGAGTGCTGCTTATAAGGGGATTATGGCTCTTCTCTATAAGGAGAAATGCCGTGATTTTATGAATAACACGACGATTGACATTGTGAACAGTATGCTTGAGTCTCCGGACATTCACCATATCTTCCCGGAAGCATATTGCGAGAAAATGGGCATCAAGCGCGAACGGTATAATTCCATCATTAACAAGACCCCGATTCTCCCAGCCACCAACCGCTCGATTGGCGGAAATGCGCCGAGTGAGTATCTGGGGGCAATTCTAAAGAAGGTTGATGGACTGAACGAGGATGAACTTCAAGCACGGGTAGAATCGCACTTTATCGACTATTCGGAATTGAAGGCAGATAACTTCAATGGCTACTTCATTGACAGAGCAAAGAGTCTTCTCAATCTGATTGAAAAGGCAATGAATAAGCCTGTCACTGACAGAGATGCAGAAAATACGCTGGATCAGTTTGGGGCGAGTCTGGCGTAAAAGGGAGTGACAAAACTATGGCAGGATATTTTACAGAATCAAATTACGAGAACGCTGTCTTGCAGCTTCTCAATGAAGAACTGGGCTATAACTATATCTATGGACCGGACGTGGAGCGCGATTATCACTCGCCGCTTTATGAGGATGTTCTGCTACCTTCCTTGCAGCGGATCAACAAGAGCCTGCCTATGGACGCTCTGACGGAGGCAATCTATAAGCTCAAGAACTTTGAAACCGGAACGCTTTTGCAGAAGAACATGGTCTTTATGGACTACCTCCAAAACGGAGTCCCGGTAAAATACTATGACAAGGGTGAAGAACGCTCTACCCTTGTTTACCTTGTAGACTTCAAAAATCCTGCCAGTAACGAGTTCACAGTTGCGAATCAATGGACTTTCATTGAGAACTCCGAAAAAAGACCGGATGTGATTCTCTTTGTCAATGGTCTCCCACTCGTCATTGTGGAGTTGAAGTCTCCGTCCCGCGAAGAAACCGATGCTTCCGCAGCATACCGCCAGCTCCGGAACTATATGTATGAGATCCCCTCTATGTTCATTTATAATGCGGTATGTGTCATGAGCGACTTGACCACTTCAAAGGCTGGTACAATCACGTCCGGCGAAGACCGCTTTATGGAGTGGAAAACAACAGACGGCAGCTATGAGAATACGCAACACGCATCATTTGACACATTCTTTGTAGGACTGTTTGAGAAGACCCGCTTCCTTGACATCGTGAAAAACTTCATCTGCTTTAATGTGGATGGACAGAATACTTTCAAGATACTCGCCGGGTATCATCAGTATTTCGCAGTCAAAAAGGCGATTGAGTCTACAAAACACGCAACCGTGACGGACGGTAAGGGTGGCGTCTTCTGGCATACACAGGGCAGCGGAAAATCGTTGTCTATGGTCTTCTATGCTCATTATCTGCAAGAAGCGTTAGAAAGCCCCACTATCGTTGTCATTACCGACCGTAACGATCTGGACGACCAGCTTTACGGACAATTCGCCCGCTGCAAGGACTTCCTCCGGCAAACGCCGCAGCACGCTGAGAGCCGCAAGAATCTGAAAGAACTGCTTGCAAACAGACAGGCAAACGGCATAATCTTCACGACCATGCAGAAGTTTGAAGAAAGCAACGAAGCTCTTTCGGAGCGTCGGAACATTATCGTGATGGCTGATGAAGCGCATCGTGGGCAATATGGTCTCAATGAGAAGGTTGTGATCAAGCAGAAGGACAACGGCGAAGTCGAGGCGAAAACCGTTATCGGCACTGCCCGCATTATAAGAGACACGCTTCCTAATGCGACCTACATTGGATTCACCGGAACACCGATCTCCACAAAAGACCGCAGTACACGAGAGGTCTTCGGTGATTACATCGACATCTATGATATGACACAGGCAGTTGAAGATGGCGCGACCAGACCCGTCTACTACGAGAGCCGTGTGATTCACCTGAAACTCGACGAGAACACCCTCCATCTGATCGACAATGAATATGACATTATGGCTGACAACGCCGATCCGTATGTCATTGAAAAGAGCAAAAAAGAACTTGGTCAGATGGAAGCAATCCTCGGTGCCGACCAGACGATCAATTCCTTGGTAAATGACATTCTTGATCATTACGAGAATTACCGTGAGAATATCCTAACCGGCAAGGCGATGATCGTTGCTTATTCGCGTCCCATAGCAATGAAGATTTATAAGCGCATTCTTGAGCTACGCCCAGCGTGGACGGAAAAGATTGCAGTGGTCATGACGCAAGGCAATAACGATCCCGAAGAATGGCGTGAGATTATCGGCAACAAAGCTCATAAGGACGATATGGCGCGGAAATTCAAAGACAACAACTCTCCGCTGAAAATCGCCATCGTCGTGGATATGTGGCTGACCGGCTTTGATGTTCCCTCCCTTGCTACGATGTATGTCTATAAGCCGATGGCTGGACACAACCTGATGCAAGCTATCGCCCGCGTCAATCGTGTCTTCAAAGATAAAGAAGGCGGTTTGGTTGTCGATTACGTCGGTATTGCGGCTGCACTGAAACAGGCAATGAACGACTATACTGCCAGAGACAAGAAGAACTATGGTGATACAGATGTAAGCAAGGCTGCATATCCGAAGTTCCTTGAAAAGCTCTCTATTTGCAGAGATTTGTTCCACGGATTCAGTTATGAGAAATTCATGACCGGAAGCGACCTCGACAGGGCGAAGCTCATCAGCGGCGGAGTGAACTTCATACTCGGCAAGAGTGTTGCAGAGTACGAGCTTCCCGACCATGAGAAGACACAGAATGTGTTTATCAAAGAAGCCCTGCTTCTCAAGCAGGCACTTTCGCTGTGCAGCAGCTTGGTAGACGAGCAAACTCGCATGGAGGCAGCTTTCTTCGAGTCCGTAAGAACAATGACCGTGCGCTTGGTTTCAGGCGGTACCGGAAAGAAGTTTACGCTTCCGGAAGTAAATGAGCGCATTAACGAACTTTTGAAGCACAGCATCAAGAGCGAAGGTGTTATCAACCTCTTCTCCGATGTCCAGACTGAGTTTTCGTTGTTCGATCCGAAGTTTCTTGAAGAAGTGGCAAACATGAAGGAGAAGAATCTTGCAGTCGAACTCCTGAAAAAACTGATTTCCGAACAGGTCTCTGTTTACCGTCGAACAAATATTGTCAAGTCTGAAAAGTTCTCCGAAATCATTCAGAGCGCAATGAACCGCTATTTGAACGGAATGCTGACCAACGAGGAAGTCATTCAAGAATTACTCAAGCTGGCGAAAGACATTGCCGCTGCTGCCGCCGAGGGTGAAAAACTCGGATTGACAGCGGACGAGCTTGCTTTCTATGATGCCCTCACAAAGCCGCAAGCAATCAAGGACTTTTACGAGCATGACGAGCTTATTGCTATCACGAAAGAACTGACAGATTTGCTTCGCAAAAACCAGACAATAGACTGGCAAAAGAAAGAGAGCGCAAGAGCTGGAATGCGCCGCCTGGTCAAAAGGTTGCTGAAAAAACACAAATATCCGCCAGAGGGTATGGATGATGCTGTCCAGACTGTCATGAGCCAGTGTGAGATGTGGACGGACAATGTAATGACCGCTTAACTCCCCTACGAGAAAGGAGTAGATCATGGGCAATTCAGTCATGTTGAATGGAATCGAATATGCCGGAGAACAGATTGCCTACAAAGACAGCACCTATGAGCTTGTGTCAAAGGTCGCTTACCTGATCGGCGTCCCGCTTCGTATTTTCCAAAATGAACACGAGCCGCCGAAGATAGAGATGTACAACCGGCTTGAACAGGATAAAAATGCCCGTATCATTCGTAATCTATGTATCATCCGCACCGCCATTGAGCGCAACTACCGGAAAATAAATGACATTATGCGAATGGAGTATCGAGGGCTGCTTTCAATGCCAGAGATCATCCCGGCTTCCAGTATGCAGCAGCTTTCAAATGACGGAATCAGCTTTATAAAAAAGTCGAGTACAAAGCTCTGCCACCACATTATCGAGATCAACCGGCTGATTTCAGACCGCATTAACAACTGCAAGAGCCTCTTTCCAATCTGGATTAACTGGGCGTACATAAAAGAGCTGTTCATCATGCCAAACGGTTTGACAGAGGACGGAACGAAAGATGCTGCCGATATTTATTACGCAAGTCTCTCCTACTACCCCTATCAAATGTATATCAACTGGGTACCGATGGACGAGGGTAATGTCCTCTATAATGATAAGAAGTTTGCTACCCTGCTTTATCAATGGCATTGCGACGCCTTCACGGAATACAGTAAAGTCTCTGATGCAGGGGCTTTTGTAAAAAACAATATCTACGACTTCATAGATGACAGCGAGAAAACCGTATTGGTGGTGGACTGCGAAAACTCCGACCCGTACAAACTGTGTGCCACGCTCAAAAATCTTGATTATGAGGTCATGCAGAAGATTACGGCGATCATTCTCTTTGATGACGTACATACCGCTACGGCATGGCGGATTCTTGAAAACTACACCCGCATCCCCGTTGAACATATCATGATTGAGCGGATCAAGCAGAACAAATCACTGGTAGACATCAAGCTCACCGCAAGAGCCTGTCAGGAACACTACCAGAAGCAAGTGGATTCCTTCGTCATCGTCTCAAGCGATTCCGACTACTGGGGGCTGATCTCTTCCTTACCGGACGCCAGATTCCTTGTCATGATTGAGCGGGAAAAATGCGGACCGGATATGAAGGCAGCACTTGCAGAATCTGGGATGTTCTACTGCTATCTGGATGACTTCTACTCCGGCAACAGCGAGGACATCAAGAAAAACGCACTGTTCAAGGAGATGTACCGCTGGATTGACAACTCCGTTCACCTGAACGTCAACGATATGTTTGATGCAGCTCTGCGAAACACGAGGATCGAAATGTCTCCCGCAGAGCGGCGGCAGTTCTATGAGAAGCACATCAGGCACATGACGCTGACCATCGACGAGAACGGAAACGTCAGCATTGAATTGAAACGCGGATAGCCTTGGTTTCTATTCCGGGAGGAATGTGGATGGACAACAGATTCTATTTTGGATTCAATACATCGGAGGAACGGAAAAAGCGCAGAAAAGCAGAGCTGTACTCCATGAGTGAGCAAGTCAGCACCTTCTTTTGGGATGAAGCCCCGCAGCATGGATTGGAAATGCGTGAAGGGCAGCAGGATATGTCTTTTGAGATTGTGGACGCCCTCATAAACGATCAGCATTTTGCGATTGAAGCTGGCGTGGGCATTGGCAAGTCCTTTGGCTATCTTGTGCCGGTGCTGCTGTACAGCAAACGCATGAACAAGCCGGTCATCATCGCAACCTCGACCATTGCGCTTCAAGAACAGCTCTGGCGCGATGTCCACGCGGTAATGCCCCTTCTTGGGCTGAACAGAGATGTCATCCTCGCAAAAGGACAGACCCATTATCTCTGCAACAAACGCGCAGACGAGTATATGTGTGACCTGAAAGCAGACCCACCGGACGCGCTCAAAGAAGGAATCCAGCAGGGGTATGAGGAACGCAAGGATTTCCCGGAGGTTTTGCCGCAAGGCGTCTGGGACAAGGTAAACGTGCAGCGGTTCAGCATGAAGAATTGCGGCTCCTGCGAAAAGAAATGCAAGTATTACAAGGTCCGTGCATCGTTAAAATACACGGACGGTGTTGTTCTGTGCAATCAGGACTTTCTTACCCAGCATCTCATGAAACTACGACGCGGGCAGGACGGACTGATTAACGCCGCCGCTGATCTGCTTGTCGTGGATGAAGCGCACAACTTGGATGATAAGGTGCGGAGTGCCACAACGGAGCGTTTCGGGCAAGGTATGCTCTTTGGAATGATTAAAAGCGCATTCTATGAACTGCGACCCTCTGACCAAAGCAGTGTGTCCGGTGAAAAGCGAGAGGCAGAGAGCGCAATCATCGCCTTCTATAACTGCCTGAAAGCACAAGTTCAAAAGCAGATCGACGATGCAGATCAGGATATGCGCTACGCTGACCGCTTTTTCTTTGACCAAAGCGGCAGTGCGGTTGAGCTGCTTACGGAAATGAACGCCGCCATACACAACCTTTCGTCCAGCATTCAGATTTATTCCAGCATGGATTTCAGAAACAACCGTTCCTTTGCTGCTTCTGATGATCTGGATGCCGTCAGCGAGTCCCTTTCGGAGCTTCTTGACCAGATAGATGATATGCTGATCTGGATTGAGCAGCACGGCAGCAACACGGAACTCGTCTATTGCCCTAAAAACACAAAAGAAATTGTGAGCCGCCTATACTTCAATGGTGATGAAAGAATCATCTTGACCTCTGCCACGCTGACGAACGCCACGAGCGGGTCTCTGGAAGAGCAGTATTCTTATTTTATCTGCAATACCGGCTTTCCCGCTGGTGATCGCGGCTGCTTGTCCGAACCAAAGCCTTCCCCATATCCATACGATGAACACGCCATGATCTACTATTGCGACGATCTCCCACACCCGACCAGAGAACACGAAGCCTTCATTGAAAAGGGTGTGGAGCGACTGCTTGAGATCCTGAGCATTTCCAATGGAAAGGCACTCGTGCTGTTTACGGCAAAGACCGACATGGAAGAGGTCTACTCCATTCTCGGTAAGAAAAATCTTCCGTACAAAATCCTGATGCAGCAGCCGGGATCGTCGCAGGACAAGGTGCTGGACGAGTTTAAGGAAGATACGAACTCTGTGCTTCTGGGGACGGGTGCATACTGGGAAGGTATCAGCATTGAAGGAAAAAGCCTTTCCAATGTCATCATTTTCCGGCTTCCGTTCCCTGTCCCCGATCCAATTATCGAGTATAAGTGTTCCGTTGCTAAGGATGCTCTGATGGATGTTCGCGTTCCCGAAATGATTATCAAGCTCAAGCAGGGCATCGGGCGATTGATCCGCAATTTCACAGACACCGGCATTGTCTGCATCATCGACCGAAGACTGCGGGATGAGCCGCCGGAACGCTATCATGACATCACATGGGACTCCCTGCCTATCAAGAATCGTACAAGCAGTCTGGACGAACTGAGGAAGTTTTACGAAGGTCTGCCCTCAGCCAAGGAATGATGGTACAAACGGCATTCTCTTCGGAAACATAGAACAGCCCCCCAAAAAAGGAAATCAGAAAACGGAGGTGTATCATGTTGTACAATGAAAATCTGCGCGAAGAAGAACAACATCTAATCCAGCAGATCGCCGAACAAACAGAGAGAGGAAAAATCGACTGGGAACTAACAGAGTACAATCCGCTGTCCTTTCTGAATGAGGACAAGATAGACAAGAACCCAGCAGTAATCTGTCAGTCCTTCTCCTTTGAAGCAATCATCGGCGGATCCCGTTACGAGCTTGATGTCATGGAGAATATTGATGTGCCGTCCGGTATGGGAGACTACACCATAACCTTGACGCGGGATGAAACCGAAAATTATCTTAAAATTGAGGATGCGCTTTCCTTTGACTGTGACCGCTATGAATGCACACCGGAGGAAGTCGCAGAGCGATTTGCGGACAGCCCCATTGTCCGTCTCTGCAACGCTATCATTCCTGCCACGCTTGGGCAGGAGGATTTAGAAGAGGTCTTCACATGGGCAAGGTTTTTCAACGAGACTGGCATTTCTGCAAAGCTAATGAATCATCCGCTGACCAAGCTCTGTGAAAAGCTGTTCGACGAACACCGTTTGATGGACTTCCATCGCTGCATCTTGGATGTGGACTATCGAAAGCTGCTCCTAAATGAACTGGCTCATAACTAAGACACGGAAAAACGCCCCCGACACTGTGCCAGACGCACAGTGCCGGGGGCGTTCCCGTTTCCAGCGATTTATTTTTCCCTCGGCAATGGACTGTCCATAAGGAGACACTTTCCGTTTTGCGATGCCGCGAAAATTCGATGTGTTCCATGGAGATGTTCACTGGGCAGCATACGCCGTACACGTTTCCAATAATCACTGAGCAGTGCAATGGGTATTCGCTATCGGGAAATACTTCACGGTTTTCACAACGCTTGATTCAGGAGTGGGATTTTTGCCTTATTCCCGCGTGACATCAAGGGAAACCGGATTGATGACGATGATGGTCTTGCCCTTTTTGTGGGCATATCTCACGGTATTCCCGGTACCGCTGGGGCATCCATTCCATACTGCGAGAATATAATCGGCGTGATCGACCATGTACCGATTTCTCTTGTCCATGCAGTCCGGCGTGTACTCCCGTTGCAGCATGGTCTCCTTGTCACACTTTGCCGCGATATTATAATACCGTTCCCGTGAAGCCACAGACCATTTGATCGCTTGTGTCTCACAAGGGATTGCGCTTTCCAGAGTAATGCGAGGGTATTTTGATTTCAAATCGAGTACAATTTCCGCAGCGTACATATCGACGCCAAGAGCCATGCCGGTAATAAAATGCGTGACGCCCTCGTTCTCGATGAGTGCTACAATCTGATCCCGCATAACAGACTTCAAAGAAGTACAACGCTTATCGGATTCATCAAAGCCGAACGGAAGACTCTGTGGTCTATGACCGGTAAACGCACAAGTCTTGCCTTGAACGGATTGCTTTTCAGCTTTTTGAGCAGACTTTCTAAACTCAATAATGCGCGACATGACACCCCTTCTTTCACTCTTTTGGTAGGTAACTCCATTCTATCACCCTCATCACGGACAGTCAACGCATTGTCGTTAGTAAAATCAACGACGGCGTACCGTGGATAATGACACCGCCGTTAGGTACACTAAATGCAAAGGTGGTGAGGCTATGCGAGAGAAGAAGGACATCAATATTGAAATCGGCGGCAATATTCAAGTGGCAAGAGAACAGGCGGGATATACGCAGGACACGCTCTCAGAAATGCTTGGCATGACGCCGAATCACCTGAGTGCTATTGAGCGTGGTGCTTCCGGTATTTCTCTTGAAGCCTTGCAGCGTCTTTGCCGTTTGCTGGGCGTCAGTGCGGACCGAATTATCTTTGGGACTGACGCGCCAGAAGCGGAAGCCCTTGCGCTTGCCAGACGTATTTCGGATATAAAGCCGGAATACCGGCAACAGGTTCAAGAGCTGCTGTCCGCTATTTTGAATATGTCATAAAAAAAGAGCCTCTGCCGACACCCAAACCGGGCATCGACAGAGGCTTTTGGTTCGTTTTCTGGGCATTCAAACAAGTGCCGAAATCGACACTTATTTCCGCGCTAAAGAAGAAACTGCGCAGGGAATACAATCACTTAGGCTGGTCAATTTGCGCCGCTCTGAGGCTTGCAATCACAGGCTTTTTCGACCCCTAACTGTCTACACCTCGATGCCTTGCGGGAGAAGTGCGGACAGGCGATGAGATCCGCACGGAAGCTCTGCTTGCAGCTATGGACGCAGCGGA
>ENA-UEYI01002456-UEYI01002456.1-human-gut-metagenome-genome-assembly--contig:-NODE-2456-length-12830-cov-2.647220_pt1 | contig 12830 bp, 11 predicted proteins | sample MGYA00242900_ERZ507916 | MGnify/ENA primary metagenome ERZ507916 (study PRJEB26167, sample SAMN06115521) | human gut metagenome | host: Homo sapiens | place: China:Chongqing | collected 2015-09-02...
TGCGGCGGTGCAATGTCGGAGCTCTCCCGAAGGGTGAGCTGGATCGAGGAATGACAAAATAAACGAGGTATACTATGGAACCGATCACCGTAAACTATAAAGTTCTGGATGCGCGGGCAAAGGTGCCCGCCTATGCGACCCCCGGCTCTGCCGCCGCCGACCTGTGCGCCGTGCTGGATGAGCCGCTGACCGTTCAGCCCATGGAGCGGGTGCTGGTGCCTACCGGCCTTGCCATCGAGCTGCCCGGTGCCCACAGCGTGGCGCTGGTGTACGCCCGCAGCGGCCTGTCCATCAAGCACGGCCTGTGCATGGCCAACGGCGTGGGTGTGGTGGACAGTGACTACCGCGGCGAGTTGAAGGTGCCCATGGTCAATCTGGGTGCCGAGGCTTATACCATCCAGCCCGGCGAGCGGGTGGCGCAGCTGTGCATCGCCCCGGTGTATACCGCTGCCTTTGTGCCCGCCGAGGAGCTGGGCGACACCCAGCGCGGCGAGGGCGGCTTTGGCTCTACCGGAAAGTGAGATGGAATCATGAACCTGATCTTAGCTTCCGGCAGCCCGCGCAGGCGGGAGCTGCTCTCCTTATATACCACCAATTTCACCGTCTGCGTCAGTGACTTTGACGAAAGTGCGGTGCAGGCCGCTACGCCTGCCCATCTGGTGGAACAGCTGGCCCGGGGCAAGTGCCTTGCCGTTTCGGCCCAGCACCCGGGCGCTGTGGTCATCGGCTGTGATACGGTGGTGGATGTGAACGGCGAGGTGTTCGGCAAGCCCCCCAGCAAAGAGGACGCAAAGCGGATGCTGCGCGCCCTTTCCGGTGCCACCCACGAGGTGCACACCGGTGTGTGCATCTCGGACGGTGCGCGCACTGAAAGCTTTGTGGACAGCTGCCGCGTTACCTTCTTCCCGCTGGGTGAAGAGGAGATCGACTTCTACGCTTCCACCGCCGAACCCTACGATAAAGCCGGTGCCTATGCCATTCAGGGACGGGCAGCCCTCTGGCTGGACCGTATCGAGGGCGACTACTACACCATCATGGGTCTGCCGGTGAGCCGCACCGTACAGCTGCTGGCACATTTTGTGTGATAAAACTGGAAAAAACGAAGAAAACTTGCGCAAACGCTTGAGAAATCATTGCCTTGCGGCTATAATAGAACCGTGTTATTCTGCGCAGGGCGGCGTAAAAAGTCCGCCGGACGCTCTGGATAGATTTCAATGGGAAGCAATAAGGAGAGAAATTACAATGGGCCTGTTTTCAAAAGATGTGGGTATCGATCTGGGTACCGCAAATACTCTGGTATATATGAAGGGCAAGGGCATCATCATGCGGGAGCCTTCGGTCGTGGCTGTGGATACCAAGACCGACGAGGTGCGCTGTGTGGGTGCCGAGGCAAAGGCTGTCATTGGCCGTACCCCCGGCAGCATCGTGGCTGTGCGTCCGCTGAAGGATGGCGTGATCGCTGACTTTGACATCACCACCAACATGCTGGAAAATTTCCTCAAGAAGGCATGCGGCAACAGCATGTTCTCCCGCCCCCGCGTGGTCATCTGCATCCCGTCCGGCGTTACCGAGGTGGAGCGCCGGGCTGTCCGTGAGGCCACCCTCAAGGCCGGCGCCCGTCAGGTGTCGGTCATCGAGGAGCCCATGGCCGCTGCCATCGGTGCGGGCCTGCCCATCAGCGAGCCCACCGGCAGCATGATCGTGGACATCGGCGGCGGCACGGCGGAGATCGCCGTCATCTCTCTGGGCGGCATCGTGGCTTCCCGCAGCGTCCGCATGGCCGGCGATATGTTCGACCAGGCCATCATCGCGTTCATCAAGCGCAAGTACAACCTGCTCATCGGTGAGCGCACCGCCGAGCAGATCAAGATCGAGATCGGTTCCGCCTACGTTCTGGACCCGGAGCTGACCATGGAGATCAAGGGCCGCAACCTGGTGGACGGCCTGCCCAAGAACATCGTCGTCCACTCCGAGGATGTGCGCGAGGCTCTGCTGGAGTGCCTGGTGAAGATCACCAGCGCCATCAAGGAGACGCTGGAGCGCACCCCGCCGGAACTGAGCGCCGACATCATCGACCACGGCATCACCCTGACGGGCGGCGGCGCACTGCTGCGCGGTCTGGACCAGCTGATCCAGAGCGAGACCGGCATCGACGTGCATGTGGCTGAGGACCCGCTGGACTGCGTGGCCAAGGGCGCAGGTGCCGTGCTGGATCATGTGGACGTCCTGCATGACGTTCTGGATACTGACGGACCCCATATGTAACAGAGAGTGCGGACGGCTCTGGCTGTCCGCGCTTTTTTGCAACCGGAGGAAGTTCCCTTGAAAGATTTTTTCGAAACCTGGAAATTTAAGATCCTCATCGGCATCGCGGTGTTCCTGGTGGGCATCATGGCCTATGCCGGTGCCAACGACCGCCTGACCGCCGCCCCGCAGGAGCTGCTGAGCGTGGCCGTGGCCCCGTTCCAGAAGGCGGCGGCCATGGTGGGCGACCGCGTGGCCTCCCTGTGGGAGAACTACACCAACATCGGGGCCATTCTGGACGAGAACGAGCAGCTCACTGCCGAAAACGCCGAGCTGCGCAAACAGATGGTGGACTACGACCGGCTCAAGGCAGAGAACGAAGCCTACAAGGCGCTGGCCAACATCCAGAACACCCGCCCGGAGATGAGCTGCGTCTCAGCCTTTGTCATCGGCCGCGACCCGCTGGATGCCTTTTACGGCTTCACGCTGGATCAGGGCTCGGTGGACGGCGTGGAGCTGAACGACACCGTCGTCAGCGACGAGGGCTATCTGCTGGGCGTGGTGGTGGAAGTGGAAACCACCAGCTGCAAGGTCATGACCATCCTGCACCCAAACTTCAACGCGGCGGGCGTCGTTTCCCGCACACGGGACAACGGCATCATCACCGGCAGCTCGGACTATGCGGCCGACGGCCTGTGTGTGCTGACCAACCTGAACCGCAACACCCTGACGCAGAAGAGCGACCAGGTCATCACCACGGGGCTGGGCGGCGTTTTCCCGGCGGATGTGCTGGTGGGCGTGGTCCGGGAAGTGGTGCCGGAGGTCAGCGGCAAATCGTCCATCGCGGTCATCGAGCCGGGCGCAGACCCGCGCACGGTGCGCCACGCATTCATCATCACCAATTTCTGAGGAGGCCCTGCCATGGAATCACGCCGCAAGCGCAAGCGCAGCCAGATTGCCAAATGGGTCTGCTATGCGCTGCTGATGCTGCTGTGCACGGTCTTGCAGACCCTGCCGGGGCTGTTCCAGCTGGGGGAGGCAAAGCCCCTCTGGCTGCTGCCGCTGGCGCTGGCCGTCGCGGTGGAGGAGGGCGAGTTCGCGGGGGGCATCTTCGGTGCCGTCTGCGGCCTGATGTGGGACTACACCGCAGGCCGCACCGCCGGGATGCTGGCCTTTGAGCTGCTGCTGCTCTGCTTTCTGCTCTCGGCGGTCATGCAGCTCTACTTCAAGACCTCGGCGGCGAACGTTGTCCTGCTGGAAACGGCGGCGGTGCTGCTGGTGCTCTCGCTGGACTGGCTGTTCTTCTACTACATGCCCGGCTACAGCGGGGCAGTGGAGCGGTATCTGTGGTTCGTGCTGCCCACGGCGGCGCTGACCATCCCGGTCTGTCTGGTGTTGTTCGGGGCAGTGCGCCGCATCCATGCGGAATTCAAGATCGACAACGACGTAGTCTGAACCGGCTGCGCCAAAAGGAGAACGGATGAACCAAGACGAACGCAAAACGGCCGCGCGGCGGATGATGCTCCTCATCGCCGCCGCAGGTGTGATCATCGGGCTGTACGGCTTCCGGCTGATCTTTCTGCAGCTGGTCAACGGCGACAGCTTCAAGGCGCAGGCCACCAACACGACCGATTATAAATTTACCGTCACGGCCGCCCGCGGCGACATCGTGGACAGCAAGGGCGAGCGCATCGCTTCCAGCGTGACGGGCTACAACGTGGTGCTGAACAAGCTGCTGATGGGCGACGAAGATCTGGACGCCCTGCTCCAGAAGCTGGTCGGCCTGCTGGGCGAGAACGGCGAGAGCTGGAACGACAGCCTGCTCATCGGGCAGGCAGATGCCGCCGGGCACTATGCGTACACGGCGGAGAGCGATAACGCCGCCGAGCAGCGCTCCCTTGCCGCCATGAAGGAAAACCTCGGCCTGCAGCAGTATGCCACCGCCGACGATGTGATGGAAAAGCTGGTGGAGGACTATGACCTTGCCGATTTCTCTTTCTACTGGCAGCGCATCCTGGGCGGCATCCACTACGAGATGCAGCTGCAGGCGTTTTCCAACGTCAACAACTTCATTCTGGCGGAAAACGTCAGCGAGGCCACTGTGGCCACCATCAAGGAAAACAGCCTCACCCTGCCGGGCGTGGAGATCGTGGAGACGAGCGCCCGCAGCTACGAGCAGGGCACCGTTCTGCCCCATGTGCTGGGCCGGGTGGGCAAGATCACGGCCGAAAAGTGGAAGGTGACCGACGAGAACGGTCAGGTGACCTATCCGCTCAAGGAAAAAGGCTACAACATGAACGACGTCATCGGCATTTCCGGCCTGGAATCTGCCTATGAGGACGAGCTGCGCGGCAAGGATGGCGTGGAGACCATCACCCGCAACTCGGACGGCGTCATCGTGAATACGGCCCTGACCACCGTGCCGGAACCGGGCCACACCGTCCAGCTGACCATCGACAGCGAGTTCCAGAAGGCTGTCGATCAGGCGCTGGCAAAGAACGTGGAGTGGATCCGGAACAGCTATGGGGACAGCAAGCAGGCCAGTGCCGGTGCGGTCGTCGTCATCGACGTCAAGACCGGCGGTGTGCTGGCAGCGTCCAATTACCCCAGCTTTGACCAGAACCTTTACGCCGCCAATTACAGCGCATACAGCGAGGACGAGAACATGCCCCTGTTCAACCGCGCGTTGCAGGGCCTGTATACCCCCGGCTCCACCTACAAGCCCAGCGTGGCGGTGGCGGCGCTGGATACGGGGCTGATCAACCGGTATTCCACGGTGCTGTGCAACGGCGTCTATACCTATTATAAGGACTATCACCCCAAATGCACCCGCCATGGCCACAGCGGCAACATCGACGTCGTGACCGCCATCAAGTGGAGCTGCAACATCTTCTTCTACGATGTGGGCCGGCGCCTGACCAGCGATGTCTACGACGCCTATGCCTACAAGCTGGGCTTGGGCCAGCGCACCGGCGTGGAGGTCAGCGAGGCGCTGGGCCGCCTGACCACCAAGAACGACTCCAACTACACCGAGTCGCTGGACGTGCAGGCCGCCATCGGCCAGGGCAACACGGCGGTCACGCCCATCCAGCTGGCGACCTATGCTGCCACGCTGGCCAACCGCGGCACCCGCTACCGCACCCACTTCGTCAAGGCCATCCTCGACTCCAACACCGGCAAGACGCTGGAAGAGACCCAGCCGGAGGTCATGGATGTCGTCGAAGACAAGGGCGAGACCTTTGACCTGGTCAAGGAAGGGATGCTGGGGGTGGCCCAGACCATCCCGGCATTGGCCAACTATCCTCACACCATCGCCTGCAAGACCGGCAGCCCCCAGCGCAGCGAGGGCTACCATGCAGGCAGCACCTACAAGCACTACACCAATGCCGCCATGATCGCCTATGGCCCGGCGGAAGACCCGGAGATCGCCATCGGCATCGTGGTGGAATACGGCGGTGCCGGTGCCCGCACCGGCACACTGGTGGCGGATATCTTCAACGCCTACTATGCGATGAAAGACGGCACCCTGACCGTGGACGAGGCGGCAGCAGAGTCGCTGGCGCAGCCCGAAACGGCAGCCGATGCGGCCGAGGCCCCTGCGGACGGCACAGCCGACCCTGCCGCCGGGGAGGCAGAGGATGCCGGGCAGAACGACGCAGCTACGGCTCCGGCGGATGCCGCAGCCACGGCAGGCGCGTGACGATAATGCGCGGATTTCGGTGGAAATTGGAGAAACTCCCGAAAAAATCGGCGCTTTTGTCCAAAAACCTGTTGTAAAAAGAGAGAAACTATGATACTATGATATGTGCAAGGAAATGGCCCAGCACATGGGGAACGTAAAGGAGAGGTTGACCGATGACGATTGCACTGATCGCGCATGACTCCAAAAAGGAGCTGATGGTTCAGTTCTGTACGGCGTACTGCCGGATCCTGAGCCAGCATAAATTGGTGGCCACCGGAACGACCGGCAAGATGATCGCCGAGGCAACGGGCCTGCAGGTCCAGCGGTTCCTGGCGGGCATCCAGGGCGGCGACCAGCAGATCGCGTCCCGCATCGCCTGCAACGAGGTCGATCTGCTCCTGTTCTTCCGCGACCCCATCAATGCAAAGCCCAGTGAGCCCAATGAGATGACGCTGTTGCGCCTGTGTGATGTGCACAACATCCCGCTGGCCACCAACATCGCCACCGCAGAGGTGCTCATCCATGGTCTGGAGCGCGGCGACCTCGACTGGCGCGACATCGTCCACCCCCAGAACAGCTGAAATCAAAAAGAAAGAGGCTCTGGACCGAACGGTCCAGGGCCTCTTGTGCATTTCCGGACAGGATCAGAACTGGAGCTCTTCGGCCAGGTCGGAAAGCTCATCGGGCGAGAAATCGCCCAGCGGCAGGATGAGCCGGGCCAGCGTCTCCTGCGGCAGAGCGGCCAGAGCGGCGCTCTCGTCGCTGGCTGCATCGGCGGCGGGCAGCAGGTGGCTCACGCCGTCTGCATCCGTCTCCACCCGCGCATGGTGGCCGGTGGCGATGTACTGGATGCCCAGCCGGTCGGCAGCGGCCAGCAGGGCAGGGAAGCGCAGATCGCCGGGCACCGCTTCTTCGGCCAGCTGGCTTGCCAGCTCAGAAGCGTTCAGGGTGACGCACTCGATGCCGAGGGCCTTGGCCGCGTCCTTTGCGGCCTGCACGGTGTCGTCGGCGTCGGTCAGGCGGACCACTGCGCCCGCCACGGCAAAGCCCTGCTGCTGCAGGATGCGGACGGCGGCCCGGCAGCCTCTGCCGCCGCACAGGCCCACCAGGACCTTATCCTGCTCTTCGTAGGTGTCGAACCCGCTGCCGGGCAAAAACGTATCGCTCATCGTCCCTGTCTCCCTCCGTGTGCCTGACTTTGTGCCACGGCCAGCTGGTCGCAGCGCTCGTTCTCCGGGTGGCCTGCGTGGCCCTTGACCCAGACATAGGTGATCTTGTGGCGGGCCTCCTGCTCCAGCGCCTGTTCCCACAGGTCCGGGTTCAGGGCAGGGGAGCCGTCGGATTTTTTCCAGCCCCGGCGCTTCCAGCCTTTGGCCCAGCCTTTTTCCAGCCCGTTGATGACGTACTGGCTGTCAGAGCACAGGCGCACCTCGCAGGGCTCTTTCAACTGGCGCAGCGCCTCGATGAAGGCCGTCAGCTCCATCCGGTTGTTGGTGGTGGATGCGTCGCCGCCGCTGAGCTCCTTCTCGTAGACCTTGCCGTTGAAACGGTAGCGCAGCACCGCCCCCCAGCCGCCGGGGCCGGGGTTGCCGCTGCATGCGCCGTCGGTGTAAACTTCAACTTGTTTCATGTGGTTCTCCCGGTGTGTTGTTGTAGATGCTTCTATTTAGAGCCATTTTTCCGTTTCTGTCAAGAGGGGGACGCATAATTTGCTGCCGCACAGCCCAACCTTGGAATTGACAAAAAGGGTGAGAAATACTATACTGTTTGTAACAAAATGCGTATAGGGGTGCACCGGAGGGGTGCGCTCAGGGGGCTGCACGGCTGCGCCGCGGTCGCATCGAACAGATGGACTGACAGGCTGCAATGTGCTGCGCAGACCCGACTCTGCGCTCGTGAAACGGCGCTGAAACGATAAATTCTATACGATGGTTTGATGGAAGCGGCAGAGCTTGTCCGCTTCTTTGTGAGGACAGGCCGCCCGCAGAACGGGCGAGCCTGCGTTTTGTGATTGATTTTTGGAGGTACGAATGGCACAGGCAAAGGAACAGAGCCAGACCATGGCACAGGCTCAGAACAGAAACACGGAATCCACCGGCGAAAAGCGGCCCCGCACCCGCCGCCCCTATTATCAGCGGCGGCCCCGCCGCCCGCAGCAGCCCAAGGAGGCCGCTGTGCCCATCCACATCTACCCGCTGGGCGGTCTGGGCGAAGTGGGCAAGAACATGACCGTCTACGAGTGCAACGGCGATATGATCATCGTGGACTGCGGCTTGGTGTTCCCGGACAGCGAGATGTTCGGCGTGGACATGGTCATCCCGGACTTCACCTTTGTGGTGCAGAACAAGGATAAGATCAAGGGCCTGCTCATCACCCACGGCCACGAAGACCACATCGGCAGCATCCCGTATCTGCTGCAGAAATTTGATCTGCCCATCTATGGCACCCGCCTGACCTGCGGCCTGATCCGCAACAAGCTGGAAGAGTTCGGTCTGGCAGGCAAGACCAAGTTTGTGGAGATCACCCCCAGACAGAAGATCAGGCTGGGCTGCTTTACCATTGAGCCCATCCATGTGAACCACTCCATCCCGGATGCGGTGGCCTTTGCCATCGACAGCCCGGCGGGCACCATCATCCAGACCGGCGACTTCAAGATCGACTACACCCCGCTGGCCTGCGGCGTCACCGACCTGACTACCCTGTCCGAGTACGGCCAGAAGGGCGTTCTGGCCCTGCTGAGCGACTCCACCAATGCCGAGCGTCCGGGCTTTACGGCCACCGAACAGAAGGTCGCCGCCGGTGTGCGCAACCTGTTTGCCCGCGCCCGGAACAAGCGCATCATCATTGCGACCTTCGCATCCAACATCTACCGCGTCCAGCAGATCATCGACCTGGCCGTGGAAGATGGCCGCAAGGTGGCATTCAGCGGCCGCAGCATGGTGAACAACACCGCCATGGCGCAGGAGCTGGGCTATATGCACATCCCGGAGGGCACCCTCATCAGCGTGGATGAGCTGAACCAGTATCCCCCGGAGCAGGTAGTGCTCATTACCACCGGCAGCCAGGGCGAACCCTTGAGTGCCCTTTCCCGTATGGCATCCTGCAGCCACCGTCAGGTGCGGGTGGGTCCCGGCGACTTCATTATCATTTCGGCAAATCCCATTCCCGGCAACGAGAAGAGCGTGACCAAGATCGTCAATGGTCTGCTGTTGCTGGGTGCAGAGGTCATTTACGAGAGCATGTACGATGTGCATGTTTCCGGCCACGCCTGTCAGGAAGAACAGAAGCTCATGCTCACCCTGACCAGGCCCAAGTACTTCCTTCCGGTGCACGGCGAGTACAAGCAGCTCAAAAAGCACGCCCTCACCGCTGCCAGCCTTGGCATCCCTACCAGCAACATTCTGATCGCGGAGAACGGCTCCAATGTCATTCTCAGCCAGGACGAGATAAAGCTGGGCGAGCCTGTCACCGCCGGTGCAGTGATGGTGGACGGCCTTGGCGTGGGCGACGTGGGCAATGTGGTCCTGCGCGACCGCAAGCACCTGTCCGAGGACGGTCTGGTGATCATCGTGGCCACCGTGGACAGCAAGACCGGTAAAGTGCTGGCCGGCCCCGACCTTGTGAGCCGCGGCTTTGTGTATGTGCGCGAGAACGAGAGCCTGATGGACGGTGCACAGAGCATCGTGGAAAATGCGCTGGACCGCTGCGTGGACGAGCATGTGCGCGACTGGAACAGCGTCAAGACCCGTGTGCGCGAGGCACTGAGCAGCTATATCTATCGGCGCACCAAGCGCAGCCCGATGATCCTGCCCATCCTGATGGAGGTCTGATCCGGGCACGCTGCCGCAAACAATGCGGCGGAAGGCAGGAGATTTGATGAAACAAAAACCAAGATGGACATTGGAGATGCTCACCGCCAGTCTGGCCGTGCTGTGCGGCCTGCTGGTGCTGGTGCTGCTGGTCCAGCGGCCCACGGCATGGCCGGCGCTGCTGGCACTGGTGGTGCTGTGGGGCGTTGTGGTGGTACTGTTCCGCTGCCAGCTGCGCAAGTGGGTGGCCCGGTGGATGTGCGGCGGCAGCTTTGAAAGCTCCAAGCTGCAGTTCAGTCTGGAGCCGCTCTCGCAGCCGGCCGCGCTGCTCTCCGGTGAGACGGTGCTGTGGTACAATGCACAGTTCCGCACCCGCCTGTTGAACGGGCAGGATGCGCTGGTGAGCCGCGTGCAGAAGGTGCTGCCCGGCCTTGATCTGCAGCAGTGCCGCAAGCAGGAGGGCCAGCTGCTGACCCTCGCGGACGGCATGTGGAGCGTACACAGCTCCACGGTGCCCGGCAATGCCGAGAGCATGACCCTGCTGGTGCTGAACGAGGAGACCGCCCTGCGCAAGGTGGAGGCGGAATACAAAGCCAGCCGTCCGGGCTATCTGGTGTTTCTGGTGGACGGCTACGACGATGTGTTCGGTGACATGCTGGACAGTGAGCGTGCTCGCCTGCTGGAAGGCATCAACCGCACGCTGGAGGATATGATCGGCCGGGGCAGCGGCTTTTTGCGCCGTGTAGCCAGCGGCCGCTATATCGCTGTGGTGGAAGAGCGCCAGATGGAGCAGTTCGCAAACCGCGGCTACGATGTGCTGGACAAGATCCGTGCGCTGGATCCCAGCGTGAACCTTTCGCTGTCCATCGGCATTGGCCGCGGGGCCAAGACCCTGCGGGAAGCCCAGGATATGGCCGTGCAGGCGCTGGATATGGCGCAGGGCCGCGGCGGCGATCAGGCCGCTGAAATGACACCGGACGGCTTTACGTTCTACGGCGGCGTGAGCCACGGCGTGGAAAAGCGCAGCAAGGTGCGCAGCCGCATCGTGGCCGACCAGCTGGTAAAGCTGATCAAGGAAGCCGACCATGTGGTCATCATGGGCCACCGCATGAGCGATCTGGATGCCATCGGCTCCGCCGAGGGCGTGCTGCGCATCTGCAAAATATGCGATGTCCCGGCGGTGATCGCGGTGCGGCGTGACGCTACCCTTGCGGGCAGCCTGATCGATGCATTGTGCCGTGCAGGCCAGAAGGACGACTTTATCGACCCGAAGGACGCACTGCCCATCATCTCCAAGCGCACCTTGTGCATCGTGGTGGATACATATCAGGTGGGCCTTGTGGAAAGCAAGGATATTCTGGAAAAATGCGGCAAGGTAGCCGTGATCGACCACCACCGCAAGGGCGTGGGCTACATCGAGAACCCGGCGCTGGTCTGCCACGAGCCCTATTCCTCCTCGGCCAGCGAGCTTGTCACTGAGCTTTTGCAGTATGTGGGCGAGCGGGACGACAAGCCCAACCGCGTGGAAGCCGAAGGTCTGCTTGCCGGTATCCTGTTGGATACGCAGGACTTTACCCTGCACACCGGCGTGCGCACCTTTGAAGCCGCCGCTGCCCTGCGCCGCTACGGCGCAGAGACCGAGCGGGTGCGCAGGCTGTTCGATGTGACCATGGTAGAGTACAACGCCAAGGCCGATCTGGTGGAAAAGGCGCAGATGTACAAAAACTGTGCCATCTCCATTGGCGGCGAGGTCGCCCCGGAGGCCCGGGTCGCCATTGCGCAGGCCGCCAACGACCTGCTGCGCATTCAGGGCGTGGACGCCAGCTTTGTGGCGGTGCAGGTGGGCAACGGGGTCAACGTCTCTGCCCGCAGCATGGGTGCCGTGAATGTGCAGGTGATCATGGAGTCGCTGGGCGGCGGCGGTCATCAGACCATGGCAGCAGCCCAGCTGAAGCATATCACCCCGCAGGCGGCACGTAGCCGCATTCAGGATGCTATCGACCAATATTATCTCTCCCAGAAAAAGACTACGCCGGAAGCACGACCGGCAAAAGGGGAATAAAACATGAAACAGTACGATTATCTCATCGTTGGTGCCGGTCTGTTCGGTGCCGTGTTTGCCCACGAGGCCAAAAAGGCGGGCAAAAAGTGTCTGGTCATCGATAAGCGCGACCATATCGCGGGCAATATCTACACCGAGAATGTGGAGGGCATCAACGTGCACCGCTACGGCGCGCATATCTTCCACACCAACAACAAGGCCGTGTGGCAGTATGTGAACCAGTTTGCAGAGTTCAACCGCTACACCAACAGCCCGGTGGCGAACTATCACGGCGAGATCTACAACCTGCCCTTCAACATGAACACCTTCAATAAGATGTGGGGCGTTGTTACCCCCGCCGAGGCCAAGGCCAAGATCGAGGAGCAGAAGGCTGCTGCCGGCATCATCGACCCGCAGAATCTGGAAGAGCAGGCCATCAGCCTTGTGGGCACCGATATCTACGAAAAGCTCATCAAGGGCTACACCGGCAAGCAGTGGGGCCGCCCCTGCACCGAGCTGCCCGCTTTCATCATCAAGCGCCTGCCCGTCCGGTTTACCTACGACGACAACTACTTCAACGCCCTGTATCAGGGCATCCCCAGCGGCGGCTATACCGCCATGGTGGAGAAGATGCTGGACGGTGTGGAAGTGCGTCTGGGCGTGGACTATCTGGCCGAGAAGGCAGAGCTGGACAAGCTGGCCGATAAGGTCGTCTACACCGGCCCGGTGGACGCCTACTTCGGCTACAAGCTGGGCGCATTGCAGTACCGCAGCGTCCGCTTTGAGACGGAGACGCTGGACACCGACAACTATCAGGGCAACGCCGTCGTCAACTACACCGACGCCGAGACGCCCTACACCCGCATCATCGAGCACAAGCACTTTGAGTTCGGCACCCAGCCCAAGACCGTCATCAGCCGCGAGTACAGCGCCGAGTGGAAGCCCGGCGATGAACCCTACTACCCGGTGAACGACGAGAAGAACGGCGCGCTCTACACCGAGTACAAGAAGCTGGCCGACGCCGAGCCGGAGGTCATCTTCGGCGGACCTATGA
>ENA-UEYI01002458-UEYI01002458.1-human-gut-metagenome-genome-assembly--contig:-NODE-2458-length-12821-cov-3.493958_pt1 | contig 12821 bp, 6 predicted proteins | sample MGYA00242900_ERZ507916 | MGnify/ENA primary metagenome ERZ507916 (study PRJEB26167, sample SAMN06115521) | human gut metagenome | host: Homo sapiens | place: China:Chongqing | collected 2015-09-02...
GTGCGCAATCCCGAACGTTCGACACAGCCCGCACCCCTGCAATACGGCAACACGACCTACCGGTATTCGGCTGTCGCCGCATCGGTGGAACGGGCCGTGGAACTGCTGCATCCCGAATTCACGGACTTCGCCCCCGCCGAACGGCGCCGTGTAATGGATTACCTCACCCGTATCAACCCTTCGGTTGTTCGCAACGGCGACGGTTACGCGTTCCGTTTCGACCGCCCGCTGGCCAAACCCCGCAATCTGAACGAACTATGAAAACCGACCTGCATAAACGCTTTCTCTGCGTCGCGGGACTGACCCCGCTGGCTGCCTTGTCGGGCGGCTGCACCGACACGTCCGACACGCGTCCCAACATCCTTTTCGTCATCGCCGACGACCAATCGTGGCCCTACGCCTCGGCCTACGGATGCAAAACGGTCTCGACTCCCGGTTTCGACTATGTCGCCGGCCACGGGGCGCTGTTCAACAACGCCTATGTTACCTCACCCGGCAGCAGCCCTTCGCGGGCCAGCATTCTGACGGGACTCTATCCCTGGCAGATCGAGGAGGCCGGAACGCATGCCAGTTCGTTCCCGGCGCGTTACACGTGTTATCCCGACGTTTTCCGCGAAGCCGGGTACCACGTCGGCTATACGGGCAAAGGCTGGGGGCCCGGCGACTGGGCGGTTTCCGGACGGAAACACAATCCGGCAGGTCCCGAATATAACGAGTGCCGTCTCGACCCGCCTTACAGCGGCATTTCGAAGATCGACTACGCGGCCAATTTCCGCAAGTTCCTCGCCGAACGCCCCGAAGGAGCACCGTTCTGCTTCTGGCTCGGGACCCACGAACCCCACCGTCCTTACGAAAACGCCTCGTGGGTGAAAGCCGGACACGTGCTCGACGAAGCCGAGGTCCCGGGTTTCCTGCCCGATGCCGATCCGGTCCGCGGCGACATCCTCGACTACGCCGTTGAGATCGAATGGTTCGATCGACACCTCAGATCTTGTCTCGAAGAGCTGAAACGCCGCGGCGAACTGGACCGCACCATCGTCATCGTCACGGCAGACAACGGCATGTCGTTCCCGCACGCCAAGGCCAACTGCTACGACGCCGGACTGCACGTGCCGCTGGCCGTCTGCTGGGGCGAACGCATCCGGCCGCGGCAGGTCGTCGAATCGCTGGTGAGCCTGGTGGACGTATTCCCGACGCTGCTCGAAGCCTCGGGCGTAACTTACGGCGCCGACAGCGTACTGGTCGGCGAAAGCCTGCTGCCACTGCTCGAAGACCGGGCCGGGGAATACGATTCCGAGGCGGTCTATGCCGGACGCGAACGCCATTCCTGTTCACGCTACGACAATCTGGGCTATCCGGTGCGCAGCATCCGGTCGGGCAACTACCTGCTGGTGCGCAATTTCCATCCCGAGCGCTGGCCGGCAGGCGATCCGCAGGCGCTTGATAAAAAAGGTCGACCGGCGGCGATGCACGGCGCCTACTACGACATCGACGCAGCCCCGTCGAAGGATTATCTGATCGACAACCGCGAGAATCCGCAGGTGAAATCCTATTTCGATGCCGCCGTGGCCCGGCGCCCCGAATTCGAACTCTACAACCTGAAAAGCGATGCCCGCTGCCTGCACAACGTAGCCGACGATCCCCATTATTCGGACATCTTCGAACGCCTGCGTTCACGGCTGCAAATGCGGCTCGCCGAAACCGGTGATCCGCGCGTGGGCGACGACCCCGAAATATGGGAGAGCTATCCGCGTCTCGAAGGCAAGATGCGGACGTTTCCCGCCCTCAAAGAATAAACACGACCCAAAACCGAACCTACGATGAACAAAACCCGTTTTACCCGTCTGACGTTGTTCTTCGCCGCCTCCGTATGGTGGAACGCCGCCCCGGCCCAGAAAGCCGCCGAACGTCCCCGAACCGAGCAGCCGCTCCCGAACATTCTGCTTATTTCGGCCGACGATCTGGGCTGGTCCGACATCGGTTGTTACGGCAGCGAGGTGCAGACTCCGAACCTCGACGAACTGGCCCGTCAGGGCGTTCGTTTCACCCAGTTCCACAACACGTCGAAAAGCTATCCGTCGCGATCGTGCCTGCTGACGGGGCTTTACGCCCAGCAGAACGGCTATTTCAAAGATGCCCGCGGACCGCTGGAAAACAGCGTGACCCTGGGCGAGTACCTCAAAACGGCGGGTTACACGACCCTGTGGTCCGGCAAGCATCACGGTGCCGAGAATCCCCGCACACGCGGTTTCGACCACTTCTACGGACTGCGCGACGGAGCCTGCAACTATTTCAACCCCGGTTGCCAGCGCGACGGCGAAGGCGTGCCGGCGCAGAAAGTAAAGAACCGGTTCTGGTGCGTGGAAAAACAGACCTACGCTCCGTTCACACCCAAAGAAAAGGATTTCTACACGACCGATTATTTCACCAACTACGCCCTCGAATGGCTCGACGAATATGCCGGGAGCGAAAAACCGTTCTTCCTCTACCTGGCCTACAATGCCCCTCATGACCCGCTGATGGCATGGCCCGAGGATATCGCCAAATACGAAGGCAAATACCGTGACGGCTACGAAGCCATCCGCCGTGCGCGTTACGAAAAACAGCGCTCCCTGGGGCTGATAGACGACCGTTACCGCCTTTCCGAAGCCACGTTCCGGAAATGGGAGTCGCTCAGCGACGAAGAACGGGCCGTCGAGGAGCGCAAGATGGCCGTCTATGCGGCGATGATCGACCGCATGGACCAAAACATCGGCCGTGTGATCCGCAAACTGAAAGAGCAGGGCAAGTTCGACGATACGCTCATCATCTTCGTTTCGGACAACGGCGCTTCGGCCGAGGTCGTGGAACTGAAAGACAGCTACGGTGAGATCGGCTCGATGACCTGCTGGACGTCGCTCGGGCCCGACTGGGCCAATGTGGCCAATACGCCGCTGCGTTATTTCAAGAATTACAGCTATCAGGGCGGCATTTCGGCCCCGATGATCGCCACGTGGCCCAACGGTCTGCGCAACCCGGGCCGTCTGTCCGATTTCACGGGCCATTTCATCGACATCATGGCCACGTTCGTCGATCTGGCCGGTGCACCTTATCCCGAGGAGTACAAGGGACGCAGGATCGTACCCTACGAAGGCGTTTCGCTGCTTCCGGTCATCCGCGACGAGAAACCCGTGCGCGAAAAGCCTCTCTTCTGGGAGTGGCAGCACGGGCGGGCAGTCCGCGACGGCAAATGGAAACTCGTGAAACACGGATCGGACACCCCCTGGTCGTTGTTCGACATGGAGGCCGATCCGTCGGAGACCCAGGATTTGGCCGCTTCGCATCCGGAAACCGTAACGCGTATGAACGCGATGTTCGAGGCGTGGAAAAAGCGGGTATCGATCACCAAGGCACATCCTCATCTCAAAAAGAATCTATGAAAACGACGGGTTTGTTAGGAATTACCGTACTGGCAGCAGCGACGGTGCCCGGTTCGGCAGCCATCGGCCGGGAGCGGAAAACTCCCGACCGGCGGCCCAACATTCTTTGTCTGGTGTGTGAAGACATCAGTCCCTATCTGGGCTGTTACGGCGACAAACTGGCCGACACGCCCAATCTCGACCGCTTCGCACGGGAGGGAATCCGTTATACGCGCATGTTCACCACCATCGGCGTCAGCGCACCCAGCCGGGCATCGCTCATCACCGGGTTGTTCCCGACCTCGTTCGGGGCCAATTACATGCGGACGTCGAACACCAAACCCCTGACCGAAGGGCTCGTGCCGCCCTACGAAGCCGTACCGGCCGACGGGGTGAAATGCTACACCGAATTTCTGCGTGCCGCGGGCTACTACTGCACCAACAACGTAAAGACCGACTACCAGTTCAAACCGCCCGTGACGGCCTGGGACGAGAGCAGCAAGACGGCCCATTGGAAGAACCGCCCCGAAGGAATGCCCTTCTTCGCCATCTTCAACATGACGGTGACCCATGAATCGCAGGTATGGAAACGAGCGGACGAACCGCTCGTCCTGTCACCCGACGAGGTCGTCCTGCCACCTTACCATCCCGACAATGCAATCACGCGCCGGGACTGGGCGATCATGTACAGCAACGTCCACGAAATGGATCGCCAGATGCAGACCTACCTCGACGAAGTGCGCGACGCAGGACTGCTCGACAACACCATCGTCATCTGGTACTCGGACAACGGCGGCCCGCTGCCGCGTCAGAAACGCGAGCTCTACGAGAGCGGGGCGCTGGTGCCCTTCATGGTGCGTTTCCCCGACGGGACCTATGCCGGGACCGTCGAAGACCGGCTGCTGATGTTCGCCGACATCCCTGCGACGATTCTCTCGCTGGCGGGAATCCGCCCGCCGTCGTACATGCACGGCATTCCGTTTCTGGGCCGGTACGAAGGCAGCGAACGCTCCTATGTTTACGGCGCCCGCGACCGCCTCGACGAGATCGTCGAACGCCAGACCTGCGTCCGGGACGCCCGTTACCGCTACGTGTGCAACCACCTGCCCGAAAAATCCGGTTACATGCAGGTCCTTTCACGACTCAACATGCCGATGATGCGCAACATGGTGGAGCTCTACGAGCGCGGTGAGCTCGATGAACAGTCGTGCCGCTGGTTCGAAAAGCCCCGCCGCACGGAGGAGTTCTACGATGTGGACAACGATCCACACGAGATGCACAACCTGATCGACGATCCGCGGTACGCCCGTGACATCGCACGAATGCGCCGGGAACTGGTCCGCTGGGACAAACGCTACAATCCCTATCTGGGGCTGACCGAAGCGGAATTGCGCGAACGTCTCTGGCCGGGCGGCGTGCAGCCCGGAGTCGCAGCGCCGGAGGTCCGTAACAACCGGGACGGCAGCGTGAAGATCGTCTGCGCGACAAAAGGCGCCTCGATCGCCTACCAGATCGACGGACGCGGTTATAACGAAAAGCACTGGCTGCTCTATACCGCCCCCGTGCGCTTGAAGCCAGGGCAAACCCTGACGGCCGTCGCCACGCGCATCGGCTACAAGACAAGCGACGTGACAACTTATAAGCATTGAACCGACCATGACATTGAAGCGAATCCTAATACTGGGTCTCCTGCTGACGGCGGCATGGAGCGCCGGTGCCCGGAACCGGGCCGGGGAGATCGAGCGGCAGATCCGTCCCGTAACCTTTCCAGACCGTGATTTCCGCATCACGGATTTCGGGGCCGAGGCCGGCGGAGAAGCCGACTGCCGGCCCGCCGTCACCGCGGCCATCGACCGTTGCAACCGCGAGGGCGGCGGACGGGTCGTGATCCCCGCCGGACGCTGGTTCTCCAAAGGTCCCGTCGTGCTCAAAAGCCACGTCAACCTTCGCCTCGAAGCGGGCGCCGTACTGTTTTTCAGCAGCGACGAAGCCGACTACCTGCCCGCCGTGCTCACGCGCTGGGAAGGAACCGAAGTCTATAACTACTCGCCGCTGATCTACGCCTGGCAGGCGACGAATATCGCCGTTACGGGACAGGGTGTGATCGACGGCCGGGGCTCGTACAATTTCGCGCAATGGAAACCCCGGCAGAAAGCCGACCAGAAGGCTCTCCGCCGCATGGGCACGAACCTGATTCCGGTCAGCGACCGTCTGTTCGGTGAGGGCCATTACCTGCGCCCCGCCATGCTGGAACCGGTCAATTGTACGGACGTGCTGATCGAGGGCGTGACCTTCGTGGATTCTCCTTTCTGGGTCATCCATCCGCTGGCGTGCGAGAACGTCACGGTGCGTGGCGTGACGGTGGACAGTTACAACCTCAACAACGACGGCTGCGACCCGGAGTCCTGCACGAACGTACTGATCGAAGACTGCACCTTCCGTACGGGCGACGACGGCATCGCCATCAAATCGGGACGAGATAACGACGCATGGCGTATCGGCCGTCCCACGGAAAACATCCTGATCCGCAACTGCTCGTTCCGGTCGAAAGCCAACGGCGTTTGTATCGGCAGCGAGATTTCGGGCGGCGTGCGTAACGTGGTCGTCGAGAACGTGCGCATGTCCGACGTCGGCAACGGCATCTATTTCAAATCGAACCTTGACCGCGGAGGTTATATCGAAGATGTCTTCGTCTGCGGCGTGGAGGCCGACAGCGTGCGCAAGACCCTCGTGCTTTTCGAACCGGACTACAAATCGGAGAGCCGGGAGAACCATCCCACGGCGTTCCGCGGATTCGTAATCGAGGATGTACGGGCCCGGTGGGCCGGGAAGGCAGGCATCGACATCCGGGGATTCGCCGATATGCCGGTACGCGACGTGACCATCAGCCGGTTGACCCTGGCGTCGACCCCCGAACCGGTGATCGTCCGGAATGCCGCCGGCATCATCCTGTCGGAGGTCACGATCAACGGCGAACGGCAGGATCGGCGCGATCCCGATGCCTGCATTTCGCTCAACGGAAAGTGGGAGGTCGCCATCGCCGACACGATGCCGCAGACCTATGCGGCGAAGGTTCCCGTGCCGGGCGTTATCACTATGGCGACGCCCTCCCTGGGCGAAGACCTCGATGCCATCGACAACCGGGAAATCGGATACGACTACGTCTGGTACCGCCGCACGTTTACGCTCGACGGCACCGCCTATCCCCGGGCGCTGCTCCGCCTGCGGGCCAAATACAATGCACAGGTCTTCCTGAACGGCCGCGAAATCGGCTACGATCCCCATACGACCTATTCGCACGGCACGTTCGACCTTTCGGAAGCCATCGACTACGACGGCCCCAATGAACTCGTCGTGCGCGTCGGAAGCTGGAATACGGCGACGACTCCCTCCAAGGAGAATTCGGCCGAGTGGTGGCGCAATTCGCGGGCGCCGGGCATCTGGGACGACGTGACGCTCTGCCTGGGGCAATCGGTTTCGATCGACCATCTGAAAATCCTGCCCGAAGTGTCCGAAGGGCGCGTCCGCTGCGTGGCGACACTCGTGAACACTTCCACGCGGGACGAACGGCTGGCGATAGAGGCCGCCGTTTGCGACGACATGCTGGCCGTAAGCCGCGCCGCGGCGGAGGTCTCCGTACCGGCGGGCGGCAGCGCCAAGTGTGAATTGATGCTTCCGGCCGATATGCTCCGGACATGGAGCGCCGGCAAGGAGGGAACGCCCCGGCTCTACCGGATGGAAGTAACAGCCACGAATACGGCAGGCGTGCTTTGCTCGCGCAAATCCGAACGTTTCGGTTACCGTAGCATTGAAACCCGCGGCCGCGACGTACTGGTCAACGGCGAAAAAGTCCTCTTCCGGGCCGAAAACATCGCTTTCGTCCGGGCGCTCAACCGCTGGGCAGACGTGATGTTCGACGAAGCGTGGATACGCCGCTTCCTGCGTGCCGCCGTGCAGGAGTACAACTTCAACTACTTGCGCTTCCATCTGGGCCATGCCTACGGCAAATGGTATGACATCGCCGACGAGGAGGGCATCATGATTCAGGACGAATGGCGCTTCATGCACGACGACGAACCGACCGGCAAAGACCTCGAAGATACCGAAACGGAGTTCCGCCGCTGGATCAGCGAGAATGTCAACCATCCCTCGATCGTGGCCTGGGACCAGGAGAACGAAGGCAACGTGCGTCTCGAAGCGCTGAAAGCCGAACTGCGCCGTTATGATCCGACCCGGCTGTGGGGCGAGGACGACTACGTCGCCAGACATATTTACGAATATTCGGAGAACGTCGTGAAAGATTTCAGCAGCTATACGATCTCCGATACGAAACCCTCGACTGTATTGGAGTCGTGCCGCCTGTGGACCAATGAATTCGGTCGGCTCGAACCGCGCGAGAACTTTAAGACCAGCCGCACGGCGAGCGGCTGGGGGCTCTACTACTACGACCGCGACGACATCGCCCGTCTGCTGTCCGACCTGCATGCCGACATCGGCACTTTCTACCGCTCGCGCCGTTTGCAGGCATGGGCCCCCTTCGCCCTGCTGAGCGGTGCCGTCAACGGGCACAACTTCTACCGCGGCGACATCGCCGACTCGCTGTCCCCGCAATCCAACCTGCTGGTGCTCAAACGCCTCAACGAGCCCATCGGGACCTCGGTCGAGATGAACCAGGCCCGCGAATGGTACAAGGATAAGACACTCTACCGGCCGGGTGCCGAATACCGGAAAACAGTATGGGTGTGGAATGACCTGCCGCGGGCATGCGACGTCCGTTTACGTGTGCTGCTCGTCGCTCCTGACGGAACAAAACACATCTGCGCGGATGAAATTGTGCTGGTCGCAGCATCTTCGGCCGTAAAACGCGAGGTCAGGCTGACCATGCCCCGCATGCAGGGCGTCTGTTTGGTCGAGCCGCGCCTGACGCTGCCTGGCGGACGAGAGGTAGCCGGCGTCCGGCGCCGCCTGATGGTAGCCCGGAATGCTTCGAAGGTCGCGGAACGGATGGCCTTCGGAGGACGCCGCACACCGGTCGCAGGCGGATGGTCGATTCTCGAACATTTCACCGGAAGCGATATTCCCGATCTGGTCCGGCAAAGCATCATCGCGGCCGCGGGTGACGGATTGATCGACAGAATCGACGTATCGGGCATGCCCGAAGCCCCGACCTATATCGTGCAGTCCACCCGTTATGAGTCGCACGACCGGCTGCACCTCACCACCATCACGTTCGATGCCGAAGGCCGGGTGCGCGACATCCGCCGGGCCGAGGCCATGCCCTACGTGAACCTGCCGGCTCCGGTGCGCCGGACTATCGTGGAGGTCGTGGGCAGCGTCCCCGTGGACGAATCGCGGGTCATCCGCCGCGGCGAAGGCGACGAGACGACCTACGAAATCACGATGATCGGCTCCGATTTGCGTTACAAACTGCGAATCACCGACGACGGAGTCCTCCACGACAAGAAAGTAACCCGTAAAAAAGCGAAAAAATAACAAACCAACGTTTTACTAACCTGATTTTATCATGAAACACTTTTTCTCGACACTGATGCTCGTCACAGCCCTGCTGTGTATGGCATCTCCGGCTTCGGCCCAGCGCAGGGGCAACCTGCGCGGTAAGGTGACCGACCAAACGGGCAGCGTTCTGCCCGGAGCCAACGTATTGGTGGACGGAACGACACTCGGCGCCGCCACCGACATCGACGGCATCTACCTGTTGCAAGGCATCACCCCCGGCGATTCGGTGAAGATCACGGTCGTATACCTCGGATACGAGCCCGTCACGAGGCCGGTCCGCATCGTAGCCGGAGAGACGGCGACGCTCAATTTTCAGCTTATCGAAGCGGCCAACAGCATCGACGGCGTGGTCATTTCGGCCGTCGTCGACGGTCAGCAGCGCGCCCTGAACCAGCAGCGCAACTCGGACAACATGATGTCGGTGCTTTCGTCGGACCAGATGGGACGCTTCCCCGATCTGAATGTCGCTGAGGCCCTGCAACGCCTGAGCGGCGTGACGATTTCGCGCGAACGCGGCGAAGGCAAGACCGTGCAGCTGCGCGGTACGCCGGCCAATTTCACGAACATCAACGTCAACGGCGAGCAGATCATCGGTACGAGCGAGGAGGGCGGCCGTGCCGAGTCGCTCGACCTGATTCCTTCGGACATCCTCGCGTCGATGGAGGTGCAAAAGACCCTGCTTCCTTCGAACGACGGCGACGCCATCGCCGGCGTCGTGAACATGCGCACTTCGACAGCCCGCTCCCTCAAAGCAAGAGGCATGATAGACCTTTCGTCGGGTTACAACGTACTGCGGGGCAAGGTGCCCTACAATATCAAGGGAAGCTATTCGCAGCGTTTCGGAGCCAACCACCGCAACCCCGACGGCCGTTTCGGCATTGCGGCCAGCGCCAGCTATTACCGGTCGTCGAACGGTTACGACCGTTTGGAGGCACAGACCTGGAAAGAGGTGAAGACCCTCAACGGCGACGACCATCAGGGAGAGGGCAAATACGGCGAAAACGAAGGTAAAACCTACCTGCCGCTGGATTTCCGTTACCGTTATCAGGAAGGCACACGCCAGCGCGTCGGCGCATCGCTCACCTTCGACTACGCCCCTACGGTGAACACGAAATTCGTACTGAGCGGTATGTTCAACCACCGCGGCGACCTGGACACCCGTTACCGGAACCGTACCCGTCTGGACAAGTCGGACAACTACTACCTCTACGAGGACGGACGCTTGGGCGTGGACCGGCTGCAAAAGATCCTGCAAGTGACCGATCAGGACATCAAGACCGATAATTTCAACCTCAACCTCGACGGCGAGAGCGTGATCGGCAGTTGGAAGATCGACGGAGGCGTCTTCTTCTCGACCTCGCGGCGCGAAGCCAACAGTGCCCAGTACGGTTTCCAGACTCCGCAATGGCGCAACGGCAAAGCCCCCACCAACTTGGCGGGCGACAAGTTCCCCTCGAAAGAAGCGTTCGTCAAGAAAGAGCCGCTCGCTTGGGTGAAATCCTATCAAAGTCGCTATCTGGAACTGGACGAGACGCTGATGTACGAAGACAAGCCGCTCGACGACCTTTCCTACTATGAATTCTATACGCTCGACAACAACAACGTCCGCAACAAGGGCCGCAACATCACCGGCCGCCTGAATGCATCGAAAAACTATTTCATCGGCACCAACGCCTCGACGCTGTCGTTCGGCGTCAAGGGCAAGTTCATGCACAGCGAGCGTTACAAAGCTCCCGATTCGGAGATTTTCGACGTTACGGCAATTTCGAAGAATGATGATCTCAGCCTGAAATATTTCCTCTACAAGGAGCAGCTTTCGGCCGACTTCCTCAACGGGCATATCTCCTACGGCGCAGCTCCCGATCCGGACAAGGTACACGACTGGAAAGCAAAGAATCCCGAACGTTTTTCGACAAACGCATACCGAACGGGATCGGCGCGCGATTCCTTCTTCTACGATGCCGACGAGCATGTTTTCTCGGCTTACCTGATGAACAAGATCCAGTTCAAGAAGGTTATGGCCATCATCGGTCTGCGCGTCGAACATACCAAAGTGGATTACAAGGCTAATTCGGTGTATCGCTACGACCCTGCAATCTTAGGCCGTCCGGACAATCCCAACAACGACATTCACTGGAACGGCGGTCAGATTCCCCTGGACGAATGGGAGGCATTGGAGCAGACTTCCGTCCAATATAAAGCCTATGAGAGCACGCGTGCCGACTCGACGGTGAATTACACGGTCGTACTGCCCAATATTCAGTTCAAATGGGATGTGGCGAAGAACACGATTCTGCGTCTGGCCTACACGACCGGCTATTCCCGTCCCGATGTCATCAACCTGGTGCCCTCGGTCGACATGAACACCGATCTGGGCCGTGTGACGATGGGTAACCCCAATCTCAAAGCTGCCTATTCGCACAACCTCGACTTCCTCTTCGAACAATATCTCAAAAACGTGGGCCTGATCTCGGGCGGCGTCTTCTACAAACATATCAACCGTTTCCAGTACCAGCGCGAGGGGTCGATCACCGACCCGAACAACCCTTACTATTCGACGCTGAATGCCGACGGTACGCCGTTCAATATGGTACAGCAGATGAACGGCGACGCCGCGAAACTCTTCGGCGCCGAGATCACGCTGAACTCGAACCTGACGTTCCTGCCGGGCTTCCTGCGCAACCTGGTCTTCACGAGCAATTATACGTACACCCACTCGAAGGCCAAGGTCAACGACGACCGGGGCGAACTGCGCTTCCCGGGGCAGGCTGCACATACGGCCAACCTGGCATTGGCCTATTCGTCGAAGCGCCTGACCGTACAGCTTTCGGCTAACTACAACGGCGAGTTCATTTACGCTCTGGGCTCGAATGCTGCCGAGGACCTGTGGGTGGATGCCCGCTGGCAGCTCGATGCAAACGCATCATACCGGATCGGCAAGGGCATCACGATTTATGCCGAAGCCACCAATCTGCTCAACACGCCTGCATTTACCTATATGGGCGACAAGAGCCGGGTATACGAGCTCGAATTTACCTCACAGGTGGTTCGCGCCGGTATCTCCTACCGCTTTTAGAAGAAGGTTATAATTTAGTGCGAAGCCACGGTCATACGTCCGTGGCTTCGCTATTTTCGGCGGTTGGTTCCGCCATAAAATAGTTTATACTTATAACTCTTTTCTTGGTCTCAGTTTTTTCACCAATTCCCGTTTCTCGGACTGCGTATTGTTCGGTGTGGAGCTGAACGCCAACATGCTTTCTGACAAGTATAATTCGAAGAAGGCTGGGAACTTCGACTGGCAATTCAATGCGCTGGCGGGCTTCACTTTCCGCTTCGGCAAGAACTACAAGAAATCGCATCCGGCAGTCGCCGCCGCACCCGTAACGCCGGCTCGGACAACTGAGCCCGCAGAAAAGGAAGAACCTGCCGTGCAGGGAACCCGACCCGCTCCTGTGCAGACTCCGGAGATAAAGAGCACAGAGAAGCCGGCAGCTCTGCGCAAAAATATCTTGTTCAGCATCGGCTCGGCGCAGATACGTACCTCTGAGCAGGAGAAGATCACTGCATTGGCCGAGTTCCTAAAAGCTAATTTCGATGCGAAGGTCGAAATCCATCGGTTATGCCGATGCCGCTACGGGATCGAAGGCCTTCAACCTGAAGCTTTCGAAACTGCGGGTAGCAAGCGTTGCGGCAGCGTTGGAGAAAGCGAGCGTTGATGCCGGCAGAATCGCTGTCGAAGGCAAGGGCGATACCGTACAGCCGTTCTCCGAAGTCGAACAGAACCGGGGTCTGCATCTGCATCGCTCGATAAGTCGGGGAAGCAGAGACCGTTTCTTAAACAAGAAATCGACGACTTAAGGATTCGGACAGAAATTTCGGCACAAGATTTCTTTGGAGATATCAACA
>ENA-UEYI01002459-UEYI01002459.1-human-gut-metagenome-genome-assembly--contig:-NODE-2459-length-12819-cov-4.028724_pt1 | contig 12819 bp, 7 predicted proteins | sample MGYA00242900_ERZ507916 | MGnify/ENA primary metagenome ERZ507916 (study PRJEB26167, sample SAMN06115521) | human gut metagenome | host: Homo sapiens | place: China:Chongqing | collected 2015-09-02...
GACGATAAGATTACCGTCAATTTCAGAAATAACAGTTACAGCTGAGCCTTCTACAAAGCCCAGGTTAGCCAGAAAGCGTTTGATTTCATCCTTGCCGCGAACAGCGCTAATCTTGTTAGTCTCGCCGCGACGGGCCATTAATAAAGGCATCATAATTCCCTCCAAAAAATTGTTAGCAGATACTAACTTGACACGATTTTTTTAGTAGTTAGGCATTCCTAACTACTATTGAAAGTTTACGTCAGCTATAAATTTTTGTCAAGCATTTTTTGTAAAATCCTACGCTAATTTACAAAATTAGTTAGCTTATGCTGTTATGTTTACAAAAAATATCGGCTGACTTTACAGTCAGCCGACGTAAACCAAATCAGCATATTAGCTATAGCTTTTTATTATATCTTTTTGTAGAGAATACGGATAGAATTCAGCACGCACAGCAACGATACACCGGTATCCGCAAAGACTGCTGCCCACATAGAAGCATAGCCCATAAGGCCTGCAATCATTATGATAACCTTAACAGTCAGAGCGAAAATTACGTTCTGCCAGGCAATCGCACCGGTTGCACGCGCAATAGCAATCGCCTGCGGAATAGCCTTCACTTCGGAATTCATGAAGACAACGTCGGCAGCTTCAATCGCTGCATCTGCACCGCTGCCCATAGCAGCGCCGGCATCCGCACCGGCTAATACAGGCGCATCGTTAATGCCGTCACCAACGAACATAACCGGGCCGTACTTGTTGCGCAGCATGTTCAGCTCGCTGAGCTTATCCTGCGGCAGCAGCTGAGCGCGTACCTCATCAATACCTGCTGCCTTGGCCACAGCCTGCGCTTCCTTCTGCGCATCGCCGGTGAGCATAGCGGTTACCAGGCCTTGTGCCTTCAAAGAAGCAATTGCTTCCTTGGCATCTTCCTTCAGAGTATCGTTAATCAGCAGCTGGCCCATGTATAAGCCATTGTCGGCAACAAGCACCTCACTGCCGCTTTCGGTAGGAGTATAGCCGCCGTATTCAACATTAAAACGCTGCAGCAGCTTGGTATTTCCGCACAGGACCTTGCGTGCACCAAAGTATGCAACCAGGCCTTCGCCGGCAATTTCTTCAAATTTATCGGGGCGTACCAGCTCCAGCTTTTCAGCCTTGGCAGCCTCTACAATGCTTACGGCAATCGGGTGGGTAGAAACAAGCTCAGCACTTGCACACAGGCGCAGCAGCTCGTCGGCTTTCATGCCTTCGGCAGCATTAACCTTCTGCAGTACAAAGTTACCCTTGGTAACGGTACCGGTTTTATCCATAACTACGGCAGCAATGTTTTTCAAGGCCTCCATAGCAACGCCGCCTTTAAAGAGAATGCCGTACTTGGAGCTGGCGCCGATGCCGGAGAAGAAGGCCAGCGGCACGCTCAGCACCAGTGCGCAGGGGCAGCTGATAACGAGAAAGGTCAGCGCAGTATAAATCCATTTATTCCAGTCGCCGGTAATCAGGGACGGAATCACGGCAGTCAGTACTGCGGCAGCAACAACAAACGGAGTATAGACACGTGCGAAGCGGGTAATGAAACGATCAATAGTCGGCTTGCTGGCAGCAGCGTTCTCTACACTGTCCAGAATGCGGGTAACCATAGACTCCTCCAGAACCTTTTCTACACGGATTTTCAGCATACCGGAGGTATTCACGCAGCCGGAAACAACCTCATCGCCATATTTGCGCTTCACAGGCACAGGCTCGCCGGTTACCGGGGAGGTATCTACCAGACTTTCGCCGTCGATAACAACACCGTCCAGAGGAATACGGTCGCCGACGCGTACCAGCAGAATGTCGCCTACATGTGCGTCAGCGGCAGGAATAACCTTCACCTCTTCGCCTACGAGCAGGTTGACAACCTCCGGACGCAGGTCAACAGCGTCCATAATTTGGCCACGGCTCTTTTCTACCGCGCGCTGCTCAAAATATTCGCCCACACGATAGAAGAACATAACGCCAACAGCCTCTTCCCAGGCCTGAATAGCAAACGCACCCAATGTTGCAACGGTCATGAGGAAGTTTTCGTCAAATACATTGCCCTTCGCAATATTCTTCAAGGCAGTCAGCACAATGCGTCCGCCCAGCAGAATATAAGCAAAAATCAGGAAGTACATATGGTACGCTTCCGGCACCAGTCCCAGCCATTCTGTGATGATGAACACAGCACCGCCCAATACGATTTCGATAATCGTCTGCTTTTCGCTCAGCTCGGAGAGGATACCGCCGGATTTTTTGCGCTCCTCCAGCTCGGGCGCCAGAGAAGGCTTGCTTTCAGCCTCCAGCAGCACAACGCCTTCTTCTACCTTATCGGTTACAGCCTGCATTTTCTCCAGCAGACCATTATAATTTTTAGCACTTACGCGCAGCTTTTTCGTAGTAAAGGTCAGGGTAGCTTCATCAATCTCAGGCATAGCGTTCAGCGCACGTTCAATCTTTGCACCGCAGTTAGCGCAGTCCAGATTTTTCACTAAATATACTCTGCTCTTACCGCCTAATTGCGGACGGCGGTCACGCGGTACTACCACTACGTCTGATTCAATAGATGTGCAGATTTTTTGAATTTCCGGCAGCAAAGCCTCATGATCAGCAGCGCTGAGGCGCAGCTGCTTGGTAGCAAAGCTTACGTTGGCATAGGTTACGCCCGGCAGCTCTTTAATCTTATATTCCATTTTAGCTGCGCAGTTCGCACAACCAAGATTTTTCAGGATATAAACACGTTTTACCTTATCGGCATCCGGCATACGGCAGGTGCAATTAGCCAGGCTCTCGCCGCATACATCGCAGTACTCCTCATGCGGATGGCAGATTTCGCAATTACAGTCAGCAGGATGACCGGGAACGTGATGTCCGTGTACATGAGCATGTTCGTGGCCGTGGTCGTGTCCGCAACCGCATTCGTCACCATGTGCGTGAGCGTGTTCTTCGTGCTCGTGATCATGTCCGCAGCCGCACTCGTCGCCGTGTGTATGGGAATGTTCGTGAGCATGCTCGTGCTCATGGTCATGTCCGCAGCCACATTCATCACCATGTGCGTGAGCATGTTCGTGCTCATGACCGTGGTCGTGACCGCAGTCACCATGTGCATGAGCGTGTTCGTGCTCATGACCGCAACCGCATTCGTCACCATGTGCGTGAGCGTGTTCATGTTCGTGCTCATGGTCGTGTCCGCAACCGCATGCGTCGCCGTGTGCGTGAGCGTGTTCATGTTCGTGCTCATGGTCGTGTCCGCAACCGCACTCGTCGCCGTGCGCGTGTGCGTGAGCGTGTTCTTCATCTTCATGCTCATGTTCATTACCACAGCAGCAATCATCGCCATGCTCATGGGAATGCTCTTTATGGTCATGTTCATGATCGTGTCCGCAACCACAAGCATCACCATGAGTATGCTTAGGCACATGTCCCATAGTTTTATGATCATGGTCCTTGCCGCAGTGACCGCAGGTGCAGCCTTCCGGATGCTTGCTGTAATCCTCTACGCTATTGATATGACCGTCAATATGACGAAATGCTCTTACATCGCCGGAACCGTTACGGATATCTTCCAAATCTTTCTTCATTGTATCTACCACCTTTCTTTTCAGGTTGTCTCACTCTTCATATGAGTATCTATTCATATATAGTATAAAAAATAATAGGAAAGGTGATAACACCTTTCAGTAAATTCTTTGATACCTATATTATAACACAAATAACGTATGAGTCAATACTCAATCGTAAAATTAGTGATAAAAATTCCTAAGAAAAAAATGGGTACAGCATTCGCTGTACCCACTATAAAAATTGATGGAGAAAATTACTGCATTAGTCCATTACTTGTGGTTGGATCGACCTAGTCCAATTTTTGTGCTCGATTAAGACCTGGTACATTTTGTGGTTTCGCTAGTACATTCTTGTGCTCAAGCTAGTCCAAATCTGTGGGCCAACCTAGTACAACTTTTGTGGTCGTAGGCAAAAATACCCTGTTCAACAATAAGCAAAAATGGCTTGTACAGACTAAAATTTCTGTACAAACCACATCTAAACAAATAAACCCTCCTTCGTTAAAATAGTAATTGCCTATATTACTAAGACGAAGGAGGATTTTTTATCTATGCGTCAGTTTATCACAAATATGCTTAACGTTCAAGAGGATAAGATTGAGGAACTACAAACCATTGCGCAGTCCGACGGCTCAATCATTATTAATCTTAAGCTAAAGGTTACCTCTAAGATCTGTCCGTTCTGTTCCGGACCTGTAAAAATTCATGGATACTATCCACGAACTCTCACACACTCTACACTGGTCAACCGTAAATGTAGCATTGTTTATCGCCAAAGAAGATTCCGTTGTCCCAAGTGTTCTTATTCTTTTAACGAACTTAATCCCTTTACTAAAGCCAATGACGGACTAACTCACGAAACCAAAATTAATATTTTGAAAGATTTAAAGCATCCCGAAGACACTTATACCAGTGTTGCTGAACGATACCATGTTTCCAAAGCTACTGTTCTAAGATTATTTGACAAACACGTAGATATTATGCGTAAGCCTTTACCAATGGTATTATCCATGGATGAGCACTATTTTCCTGAATCTGATATGGATTCTCTTTACTGCTGCCTGCTCATGAATTTTATCACGGGTGAAGTAATAGATGTACTTCCCACACGCAGAAAGCATTACCTTATTGACTATTTTTCCTCTATCCGTGGAGATATTCAAAACTACACTCTCAAACGCAGCGAACTCAACAATGTAAAGTATATATCCATGGATCTGTATGACAACTTTAGGGATGTTGCACAGATATGTTTCCCGGATGCCATTGTTTGTGCAGACAGCTTTCATGTAACCAAACATCTTACAGATGACTTTAATAAGATTAGGCTAAGATGTGCACGAAATACTGAAAACCATACCTATGAGTATCTTCTAAGAAAATTTAATTTTGTATTTAACCATACTACGGACTTAGATAATGAACCAAAATACAACAAAGCCTTAGGCCGTTATGTCAATTTAAGAGATATCCGAGACTTACTGTTTGCTCAATTTCCAGAGTTGGAAATTGCTTATAACTTAAAAGAATTGTATCTGAAATTTAATCAGAGTGGAGAATATTACAAAGCTTCCGGCAGTCTCGAAGAAAACTATGATATACTTAAGAACCGATTTGGTGACTCCGGAATACCTGAATACAATGAATTTTATGGCCTTCTAGTTAATTGGAAACAAGAAATACTAAACTCATTTACAACGATTAATGGCAGGCGCATAAATAACAGTTACATTGAATCGAAGAACAGAATTTTGAAGAAACTTATTATAAATGCCAACGGCTTTAGAAATTTTAAACGAACCCGTAACCGAATCCTTTATTGTCTCAACAAATACGATAAATTCACTCTTTAAAGACGAAAATGGCTGGAGCAATACGCTCCAGCCATTGAAACCCAATAACATGGACTAGGTCGACCACAAAATTTGTACTAGCACGACCCACATATTGTAATAGGTCTACCCACAACTACGGACTAGGTCGACCCACACTCATGTAACAGCCCAACCCCAAAATTTGGACCAATGCCAAAATTACTTTTAAAGAAGCTCTATACTTACGCATATCGCTTCAAGACTATATTAGTCAAACAGATGGCAGGCAACCCAATGGCCGTGCTCAACCTCTTTCAGCTCAGGCTTAACCTGTACGCAATGCTCGGTGCAATGCTCGCAACGGCTGGCAAAGGGACATCCGGGCGGCAGGTCCAGCGGACTCGGGATTTCGCCTTCCAAAGGCTCAATCTTTTCGCCCGGCTTGAAGTCTACCTTAAATACAGCACCCATAAGCGCCTTGGTGTACGGATGCTTGCACTGTTCTGCAATGCGACCGTGCTCCAGCCATTCTACTACGTTACCCAAGTACATTACCGCAACCTGATGGCACATCAAATCTACCAGACCAAGGTCATGAGCAATGAACAGATAGGTAATATTTTTTTCTTTTTGAATACGGCACAGCAGCTCGCAGATTTTTTCCTGTACGGAAACGTCCAGCGCACTGGTCGCTTCATCGCACACGATAATCTTCGGTTCCAGTGCCAGAGCGCGGGCAATGCCCAGACGCTGACGCTGACCGCCGGACATGCTGTGCGGATAGCGGTCCTTGAATTCAGCAGGCAGCTCAACCATTTCCAGCAGCTCTGCTGCTTTGGCGTCTACCTCGCTGTTTTTAATCAGGCCGAAGTTTTTCAAAGGCTCGGTGAGGATATCCTTAACAAGCATTTTCGGGTTGAAAGCAGCAGTAGGATCCTGGAACACCATCTGGATGTTCTTTCTGTCCTGACGCAGCTGTTCACCCTTGGACTGCATCAAATCATGGCCTTCGAAAATTGCTTCACCGCTGGTAGCAGGGTGAATACGCAGCAGAGTACGCACCAGTGTACTCTTACCGCAGCCGGATTCACCGATAATGCCAAGTGTACGGCCTTCGTATGCACGCAGGTTGATGTCATTGCAGGCAGTCAGAAACTTGCCGCCGTCAACTGCGAATTTTTTGGTAAGGTGGTTAATCTCCAGTACCAGTTTAGTACGTTCATAGGCAGGTCTTTCATTATTGCTCATAATATGTCTTACCTCCTATGACCGGAACTGCCCTCAGCAGCTGTTTTGTATAATCATCCTGCGGATTAGCAATAACGTCCTCACGCTTGCCATATTCCACAACATGACCGCCCTTCATAACCATCAGCTTGTTGGATACATAGGAAGCAACGCCCAGGTTATGTGTAACCATGATAACGGCAACGCCATATTCGTTACGGATATCAACAATTTGGCGGATAATCTGCGCCTGAGTAGTTACGTCCAAAGCACTGGTAGGTTCATCGGCCAGGAGGATTTTCGGGCTGAAAATCATAGCCATAGCAATACCTACACGCTGACGCATACCACCGGACAGCTCAAACGGATAGCTGTTCATGATATTTTCCGGGTTCGGCAGACGCACGTTAGTCAGCATATCACAGCACATCTTATAAGCCTGGTCCTTAGACTTGTCAGGCTGATGCGCCTGAACGTAGTCAATGAACTGTTGGCCGATGCGGCGGATAGGATTAATCATGTTGCCGCTGTCCTGGAAAATCATGGACATCTCGCTGCCATACATTTTGCGCCATTCATCGGGAGTATTTTGTAATACATCCTTGCCATCAAAGATGATGCTGCCGCGGCTAACGCGGCCGGCACCAGGCAGGCAACCCATAATAGCGCGGATAACGGTAGTTTTACCACTGCCGGACTCGCCGACGATGGACATAATCTCGCCTTTATCCAATTCTAAGCTGGCACCGGTTACGGTGAGCTTGTCACCGTAGCTGATGTCTAAATCTTTTACTTCAAGTAGCATTAAGCGTTACCTTCTTTGTAAATTATTAGTTAGCAGATTTGATATCTTTGGTCAGCCAGTAGTAATCGCAAGGCAGGATTTCTGCGTTAGCAATAGACTTGTTGGAAACCATGTTGGTTTGCGGATGACCGAATACCAGGGAAGCTGCATCGTCGAGGATAACCTTTTGCATTTCGATAACCAGCTCACGACGTTTAGCCGGGTCAAATTCTACGCCAAGTTTATCGGACAGAGCATCAAATTTCGGATTGCTGTAACCGGAACCGTTCTGTTCTTGACCGGTCTTGAGGTACATGTTCATGAATACTTCAGGATCGCCGGCCTGCAGAGTCAGTACGTTGGAAATCAGCAGGTCATAATCACCTTTACGGCCGATACCATCCAGTACGTTGTAGTCAACGTTCTTCAGGTTAACTTTAATGCCGACTTTCTTAGCGTCAGCCTGGGTAGCTTCTGCATACAGAGGCAGCTCAGCACGGCCGCTGTAGAACACGAAGTTCAGTTCCAGGTTTTTGCCGTCTTTATCAACAAAGCCGTCGCCGTTGGTATCCTTCCAGCCAGCTTCAGCAAGCAGCTTTTTAGCGCTTTCAACATTGTATTGGTTTTTGTCGTATTTGTACAGTTCGTCATAACCATAGTCAACAGAAGGCGGCAGGTACGGACCACCGGGAACGAAGGTATCTTTCAACAGAACCTTGTTGTAGGTTACACGGTCCAGAGAACGCAGAAGAGCTTCGCGGACTTTGATATCGCCCAGCGGTTTATCCGGACGTACATTCAGACGAGCGAGTACGTCACGCAGAGAAGCGATATTGGAGATGTTGTATTTGTTTTTATCTTTGAACAGCTGCAGGTCACCTGCTGCAATGTTGATAGCAAAGTCGATTTCGCCTTTTTGCAGAGCCATAGCACGGGTGTTAGGATCGTCGATGGTCAGGATATCAACCTCTTTGAACGGAACTGCGCCATCCCAGTATTTTTCGTTTCTAACCATTTCAGCTTTAGCTTTGCTGTAGGATTTTACTGCATAAGGACCGGTGCAGATAGCACCTTGTTTTGCGGTATCACGGTCTTTAATGGTTTGAGTATCAACGATGATGAACAGAGGATCACCGAGCATACCGGGCAGAGTCGGTACCGGAGTCTTGGTTTTGATAATTACGTTTTGGCCTTCACCTTTGATAGATTCATATTGGAACATGGATTTTGCGCGAGCTGCTTTTTCAAAGGTACGTTGGATAGAAGCTGCTGCCAACTCACCGGTCAGTTTGGTGCCGTTGGAGAAGCAAGCTTTATCGTTGATGTGGAAGGTCCAGGTCAGTTTATCATCAGAAATGGTCCATTTATCAGCCAGCCAAGGAACAGCATTCATTTTTTTATCGAATTTAACCAGGCATTCGCCCAGGCCGTAACGCATTACAACCCAGCCAAAGTAGTTATCGGTAGTTTCCAGGGAGTCAGCGAAGTTGGTAACACCAAATTTTACAACTTCCTTGTGCTCAGCTTTTTTGTCGCCGCCACAGCCTGCTGCCGCAAATGCCAGTAAACCGATCATAGCCGCTGCTGCGGTAGCCTTAAACATTTTTTTCATTTGTCATCTCTCCATTTCATATACTCATTTAAACCGGCAGACTTCTGCCGGATATCAAAAACTAAGGCAAAAAATAATTAATCCTGTACGTCATTACGTGGGTCAAGCACATCACGCAGATTATCGCCCCAAAGGTTGAAAATCATAACGGTAACAAAGATTGCCAAACCGGGGAAAAACATCAGCCACGGTGCAGTCTGCAGCTGCTGACGACCTTCATTCAGCATCAGGCCCCATTCAGGAGCAGGCGGCTGGCTGCCGAAGCCCAGGAAGGACAGACCTGCAAGCTCCATCATCAGAGCACCGATATCTGCTGCTGCGGTGATAACCATCATCGGCAAAATATTGGGCAGGATATGTACCCACAGAATATGCGGCGAGGTACCGCCATTAACGATTGCTGCTTCTACATAGTCACGACGTTTAATCTGCAGTACCAGGCTGCGGGATAAACGCGCATATTTTGTCCAGCTTACAATCGTCAGCGCGATTACGGCGTTTACAAGGCTGCCACCCATAATACCGGCAACAGCGATAGCCAGAATCATACCAGGGAAGGAAATCATCATATCGGAGATACGCATGATAACCATATCAACTTTACCACCGAAATAACCGGAAATAACACCCATAGAAGTACCAACGATAAATACGCTGGCTACCAGGAACAATACACCGCTCAGGGAAGCACGCGCACCATAAAGTACACGGCTGAAGCAGTCACGGCCCAGCTTATCTGTGCCGAACAAATGGCTTCCGCCAGGTGCCATAAAAGCATCCTGCATCGTTGCATGAGTCGGGTCATACGGAGCAAGAACAGGTGCAGCAAAAGCAATAGCAATCAGCACCAATACCAGAACTGAGGTTACGGCAAAAGCACGGTTGGTTTTAAAACCATTAATAATTGTTTCCATCTGCTCTTACCTTACCTTTCTCAGACGCGGATCAAGATAGTTATAAGAGATATCAACAATGAGGTTGATAACCATATACATCAACGCAATCCACACAACAACACCTTGTACCAGCTGGAAGTCACGGTAGGTAATTGCTTCAATTGCCAGACGGCCAAGGCCGGGCCATTGGAAAACAATCTCGATAACCGCAGCACCACCCAGAAGGTTACCTAAAGACAGACCTAAAAGCGTAATCAGCGGCAGCAGAGCATTCGGAAGAACCTCTTTCCACAGAATATGGCTTTCACTCATACCACGCGCGCGTGCACCGACAACATAGTCCTGATGCAGCTCTTCCAGAATAGCAGCACGCACCTGACGTGTGTACTTGGAAGACATTGCAAAGGCCAACGTTGCCGCAGGCAGGATAATCGTGTCAACACCAATCGTACCGCCGACAATAGGCAACAGGTCAAGTTGCAGACCAAAAATCCACAGCAGCATCAAGCCAACCCAAAAGCCCGGCATTGATACGCCAAGGAAAGTAAAGCTGCGTACTACATAGTCAAACCAGCCACCGCGCTTAACTGCGGAATAAATGCCGGCAGGAATAGATACCACCAGCATCATTGCAACGGAAGCCAGAGACAATAGGATAGTACCGGGCAAACGCTCGAACAGCTCCTCAACAACAGGCTTTTTAGCCATAAAGGAGAAACCGAGGTTGCCATGCAGCGCACGGCCCAACCAATCCAAATATTGGAAGAAGAAGGGCTTGTCAAGACCTAATTCTGCACGCAGTGCATCAATTTCGGCCTGACTAACAATAATATCCTCGTTACCTGCAATCATCTGACGAGCTACATCGCCAGGGGGCAGCATTACCAAAGCAAAGGTAATAAAACTGATGCCCAAGAGGACGAGGATGATCTGCCCCAGTCGGGACAGAAGCTGCTTTTTCGTCAAAGCACATCATCTCCATCAAAAAAAATTACCCTTCCTGCAAAAGAGCGCAGAACGGGTACATACTTACAATGTGCACAATTGTAAGTATATATATTTCCGTCACTAGCAGGAATATATATACTTACAATTGTGCACATAGATCGGAAAGCACACGTCTGAACTCCAGTCACAGCGATAGATCTCGTATGCCGTCTTCTGCTTGAAAAAATCTTGATACGCATCTTCTGTAAGAATACATCCATGATAATCAGTGTGACAAGAGGGAACAGGAGAGGATCATCCTTTATACTGTCAATTTCGAAGACGATGAACGTCTCATCGAACAATGAACTGTCCATGTTCTCGTTCAGCGTCTTTTCATGATTGCCGCCCCGATAGAAGTCCTTCATCATGTAACGGTACGTCGATATGTCGATGCCCGAAATATGGTTTTCGGCACAGATGTCGGGGATGCGCTGCACGGAAAATTCATAGAACGAGTTGAACGACAGCTCTTCCACTTTCAACTCCTTACGGCGGCGTTCCATCTCGTCGATCATGCGCTCGATACGCCCGGTCCGCTCTCCTTCGTCCTCGTCCTGCTTCTCGGCATGGTTACGGTCGTCGATGAGCAGCCCCTTACGCAAATCCTCCCGTTGCAGGGGTGTGAAGCCGTCGAACCCATTGAAATAAGTGTCGTAATACTCCGTGATGACCTGTTCTATCAGGCGGTCCTCTGTCTTTGTGACCGTACCCTGCGAGCCTTTCCAGATGAGCAGCACGAGGTTTTTCAGGAAGCCCGTCTTCTCCACATTCATTTCCGCCCGATTGATGCGGAATGGGTTCATCGTAATCGGTCTTTCCTCGGTATAGGAAATGTACTTGCCGCCGAGGTATTCGCAAAGTCCCTCGTAGCTGTTACCCGTATCGACCATCACCACGTCCGTTCCTTGCTCGTACAACTGGCGCACGACAGAGTTCATGTGGAAGCTCTTGCCGCTGCCCGAAGGACCGAGACAGAAAAAGTTCGAGTTGTCCGTCAGCTTGTTTTTCCCCTCCTTTCCCGTGATGTCGATAGCCACCGGCACGCCTTGGCGGTCTGTGTAGTAGATTTTCAGCGGTGTCTCCTCGCTGTGCTGTATGTGCTCCTTATACATCAGACACATCGCCGCGTCACCCAGCGTCAGGAAGCGGTCATAGTCCTCGTTCATGCCGTAACAGTTACCCGGAAACGAGTTCACGAACAGTTCCAGTTGGTTGTACGCCCGTTTGGAAATATGGATACCCATACGTCCGAAAGCATTCTCCAAGTGGTTCGTGCATTTTTGCAGGTCCGTATCGGCCGGTACGGCGACGATCAGGTTGAAATGGGTGTACACGAGCTGCTTGCTTTCCCGCGCGATGACCTCCTGCACCCGCTTGATGTCCTCCACGGCCATCTGGTTGCTCGGATTGGGAATACTGGCGTGCCGGTTCTTCTTTTTGTCCAGCAGGGCCAGTTCCCTTTTCTGGTTGGGCAGGAAGACAATCTGGTTATAGACGACCGTCTCCGCATTCGGAATGTTGTCGATGGCAGCCAGCAGGTCCACGGGCATATCCGTGTTATTGACCTCTATATTGGTGTAAGGCCGTATCAGTGAGGGCAGTGCGGCACAGTCCACATCGACAAGGCTATATACCTTGCAGCGTTTGTCGCCCATCGAGACCGTTTCGTCGTCCGCCTTGAAGTTGGTCATCGACACGATCCGCTCCTTGAAGTTCATGGCGAAATACCGGTCCACGTATTCGCTCGCTTCGGCTTTGTTCAGGAACCTGGCCTGTACCCCGGCATCGTGCAGCTGGTCATGCACTTTGCGTATCTTGACCAGAAAGTCGCGCCACTTCTTGTTGTCGAACGAGAACAGGCGGCTCTTTTTCGCCTCCTGCGTGATGGTCAGGTAACACACGCTGTCCGTATAGTTACGCCCCTTGAAGTAAC
>ENA-UEYI01002470-UEYI01002470.1-human-gut-metagenome-genome-assembly--contig:-NODE-2470-length-12783-cov-3.529435_pt1 | contig 12783 bp, 11 predicted proteins | sample MGYA00242900_ERZ507916 | MGnify/ENA primary metagenome ERZ507916 (study PRJEB26167, sample SAMN06115521) | human gut metagenome | host: Homo sapiens | place: China:Chongqing | collected 2015-09-02...
GACGCCATCTTCCAGATGATCGCCGAGCGCTACATCGCCATCCGCGACGAATGCGCGATCGACTATCCGATCGAAGACGACTTAGACGCGATCTACGAAAGCTTATCCGCCCGGACGAGCGCGGATTTTTTGGCCTCGCGGGGAGAATACCTGGCCGCGAAGCTGATGGCGGCCTATCTCGGCTTTTCGTTTGTGGATGCTAAAAGCTGGCTGCAATTTGACTACGCTGGAAATGTCTTACAGGAGGCCTCCTACGCGGCGCTTCAATCTCTTGCCGACGGGCGGAAGATCGTAACCCCGGGGTTTTACGGCGTGCTGCCGGACGGACGCGTCCATACCTTCCCGCGCGGGGGCTCGGACATCACGGGAAGCCTGGCTGCGGCGGCGCTGCATGCGGACGTGTATGAAAACTGGACGGATGTGCCGGGCATTCTGGCCGCCGATCCGAAAATCGTGAAGCGCCCTGCGCCGATCGAAACCCTCAGCTACCCGGAGCTGCAATTACTTTCTGCCGCCGGGACACAGGTGCTGCATGAAAGCGCGGTCGCCCCCGTGCGCGAGCGGCAGATCCCGCTGCACATCCGCTCGACCTTCGCCCCCGATGCCCCCGGCACGCGCATCGGCTTCGACGCACCCGCAAGCCTGTCCGCTTCCGGCGTCATTGGCTTTGCGGGAAGACGGCCCGTTTCCATGCTGCGCATTGTGTTTCCCGAACGGGCGGAGGATACCGCACTCGCAGCTGTCTGCACCTGCCTGCGGGCGCATCACATGACGCTTTTCCACGTCTCCTGCGGCACAGAAGATCTGTGCATTCTGCTTGAGACGGGAACAGAGCCAAATGCGCTCCATGCGGCGGCAGATCAGCTGCGAGAACACTTCTCCGGCGCGAAGGTGAAGCTGCGGGAAAACCTGGCCGTCCTTCTCACGCTCTGCCGGTCGACAAAGGACATTCCGAAGCTCTCCGCCGCCATCGAGGCCTCCGGTGCACCGGTGCACCATCTCGTCCAGACCCCGCCGGGCGCAATGTTCTGCGTCAACGACAGCCAGTATGAGCAGGCGCTCCGCGCGGCCTACGGGGCAGCGTTTGCGTGAGCCTTGCTTTTTGTGACGCATATGGTACAATAAGAAAAAATCCGAAACAGGAGGAACGTTCATGGAAAAAAGGCCGCTCGTCATCTGTACCGACCCTGGGATCGACGATTTTATCGCGCTGAGCATGGTGCTCTCCAGACCCGAATTTGACGTGCTCGGCATGGTCGCGCTGAGCGGAAACGTCGGGTTGGATGTGACCGTCAACAATGCGCTGCTCGCGTGTGAATATAACGCTCGCGCGGATATCCCGGTGCTTGCCGGAAGCGCAAAGCCGCTGGTGCGCCCCGCAAGGTCTGCCAGCAACATCCACGGCAAAAGCGGCCTTGGAGCATCGCTCGAGCTCTACGCGGAGGGAACGCCATCCGATAAAAACGGCGCGGATTTCATCATCGAAATGGCGCGGAAATACACGGGGAAGCTTGAAATTCTCTCGCTGGGGCCCCTGACGGATGTAGCGCTCGCACTCGAGAAAGCGCCGGAGATTGCAAAGGCCATCGCCTGCGTGACGGTCATGGGCGGCGGCATCCACGCGGGCAACGCGACAAAGTACGCCGAGTTCAACATCGTAGCCGACCCCGAAGCGGCGAGCGTCGTCTTTTCAAGCGGCGTGAAGACCGTCATGATCGGACTCGATGCGACGAACCTCTGCTACCAGCCGCGTTCGGACATTGAGCTTCTGCGCGCGCCGACCGAGCTTGGGAAAATCGTCCCTGCGATGCTGTCAAGCTACGCGGACGTTTACAGGCAGGTACACAACATCGACGGCATGATGATCCACGACGCGATCTGCGCGGTCTATCTCTGGCGGCCGGAGCTTTTTACCTGTATGAAATGCCGGATGACCGTCTGTCTGGAAGACGGCGAGCATCTGGGGCAGACCATCCCGGAAGACGGCGATACCTGCCTTGCCGCAACAAGCTGTGACGCGCAGGCGGTACGCGAGGAAATTCTTTCTATGATGAAGCAGGTTATCGCCGCACATTGAGACACTGAGACGCTGAGACGCAAAGCGCCCCGGACTTTCGTCCGGGGCGCTTGATGATTATGGGGGAGCTTGGATGTTCAGAACACAAAGTACAGGTTCACACAGGCGAGGACGGCTGCAAACACCAAAAATACGGTGCTTATGATCCTGCTCGCCTTGGACTCGGCGTGTTTTATGCAAAAAACGAGATACGCCGCCCATACAAGGTAGGTCAGAACCGTCAGCCAGCCTACACGAATAAGCAGAGAAAGGCAGAACAGCATGTTGACAATTCCCATGCCCCGTTCCGAAAAGAACATCTCTTTCAGCTTTTTCATCCTGCACCTCCGCGATGTTTCTTTTCCCAGCATATCACAGCCTGCATTAACGTGCAAGACCGCCCGCGGGACAGCCCGCGGATGGTCTTCTGTTCTGTTATTTTACCAGCTCTGCCGCAGCATCCTTGCCGAGTCTTCTGAGCATCGTCTTTTTGACGGCTCTGAAAATGTTCTGGTAGCCCGTGCAGCGGCACAGGTGTCCGGACAGGAGCTTGCGCAGCTCGTCGTCCGTGTATTCGACGCCTGCGTTCAGAATCTCGGTCGCCGTCAGGATGAAGCCCGGCGTGCAGAAGCCGCACTGGATGGCTGTCTCGTCAATAAAGGCCTTCTGGATATCGGAGAGCGTTCCGTCGGGGTTCATGAGGCCCTCGAGGGTGATGATCTCCTTGCCGTCTGCCCACACAGCCAGATACAGACAGGAGTTGATGGCCTCACCGTCAATGAGCACCGTACACGCGCCGCACTCGCCGACCTCGCAGCCCTTTTTGACGGAGGTCAGGTGGTAGTTGTTGCGGAGCATATCGGTCAGGCTCGCGCGCACGTCCACGATCTGCTCGCGCTTTTTGCCGTTGATTGTGCATGTTACAAGCTTATACTGTGCCATTACACGTCACCTCCGCAGCGTTTGACCGATTCGATGAGGCAGCGCTTGGCCATCTCGACTGCGATGTGCTGCCGGAAGGCTTTGCTCGCGCGCCAGGAATCTCTGGGGTGAATGTCCTCGAGAACGGTCTTCGAGAACGTCTCGATATTCTCAAGCGTTACTTCCTTGCCGTTGATGGCCGCTTCCGCGCTCGGAACGCGCATGGGGACAGGACCCGCTACGCCGTAGGCAATGCGCACGCGCTCGAACGTCTTTTTATCGTCGGACAGCCGGCAGTTGACCGAGCAGCCCGTCGTTGCGATGTCCATCGCGTTTCGCATGGCGTACTTAATATAGAAGCCCGCTGTGCGGTCGTAGGACTCCTTCGGAATAAGGATCGCCGTCTGAATCTCGCCGTCGGCGACGTTAATATCAACCGTACCGGCCTTGATGTAGAAGTCCTTGATGGGAAGATAGCGCTTGCCGTTTTTGCCGGTCAGCTCGATGATCGCCTCCCATGCGTGAAGGGTAGACGCAGAGTCTGCAGACGTCACACCGTTGCAGGTGTTGCCGCCGATGGTGCCCGCGTTTCGAATCTGGGGGCCGCCGACCATGTCGACCGCCTCGCCAAGGACATTGATATACTTCTGAATGATCGGGTCGTGCGTAATATGCGAGAAGGTCGTGAGGCTTCCGATGCGGATGGCCTCGTTTTCGTCCATGCTGACGCCGCGGATTTCATCCAGACCCTGAATCGAAATCAGTTCTTTTCCCGCGCGCTTTCCCTCTCGCATCTGCACGAGAACGTCCGTGCCGCCCGCGATGATCTGGGCTTCCGGATGCGCAAGGCGCAGCTCAATGGCGTTCTCTACGCTTGTCGCTTCATAGAGCGCTTTCATATCATACATAGCTTATTTCCCCTCCTCTGCCCATTCGTCGTGAATCAGGCCTGCCTTCGAGAATTCCGCGTACAGAACATGCGGCGTGATAGGCGTTTTGTCGATCGAAACGCCGGTCGCCTGCAAGATGGCGTTGCGGATGGCAGGCGCGCCGGAGCAGGCGGGCGGTTCTCCGAGCGCCTTCGTGCCAAAGGGCGAGGTCGGCTCGGGATTTTCGACAAACAGCGCCTCGAGATTCGGATGGTCCATGAACGTCGAGAGCTTGTAGTCGAGCAGGTTGTTGTTGAGCGGCCGGCCGGTCTTCTCATCGAAGAGCAGCTGCTCGGAAAGGCCGTAGCCGATGGCCATCGACATACCGCCGTGTACCTGTGCTTCGGCGAGCGCGGGGTTGATGAGTTTGCCGCAGTCATGGACATTGATAAGCCGCAGGAGCTTCACCTTGCACATCGGGATATCGACCTCGACTTCCGCAAAGCTGCACCCAAAGGAATAGGCGTTGTTGCGGATCGTATACGTCGACTCGGCCGTAATATGCTCGGAGTCGGCGGCGTTATACTGCGCGGTCATTGCAAGCTCCTTGAGAGACATCAAAACCTTGCCGTCCATGATGCGGACGATGCTGCTGTTTCGGATGTCCATGTTTTCAGCCATCTGCCGCGTGAGCTTCGACGCATAGGCGAGAATTTTTTTCTTGAGCAGCTCGCCCGTCTGCCGAATCGAGAAGCCCGCAACATAGGTCTGCCGGGACGCATACGCGCCGAGGCCGGTCGGGGTGATGTCGGTATCCTGACAGGAAACAACGTGTACGTCGCGGTAGCTGGAAAGGCCCAGAACCTCTGCCGCCATCTGCGAGTATGCGGTGTCCGCGCCTTGGCCGATCTCTGTTTCGCCGCACTGCATCGTGACGGTGCCGTCGAGGTTCAGCTGCATCCGGTTGGACGACGTTTCAAGCGAAATGGGGTAAACCGCGGTGTTGTACCAGAAGGCCGCCATGCCGATACCGCGGCGAACGGGGCCGGTCTGGTTCTGATATTCCTTGATCTTTCTGTCGTAATCGATCGCTACGCGGCCTTTTTCCATGCAGTCGCGGAAGGAATCGTAGTAGTTGACGTTGTGCGAGAAGCCATCTTCAAAGCCCTTGGGCATGATGAATTTGTTGCGGTACTCGAGGGGGTTCATGCCGACAGCTTTCGCGCAATCTTCAATATTTGCGTCGTCCGCGAACGAGGCCTGCGGCATGCCGTAGCCGCGCATCGCGCCCGCGACGGGGCGGTTGGTGTAGACGGTGTAGGCATCGCCCTCAAAGTTTGCGCACGGATAGATCTGCGGGAACGAGCCCATGGCCTTGGCGACGATCGAGTGGCCGTGCGACGCATATGCGCCCTGATTGGAGAAGCACTCGACCTTGCGCGCGGCAATCGAGCCGTCTTTGTGGAGCCACGTGATGATGTGGAACCGGATGGCGTGGCGCACGCGGTTGGAGACGAACGTCTCCTCTCTTGCGCAGTCGATGCGGACGCACCGGCCGTTGACCTGCGTGGAGCACCAGGCGCAAAGCGGCTCATAGAGCGCGTCCTGCTTGTTGCCGAAGCCGCCTCCGATATAGGGCTTGATGATCTGAATATCTGCCCAAGGTCTTCCAAGCGCCTGACCGACGATCCGGCGGATGATGTGGGGGATCTGCGTCGAGGAAACGACGGTGATGCGGCCGTTTTCGCCGTAGGCAAAGCAGCCGTGGTTTTCAATGTGGCAGTGCTGCACCATCGGGGTCTCGTACCAGCCCTCGACCTTGATGAGGCCGGGCTCTTTGATCGCCTCGTCGTAATTGCCCTTGGCCATGGACGTGTGCTTTAAGACGTTTCCCGGGAATGCCTCGTGGATCTGCGGTGCATCCGGCTCCATCGCCTTCTGCACATCCAGCACGAACGGCAGCACGTCGTATTCGACCTTGAGTGCGCGCACGCCCTGCATCGCGGCGACCTCGTTTTCCGCGATGACGACCGCGACCTCGTCCCCATAGTAGCGCACGTGCCGGTTCAGCAAATGCCGGTCGGCAACGTCCTGATGGCCGGGGTCCATCGACCACGGGTGACCGGCCGTCGGGAAGGCGATGTCCGGCACGTCGAAGCAGGTCAGCACCTTGACCACGCCCTCGATGGCCTCGGCCGCCGAGGTGTCGATCGACTTGACGTAGCCATGGGCAATTTCCGAGTGCTTGATCCGCGCATAAAGCGCACCGGACGGCATCCGGTCTTCGTAATATTTGGTTCTGCCGGTCGCTTTGTCAAACGCGTCGACACGAACCTCGCTTTTGCCTACGATGCTCATACTCTGTCTTCCTATTTTCTTTCGCACAGGTGCGCGCGGGCCGCATTTTTTCGCCCACTGCCCCTTGTATTCTGAAATAATTTTAGCACACCCGAAAAAAAATCGGAAGCAAAAGCATTATCCTATTTTCGGTATAACGCTTTTTTCGAAATTGCCGAAATTTTTGGTGCTTTCTTGCGTAAATGCTCAAAAGTGGGTATACTGAATTGTAGAAAATCACGGAGGTTTTGTCATGGCAAACGCAGCCGCACCCAAGCTCGGGTGCCTCATCATGGCGGCCGGAAACGCGAGCCGCTTCGGCGCAAACAAGCTCTTCGCCGCGTACCGGGGAACGTCTCTTCTGGAGCTGGCGTTTCTGGCCGTGCCGCCGGGGCTTTTTTCCTGTGTGACGGTCGTGAGCCAGTATGAAAAGGCGCTCGAGCTGGCGGCACAATACGGTTTTACTGCGATTTTGAACGATGCGCCGGAGCTCGGTGTGAGCCGGACAATTTTTCTTGGGACGCAGGCCATGCTGGACTGCGACGCAATTTTATATATGGTAGCCGACCAGCCGCTTTTGCAGCCGAACTCCGTCTGCGCGGTGGCAGAGCGCTGGACGCGCGAGCCCGACTGCATCGTCGGCGCTGCCCACAACGGCAAGCGCGGCAACCCCTGCATCTTCCCGAAGAAATTTTTCCCCGAGCTTCTCGCGCTCACGGGCGACACCGGCGGCAGCCGCGTCATTCGGCAGCACGAAGACCTGCTTCGCCTCGTTGAAATTCCACCCGAAGAGCTCTATGACTGCGACACCAAGCGCGCGCTCGACGCTTTAAAGGCCAGTACGGGCGCTTCCTGAGCGATATAAAATCAGCGCGCCGGAGGATTTCCCGAAATCTTCCGGTGCGCTGTTTCTTTCCCTCTAAGGACCAGCAAAAAAGCGAGCCCAGCGCAAAAACCGCGCCGCCCGTCGGCAGCAGCATACGTCACCGTGCTGCCCGTCGAAATCGCCTGCTCGGCTGCCTGCATCGGGAGAAGGGAAACGCCGTGGCCTTCCAGCAGCGCCGGATTTCCGGCCAGAACCGTATGGCCGCCCACGAGTGCGCAAACGCCCTGCCCGGGGACCATCTGAAACGTTTCACGCTCCGGAAGCGACTCTCCCGTCATGACCGCCTGATTGATAGAGGTCCGGCCGGAGACGATCACGCCGTCGACCGGGATGCTCTCGCCGGGAAGGACGCGGAGGATCTCTCCAGCCTGAACCTCTTCGGCGGGAATGATTTTCTCTTCGCCGCCTGATCCCACGCGCGCCGTCTGCGGCATGAGGTGCAGGAGCTTTTCAATGCCCGCGCGCGCCTTTGCAACGGTCAGCTCCTCAAGAAGGCCGCCAAGCCGCACGCCGCACAGGCTGCAAATGACCGCCGCGCCGGACAGCGCCAGCAGCGTCACATCTTTTTTGATGCCGCCGAGCTCCAAAAACGCCTCCAGCTTTTCTATCAGCTTTTTCATGTCGAACCGCTTCTTTAATACCATATGGGGTATGTGTATATGATACCTATAGGGGTATAAGTTATCAAGAGGCAAACAAAAAAGAACTGCGTCACGCAGTTCCTTAGATGATCCGGGAAATTCCCGAAATTTTTCCTATTACGCGTAGGGGGCGTCCCTACGGCACGATTGTAAATTTATTAGCCCATATTCGAGAAGCGTTCCACCGCTTTTGTAAAATTCTCAATCGTTTTGTCCGCGTCGCCGTGCTCGATGCCGTCGCGCACGCAGTGCTTGATGTGCCCCTCGAGCACCACCTTGCCGCAGCCGTGGAGCGCGGATTTTGCGGCGTTGATCTGCGCAAGAATATCCTCACACGGCACATCCTCGTCGATCATGCGGTCGATGGCCTGGACCTGACCGATGATCTTTTTGAGCCTGCGATGCAGATTGTCCGAATCCATGCATTGCTTCATTGCGCGTCCCTCCATACCGGTATGGGTATGATCATAAGCCCTCATGTCCAGAATGTCAATCGGACGCCGCCTGTTTCACGCAAAATTGTCCGGACCAAACTATTGCCCGTCCGTTTGACAAGCTGCACAGGATTTTCTTCCGAAAAAATGCACTTTTTGTTGAAAACAGTCTTGCATTTTTTGCAGTTCCGTGCTATATTGTGTTCACGATTAAAGAAGGCTAACTCGCGGCGCAGCAGCCGCCGGTGCGGCCCAAAATAACAGGAGGTTTTACAGATGAAGCATATTGGTTTGTTTGCTGCCGGCGTTCTGTTCGGAACCGCGGGCCTGAAGATTCTCGGAAGCAAGGACGCTAAGAAGGTCTACGCCCACACTACCGCCGCCGTTCTTCGCGCGAAGGACTGCGTCATGAAGGCCGCTACCACCGTCCGCGAGGGCGCGGAGGACATCTACGCCGATGCCAAGGACATTAACGAAGCGCGTCTGGCGGCGCAGGAGGCTGCTGTCGTGGAAGACGCTTCGGAAGAGGACGCACCTGCGGCAGAATAAACAAGTTACCCCAAGGGCCGCACAACGCGGCCCTATTTCTTTGAATTGTTCTCTGGAGGATTCCATTGTATGAAATGTCAGATTTTGCATGAGTCGCGCGGGCGGATGCGGGTGCACCTGGTCTGCGCGCATATGACGCTGCATCAGGCAGACGTTCTGGAGTATTATCTGAAAAATATTGCGGGCGTTTTGGATGTTAAGGTCTTTGACCGCACGTGTGACGCGGTGGTCAGCTTCCAAGAAAACCGCACAGCCGTTCTTCGCGCCTTTGCCGCGTTTTCGTTCCAGAAGGCGGAGGCGATGGACCTTGTCCCGGCGCACACGCCGCGCGCTCTGAACCGCGAGTACGAAGACAAGCTCGCCATGACCGTCCTTCGCCGTACGTTTTCCAAACTCTTTCTGCCGCTTCCCGTGCGGGCGGTCATCTCGGCCTTCCGTTCGGTCAAGTATATCCGCGAGGGGCTCAAGGCGCTGCTCTGCGGAAAGCTCTCCGTCGCCGTTCTGGACGCGACTGCGGTGACCGTTTCGATGGTGCGCGGCGACTTCGACACGGCGGGCTCGGTCATGTTCATGCTGCGCCTCGGCGAGATCCTCGAGGAGTGGACGCACAAGAAGTCCGTTGCCGATCTCGCGGGCGCGATGGCGCTGAATGTCGATCAGGTCTGGGTCAAGGCGGGCGAAACGGAAGTGCTCGTTCCTGTCTCGTCGGTGCAGGCGGGCGACCTCGTCGTCGTGCGCACGGGCAACCTCATCGCGCTCGACGGCAAGGTGGTCGAGGGCGAGGCGATGGTCAACCAGTCGTCCATGACCGGAGAGTCCATGCCGATTGTCAAGCGCGAAGGAAGCTTCGTCTATGCGGGCACGGTCTGCGAAGAGGGCGAGTGCGTCTTCCGCGTGGAAAAGACGATGGGCGGCGGCCGGTACGACCGGATCGTAAAGATGATCGAGCAGTCCGAAAAGCTCAAGTCGACCGCCGAGGACAAGGCCTCCCGCCTTGCCGATAAGCTCGTTCCCTATACGCTGGGCGGCACGGCGCTGACGTATCTGCTGACGAGAAACGTCACAAAGATGCTGGCCGTTCTGATGGTCGACTTCTCGTGCGCGCTCAAGCTTGCGATGCCGATTGCGGTTCTGTCCGCGATGCGCGAGGCAAGCGCGTCTCATATCTCTGTTAAGGGCGGCCGGTTCATGGAGGCCGTTGCGAACGCAAACACCGTCGTTTTCGACAAGACCGGCACACTCACCTACGCCATGCCAAAGGTCGCCGATATCGTGACCTTCGCCGATTATAAGGAAGAGGATATGCTGCGTCTGGCCGCGTGCCTCGAGGAGCACTACCCGCACTCGATGGCAAACGCCGTTGTGGAGGCCGCAAAGGAGCGGGGCCTGAGCCATGAGGAGTACCACTCGCAGGTGCAGTACATCGTCGCGCACGGCATTTCCAGCATGGTAAACGACAAAACGGTTCTCATCGGCAGCGCGCACTTCGTCTTTGAAGACGAGGGCTGCCATGTGCCGGAGGGCGAGGAAGAAAAGTTCCGCTCGCTTCCTGCGGAGTATTCGCACCTCTATCTTTGCATCGCGGGCAAGCTTGCCGCCGTCATCTGCATCTTTGATCCGCTTCGCAAGGAGGCGGCCGACGCGGTGCGCGCGCTGCATGCGTGCGGCATTGACAAGGTCGTCATGATGACAGGCGATAATCGCAAGACTGCCGAGGCCGTCGCGGCGCAGGTCGGCGTGGATGAGGTCTACGCCGAGGTACTGCCGGAGGATAAGGCCGCCTTCATCCGCGCGGAAAAGGCCGCCGGGCGGACAGTCATCATGATCGGCGACGGCGTGAACGACTCTCCCGCGCTCTCGGAAGCCGACGCCGGCATCGCCATCTCGACAGGCGCTGCCATCGCAAGAGAAATTGCCGACATTACGATTGCCTCGGAGGACCTCTTTGAGCTTGTGACCCTGCGAAAGCTCTCGACCGAGCTCATGGCGCGCATCCGCCGCAACTATCGCTTCATTGTGGGCTTTAATTTCTCGCTCATCGTTCTGGGCGTGGCCGGGATCCTGCCACCGACGACCTCGGCGCTTCTGCACAACACGTCGACCCTTGCCATCAGCCTCAAGAGCATGACGAACCTGCTTCCCGAAAAAACGCAGGCGCACGAAAGCGTCTGATACGCAAAATGAGCCCGCCGACATACTGTCGGCGGGCGTTCTCGTTCATTTCGTATGGGCCGCGATAAACGTTTCGATGGCGGCGATCTGCATGCTCGTCTGCTCGACGGCGGGGCCGCCGTAGCTCTTGCGCTGGCAGACGCAGGTATCGAGACGGATGGCCTCGTATACGTCGGGGGCGAAGAGGGGCGAGAGCTTCTTGAGCTCCGTCAGAGACAAATCCTCGAGCGTGCAGTTTTTCTCCGTGCAGAGATAGACGAGCTTTCCGGAAATTTTGTAGGCATCCCGGAACGGCAGGCCTTTTTTTGTTAAGTAATCGGCGCAGTCTGTCGCGTTCAAAAAGCCCTTACTTGCCGCCGCGTGCATGTTCTGCGGGAGAACGGTCATCGTATCCACCATCGCGGCAAAGACGGGGATGCACTGATCAAGCGTATCGAGCGCGTCGAAGACCGGCTCCTTGTCCTCCTGCATGTCTTTATTATAGGCAAGCGGCAGGCTTTTCATGACTGTGAGCAGGCTCATAAGGTCGCCGTAAACTCTGCCGGTCTTGCCCCGGACGAGCTCCGCCACATCCGGGTTTTTCTTCTGCGGCATGATGGAAGAGCCCGTGGCGTACGCGTCGTCGAGTTCCACAAATTTAAATTCCCAGCTGCACCAGGCGATAATCTCCTCGCTGAACCGGCTTAAGTGCATCATGAGAATGGACGCGGCCGACAAAAACTCCAGCGCGTAGTCCCGGTCCGATACGCCGTCGAGAGAGTTTCTCATCGGAGCGTCAAAGCCGAGCGCCGCGGCAGTCTCAAAGCGGTCGATGGGATACGTCGTCCCGGCCAGCGCACCGGAGCCCAAGGGGCACTCATTCATGCGGGACTTACAGTCTTCGAGCCGCGTAATGTCGCGCGTGAACATGCTCGCGTAGGCCAAAAGATGCTGCGCAAACGTGATCGGCTGCGCCCGCTGCAAATGCGTGTAGCCGGGCATGACGGTCTTCTGGTGCTCGCTTGCCTTCTTGCAGAGAACCGCTTCCAATTGCAGCAGGTTTTCAACCACGGAGGATATTTCGTCCCGGAGGTAGAGCCGGAAATCAAGCGCGACCTGATCGTTGCGGCTTCTTGCCGTGTGCAGGCGCTTTCCTGCGTCTCCGATCCGCTCGGTCAGAAGCGTCTCGATGTTCATGTGGATATCCTCGTTGTCCGCGGAAAATTCGACGTTCCCCGCTTCGATATCGGCTAGAATATCGTCTAACCCAGCCTGAATCTGTTCGTTGTCCTCTTTTGTGAGAATGCCGCAGTCAGACAGCATCTGCGCGTGCGCCTTGGAGCCCGCGATATCCTGCTTATAGAGCCGCTGGTCAAAGGAGATGGAGGCGTTGAAGTCGTTGACGAGCTCGTCGGTCGGTTTCTGGAAGCGTCCTGCCCAAAGTTTCATGTTTCTTACCTCATATCAAAAGGCCTGCCCGCACGGACAGGCCTTTGTTGGATTGAATTTTAATCTTAAAGTTTACCACTCTTCAGCAAAGACTGAACCTTGGTCGGCAGACCCCAGATGTTGATGAAGCCCTCGGCCTCGGCCTGGTTGAAATCGCTCTCGCCGAACGTGACGAGGTTTTCAGAGTACAGGGAATACGGCGAGGTGATGCCGGCGTTGATCATGTTGCCCTTGTAGAGCTTCAGCTTCACATCGCCGGTCACGGTCTTTTCCAGACTGTCGGCAAAGGCATCCAGTGCCTCGCGCAGCGGGGTGAACCACTGGCCGTTGTACACGATGTCGGCGTACTTCTGTGCCAGCTGTGCCTTGAAGTGAGCGCTTTCCTTGTCCAGCGTGATGGTCTCCAGCACGTCGATGGCCTTGTACAGGATGGCACCGCCGGGAGTCTCGTACACGCCGCGGCTCTTCATGCCGACCAGACGGTTCTCAA
>ENA-UEYI01002475-UEYI01002475.1-human-gut-metagenome-genome-assembly--contig:-NODE-2475-length-12753-cov-3.234301_pt1 | contig 12753 bp, 10 predicted proteins | sample MGYA00242900_ERZ507916 | MGnify/ENA primary metagenome ERZ507916 (study PRJEB26167, sample SAMN06115521) | human gut metagenome | host: Homo sapiens | place: China:Chongqing | collected 2015-09-02...
GTTAGCAGGAGGCGCCGTCGCAGCCCAACCCAAGGTAATCGCACACCGCGGTTACTGGACAGCCCCCGAATCGGCGCAGAACTCGATCGCTTCGTTCACGAAAGCCGACGCCGTCGGTGTCTTCGGCTCGGAAATCGACGTATGGCTCACCGCCGACGACAAACTGATCGTCAACCACGACCGCATTTACAAAGGCACGGACGTCAACATGGAGAAAGCCACCGCCAAGGAGATCACGGCCATCGTGCTGCCCAACGGCGAGAACATCCCCACGTTCGACGCCTACCTGAAACTCGTCGCGTCGAAACCCGACACGCGCCTGATTCTCGAAATGAAGTCGGTTTCGGATTACAACCGCGAAGACCTCGCCGCCAAAAAGATCGTCAAGCAGCTCAAGAAATACGGCGTGCTGGACCAGACGGAGATCATCGCCTTCTCGATCAACGCCTGCATGGCATTCAAGAAGCTCATTCCCGACACCAAAATCTACTACCTCAACGGCGACCTGGCTCCCAAGAGCATCAAGAAACTGGGGCTGGCCGGCATCGACTACTCGATGGGCGTGCTCCGCAAAAACCCCGAATGGGTGAAGCAGGCGCACGATCTGGGTCTCGAAGTCAACGTCTGGACCGTGGATTCGGAGGAGGACATGAAGTATTTCATCGGGCTGGGCGTGGACTACATCACCACCGACTACCCCGAGCGGCTGCAAGCCCTGCTGAAATAACGACCGGCCGATTCGTCAGACAGCCGCTAAAGATATGTATAAAAAAGCGCTACTGATGCTGGGATTGCTGAGCCTCGGGCCAGGAGATGCGGTCATTGCACAAACAGACATTGTAAACATCCCGGAGGCGTTCTGGGAGTCGGGATTTGTTCTCAACGGTTGCAAAATCGAATTTCCCTGCAAACTTATCGACCTGATGCAGACCTCGAATTATAAAAGCGGCTCAGTCAACACCAAAATTCCTCCTACCGGCGAAAACGAATTTTGGGCCGTAACTTTAACCAACGGGAAGGGAGAGAGAATCGAGGCTACGCTATTCAACCCCACGGCGCAGGAACTCGATGAAGCCGACTGCCTTGTAAACAGCATCAGCATCGGACCGCGTTCCGATAATTGGCACAATATCTCGGACTTTGCCGTTTTCGGTTTAAAGAGTAAGACGGCCACGCGGGAAGAGGTCGTCCAGGCGATCGAGAAATATTGCGGCGCACCTGCATACGTCATCGAAACTCCGAATGCGGATTATTACCAATTTTATGATAAAAAGCCTACGGTAGCTAATCCGGCACATTGGACAAATATCAAAATAGAGATCACGATTTCCAAAATGAAAGACACGTATAATGAAAAAATGATAGGATTCGACTTCCAACATGCAGGTGACTTTTACCGTAAACCGGAACCGAAATGATAAACCGTGCCGAACCTCTATTTTTCGCTTAACCTGAAAGCGGCCGTGATGTTCACGGCCGCTTTTTTATGATTCCACGTTCGGGGAAGAATGGCATATCAGACATCCACCACCGTCACCTCGATGCCGCGTTCACGCAGACGCTCCAGATAGAGGGGCTGCACGCCGCTGTCGGTGATGATTCGGTCGACAGCCTCCAGATCGCAGATCTTGCTGAACCCGCGGCGGCCGAATTTCGACGAGTCGGCCAGCACCACGACCTTCTGCGCGGCATTGATCATCGCATCGTTCAGCGAGGCTTCGAGCACGTTGGTCGTCGTCAGTCCGAACTCCGTGTCGATACCGTCCACGCCTACGAACAGTTTGCTGCAATTGAAATTGCGGAGCATCGCCTCGGCAAAAGGCCCCACGACCGACACCGAACTGCTGCGGGTGATGCCGCCCAGCTGGATGACGTCCACATCGGCGTGCTGCGAGAGAATCTGCGTCACGGGAACCGCCGCCGTGATGACCGTCAGGCGGCCTACGGGTTTGATCTCCCGGGCCAGAAAGGCCATCGTCGTGCCCGAAGCGATGATGATCGAATCGTCCTGCGACACGAGGGCCGCGGCGGCGGCACCGATCGCCCGCTTCTCGGCGACGTTCTTCTTCTCTTTCTCGTTGACGTGGCGATCGCTGATATAAGGGCTTATAAGAATGGCGCTGCCATGCGTCCGGTAGAGTTTCTTCTGCTGTTCGAGGTAGGACAGGTCCTTGCGGATGGTCACTTCCGAAACCTTGAAAAGCTCGGAGAGCTGTGTCACCGAAATCGAGCCGTTCTGCTGCAACAGCGACAAAATACGGCTGTGCCGTTCCGGAAGGCTCAAAAGTGGTTCTTCACCTGGTTTGTTCATGCGCAATTAAAATTTTAAAGTTTTGAGAGACTAATATACGAAAAATATTCGAAACACGAACATTCCGCCGCGATTATTTTCCCTCCCGCAAGAAATTGCATGCCCGATCAGAATATTTCAAATTAAAAGGTTTTTTATTTTGAAATCGCCGAAATGATTTGTACTTTTGTTCCGAAACGAAATCAATCATCAAACCGATATTTATGGAAAGAGCATCACAAATCAAAAAGTTGTCCGACAAGGGCAAAATCTGGGACATGGTAGTCGTAGGCGGCGGTGCGACCGGACTCGGCGTCGCGGTGGATGCAGCCACGCGCGGCATGAGCGTAGCCTGCCTGGAGAAGACCGACTTTGCGAAATGTACGTCGAGCCGCTCGACCAAACTCGTGCACGGCGGCGTGCGCTACCTGCAAAAGGGCGACGTGATGCTGGTGCTCGAAGCGTTGCGCGAGCGCGGCCGCATGAAGGCCAACGCCCCGCATCTGGTGAAGGACCAGGCGTTCGTCATTTCGAACTACCGCTACTGGGACAATTTCCTCTATTTCTGCGGACTGACGTTCTACGACCTGCTCTCGTTCGGCTTCGGCTACGGGCGTTCGAAGTTCATCTCGGCGAAAAAGGTGATGAAATATATCCCGACCTCGGTCGAAAAGGGGCTGAAGGGCGGCGTGGTCTACCACGACGGCCAGTTCGACGATTCGCGCATGGCCGTCAACCTCGCGCAGACCTGCGTCGAGAACGGCGGCACGGTCGTCAACGAGGCCACCGTGACGGGCATCCTGCACAATGAGGCGGGCAAGGTCGCCGGCGTGAAGTTCGTCGACAACACCACCGGCGAGGAGTATTCGATCAAGGCGCGCAGCGTCGTGAACGCCGCCGGCTGCTTCGTCGACGACATCATGCACATGGACAGCCCCGAGCACCGCAAGATGGTCACCCCGAGCCAGGGCGTGCACCTCGTGCTGGACATGAAGTTCCTGCAAAGCGACTACGCCATCATGGTCCCCAAGACCTCCGACGGCCGCGTGCTGTTCGCCGTGCCCTGGCACGACAAGGTCGTGGTCGGTACCACCGACATCGTGCGCCCCACCGCCGAGGAGGAGCCGCGCCCGCTGAAGGAGGAGATCGACTTCATCCTCGGCACCGCGGGACTCTACATGAACCCGGCGCCGACCTATAAGGACATCCTCTCGGTATTCGCGGGCCAGCGTCCGCTGGCGGCACCCAAGAAGGAGGGCAAGAACACGAAGGAGATTTCGCGCAGCCACAAGGTCATCACCTCGGACAACGGGCTGGTGACGATCACGGGCGGCAAATGGACCTCCTACCGCCTGATGGCCGAGGACACGGTGGACAAGGCCATCGAAGTGTGCGGACTTCCCAAACGCAAGTGCGTCACCAAAAAGTTCCGCATCCACGGCTACCGCAAGAATCCCGACCTCACGGACCACATGTACGTCTACGGATCGGACGAGCCGAAGATCCTCCGGCTGATCGAGCAGGAGCCCGCATTGGGCGAGAAGCTCTCGCAGAAATTCGGCTACACGCTGGCCGAGGTGGTCTGGGCCGTGCGCGAAGAGATGGCCATCACGCTCGAAGACGTGCTGGCGCGCCGTGTGCGTATGCTGTTCGTCGATGCCCGCGAGGCGATGGCCGCAGCCCCGAAAGCCGCTGCGATCATGGCCCGTGAACTGGGCCGCGACCAGGCATGGATCGACGAACAGGTGAAAAGTTTCACCGATCTGGCGAAAAATTATATCTTTGAGCAAAAATAAACCAGCTTGACCCGTCGGAAACCGATCATACCCCCGAAGCCCCGTCCCGAACAAGGAGGGGCTTTCGGGGATAAATCCGGAACCGCACGGCGGACCCGGCGGAACAAGAGCTAAAAACCATCAACCTGCCCTATGTGGAAACTACTGCAACCCCCTGCGTATAAACCGGAAATGGAAGCCGACAAGGTGGATGCGAAATACAAACGCATGCGCCTGCAAGTATTTCTCGGCATCTTCATCGGATACGCCGGATTCTACATCGTCCGGAAGAACTTTTCGATGGCGATTCCCGAACTTACGCTCCTCGGCTTCGACCAGAGCGAACTGAGCATCGTCCTCTCGATGAACGCCGTAGCCTATGCGCTGTCCAAATTCCTGATGGGAAGCGTCTCGGACCGCAGCAACGCCCGCGTGTTCCTGCCGCTGGGACTGGTCCTGGCAGCCGTGTCGATGATGTTCATGATCGTCCCGGTCACGCTGCTCGGCCCGGAGCGCAAACAGCTGGCCATCGTCCTCATGGCGGTCCTGAACTTTCTGGTCGGCTGGTTCAACGGCATGGGCTGGCCCCCGTGCGGCCGCGTCATGACCCACTGGTTCTCGATCAACGAACGCGGCACGAAGATGTCGATCTGGAACTGCGCCCACAACGTGGGCGGAGCGCTGGTCGGCCCGATGGCCGTCTACGGCGCCATCTGGTTCGGCTCGTGGTTCTACGGAGGTCACACGGAACTTTACTTTCTGATCGGCACCTATCTTTTCCCGGCCGTGGTCGCCATCTTCATCGCCCTGCTGGCCTACGTGCTTATCCGCGACACGCCGCAGTCGTGCAGCCTCCCTTCGGTGGAGAAGTGGCGCAACGATTTCCCGAAGAATTACAGCGCCAAGCAGGAAGAGGTGCTCACGACCCGCGAAATCTTCTTCAAGTACGTGCTGAACAACAAGTTACTGTGGTTCATCGCCATCGCCAACGCCTTCGTCTACATGGTGCGCTACGGATGTCTCGACTGGGCGCCGACCTACCTCCGCGACGCGCAGGGCTACGACATCAAGCAGGCCGGCTGGGCCTATTTCGCCTATGAATTCGCCGCCATCCCCGGCACGCTGATCTGCGGATGGCTCTCGGACAAGGTATTCCACGGACGCCGCGCCCTGCCGACCATCCTCTTCATGGCGATCGTCGCGGTATTCATCTTCCTCTACTGGCAGTTCTCGTCGAACTATTTCATCGTCACCATGTCGCTGATCGCCATCGGGTTCTTCATCTACGGCCCCGTGATGCTCATCGGCGTGCAGGCGCTCGACCTGGCTCCGAAGAACGCCGCCGGCACGGCCGCCGGACTGACCGGATTCTTCGGCTACTTCCTCGGCACGGCCATCCTGGCCAACATCGTGATCGGCTCGGTGGCCGACAAGGCCGGTTGGGACTGGACGTTCATCCTGCTGATCGGGGCCTGCGCCCTCTCGATCGTCTTCATGGCGTTCACCTACAAGGGTGAGAAAGAGGTGCTCGGACAGCGGTAACCCCGGAAAATCAACGAATCGTGAAAGCCCTTAACTCCTTGTTAAGGGCTTTTTCGCATCCCCCGACCAGCCGATCGACCAGAGCGTGAAACCGCGGCGAATGGTTGTGGTGGACCGTGTGGCAGAGTTCGTGGATGATTACATAGTCGCGCAGATGCTCCGGGAGGGTCATCAGAAAGAGGCTCAGCGAGATATGGTTGCGTCCCGAACAACTCCCCCACTTCGTGTGCGAGGCGCGGATCGAGAGTTTCTCGTATTTCAGCCCCGTCGCCTCCGACAGCCGCCCGATGCGGCCCGGCAGGTCGGCTTTCGCCGCACGGCGCAGCTCCTCGATGCGGGCTTTCCGCTCCTCGGGCGGCAGCTGCGGAGGCAGCGCGGCGCGTTTTCGGGCGAGCCGTTCGCGGGCGGCTTCGATCCATTCCGCCTTCTCGTCGAGAAATGCCAAAGCCCGCTTCTGCGACACCCCGCGGGGGAACGACAGCCGCACGGCGCCCGTGGCGCGCACGCTGATCGAAACGCGGCGCGCCCGCACCGACTGCGAAAGCGTCACCTCCCCCAACCGGGGATGCACCCAGACCGAGGTCATCGCATCAGCACAGCATTGATCGACACTCCCTGTATTACAACGGCAGAATCCGTACGTTCCAACTTAATATTTTCGAACAGAATCCGGCAACGGTCATCGCGGTAATCCAACAGCCGCAGCAACTGCTCCGGCGTAGGCTCGCACGCTTCGGCCGGATCGAATCCACTCCTTTCCAGCTGGCGTTCCAGCAAATCCCGACAGGAAATCCGGTACACGGCACACTCCTCCCCCAAAAACAGACGAAGCGTATCGTTGCTGACATCATAACTATGATCGTTGTACCAGTTCCGGAGATTCGTATAATAATGCGGATATTCCGCATTTACCTCGAACCGGACATTAACGGGGGCCTCCAGTTCAATAATATCGGTATCGACACATTCAACAACAACGGTATCGACACGACTCCAATCATAGCCCCACCTCACGTAATCGCGCATCGCTTCGGGGAAAATCGCGGCCAGATCGTCGAGGTCCTTCACGCCGAAACGGGCGAAAGCCGCGCTGTCGCGGCGGATATAGTCGAGCGACTCGTAGAGTTTCCGGTACTCCTTCTTATAAACGGTATCGGCCAGCGGCATCGGCGTCAGCAGCAGCCGTCCGTCCCCGCCGAGGCGTCCGAGCCGCTCCGCCACCCGCTCCGCGCGCTGCGTCTGCGACTGCACGGCGATACGCTCGGGCTCGAAGCAGGGGACGTAGGCCAGCACGGCGAAACTCACCCATGCCGCAAGGCACACCCACAGGTAACGGCCCGCGCGCTGCGACAGGAACAGCAGCACGCAGAAGGTCATCAGCCCGCCGCACACCACGAGGTAGACGCGCGGTTCGGTCAGGCCGTATTCGTTCGTGCGGCGCACCACGCCGATCCAGAACAGCGTCAGCACGGGCAGCGACACAAGGCTGAAACGGTCGAAAAACCAGTCGTAAATCCGTTTTTCAAGCAGCCGCCCCAGCGCCTTCACGGCCAGCGCCGTCATCGTGAACCCGAAGACCAGATAGGCCACGCCGCCCTCGGGCAGCGTCCACGTGACGAGGATTTTGGCCATGTAGAGGTAGAGGATTGCGGCGTAGATCAGCAGCGCGGGGGTCACGATGTAGTTCAGCAGCATTTCGAGGATGCGGCTGCCGCGCAGTTCGGCGTCCCGCCAGCGGTCGGCCATCATCAGGAACAGCAGCGGCACGGCCAGCGTCTCGCAGATCGTCACGGCCCACACCGCGACGTGTTCGATCCACGCTCCGTCGAGGCCGAAGATATAGGTCGCCGAATAGAGTATCGCATAGAACAGCCCCAGCGCGACATTGGCGAACAGCAGGGCCAGCGCACCCGAGCGCAGCCAGACGAGCGCGCCGTTGACGAACCGGTCGTTGCGCACGGCCCGCAGGCTCAACAGCAACAGCAGCGGCGCCAGTATGCCGAGCGAAATGCGGAAAGACGCGCTTTCGATCCAGTCGCCGAGACCGCTCCAAAGCGTCAGCGGCACGATCGGCGCCCACACGACCCAATAGACTTTCCGCCACGGTCCGCGCCCCGCCAGGTTGTTGACGGCAAGCGCCAAGGCGAAGAACAACGGTACGAGGGCAAGACCGTTGAACAATCTCTCCTCGCTCCAATCGAGTTCGTAGGTGAGCAGGCACCGGATGCAGGCGTAGAGCGCAAGGAGCGTTTCGACCGGATACGACCGCACGACCCGCACGGCCCCGTCGCGGAGCCATTGCAGGCAGTATTCGAGTTTGGCTTTCACAGAATTATGATTTTGGTTATCGGCTTTGCATATTCGTTCGTCATGGCGAGGCATCGTCAGATGCCGCGGCCATCTGCGGAGAGTGTCGTAACGTCGCAAGGATTGCCGCGTCGCTGCGCTCCTCGCAATGGCGGGACTCCGTTTCCTCCTTTCAGTTCTCCGGCCCGATGCGCTGGCGCACGACCTCGAAGAGCATCACGGCCGCGGCAGCCGAGACGTTCAGCGACTCGATGTGCCCGATCAGCGGAATGGCCAGTTGCTCGTCGCAGAGTTTCAGCACCTCTTTCGAGATGCCCGTATCCTCGGCGCCCATCACCAGCACGGTGGGCTTGCGGAAATCGGCGTCGTAGAGCAGTTTGCGGCTCTTCTCCGTGGCGGCCACAACCTGAAAACCCTCGGTCTGCAACTGCTTGAGCGTATTGCGGACCGACCCCACGCGGCACACGGGGATCGTCGTGAGGGCCCCGGCCGACGAACGGATGGCCTCGGCATTCACGGGAGCGGAGTTCTTGAGCGGCGCGATGAGCCCGTGGGCTCCGGCGCACTCGGCCGAACGGGCGATGGCCCCGAAATTCCGCACGTCGGTCACCCCGTCGAACAGGACGATGAGCGGCGTTTCGTCGTCGGGAACCCGCTCCAGAATGTCGGCCAGTTCGACGTATTCGATGGCCGCGGTCTGCGCCACGACCCCCTGGTGGTTGCCGCGCGTCAGGCGGTTGAGCTTCTCGACCGGCACCTCCTGGAAACGCACCCGGTGACGGATGCAGAGGTCCTTCAATTCCTGCATCAGCTGCCCTTCGGCGCCCTTGCGGATGTAGAGTTTCTCGATCTGCTTTCCGGCCTCGATCGCTTCGGCCACGGGACGAATCCCGAAAATAAGGTTGCTATCCATAGTTAGGTATATTTGCTTTGTTCGTTCTTCGCCATTCCCGATTTCCGATTATCGCGGAGCATATTTTGAGTTTCGCGAGTCAGGCAAGGCAGGAGCATACTCCACGTATGTGACTGTCTCGACCGGCGAGGGAAGTTCGAAAGGTGCCCGAGAGAATTGGGAATCACTCGTTTTCGATGATTTCCAGTTCGTACGACGCCTTCTCCCACTCGTGCATCTGGTGGTCGTAACGGGTTTTCAGTTCGTTGTAAGCCTTGTAGTCGGCCTCGTTGTATTCGGTCGCGGCGGCGAACCGCGCATCGTACTCCGCGATCCGCTTCTCGATGTCGGCCAGCTCCGCCTCGATCGTCTCCACGACCTTTTTCGCTTTGCGCAACTGCTTCTCCTGCCCCTTCTTCTGCTCGTAGGAGAGCTTTCCGGATACGGCCGGCTTCGGTTCGTCGCCCTTCGCAGGCGTTTTGGCCGGAGCGTCGCGCCGCTCGACCTCCTGCAACGACTCCAGCTTGCGCTTTTCGAGGAAATAGTAGATGCCGCCCAGATACTCCTTCACCCCGCCGTCGCGGAATTCGTAGACCTTCTGCACCATGCCGTCGAGGAATTCGCGGTCGTGCGACACCACGACCACCGTGCCGTCGTACTTCATGATGGCGTTCTTGAGAATGTCCTTCGAACGCATGTCCATGTGGTTCGTCGGCTCGTCGAGCACCAGCAGGTTGCGCGGCTCCAGCATCATGCGGGCCATCGCCAGACGCGCCCGCTCGCCGCCCGAGAGGACCTTGACCTTCTTGTCGATGTCCTCGCCGCGGAACAGGAACGCCCCCAGAATGTCGCGCAGACGCGTGCGGATGTCGCCCACCGCCACGCGGTCCAACGTGTCGTAGACCGTGAAATCGCCGTCCATCAGGTCGTCCTGATTTTGGGCGTAATAGCCGATGTTGACGTTGGCCCCCAGCCGAATCGACCCCTCGGTGGGCGTCAGCTGACCGATCAGCATCCGCGCGAGGGTCGTCTTGCCCTCGCCGTTGCGGCCCACCAGCGCGATTTTGTCGCCCTTCTCGATGACGAAATTCGCGCCGCTGAAGACATGTTTCTCGCCGAACGACATCCCGGCTTCGTTGATCTCGGCCACGATCTGCCCCGAGCGCGGAGCGGGCGGAAACTTGATGTTGAGCGTGGCGAGGTCCTCCTCCTCGATCTCCAGACGGTCCAGCCGCTCCAGCTGCTTGATACGCGACTGCACCTGATTCGATTTGGTGGGCTTGTAGCGGAACTTCTCGATGAACTCCTCGGTCTTTTCGATCATCCGCTGCTGATTCTCGTAGGCCGCCATCTGCTGCGCCCGGCGCTCGGCGCGCAGGACGACGTATTTCGAATAGGAGACCTTGTAATCGGTGATCTTCCCCAGCGACAGTTCGACCGTGCGGTTCGTGACGTTGTCCAGAAAGGCCCGGTCGTGCGAAATCAGCAGCACCGCGCCGTTGTAGTTTTTCAGATACTCCTCCAGCCACTGGATCGACTCGATGTCGAGGTGGTTCGTGGGCTCGTCGAGCAGGAAGATCGAGGGACGCCGCAGCAGCAGTTTCGCCAGCTCGATGCGCATGCGCCAGCCGCCCGAGAACTCGCTCGTGGCGCGTCCGAAATCCGACCGTTTGAACCCGAGACCCAAGAGGGTCTTCTCGATGTCCGCGTCGCGGGTCTCGCCGCCGAGGATGTGATAATGGTCCTGCGCGTCGTTCAGCCGGTGCAGGAGCTGTTCGTAGGAGGCGCTCTCGTAGTCGGTGCGCTCGGCGATCTCGCGCGTCAGGGCCTCGATCTCGGCCTCGAGCCGCAACACCTCCTCGAAGGCCTTGGCGGTCTCCTCCGCGAGCGTCGTGGTGTCCGCCACGCGCATCGTCTGCGGCAGGTAGCCGATCGTGCAGTCGCCGTTGAGCGTCACGGCGCCCGAGGTGGGCTGCTGCTCGCCCGTGATGATGCGCAGGAGCGTGGTTTTGCCGGCGCCGTTGCGGCCCACGAGGCCGATACGGTCCTTGGGATTGATCAGGAACGAAATATTGTCGAAGAGGGTCCAGCCCCCGTAGCTGACGGTGAGATTGTCTAATGAAATCATGGCGAATCTAAAAACACCGCAAAGTTAGCGATTTAATCCGACATATCGTATCTTTACGGTCCCGAAACAGAATCCCGGAGATGGAAAAACTGGAACGATACCTGCAATTCATGCGCGAAGCCGAGCGGCTCAAAAACGTCCTGCGTTCAGCCCGCACTTCGGCCGGGCGCACCGAGAGCACCGCCGAGCATACGTGGCGGCTGGCCCTGCTGGCGCTGGTCCTTGCGGACGAGAAGCCGGAACTCGACCTTCAGCGGGTGCTGGCGATGTGTCTGGCCCACGACCTCGGGGAGGCTTACGAAGGGGACATCCCGGCCGTCGAACAATCCGATCCGGCGGCCAAAGCCGCGGCGGAACTTGCAGCCATAGACCGGATTACACCCCTGCTGCCCGAAGAAGCCGCAGCGCGCATCCGGGCGCTCTGGGAGGAGTACGAAGCCTGCGCCACGCCCGAAGCCCGCTGGGTCAAGGCACTCGACAAGGCCGAGACCATCCTCCAGCACAACCAGGGCGCGAACCCCACCGATTTCGACTACGGATTCAACCTGACCTACGGCGCCGAATGGTTCCGCGACGACGCGCTGCTGCGCGAACTGCGCCGCCTGCTCGACGCGGAGACAGCCCGGCACGTCAGGCGTTGAGCATCTTCACGATCTCGGCCTGCGGGTCCGCGGCGCCGAAGACGGCGTTGCCGGCCACGAGCACGTCGGCGCCCGCACCGTAAACCTCGGCGGCGTTGTGCGACGAAATGCCGCCATCGACCTCGATGATCGTTTCGAGCCCCATCTCCCGCACCATGCCGCGCAGCTGCGCGATCTTCTCCAGCGACCCGGGGATGAACGACTGCCCCCCGAATCCGGGTTCGACGCTCATCACCAGCACCAGATCCACCAGCGGCAGCACGCCGCGAAGCGCCTCGACCGGGGTCGCCGGCTTGATCGAAATGCCGGCTTTGACCCCGGCATCGCGGATCAGGCCGATGCAGGCCGCGGGATCGTCCGACGCCTCGTAATGGATGGTCACCAGATCGGCGCCCGCTTCGGCGAAGCGTTTCACGTACTTTTCCGGGCTGACGATCATCAGGTGAACATCGAGGAACTTCGCCGTCGCCTTGCGGATGGCTTTCAGCACGGGAAACCCGAACGAAATATTGGGAACGAAAACGCCGTCCATCACATCTATGTGGACCCATTCGGCCGCACTCGCGTCAATCATCCGGGTATCGCGCTCCAGGTGTCCGAAATCGGCCGAGAGCATCGAAGGAGCTACTGTTCTGTTCATGGTGCAGTTCTTTTTCTTAGCACAAAGATATAAAAAAGCCGGACGGGAGCAAAACCGAATCGCAGGCTCTCCGCGCCGCGGCATCCCGTCAGCCTCTTCCGCGGCCCGTGCCGCCGATCCTGCGGCGGACCGCCAGGCCGTTGAGCAGCGAAAGCGACAACGCAAGTCCGATGCCGCACAGCAGCGTGATCCCCATGCCCGCCGGCCGATACCCCTCCTGCAACGCCGCCAGCGACGGCAGGTAAGCGAGGCGGAGCAGCCATACGGCCAGCGCAGCGGCCGCCAGGACCGCACCGTTCAGCCCGAGCGTCAGCAGCCGGTAGGGCCGCGCCACGCGCGTCGGGGCGTAGCCCAGCAGAAGCAGGTTTTCGATCTTGTCGTTGTTCTTCTGTAACAGCAGGAAGATGCTCAGCATCAGGACGTAGAACGACATCGCGCTGAATGCCATCCCCACCCCGGCCACGCCGCCCGCGGCCAGCCGCAGGAAACGGGTCGCCTTGCCGTCGTCGCGGCGGTCGCCCTCGGCCTCGTAGCCCTT
>ENA-UEYI01002477-UEYI01002477.1-human-gut-metagenome-genome-assembly--contig:-NODE-2477-length-12744-cov-4.933923_pt1 | contig 12744 bp, 13 predicted proteins | sample MGYA00242900_ERZ507916 | MGnify/ENA primary metagenome ERZ507916 (study PRJEB26167, sample SAMN06115521) | human gut metagenome | host: Homo sapiens | place: China:Chongqing | collected 2015-09-02...
GCGCAGGCGAGGACGAAAAGCTCCTCGAATATCAGCCGCCGCCGTGCAAGCTCAAGCGCGTCAAAATCCTTGGGAAAGTGGATGTTTTCATAAGCGTAGGCGGTCTGCGCAAGGCGGCAGCGCTCGCGCACGTCCTGCGGGAGCACGTCCGGGATGCGGTCAAGGCAGGCGTCCAACGCTTCGCCGGGGTCAGACCGCGCTTCCAGCCAGTCCCTTCCCAGCCAAAGCACCGCCCGCTCATAAGGCTCCGACGCATCGATCATGGGACGGTGGATCATGTTGTGCTGCACCAGCACAATGTCCCATGGCTGGAGGAAATAGGTAACGCCCTCCACCACATAGGCAACCTTGCCGCCCAGAAAAAACACCAGCTTATCAAACTCATGGTAATGGTAGTCAATCCGCTGAGCCAGAGAATCCTTTAAATGCACCAGACGGAAATCCTGCTCCAGATATCCCCGTTTTCCAATTTCACTGCGGTCCAGCATTGCGGCACCTTCTTCCTTTGATGGTCTTATTTTACCGCACTTTTTGCTCTTTTTCAATCCGGTTCTTTCGTTTTGGGGCAAACCATGCGGTTTCCATACCCTGTGTCCCCGCTGACGCTGCGTTGCGTCTCCTCGCCTGAATTTTTTTTATTTTTCCGGGAACTTTTTCCGTTTCTTTCCGTCTATTCTGACGGATGGAATGATCCTCCATATTTTTCAGCCCTACTGGACAGATAGGAAATTTGCTTATGAAGCGTTAAAAGAAGATTCTTGCCTCCCTGCTGTGTTCCGCCATGCTGTGCATCCCCACACTGGCCGCCAGCAAACAGGATGCCCCCGGCGCAGGAGCCTATGTCCCCGATCCCCAGTATACCGTTGTCTGTGGCGCCGTCACCCGGCAGGACAACGGCAGCCTGCTGGTACAGAAGCCCGGAGAAACCAAACCCACCGACGGCGTGGTTTTCTGGACGGAAAACACCATGATTCTGGACGCCGTCAGCGGCGATCCCGTGGATGCGGACGCCATCAAAACCGGCGAGACGGTTTACGCATGGCTGGGCGCCCGGAATGTTACGACCATGAGCCTGCCGCCTCAGACCACGCCGGATCTCCTGCTGGTAAACGTCCCGGCAGATTACAAAGTGCCGCAGTATGATGTGATCGTCCGTTCCGACGGGCTGGTAAGTCTCGGCATCCCGGAGCGCGGCGGAATGTCCATTACCCTCTCTGACGGCACAACGTATCAGGTCTGGAAGGACGCGCAGGTAACCTCCTATCTCACCCGCAACCGCGTCACCTATCAGGATCTGCTGCCCGGCACAAGGGTTCTGGTGTGGGCTGACGACAGCGGTAAGGTCAGCCGCGTGCTGGTGTTCCCCTACGAATATAAGGGCAGCATCTCTCTGGACGGCTACGGACGGCTGTATATCAACGGCGGCGCCGCGGTCGATCCCTCCTCTCTGCGGCGGCCTTACAAGGACGAGCGGCTGTATGTGCCCATCCGGGCGGTGGCGGAGGCTGCCGGGTACGATGTTTCCTGGGATAAGGAATTTGGCGTTACGGTGAAGGATGACAGCGGGATCGTATTCCAGATCCGTCCGGACACCAAAGCGGTTCACGGCTCTGCCGTTCCGCAGGGGGACGGGTTCCATCTCTCCGGCCCCTGCCTGATCGCCAACGGCGTCACCTATCTGGAAGCCGGAGATCTGGCCCGCCTGCTGGGAATGTTCTACGGCGGCTGACCTTCTTTCTGCAAAAAACACCTGCGTGCGCTGCACGCAGGTGTTTTTTATCCGTTGGGTTCCTTATACCGCGAAGAATCCGGCAATCACAGAGGTGATGATGCCGCAGACGCACAGCGCGATGGAACTCATCGCGCCTTGCAGCTCGCCGATCTCCATAGCCTTGCTGGTGCCGACGGCGTGGCTGGTCGCGCCAATGGCAATGCCCTCCGCCACCGGGTCTGTGATATGGAACAGTTTGGCAAAGACCGGGGCAAGAATTGCGCCCTCCACGCCGGTAATAATGACGGCAGCCGCAGTCAGGCCGGACAAGCCGCCGGTTCCCTCTGCAATGCTGACGGCAATCGCGGTGGTCACGCTCTTGGGCAGCAGAGAATTCAGCAGGGAGGCCTCCGCTTGAAACAGGCGGCAGAGCACCTGTACCAATAGCATGCTCACGAGACTACCCACAAAGCAGCCCAGCACCACCGGCCAGAAGTTCCGCTTCAGAATGGCCCGCTGCTGGTAGATGTTCAGAGCCAGAACGGCGGTGGCGGGAGCCAGCAGCAGTTTGATAATGCTGCCGCCGGCGTTGTAGTTGTCCAGAGGGATGTGGAACAGCAGCATGATCCCGATGACCAGCAGACTGGCCACCAGCACCGGATTGCAGATCAGAAGCCCCGTCCGCTTCTGGAACCGGACGGCCAGATACCAGCAGAGCAGCGTCACGCCGAGACCGAAAAAGGGCGTGGAAGTCAGCGTATCAATCATGGGACGCCTCCTTTGCATGAAACAGCTTCATCAGCAGCCGGACGCTCCAGACTGTTGCCGCGTACACCAGCGGTGTGCTGACAAGGGAGACCACCAGAAAGGGGACAAGCTGCAGCTTCAGCACGTCCAGATATTCCAAAGTTCCCACCACGGAGGGAATGAAAAACAGCCCCATATTGTCGATGAGAAAGTGGGAGGTCCCCTGGATCGTCCGCTCCTTGATCCCGCCGCTGAGCAGCAAGATCAACAGCAGGATCAGGCTGATGACACTGGCGGGCAGCGTAAAGGGCAGCAGCGCCGCGATCCATTCACCTGCCATACAGATGAGAAATACGATACAAAATTCTACAATCAGATTCATAACGATCACCTCGGTAAAAAGCAATCCTCAGTTTATGCGCAGCGGCCGGGGAAGTCAATGTGAGAAACAGAGAAAGAAACGGCATTTTTTCGCAGATTTTTAGCAGGAAAAAGCCGGCGGGGCGAAACTGCTGCTTCGCCCCGCCGGATCAGTTTTCAATTTTTGAAAATTGGGAGCCGCTTGGTTGTTCTCCGGTAAGGGGAGTGAACCGTCATTTCCGCCGGAGAGCGGCCAGCAGGCAGGCAGCCAGAAAAACCGTCAGGTCCGCAGCTACCACCGTTGCCCCTACCGGGGTAGAAAAGCCGAAGGAGATGGTGAGCCCCACGCAGAAGCACACCACGGAGGTCACGGCGGCGCAGAGGATCACGCCACGGAAGCTTTTGAACAGCCGCATGGCGGTCAGAGCCGGGAAGATCACCAGCGAGGAGATGAGCATAGCGCCCATCATCCGCATTCCCAGCACGATGGTCAGGGCCGTGAGGATGGCCAGCAAGGTGTTGCAGGCATCCACCTTCAACCCGGTGGCCCGGGAAAAACTCTCGTCAAAGGTGACAGCGAAGATCTGATGGTAAAAAAGCAGGTACAGCGTCAGCACCGTTACCGACAGGATCACGGACAGGGCCACGTCTCCCTTTGTCATGGCAAGGACGCTGCCGAACATATAGTTGTCCACATCGGTGGTCATGCCGGTGGTCCGGGAGATCACCAAAATACCGATGGCCAGCGCCGAAGCGCTGACGGCGGCGATGGCGGCGTCGCTGTTCCAGTGGGGATGGCTGGCCATCCGAAGCAGGAAAAATGCCGCCAAAATGACCACAGGAATGGAAAAATACAACGGCGTTACCCCCAGCGCCACGGCGATGGCCAGCGCACCGAAGGAGACGTGGCTCAGGCCGTCGCCGATCATGGAATACCGCTTCAGAACCAGCGGAACGCCTAACAGGGCGGCGCACAGGCTCACCAGCACACCGGCGATCAAGGCCCTTTGCATAAAGGGGTAAGAAAACATCTGCAAAATATTCATGATTCCAGTTCCTCCCGGAAGCGGCGGCCCTGGGGACTCGCCAGATAGTCGGATGCCGTGCCGGTAAAGAGGCCCTTTCGTCCGATGTGCAGTACTGTGCGGGCGCTTTTCAGCGCTGCCTTCAAATCGTGAGTCACCATCACGATGGCCATGCCCTCCTTTTGATTCAGGTAGGCCAGCGTTTTGTAGAGGTCCTGAGCGGCGGCGGGGTCCAGACCGGTGATGGGCTCATCCAAAATCAAAAGCTGGCTGGCGGCGCACAGGGCACGAGCCAATAGCACCCGCTGCTGCTGCCCACCGGAGAGATCCCGGTAGCAGGCGTCCTTCAGCTCCAGAATTCCCAGCTTGCCCAGGTTCATCATGGCTTCGGACCGTTGGGCCGGGGTGTAGAAAAAATGCAGCCCCTGCCGGTTCAGGCAGCCGGAGAGCACCACCTCCAGCACGGTGGCGGGGAAATCCCGCTGGGCCCGGGTCTGCTGGGGAAGGTAGCCGATGGCCCCGTGCTTCAACGCCGGGGCGTGCTCAATGGTACCGCTCTGGGGTTGGATCAGCCCTAAAAGACCCCGCATGAGGGTGGATTTGCCGGAGCCGTTGTCTCCCACCACGCAGAGGTAGTCCCCCTTTGCAATCGTAAGGTCCAGATCGGTAAGCACCGATTTTCCCTCATAGCCGAGGGAAACGTCTCGGCAGACGATCAGTTCGTTATCCTTCATGCTTTGCCTCCTGACAGCGGTCGCAGAGCCCGGTCAGCACGGTGCGGCGGGGGTCAATGCGAAAGTGGTGTTCGGAGGACAGATGACGGCAGACCTCCTCCAAGTGCCGGCAGTCCAGATGGACCATCCGCCCACAGCCCTCACACCGCAGCAGAAAGCAGTCATGGGGATGCCCGGCCTGGGGACAGTATTGGTAGAGCGCCCCCTCCTCCGTGGTGACCTTATGGACCAACCCTTGCTGGGTCAGCTTGTCCAACTGGCGGTAAACGGTTGCCAGCCCTACGGTGAGACCGCCGTGCCGCAGTTCCTCAGAAAGATCGGCGGCGGAGAGACATTCCTCCGCCCGCAGCTGTAAACAGCGCAGTACCGCCTGCTGCTGTTTGGTTTGATAAGCCATCCTTGCCTCCAATATGAAAATGATTATCGTTTTCATATTATAACCGGAAAAACAAATCTGTCAAGACCGTTGCAAAAATTCAAAAAATAAGGTATGGTAGAGGGAAATATAGAACGGCGGCAGTGCCGCCGGGCCAAATATCGAATAGACAAGAGAAATAAAGGAGAAGCAATATGGCTGTTTCTTTGGTGATCATGGCGGCAGGCCTCGGTTCCCGGTATGGCGGCAGCAAGCAGGTGGACGGCATCGGCCCCAACGGCGAAATTCTGATGGAGTATTCCATTCACGATGCCCTGCGGGCCGGCTTTGACAAGGTGGTGTTCATCATCAAGCCGGAAATGCGGGAAATGATGGACGAGCTGGTGGGCTATCTCAAGGAGAAAAAGACGGCGAAGGGCCAGCCGGTGCAGGTGGCCTACGTCTATCAGGACTATACCTCCGTACCGGACTTCTATCACATTCCTGAGGGACGCACCAAGCCCTTCGGCACGGTCCACGCCCTGCTGTGCGCGGAGCCGGAGGTGGACGGACCCTTCTGCGTCATCAACGCCGATGACTATTACGGGGTGGACGCCTACCGGACGATTTATGAGGAATTGGTCAAGCTGCCTGCCGAGGGCAAGGGAACCATGGTGGGCTATCTGCTGAAAAACACTGCCAGTCTCCACGGCACCGTGTCCCGGGGCGTCTGCAAGGTCAAGGACGGGAAGCTGGACACCATTCAGGAGGCGCTGAAGGTCCAGCTTTATCCCGACGGACACCTGACGGATCTGGACACCGACACGGACCTGGCCCCGGATACGGTGGTCTCCATGAACTTCTGGGGCTTCATGCCCTCGATCTTCCCGGCGCTGCGGACCTATTTTGAGAACTTCCTCCGGGGGCTGCCTGATGACGCGGTGAAGGCGGAGTGCCTGCTGCCGCTGATGGTGGGCGAGGAGTTGAAGGCGGGACGCATGACCGTTTCCGTGCTCCATTCCAAGGACTTGTGGTTCGGTATGACCTACCGTGAGGACCGGGCCCGTGTGGCGGAGGACCTGCGGCAGCTCCACGAGTCCGGCGTGTATCCGCCCTCTCTGCGGGACTGAATAGAAGAATACGCATTGGCCCGGAGGCAGGACGGCGGTCCCGCTTCCGGGCTGATGTCTTTATTGTGAAAAATTTGTCACCAAATTGTTATTGAATTTTTTCCAAATTGTATCGACTTTTTTCGGTAAAAAGTGTCTAATAGGAGATACACTGCGTTTACATAATGTCAAGCGCTGAAGGAAAGGGGGGAATGTGTCCGTGACAGGTAAGCGTATGAGGAAAAATCCGCATGGCTGGATGCTGGCTGCGGTGCTGCTGTTGGCGGCTGCTGGCCTGCTGGCGGTACATTCCCATCAGACGGCGGCGGTCCCGCCGGCGGAGCCGGCACAGGAGGAGCCGTCCGTAACGGTGATCCCCGCGGAACCGGAATTGCCGGAAGAGCCAGTGGAGGAAGAACCTGTCCCGGAGGAACCCTGGGGGCCGGTGGCGGAATCGGCGCCGGTGGATGACAGCTATTTTGATGATGTGGCTTTTGTGGGGGACTCCCGGACTGATGGCTTCCGGCTTTACAGCGGATTGAACCGGGGCACGTATTTCTGCGTTACCGGAGAAACAGTGGCCTCCGCTACGGAACTGGAAAACTGGAAGGGCGAAAATGGGAAAAAGGTCTCTCTGGCAGAGGCCGTGGCCGCCGCAGACTGCGGAAAGATCTACCTGATGCTGGGCGTCAACGAACTGGGCTGGAAGGGGACGGACATCTTCCGGGGCCATGCGGAAAACCTGATCCGCCGACTGAAGGCGGACCATCCCGACGCGGAACTGGTGATCCAGTCTCTGCTGCCGGTTTCAACAGAGCAGGACGCCAAAGGCTCCTATGTCAATAATCAGCGAATTCTGGCCTATAATCAGGTTTGGCGGGAGCTGGCAGAGGAAAACGGCTGCGCCTATGTAGATGTGGCGGAGGCCCTCACCGGAGAGGACGGCTGCCTGCCGGAGGAGTTGAGCTTCGATGGCGTTCATCTGAACCGGGCGGGCTGCCGGCTTTGGCTGGACTATCTTCGGACGCACAGCGTAGCGGGGGAAGCACCGGGAGAATCTGCGTCCGCGCCGACGGAATCGGAAGAAGCCAGCCCTGCACCTGCGCCGACGGAATCGGAGCGGCCATGAACGCGCGGAGCTGAGACCGTTGGATCAATAAAAAACAACTGCCTGTACCGGGTTTTGAGAACCGGTACAGGCAGTTGTTTTTTATGGGAGAATATGTAGAAAGACGGACGGCTCACGCCGTCCGTCTCTCCGTGTAAGATAGAGAAAAGAGAGGGAAAATGAGATTGGTTGGGATTGCTTCTATGGCTTTATCATACGGTGTGAAAACGGAAAAGTCAACAGGTGATGCCGATTCTTCATAAATTGTTCACAGAATAACAAAACGAATAAATCTGTTCATAAAATGTTCAAAAATACAGGTGAAATATTGGGTTGACGAATGTTTTAACGTATGATAATATTTAGCATACTAAAAATTAGGACACTAAATGTAAAGGAGCTGATACCGATATGAAACCAGCCTGCGGACCGGATTTTTTGGGGCCTTTGTTAGGCCACGCGACCCATCTGGCACGGGAACGGATGGATGCCCGGTTATCCCGGTATGACATGACTCCCTCCCAGACCCATACGCTGCTGTATCTCAGCAGTCACGGCTACACCGCCCCCCAGCGGGATGTGGTGGAACACCTGCGGGTGCGGCCCTCCACTGCCAACGGTATTCTGGACCGGATGGAGGAAAAGGGCCTGATCCGCCGCACGGCGGATGAAAATGACCAGCGGCAGAAGCAGGTCACGGCCACGGAGAAGGGCCGGGAACTGAACAGTCTGGTGCAGGCTGCCTTTCAGGAGGCGGAAGCGGTCATGGTCAAGGGGCTACGGCTGGAGGAGACTGAAGCGCTGCGGCTGCTTCTGTATCGCGTTATCGAGAATTTAGAGGAGGACCGAACCACATGCTGAAAAAACTCGGGCCATACGCAAGGCCCTATTCCAAATGGATCGCGGTGGGCGTTCTGTGCAGCGCTGCCGAGGCTATTTTTGAGCTGCTGATCCCGCTGGTGATGGCGGATATTGTGAATATCGGCATTGAAACGGCGAATCAGAACTACATTCTGCAAAAGGGCCTTCTCATGATGGGGATGGCCGTCATCTCCCTGTGCTTCGGCCTGGGGGCTGCGGCATCTTCCTCCGTTGCCGGACAGGGTTTCGGCGCGGAGCTGCGGCGGGCGGAGTATGAGCACATTCAGGATTTTGCCTTTTCCAACATCGAGAAGTTCTCTACCGCGTCCCTTGTGACCCGGCTGACCAATGACGTCAACAATATGCAGATGACGCTGATGATGGGGATGCGGCTGCTGGTGCGGGCCCCGGTGATGCTGGTGGCGGCGCTGGTGCTGTCCATCCGGCTGAGCCGCCAGCTGAGCAATGTGTTTCTGGCGGCCATCCCCCTGCTGCTGGTGTTTATCGCCCTGATCCTCACCAAGGCGGGGCCCCTGTTCCGGTCCCTGCAGGAGCGGACGGACGCCCTGAACCTGGTGGTGCAGGAAAACCTCACCGGCATCCGGGTGGTGAAGTCCTTCGTCCGGGAGGACCACGAGGAGGAGAAGTTCGCCAAGCGGAACAACGCCTTGAAGGACAGCTCCATGCGGGCCTTCGGCATGGTGGTCATCAACATGCCGGTGATGATGCTGATTATCTACAGTACCATCATTGCTGTGATGTGGTTCGGCGGCAAAATGGTCTACGCCGGGACGCTGCCGGTGGGCGATTTGACCGCCTTCTTCACCTATATCACCCAGATCTTGATGTCCTTGATGATGGTTTCCATGATGTTCATGATGATGACCCGGTCCATCGCCTGCGCCAAGCGGATCGTGGAGGTTTTGGATGAGCGGCCCGCCATCACCGATGACAGCGCCAAGGCGGACGCCGCCGTGAAGGACGGCAGCATCGACTTTGACCATGTGTTTTTCAAATACAGTGAAACCAGCCCGGAGTGGGTGCTGAAGGATGTGAACATCCACATTCCCAGCGGGGCTACGGTGGGCATTTTGGGGGGCACCGGCAGCGGCAAGACCAGCCTCATGAGCCTGATCCCCCGGCTGTACGAGGCGCAAGAAGGCACCGTCTCCGTAGGCGGACGGCCGGTGGCGGACTACACCATGGAGCATTTGCGGGAGTCCGTCAGCGTGGTGTTGCAAAAGAACACCCTGTTCTCCGGCACCATCCGGGAAAATCTGCTCTGGGGCGATCCCAACGCCACGGAGGACCAGCTTTGGGCCGCCTGCCGCGCTGCTTGTGCCGACGAATTTCTGGAGCGGATGCCTGACGGTCTGGACACCGATCTGGGACAGGGGGGCGTCAATGTCTCCGGCGGACAAAAGCAGCGGCTGTGCATTGCCCGTGCTATTTTGAAAAAACCGAAGGTGCTGATTTTGGACGATTCCACCAGCGCCGTGGATACTGCCACGGATGCGAAGATCCGTCAGGCGTTCCGGCAGGATCTGCCGGGAACCACCAAGCTCATCGTGGCCCAGCGGGTGACGTCCGTCATGGACGCCGACCTGATTCTGGTGATGGATGACGGCGCGGTGGCGGCCCAAGGCACCCACGAGGAACTGATGAAGACCTGCGAGATCTACCGTGAGGTCTACGAATCCCAGCAGGAAGGAGTGAGCATCGGTGGCTGAGAACAATACGAAACGCGGACCGGGCCACGGTCCCGGTGGACCCCGGGGCGGCTTCCGAAAGCCCAAGAATCTGCGGGGCACCCTAAGCAAGCTTATGGGCTATCTGGGGCGGTATAAGGCGCTGCTGGTGATCGTGGTGATCCTGCTGTTTATCAGCGCCGCCTGCTCCGTGGCAGGCTCCTATCTCATCAAGCCCCTCATCAATGATTATATCCTCCCCGGCGATTTTATCGGCCTTGCCAAAATGCTCTGTGTCATGGCGGGGGTCTATGTTGTGGGGGCAGTGTGCTCCTACGGTTATGCGCGGATCATGGTCCATGTGGCCCAGAACACCGTGGCAAAGCTCCGGGCGGACCTGTTCAACAAAATGCAGAAGCTGCCCCTGAAATTCTTCGATACTCACACCCACGGTGAGCTGATGAGCCGATATACCAACGATATCGAAACGGTGTCCGAGGCTTTGAACAACAGCTTCGCAAGCCTCATTTCCTGCTCCCTGACTTTTGTGGGCACAGTCATGATGATGATCGTCCTCAGTCCCATCCTGACGGCCATCACCGCCGTGATGCTGGGGGTCATGCTGCTGGTGGTGAAAACCATCGGCGGCCGGAGCCGCCGGTACTTCGCCGCCCAGCAGAAGGCTATTGGCAATGTCAACGGCTATATCGAGGAGATGATCGAGGGCCAGAAGGTCATTAAGGTCTTTAACCACGAGGATGCCGCCAAAGCCGGCTTTGCCGGACTGAACGAGACCTACCGGGACGCGGCCACAAAGGCCCAGGCCTATGCGGGCGCTATGATGCCTGCCATGGGCAACCTGAGCCACATCAACTATGCCATCACCTGCTGCGTCGGCGGCCTGCTGGCCATCCGCACCGGCGATCTGGGCGGGCTCTCCGCCTTTTTGCAGTATACCAAGCAGGTGAGCCAGCCCATCACCCAGATCTCTCAGCAGGTGAACACCATCCTCTCCGCCGTGGCCGGCGCGGAGCGGGTCTTTGAGATCATGGAGGCGGAGCCGGAGGTAGATGACGGCAAGGTGACACTGGAGCGGGTGAAGGAAAACCCGGACGGCACCCTCACTGAGGCGGATTACGACACCGGGGCGTGGGCGTGGAAAAAGCCGGACGGCAGTCTGGTGCCCCTGCGGGGGGATGTGCGGTTCGACCATGTGGTGTTTGGTTACGATGACCGGAAGATCATCCTCCATGACATTTCCCTCTTTGCCAAGCCCGGGCAGAAGATCGCCTTTGTAGGCTCCACCGGCGCCGGAAAGACCACTATCACCAGCCTTATCAACCGGTTCTACGAGATCCAGTCCGGCACCATCACCTACGACGGCATCGACGTCCGGGACATCCAGAAAGACTCTCTGCGGCGGTCACTGGGCGTGGTCCTGCAGGATACCCACCTCTTTACCGGCACGGTGGCGGACAACATCCGCTATGGCCGTCTGGACGCCACCGACGAGGAGGTGGAGGCCGCGGCCCGGCTGGCGGGAGCGGACGGCTTCATCCGCCACCTGCCTGACGGTTATCAAACGGTCCTCACCAGTGAGGGCGGCAGCCTCAGCCAGGGCGAGCGGCAGCTTTTGAACATCGCCCGTGCCGCCTGCGCCAACCCGCCGGTGCTGATTTTGGACGAGGCCACCAGTTCCATCGACACCCGGACGGAAAAGCTCATCGAAAAGGGCATGGACCGGCTGATGGCGGGGCGCACCGTGTTCGTCATTGCTCACCGGCTCTCCACCGTCCGTAACTCCAAGGCCATTATGGTTCTGGAGCAGGGCAGCATCATTGAGCGGGGCGACCACGAGGACCTGCTGGCCCAGCACGGCCGCTACTACCAGTTCTACACCGGTCAGGCTGAACTGGCGTAAGAAAAGCACCGCCATATAGGAAAGTCCCTGCGTACATAGTACGCAGGGACTGAGGCTGTCGATAAAGTAGTAAATTCTCCGCGACGGTAAGGAAGGGTGTGCGCGGGAAACCCAAGAAGGGTGTCCTGCGCCATTGAAATCCTTAGTTTTCAGAACTTTTATGAAGTTCTGAAAACTTGTTCAGCGGGGAGAAAAGACTTTTTCGACACGCTGAAAGGACGCGCCCATCGGCGCGTCCTTCCATTCTTATTCCGCAGATGCTTCCTCGGCGGGTTCTGCTTCTTCCGGAACTTCTGGTTCTTCCCAGTCTACCATAGTGCCGACACAGCGGTTGATGGGCTGGCCCTGCTCGTAGAATTTGGCCTCGTAGTCCGTCATGACTCCCACCGGGCCGTTTTCGTGGAGATTTCGGGTGACCTCGGAAAGCTCGAAGCCGAATTTTGGCAATTCCTCCACGGAAAACTCAAATAAGGGCTGGTTGTCGGTTTTGAAGTGGATTTGCCCGCCCATTTTCAATACCTGACGGTACAACTTCAGGAAGTTGCCGTGGGTCAGGCGGCGCTTGGCGTGGCGATTGCTGGGCCACGGGTCGGAGAAGTTCAAATAGATGCGGTCTACCTCGCCGGGAGCGAAGAACTGGGGAAGCTGATCAGCGTTGGCGTCCACAAAAAACACGTTGGTCAGCCCGGCGTTGACACACCGCTCCATGGCCACCACCATGGCGTCCGGCACCAGCTCCACAGCGATGAACAGCACATCCGGCTCTGCCTGCGCGGTCCCCAGCGTGAAGCGGCCCTTGCCGCAGCCCAGCTCCAGCCGCAGGTCGGCGGCGTCAGGCTTCAGATCCCGCCAGTGTCCCCGATAGGAGGCGGGGTCCCCGATCAAAAACCGGCCGCACCGCTCCATCCGGGGGCCAAGGTTGGGTTTTTTTCTCATTCTCATGGAATTCACCTCGTCATTTTCTTGGATTTTTATCTTATCACAGATACGTAAGACTTGCAATTATTTCAAAAGTATACTATACTAAAAAAGCCCATATCGCCTGTCCACAATTCGGACAGACGGTGTGGAAAATATCCGGGTATAGCGGAGTTGGTACCGCGCCTGGTTTGGGAGAATACGCCC
>ENA-UEYI01002478-UEYI01002478.1-human-gut-metagenome-genome-assembly--contig:-NODE-2478-length-12743-cov-3.632244_pt1 | contig 12743 bp, 10 predicted proteins | sample MGYA00242900_ERZ507916 | MGnify/ENA primary metagenome ERZ507916 (study PRJEB26167, sample SAMN06115521) | human gut metagenome | host: Homo sapiens | place: China:Chongqing | collected 2015-09-02...
GAGGGGAAGGTGTCACGGCTCTGCCGTGACGGATGAGGTGGGGGCAGTCTCGTTTTATCCGCTCTGCCGCTGATACAGTGTCCACGGCAGCTTCACGCTCTGGCAGGGCTGGCGGCGGATCTGGGTGAGGAGGTTTTCGGCGGCGGCGCGGCCCATGGCGTGCGGCTCGTGACCGGCGGAGGTGATGCTGACGGGGCCGAAGGTGCTGTAGTAGCTGTTGTCGAAGCTCACGATGGCGACGTCCTCCGGCACGCGCTTGCCCGCGCGCAGGAGCGTCCGGATCAGGTGGAACGCGATCTCGTCGTTGTAGCAGACGACAGCGGTGCAGCCGCCCAGCTGCTGGCGCAGAAAGGCCCGCAGCAGCTCCTCGTCCTGCAGCTCCACGAGCTGATGGCGCTGGAAGCTCGAAAACCAGAGGAAATTTTCATCCAGCGGAAAAAGCCCCGCGTCGCGCATCGCGCAGACCACGCCGTGATACCGCTCCGGCCCCTGCGCATCGTCGGATTTGAAGATCCCGGCGATTTTTTTATGTCCATTTCGGATCAGATGCCCGGCCAGCAGATACCCGCCGCCGTAATTGTCGTCGCCGACGCAGAAGGCGTCGGTGATCTCCCGGCAGCTCCCGTGCAAAAACGTCATCGGCAGCCCGCGCTGCCGGAGCGCCTGATAGAGCTCCGCATTCGGGTTCGGCAGCGCCGTCTTGCATCCCTCGACCAGGATCCCCGCCGGGGGATCGAGCAGCAGCTGCTGCAAAATATCCCGCTCGCGGCGGATGGAGTTTTCCGTGGCGTGGATGACGACGGAGAAGCCCTGCGCGGAAAGGCAGGCCTGCACGTCCTTGAGAAGCGAGGGGAAGATGTAGTCGCTCAGCGAGGTCGCGATCACGGCGATCCGCCGGTCCTGCCGCGCGGCGGCCGGGCAGAGAAAGCTGCCGCTGCCGCGCCGCTTTTCAATGAGTCCCTCCTGCTCCAGTACAGCCAGCGCCTGCCGGAGCGTCTGGCGGCTGACGGCAAGCTGCGCGGCAAGCGCCTGCTCGCCCGGCAGCTTCCGCTGCCCGTCTGCATACCACTGCGGCAGCGCCGCCCGGAGCCTTTGCACCAGCTGCTCATATTTTGGCGTCATCGGGATCCACCTCCTATGCTGCCTCCATTGTATCACAGGCGCGGGGCGGGGAGCGGGACGGATTTGTTCGTTTTCTTTGGAACCTCCGGCGGCCGGGCGAAAGAAATCCTGCCTTTTTGCGGACAAGCTGAAAATATTCCAAAAATATTTCGGAAATTTTCAAACAGACCGAGGAAAATTTTTAACAGATACCACAGAAACACCGTCGTTTTGTCCGGAGCGTACAAGCCGCCGTTTCCCGTGTCCGACACCCGGGAGCGGAAGAAATCAAACAAAACAGGCCCAAAAACCGGAGAAAAACAAAATGTTCCGCGCAAGATCTCGCGGTCGGCCGGAAAAGCTGTCCGTTTCCGGCCGGGAAGCTTCCAAAGCTGTCTGCGCGCTGCGCCGAATTTGTGCCGGGACTTGTTCGTCAGATTGATTTCCGCCTGCCTGCACGCTTAAATAGAGCCATGACAGGCGAAAGCCTGCGGCAAACCGACACAAATGTTGAAAGCGAGGAAAACACAATCAAAAAGATTCTTGCTCTGCTCCTGGCGGTCGCCATGATCGCCACCTTCTGCGCCTGCGCGCAGCAGTCCGCCGACACGGCCCCGGCCACCTCCACGGATACCGCCGCCGAGACCACCACCGACACCGCTGCTGAGACTCCCGCCGCTTCCGACGGCGCGCTCATCAAGGTTGGCATCATCAACAATGACCCCAACGAGTCCGGCTACCGCACCGCCAACGACAAGGACCTGAAGGCCATGTTCACCGAGGAAAACGGCTATGACGCTTCCTTCGCCTACAGCCTGAAGAACGACGAGCAGATCGCTGCCGCCCAGAAGTTCATCCAGGACGAGGTCGACTACCTGCTCATCTCCGCTGCCGGTACCTCCGGCTGGGATTCCGTCCTGCAGGACGCGCAGGCCGCCGGCATCCAGGTCATCCTCTTCGACCGCACCATCGACGCTGACGAGAGCCTCTATGTCGCTTCCATCGTCTCCGACATGGCCAAGGAAGGCCAGACCGCTGTTGACTGGCTCGCTTCCCAGAACCTCGAGACCTACAACATCATCCACATCCAGGGCGTCATGGGCTCCGCGGCCCAGATCGGCCGCACCGGCGCGCTCGACGAGCAGGTCGCTGCCAACGACAACTGGAACATGGTGACCCAGCAGACCGCTGAGTGGAACGCCGAGACTGCCCAGCAGATCGTCCAGTCCGTCATCGACTCCGGCAAGGAATTCAACGTCATCTACGCCGAGAACGACGACATGGCCAAGGGCGCTGTCGCGGCGCTCGACAAGGCGAACATCTCCCACGGCGTGGGCAAGGACGTCATCGTCATGGGCTTCGACTGCAACAAGTGGGCGCTTGAAGAACTGCTCGCCGGCAACTGGAACTACGACGGCCAGTGCAACCCCTTCCAGGCTTCCTACATCGACGCCATCATCAAGGATCTGCAGGCCGGCAAGGCTCCCGCTGAAAAGACCATCATCATGGACGAGAAGGGCTTCGATGCTTCCACCATCACGCAGGAAGACGTCGACAACTACGGCATCTGATCTGACACACAACATCGCATAATCAAAAATTCGGCTGCGTGCGGCACGGCGTATATGGAGCATTCCGTGTACCCGCGCTGCACGCAGCATGCCACTATGGAGGCGAATACGATGCAGGAAACAGCTTTACTGGAATTGCGGGGGATCTGCAAATTCTTCCCCGGCGTCCGCGCGCTCGACGGTGTGGATTTTACCCTGTGCAAGGGTGAGATCCACGCGCTGATGGGCGAGAACGGCGCGGGCAAATCCACGCTCATCAAGGTGCTCCCGGGCGTGTCTTCCAAAGACGAGGGCACCATTTCCATGGAAGGAACGCCCGTACAGATCCGCACGACGCAGGACGCGCTCAAGGCGGGCATCAGTACGGTTTATCAGGAGATCACCCTCTGCCCGAATCTGACTGTGGCGGAGAATCTATATATCGGCAGGACCAAGGGCGCCTTTACCAACTGGCGCAAGATGAACGCGGGCGCGAAGAAGCTTCTCAGCTCGCTCGGCATCCCCGCCGCGCCCACGCAGCAGCTGTCGAGCTGCTCCATCGCCGTGCAGCAGATGGTCGCCATCGCCCGCGCGGTCGATATGGAGTGCAAGGTGCTCATCCTCGACGAGCCGACGTCGTCTTTGGACGAGCAGGAGGTCGAAAAGCTCTTTAAGCTCATGCTCGACCTCAAATCGCGCGGCGTCGGCATCATCTTCGTCACGCACTTCCTCGAGCAGGTCTACGCCGTCTGCGACCGCATCACGGTCCTGCGCGACGGCAAGCTCGTCGGCGAGTACAAGATCGCGGAGCTGCCGCGCGTGCAGCTCGTGTCCAAGATGCTCGGCAAGGAGCTCGACGATCTGTCTGAGATCAAGACCGAAGGCGCCGAGGACGCGCTGGAGAACGCAGAGGTCGTCTATGAGGCGTCCGGGCTTTCCAGCGCGGCCGGCGTGCGCCCGTTCGATTTCTCCATCCGCAAGGGCGAGGTCAACGGCTTTACGGGCCTGCTCGGCTCCGGCCGCAGCGAGTCCGTCCGCGCGATCTTCGGCGCGGACCACGTGTCCAGCGGCACGGTCAAGATGGGCGGCAAGCCGGTGAAGATCACCTCGCCGCTCGCGGCCATGAAGCACGGCATCAGCTACCTGCCCGAGGACCGCAAGCGCGACGGCATCATCGGCGATCTTTCCGTGCGCGACAACATCATCCTCGCCCGCCAGGTGCTCGACGGCTTCTTCCATCCCATCTCCAAGGCCAAGGCCGAGAAGTATGCCGAGGAGTACATCAGGCTCCTGAGCATCAAGACGGCCTCGACCGATACCCCCATCAAGTCGCTCTCCGGCGGCAACCAGCAGAAGGTCATCCTCGCGCGCTGGCTGCTGGCCAATCCCGTCTATATGATCCTCGACGAGCCGACGCGCGGCATCGACGTCGGCACGAAGGTCGAGATCCAGAAGCTCGTGCTGCAGCTGGCCGCCGAGGGCAAGAGCGTGACATTCATTTCGTCCGAGATCGACGAGATGCTCCGCGTCTGCTCCCGCCTCGTCGTCATGCGCGACCGGCAGGTCGTCGGCGAGCTGCGCGGCAGCGACCTCAACCAGAGCAGCATCATGAAAACCATCGCCGGAGGTGAACAGGCATGAACGAAACGACACAGAAGCGGCAGGGGAACTTCCTGACCCGCCTGGTGCGGAAGCAGATCTTCATCCCGCTGGCAGCGCTCTTGCTGCTGATCGTATTCAACCTCATCGCGGACCCCTCCTTCTTTGCCATCACGCTGAAGGAAAACAGCCTCGGCGATCTGGTCCTGACGGGCAACCTCATCACCATCCTTGACAACGCCTCCGAGCTCGTCATCCTCGCCATCGGCATGACGCTCGTCACCGCGGCTTCCGGCGGACAGGATATCTCCGTCGGCTCCGCCATCGCCATTGCGGGCAGCGTCGTGCTGCGCGTGCTGTGCGGCACGAATTCCCGCCCGGATACCCTGCAGGCGCCCATCATCGTGGCATTTTTGGCCTGCTGCGTTGTCTCGATGCTTTTCGGCGCGTTCAACGGCACGCTCGTCGCCGTCTTCAAGATCCAGCCGATGGTCGCGACCCTGATCCTCTATACCGCCGGCCGCTCCATCGCCGCCTGGATCAACAACAACGAGCTGCCCATGATCTCCGACCCGTCCTTCGCCTACTACGGCAACTTCCTGCCGGGCGTGGCGGTGCCGACGCCGATCTTCATCGCCGTCATCTGCATGATCCTCGCCTGGGCGCTGCTGCGGTTCACGAACATCGGCCTGTACTCGCAGGCTGTCGGCATCAACGCCAGCGCCGCGCGGCTCAACGGCATCCACCCGCAGTTCGTGAAGTTCCTGACCTACGTCATCCTCGGCCTGTGCGTGGCCGTGGCGGGCTTTATCAAGGTCAGCCGCTTCTCCACCATCAACTACTCCGTCGTGGCCAAGGACATCGAGATGGACGCGATCTTGGCCGTCGCCCTCGGCGGCAACGCGCTCTCCGGCGGCAAGTTCAACATCTGGGCCTCCGTCCTCGGCGCATATGTCATCCAGTTCCTCACCACCACGCTCTTTAAATTCAACGTCGTTTCCAGCGCCCTGCCCGCCTACAAGGCCGTCGTGGTCATCATCCTCGTCGTGCTGAGCGCGCCGACCGTCCGCGAAAAGCTCGAGGCGCTCAAAAAGCGGCACAGGACCGAAGAAAAGAAGGAGGCCGGCACCCATGCGGAATAAAACCAACCATACGCCGCTCACGCGCGGAAGCCGCCTGGCGGACGCAAAGCTGCTGCTCATCATCACGATCTGCGTCTTCGTCGTCATGTATCTGTGCGCGGTATTGTTCCTCGGCTCGGGCTTCAAAAAGCCGCAGACCTTCTTCAATATCCTCAACGAAAACGCGGCCCTGCTCATTCTTTCCTGCGGCATGAGCCTCGTCATGATCACGGGCGGCATCGACATCTCCGTCGGCACGCTCACCGCGCTCGTGTGCATGAGCTGCGCGGTCAATCTGGATTTCCATGGCGGCACGGTCCTGACGGCCATCCTGCTTGCGCTCGGCATCGGCACGGCTTTCGGCCTCGTGCAGGGCTTTCTGATCGCGTATCTGGAGATCCAGCCCTTCATCGTCACCCTCGCTGGCATGTTCTTCGCCAAGGGCATGACGACCATCGTCAACGCCACGCAGTTCAACGTGGAAAACGAGGCCTTCAAGGCCCTCAAGGAGACGCGCATCTATGTCCCCGGCATGGGCTCGGTCAATAAGCTCGGCGCGTATGTCCCGGCCTATGTGGAGATCGGCGTCGTCGTCGCGCTGGTGGTCGTGGCAGTTTTGTTCGTGGTGCTCCGCTGGACGAGGTTCGGCAGAAGCGTCTACGCCGTCGGCGGCAACAGCTACAGCGCCAACATGCTGGCCATCAACGTCAAGCGCACGAAGTTCCTCGCGCATCTGATCTGCGGCATCCTCGCGGGCATCGGCGGCTTCGTCTATTTCCTGCACGTCGGCTCCGGCTCGCCGTCGCACGCCAGCGGCGCGGAGATGAACGCCATCGCGGCCTCCATCATCGGCGGCACGATGCTCACCGGCGGCGTCGGCAACATCATCGGCACATTTTTCGGCGTTCTGTCGCTCAGCACGATCAAAAATATCGTTTCTTCCCTCGGTTTGGACGAAGCATGGTGGACAAATATCACGGTAGCTGGTATGATATGCTTGTTCCTTGTAATTCAAAGTCTGGTCCTTTCCCGCAAAAATAAGGATTCTTGAGGTGACAAGTATGAAACAGTATTTTCTCGGCATCGAATTCGGCTCGACACGGATCAAAGCAGTGCTGCTTGACGAGAAGCATGCGATCGTAAAAAGCGGCGACTATACCTGGAAAAGCAGTCTGGAAAACGGCGTGTGGACGTACCACATGGAAGACGTGCAGGAGGGCCTGCGCACGGCCATCCAAAATCTCGGCGAGCTGCCGGGCAAGATCTCCGCGATGGGCGTCTCCGGCATGATGCACGGCTATCTGGCCTTTGATAAAGACTGGAACCTGCTCGCGCCCTTCCGCACCTGGCAGAACACCATGACCGGCGAGGCCGCGGACAAGCTGACCGAGGCCTTCGGCTTCAACATCCCGCAGCGCTGGTCCGCCGCGCACCTGTATCAGGCCGTCCTGAACGGCGAACCGCACGTCAAGAACATCGCCCACGTCACCACGCTCGCGGGCTATGTGCATTCCCTGCTGACGGGCGAAAATGTCCTCGGCGTCGGCGAAGCCTCCGGCATGTTCCCCATCGACAGCGAGACACTGACGTATGACGCGGCGATGCTGGACAAATTCGACGCGCTGATGGCGAAATACGCTTTTGACTGGAACATCCGTGCAGTCCTTCCGGAGGTCCGGACTGCCGGTCAGTCGGCTGGCCTGCTGACGCCGAGCGGCAGCGAATACCTCGGCAGTCTCCTGCCCGCGGGCATCCCCCTCTGCCCGCCCGAGGGCGACGCCGGTACCGGCATGACGGCGACGAACGCCGTCGCGCCCCGCACCGGCAACGTCTCGGCCGGCACGTCCATCTTTGCCATGGTCGTTCTGGAGAAGCCTCTGTCGAAGCTCTACCCCGAGATCGACATGGTCACCACCCCGACGGGCAAGCCCGTCGCCATGGTCCACTGCAACAACTGCACGAACGACATGAACGCCTGGGTCTCCCTGCTCGGCGAGACCGCGCAGTTGTTCGGCGCGGAGGTCTCCACCGGCGAGCTGTTCACGAAGCTCTATCAGAAGAGCCTCGAGGGCGAGACCGACTGCTCCGGCGTCCTGACCTATAACTATATGGCGGGCGAGGGCGTCACGCACCTCGATGAGGGCCGCCCGATGGTCGTCCGCAAGCCCGAGAGCAAGTTCACCCTGGCCAACTTCCTGCGCTCCCAGCTCTACGCCACGATGGCGACCTTGAAGCTCGGCATGGACATCCTTGCCGGGGAACACGTGGCGATCGACAGCCTGACCGGCCACGGCGGCCTGTTCAAGACGCCGGTCGTCGGCCAGAAGTACATGGCCGCGGCCTGCCATGCGCCGGTCACGTGCATGCAGTCGGCAGGCGAGGGCGGCCCGTACGGCATGGCCCTGCTCGCATCCTACATGGTGCAGGGGAAAGACGGCGAGACGCTTGAAGACTACCTTGCGGACGAGATCTTCGCCGGAGTGTGCAGCACGACGCTCGCTCCCGACCCCGAAGACGCCGCGGGCTTCGACCGTTACCTCGCCAGCTACCGCAGCTGCCTCGCAGCGGAAAAGGCCGCCGTCGCAGCATTCTAAGGAGGATATCATGAAACACTATGAATTCTGGTTTGTCGTCGGCTCGCAGACGCTCTACGGCGACGACGTTCTGACCACCGTCGCCAACCGCGCGGAGGAAATGGCGCAGAAGCTCTCCGCCGTGCTGCCGTATCCGCTCAAATACAAGGTCACGGCCAAATCCAGCGCCGAGATCACGCAGGTCGTGAAAGAGGCCAATTTTGATGATAATTGCGCCGGTATCGTGACATGGTGCCACACGTTCAGCCCGTCGAAGATGTGGATCAACGGCCTGGATCTGCTCCAGAAGCCGTGGCTGCATTTCGCCACCCAGTATAACCGCGAGATCCCCAACGAGGAGATCGACATGGACTTCATGAACCTCAACCAGGCCGCGCACGGCGACCGGGAGCACGGCTTCATCGGCGCACGCCTGCGCAAGCCGCGCAAGGTCATCGCCGGTTACTGGCAGGACGCAGACGTGCAGGCCCGCATCGGCAGCTGGATGAAGGCCGCCATCGGTGTTGCCGTCTCGAAGGACATGAAGGTCATGCGCTTCGGCGACAATATGCGCAACGTCGCCGTCACCGAGGGCGATAAGGTCGAGGTCCAGAAGAAGCTCGGCTGGGAAGTCAATACCTGGGCCGTCGGCGATCTGGTCAAGGAAATGAACGCCGTCACCGAGGCGGAAATTGACGCTCTGATGGACGTTTACCGCGAAAAGTACGACTTCGCGACCGACGATATCGCCGCCATCCGCTATCAGGCGCGCGAAGAGATCGCCATGAAGAAAATGATGGACGCCGAGGGCTGCAAAGCCTTCTCGAATACCTTCCAGGATCTCTACGGCATGGAGCAGCTGCCGGGCCTCGCTTCCCAGCACCTGATGGCGCAGGGCTACGGCTACGGCGGCGAAGGCGACTGGAAGGTCGCAGCGATGACCGCGATCCTGAAAGCCATGGGCGAGAACGGCAACGGCGCGTCCGCGTTCATGGAGGATTATACTTACCACCTTGTCAAAGGTCAGGAATACTCCCTCGGCGCGCACATGCTGGAGGTCTGCCCGTCTGTCGCTGCCGGCCGTCCGCGTATTGAGACGCACTTCCTCGGCATCGGCATGAACGAAAAGGACCCGGCGCGCCTTGTCTTTGAAGGAAAGCCCGGTAAGGCGGTCGTGGTCAGCCTCATTGACATGGGCGGCCGCCTGCGCCTGATCGTACAGGATATCGAGGCCGTCAAGCCCATCATGCCCATGCCGAACCTGCCGGTCGCCCGCGTCATGTGGCGCGCCATGCCAGACCTCACCACCGGCGTTGAGTGCTGGATCACGGCGGGCGGCGCACACCACACCGTCCTCAGCTACGACGTCACCGCCGAGCAGCTCCGCGACTGGGCCCGCATGATGGAGATCGAATTCGTCCACATCACCAAAGACACCACCGTCGAATCCCTGGAGCACGAACTTTTCCTCAACGACCTCGCGTGGAAACTGAAATAACCCCCGACCGCCCCTCTCAGAGGGGCGGTCTTCTTTTTCTCCCGGCAGAGGCCGATGCAAACGCATCGGCCCCTGCTGTTTTTTTACGCAAAAACACCCGCGAAAAAGAAAAAATTGCAGATCTCCGGCTGCATTTCAGGAAGATTTCAGGCTGGTGCTGTAAAATGAAGACGCAGCAGCTGCGCCCGCGCGTGCTGGTGTCCTACGTGCGCGAGCCGTATGTCTATGCCGCCGGTTCGGTTAAAAAACAGGAGGAACTGCCATGACATTCAACGACATCTTCAAATCCAGCTTTCTGGAGAACGTTTCCGAGTTTTCTATCCTTGATACCCTCATCGGCCTGGCCGTCGCGCTGGTGATCGGCCTGTTCATCTTCATCATCTACAAGAAAACGCTGACCGGCGTGCTGTATTCCAGCGGCTTCGCGCTGACGCTGGTGGGCCTGTCCCTTGTCACCACGCTGGTCATTATGGCCGTCACGAGCAACGTGGTCCTGTCTCTCGGCATGGTGGGCGCCCTGTCCATCGTCCGCTTCCGCACGGCCATCAAGGAGCCGGTGGAGATCGTGTTCCTGTTCTGGTCGCTCGCGGTGGGCATTGTCATCGGTGCGGGCATGATCCCGCTGGCGGTCATCGGCTCTGCCATCATCGGCGTAATACTTCTGCTGTTTGCCAACCGCAAGATTCACAACGATCCCTACATCCTTGTGACGAACTGCACGGACGAGAACGCGGAAAACGCTGTGATGGATATTCTCGGCAAAGAGGCCGCGCACTGCGTCGTCAAATCCAAGACCGTCACGACCCCCGGCATCGAGCTGACGGCGGAGCTCCGCACGAAAACCGCGTCCACTGCCTTTGTCAATGCCATCGCGCAGCTGCCCGGCGTGGAAACGGCGACCCTTGTCAGCTATAACGGCGAATACCTGTCGTAACGGAGGACGTACATGATCGCGCACAAACACATCACGAAGATCATCGCCGCAGGCATGGCGGCCGCCGTCTGCCTGTGCCTGTGCACAGTCGCGTTTTCCGGTCCAATCGCGGCAGCGGCAGGGGAGACCGGCGTCACCATGGCGTATGAGACGGAACTCTTTGATACCAGCAGTATCCTGACGGTCAATATTTTAATGGATGAAGCCGACTGGAACGATATGCTGGCCAACGCCGCGGCGGAGGAATATTACCAGTGCGACGCCGAGATCGGCGGTACGACCTTTTACCGCGTCGCCATCCGCCCCAAGGGCAACACCAGCCTGACTTCCATCGCCAGCGACCCCACCACCGACCGCTACAGCTTCAAGCTGAAGTTTGACCACTATGTAGACGGACAGACCTGCTTCGGCCTGGATAAGCTCATCCTGAACAACAACTATGCCGACGCCACCAACATGAAAGAGGCGCTGATCTACGACATGTACCAGTATCTCGGCGCAGATGCCTCCCTCTACAATTATGCCAAACTCTCCGTCAATGGCGAATACTGGGGCGTCTATCTTGCGCTCGAGGCCGTGGAGGACAGCTTCCTGCTCCGCAATTACGGCGTGCAGGACGGCGAGCTCTATAAGCCGGACAGCATGAACATCGGCGGCGGAAAAGATTTCGGTGACTTCAATGCCGACGATATGGATTTCGGTGATCGGGATCTCGGCGGCATGACCCCGCCGGATAGGAATGCCGCGCCTGCGGAACAAAAAACGGCCGCCGCCGGAGAACGCCCTGCGGACGATTTCGGCTTTGGCGGCGGCAAGGGCGGCTTCTCCATGAGCGGAGGCGGCGCGGACCTCAATTATACAGACGATGAGCTGGACAGCTACGAGACCATCTGGGACGGCGAGATCACAGATACCACAAAGGCCGACCACAAGCGCGTGGTCACTGCTCTCAAAAACATTTCGGAAGGTAATGACCTGGAAGATTATATGGACGTCGACAACCTGCTCCGCTATATGGCCGTCCACATCTTCTCCGTCAACGAAGACAGCCTGTCCGGCTCCATGGCGCACAACTATTACCTCTATGAAGCCGGCGGAAAGCTGAACCTCATCCCGTGGGATTATAACCTCGCCCTCGGCGGCATGGGGCGCAGCAATGACGCTACCAGTGTTGTGAACGATGCCATCGACAACGCGTTCTCCGGCACGACCTTCTTTGACACCCTGATGGCGGATGAGACCTGCCACAGCCGGTATTACGCCTATCTGCAGCAGCTCGTGAACGAGTATATAGGTGGCGGCGGATTTGACGCTTTCTACGAGCGGGTACGCAGCCAGATCGATGCGCTCGTGGAGTCGGACCCCACCGCGTTCTATTCCTATGACGAGTATCTGACAGCCGCCGAGACCCTCTATCAGGTGGTCAAGCTGCGCGGGCAGTCCATCCGGGGCCAGCTGGACGGGACGATCCCCTCTACCGAAGCCGCGCAGCGCACCAGCGACGCGCTCGTGGACGCCTCCGCGCTGGACCTCAGCACCATGGGCTATATGAACAGCGGCGGTGGCGGCGGCTTCGATGCACCGGCTGCTTCCGAAACGCAGACCGCGCCGGATACGTCCACCGGGGCTGAACATACGCCGTCCGCAGGCTTTGGCCCGTCCCAGTTCAGCGGGGAAGGGCAGAATGCTGACGACCCGCAGCAGACAGCCGAAGATACACCGGCTGTCGGCGATGCCGCTTCCGGCGGCCGGCCGGATCCGGGCAGCTTCCCCGGCAGCTCCGCAGACGCATCCGCAGCGATCCCCTCAGACAGCCTGCTTCTGTACGCCCTTTCCCTCCTGCCCCTCACCGCCGCCCTCCTCTTCGCCCTCCTGTACCGCAGAAGGCCGCGAAAGCAATAACGCTCCCAGCCGCAAAACGTCAGACGGGACCCGTCTGGCGTTTTCCATAACTTGAAAAATCTGCTGGATATCCTTGTGCTTTTGCCGCATGTATGCTATAATTTTAATAAAACGAGACACAGCAGAAAAGCACACGCGCCCGCTGCCGCAAAGGGCTGCGGGAGAATCCGGAAAGGGAGGGCTACCTATGATGAGATGGAAAGAACTTCTGGAAAAGAAACCGCATGCCTGGGTCAAATGGGGCGTGATCGCGGCCTGTCTCTGCATTGTGATTGCCGGATTTTTTGTAATCAGACAGCGTGCGGCAGCCCTGCCGGTCGAGCAGGTGGAAAACCCCGTGTTCGTCCCGCGGGAGGAAGAGCCGGAGATGCAAAGAGACGACCTCAAAAACATGCTGGTGAACAACATCGTCGTATGGGGGACGGTACAGGACTGTTCCTACCTTCGCATCCGGGCCGGGGATTC
>ENA-UEYI01002479-UEYI01002479.1-human-gut-metagenome-genome-assembly--contig:-NODE-2479-length-12737-cov-6.783807_pt1 | contig 12737 bp, 10 predicted proteins | sample MGYA00242900_ERZ507916 | MGnify/ENA primary metagenome ERZ507916 (study PRJEB26167, sample SAMN06115521) | human gut metagenome | host: Homo sapiens | place: China:Chongqing | collected 2015-09-02...
CTTGTCACGAAACGTAGGGATTCATGGCGAAGCCATGTACACCGCACCCACACTGCGCAGCGCGTGCAGTTCTTCAAGCTACAGACTGCCAATGTGCGGGGTCAAGGGGCAGGGCCCCTTGCGTTCTCTTGGGGGTCCAAGGGGGATATTCTCTCACGTGAGAGAATATCCCCCTTATCCGCAGCCCCACACGGTGTGGGGAAAAGCCGCAGCCTCTTCGGGCTGCTCTCCCCCTCCGCGCCATGCGCGGAAAAAGAGAGGACTTCTCTTTCGAGAAGCCCTCTCTTTTTCCTTATTTTCTGCTGTGCAGAAGCAATTATTCCGCTTCCTGCATCGCCTTCGCGGCAGCGACAGCCTTCGCCTGTGCGTCGGCGGAACACTGCTCGTAGCGCACGAAGTGCATCACGAACGAGCCGCGGGACTGGGTCATGGAGCGCAGGTCAATGGCGTAGCTCATCAGCTCTGCCTCGGGGCACTCGGCCTCGATGACCTGCTCGCCGTTGCCGGTCGGGGTCATGCCCATGACGCGGCCGCGGCGCTTGTTGAGATCGCCGAGGATATCGCCCATGTACTGGTCGGGCACCGTGACCTTGAGCTCGCACACCGGCTCGAGCAGGACCGGGGACGCCTCGGGCATGGCTGCCTTGTAGGCGAGGTTCGCCGCGGTCTTGAACGCGATCTCGGACGAGTCGACCGGGTGATAGGAGCCATCGTAAAGGACGGCCTTGAGGTTCACGACGGGATAACCCGCGAGCGGGCCGTGGACGCAGGCCTCGCGCAGACCCTTTTCGACCGCGGGGAAGAAGTTCTTGGGGACGCTGCCGCCGAAGACTTCCTCGGCGAAGACCATCTCTTCGCTCTCCTCGTTGGGCTCGAAGCGGATCCAAACGTCGCCGAACTGGCCGCTGCCGCCGGTCTGCTTCTTATGACGGCCCTGCTTGGAGACCGTCTTGCGGATCTTTTCACGGTAGGGCACGCGCGGCGTGTCGAGCACGACCTCGACGCCGAAGCGGCTCTTGAGCTTGTTGACGAGCACGTCGATCTGGATGTCGCCCGCGCCGGAGACGACCATCTGGTGCGTTTCGGCGTTGTTGACGACGCGGAAGGACGGATCTTCCTCGTTCAAGCGGTTGAGGCCCTGGGCCATCTTATCCTCCTGGCCGCGGGTCTTTGGCGCGATGGCGACGCTGTAGCAGGGCTCATCGAACGGGATGGGCTCGATCTTGACGACCTTGCGCGGCTCGCAGAGCGTGTCGCCGGTCTTGACCTTGTCCATCTTGGCGATGGCGCCGATGTCGCCGCAGGTGAGCTCCTTGACCTCGGTATACTTCTTGCCCTTGGGGATGTACAGGCGGCCGAGCTTCTCGGTCTCGCCGGTGCGGGCGTTGACCATGGGCATATCGGGCTTGATGGAGCCGGAGAGCACCTTGACGTAGGAGTACTTGCCGTACTGGTCGGAAATGGTCTTGAAGACGAACGCGGTCGGCAGTGCGCCGGGCGCGACGACGAATTCGGAGGACTCGCCGTCCTCATTCTCGGCCATCAGGGCGCGGGCGTCCTGCGGCTGGGGAAGAAGCTCGACGATGGTATCCATCAGGATGCGCGTGCCCATGCCCTGAATGGCGGAGCCACACACGACAGGGAAGAGGGACAGGTCCTTGACGCCCTGGCGCAGGCCATGGATCATCTCGGCATAGGTGAAGTCTTCACCGGCGAAGAACTTTTCCATAAATTCCTCGCTCGTCTCGGCGACGGACTCCTTGAGCGCGTCGTAGAGCTCATCGAGCACGGGCTTTTTGTTCTCAGGCACTTCGATCTCGACGCGGCCGCCGCCGGGGCCGAACTCGAACGCGCGCTTATGCAGCACGTCGATGATGCCGATGACCTTCTTGCTCTCGTCCCAGATGGGGGCGACGACGGGGGCGATGTTCTTGCCGAAGCGCTCGCGCAGCGTGTTGAACGCGGCGTTGTAGTCGGAGTTCTCCTCGTCGGTCTTGGAGATGTAGAGCAGACGGGGGAGAGAGTTCTTCTCGCAATATTTCCACGCCTTTTCCGCGCCGACGCTCATGCCGGCCTTGGCCGAGCAGACGATGACGGCAGCGTCGGCAGCCTGAACGGCCTCCGCGACCTCACCGGCGAAGTCGAAGCCGCCGGGCACGTCGAGCACGTTGATCTTGCAGCTGTCATATTCCACGGGAGCCACGGCCAGAGAAATGGAGATCTGGCGGCGGATCTCTTCGGGATCGTAGTCACAAACGGTATTGCCGTCGGCAATTCTGCCCAGACGGTCCGTGCCGCCGGTGAGATACAGCATGCTCTCAGCGAGGGTGGTCTTGCCGCTGCCGCTGTGGCCAAGCAGCACGATATTGCGGATGTCTTTTGCACTCATAATGGGTCAGTCTCCTTCCGAAAATCGTAAATCCCAGATCGGCTCGCGCCATAAGGTGGGATAATACTCAATGCAGAAATGATATCATGTTTTTCTCGCCATTACAACCATATTTTTCCGCAAATTTTCGTTTTCTTCGTTCGAAGTGTCAATAACGGTCGCTGAGCAGGGCGTCGACCAGCGCGCTGAGCGACCACAAAAGTACGTAAATGAGCAGAGAAAACGGCGTGAGCACGCTGTATGCGCCGACAAAAGTTAAATAAAATGCAAGGAGCGTCGAGGCCGTGGCGGCTAAAAATGCAAGCACCGTGCACCGCCTTGCGGACGCGCAGAGCCGCTTGCTGCCGAGCACGACCTCGGCATACGGCATGAGGCCCTCGCGCATGAGCAGCGCATACGGCCGCCCGCCGCCGCGCTCGGAGAGCGCCAGGCGCGTCGAGAGCTTGGGATAGACCGCGCGCGCGTCGGTGCCGAACTTACGCTTTAAGAGCGCGGGGGTGATGTTGCCGTCGCGCACGGCGAGGACGGGGGTGATGCGGCTGTGGTGCAGGGCGTGGAGCGCCCAGTCGACATTTTCCGCGGGCATGTACTTCACGGCGAACACCGCGATGAGCGTGCCGTCGACCGAGAGGAACACGCCGGTCTTGAGGCCTAAGTTGCGCGGCAGGTTCACGCCGCGCTTTCTCATAAAGCCCGCCGTGCCGAAGAGCACCGTTTCGCCGTGGATGCGGCCGCCGACGCCGCCCTCTTCGTAAAAGTCGACGTCCTCGACCTGCTCACGGAAGCCGCCGTCGCTGGCGAGAAGATTGTCAAAAAGGCGGCTCAGACCGCTTTCGGACGCGTGGGCCATCGTCGCGGCGTAGGAGATGACCTTGCCGCTCTCCTCGCCGAAAACCTTGAGCCCGCCGAGCGTGACCGTTCCGGGCGGGAACAGGTCGCCATCGGTCAGGATGACGCAGTTGCTCCGGCGGATGGCGTCCGCGCCGGAAAAGCCCGCCACGGCGCTGCCGCTTTTGGCAAGCCGCGCGGCGATGCGCTTGAGCGGCAGCGCGCACACCATCGGAAACGCGAGCAGGTTCGCACTCGCGAGCATCACCGAGAGGTTCCACGCAAGCAGCGCGTTCTGCTTCGTCTCGAGCGTCGAGAGCACGCCGAACACGACCGCCGCCGCGAGGAAGACCGGCAGCAGCACGCTCTGCCAGCGCGAATAGGGGTCGTTTGCGCGCGCGGAATTGGAAAATCCGTCCGGCAGGCCCACGCGCTTGGCCGCGCCCCCTGCCGTCACGGTGACGATATACGGCGCATTGCCGATGGCCGCGATGCGGAACGTGTCATACATGCCGTGCAGACGCAGGCTTTCGCCCAGCAGCGCGCAGTAGACCGACATCGCCCCCAGCACCGGCAGCGGCAGCGACAGCGCCGCGCGCGCGGGAAGAAAAGCATAGAGCGCCGTATCGAGCAGCGTGACAAGGCATAGAAGCATCGTCAAAAAGCCCGACGTGACTTTTCCCTGTTTGAGCGAGCGCAGCGCGCCCGCAAAAATGCGCCAGCCGATGGCGCAGACGATCGCCTCGACCGCCAGCAGCGGCAGCGCGCGGATCATCGGATCAGCGGTGTACGCCTCCGGCAGGATGGAAAAATGCTCCAGCACCGCCATGACGCACAGCAAAAGTGTGAAAATACCCGCCCCACGGCGCGCCTTCGTCGCGCCCGAAAGCTGGGCGCGGTAGTCGGAGAGCGTTTCGGTCAGCGGCGGCTCGGGGAGCTCGGGTTCAGGCTCTTCGAACGCTTCTTCCTCGTCCTCTTCCTCCTCCGCGTCGTCGTAGAGCTGCTCGGTGTCGCGCATTTTGCGGCGGGAGAACAAACCGCGGCGCGGCGGCTCCTCCTCGATGATCGTGTCCTCGCGCTCGGAGAGCGCCTCCTGCACGGTCTGGGCCAGGATATCCTGCAAGCTCATGGACTTGGGCTCGTCGTCCTGCGGCGGTTCTTCTTCGGTTTCCGCGTCCGTTTCCTCTTCCGGTTCGGCTTCTATCGGCTCTTCGGCCTTTTTCGCACCGGGGAAGGGGATGACGGGGATGCGGGCGGTCTCATCCGCCGTTTCATCCACCGTTTTTTTCGCCGCCTCCGCCTTTTTCGGCAGGGGGACGACCTTTGCCGGCGGTTTCTTTTCCGCCGGCGGCTCGGGTTCTTTTTCTTCCGGTTCGGGCGCGGCGGGCGTGCCGCTGCCGTACTCGGCCAGAATGCTCTCGAGCGTGAATTCCGCGTCCTCGTCCATGCTGCGGGCCGTGTTTTTCAGCAGCAGCTCGGAGTCGGCGAGCGTTTCTTCAAATTCAAGGTCTTTGGGGTCCATATCGTTCCTTCTTTACCGTCACTGCCCCAGGCGCTGGCGCACCGCCTCGTAGAGGAGGATGGCCGCCGCCGCGGAGGCGTTGAGCGACGAAATTTTACCCTTCATCGGGATGCTGACGAGGAAGTCGCACTTTTCGCGCACCAGTCTCGTCATGCCGTCGCCCTCGCTGCCGATGACGATGGCCGCGGGGCCCTTGAGGTCCGCGGAGTAGAGGTCGCTCGTGCCCTCGGCCGCCGTGCCGAAGACCCAGACGCCTTCTTTTTGCAGCTGCTCCAAAAGCGCGGGGATGTTCGGCACGCGCGCGACGGGCACATAGCTCACCGCACCCGCGCTCGTCTTGGCGACAATGCTCGTGAGGCCCGCGCTGCGGCGCTTGGGAATGACGACGCCATGCGCGCCCGCGCACTCCGCCGTGCGGATGATCGCGCCAAGGTTATGCGGGTCGGAGATCTCGTCGCAGACGACGATCAAGGGGTTTTCGCCTTTTTCGCGCGCGATGTTCAAAATATCCTCAACACTGACATATTCGCGCACGCTCGTGAGCGCGATGACGCCCTGATGGGCGTGCGTGCGGGACATGAAGTCGAGCTTGCGCTTGTCCGCGTCCACGACGACCACGCCCGCGGCGCGGGCGGTCGAGGCGATGTGGCCGAGCGTCTTATCGGTCTCGCCCTTCTGGATAAAAATTTTGTCGATGGTCGTGCCCGCGCGCAGCGCTTCGATCACGGCGTTGCGGCCCTCGATGATGCCGTCGGCCTCCGCGTCCTGCACGCGCGCGGTCTTTTCCTTGCGTTCCTTATCCATAAAAGAAATTTCTCCTTGTGACAAATTTTTATAGAATACTCCATTGCAACTATAACACAGAACAAGGGCAAGATAAAGAGGGCGCAAAGCAAAAGTTCATCGAAAATTCACCGCAGAAAACTTGTGCGATTTTCTTATATATGGTATAGTTGAAATCACTAATTCAAAAAGTGCGCATCTTCGCATTTTTCTGTCTCCCGACAGGAGGAACAACATGGAGCCAAACAACAGAAACAACCGCAATCGCGGCGACAAGAACCGCCGGCGCGGCGGGGGCATGTGGTCGATCGTCCTATGGGCGCTGCTGCTGACGATCGGTGTGAACTACCTCTCCGTCATGCTCGATCAGGCCCGCACCGCCGAGTCTTCGTGCGAGATCGCATACAGCGAGCTTGTCGAACTCGTGGAGGAGGGGAAGGTCAAGTCCATCGAATTCGGCGACACGGTCTTCACCATCACGCCGGTCGACGGCTTTACCTACACGGATGACGACGGCAAGCGCTATGATCAGAACTATACGCTCTTCACCACCATCATTCCCGACGCGACGGAAAATCTGATCACCCTGTGCGATGAGCACGGCGTGACCTACACCAAGCCCTATCAGGCGCCCATCTCGCCGATTCTCGCCTTCATGGTAACCTACATCCTGCCCACGGTGCTGATGGTCGGCGCGTTCATGCTGCTGATGAACTTCATCACGAAAAAGTCCGGCGGCATGGGCGGGATCGGCGGCATCGGCAATGTCGGCAAGGCGAACGCCAAGGTCTACATGGAAAAGTCCACCGGCGTGACGTTTGCGGACGTCGCCGGTCAGGACGAAGCGAAGGAATCGCTCGTCGAGATCATCGACTTTCTGCACAACCCCGAAAAATACACCGCCATCGGCGCAAAGATCCCCAAGGGCGCGCTGCTCGTCGGCTCTCCCGGTACCGGTAAAACGCTGCTGGCCAAGGCCGTTGCGGGCGAGGCGAAGGTGCCGTTCTTCTCGATCTCCGGCTCTGACTTTGTCGAGATGTTCGTCGGCGTCGGCGCGAGCCGCATGCGCGACCTCTTCGCCGAGGCGTCGAAGGTCGCCCCCTGCATCATCTTCATCGACGAGATCGACACCATCGGCAAATCCCGCGACGGCGGGCGCTACGGCGGCGGCAACGACGAGCGCGAGCAGACGCTCAACCAGCTGCTCGCCGAAATGGACGGCTTTGACCCGAGCAAGGGCGTCATCGTGCTTGCCGCGACGAACCGCCCGGAGGTGCTCGACAAGGCGCTGCTGCGCCCCGGCCGCTTCGACCGCCGCATCACCGTCGACCGCCCGAACCTCGCCGGCCGCTTAGCAACGCTGCAGGTCCACACGCGCGGCATCAAGCTCGCCGAGGACGTGGATCTCAAGAAGGTCGCGCTCGCGACCGCGGGCTGCGTGGGCGCGGACCTTGCAAACCTCGCCAACGAGGCGGCGCTCCGCGCCGTGCGCAAGGGACGCAAGCTCGTTACGCAGGAGGACATGCTCGCGGCGTTCGAGTTCGTCATCGCGGGCAGCGAGAAGAAAGGCAGCGTCCTCACCGAGTTTGAAAAGAAGCTCGTCGCCTATCACGAGGTCGGCCACGCGATGGTCGCCTACAAGCAGAAAAACGCCGAGCCCGTGCAGAAGATCACGATCGTCCCGCACACCGAGGGAAGCCTTGGCTACACGCTCCTGATGCCTGAAGAGGACAAGACGAACCTGCGCACGCGCGATGAGCTGATGGCGAAGATTGCCGTCTCGATGGGCGGCCGCGCGGCCGAAGAGGTCGTGATGAACACGATGACCAACGGCGCCTCGCAGGATATTCAGGAGGCGACGAGCATCGCGCGCAACATGGTCGCCATGTACGGTATGAGCGACGCGGTCGGCATGGTCGCGCTCGGGTCGGTGCGCAATCAGTACCTTGACGGCGGCTACGGCCTCGACTGCGCGCAGGATACCGCCGCCATCATGGACCGCGAGGTCAAGCGTATCCTCGACGAGTGCTATAAGGACGCCGTACAGGTCATCCGCGACAACCGCGAGGATATGGACAAGGTCGTTGCCTACCTCCTTGAAAAGGAGACCATCACGGGCGGTGAAATGGTCGCTATCCTCGAAGGCCGCGATCCCTCGACCGTCGAAGAGGCCTACGCTTCCACGCGCAAGAGCGAGGACGGCTTCCGCCCCTCGCAGCCGAGCGTGATCGAAGCGCCCGCCAAGCACATTTCGATGACGAGCGAAAAGATCGAAATGCCGCCGGAGGACAAGGGCGAAGATGCTCAGACTGAAGACAAGCCCTCGACTGAGCCCGAAACGCCGGATACTTCCGCGGAAAACACTGACGAAAACAAATAAACAACCAAAAAAATCCCCGCTGTTTTAGATGGGTGTTCATAAAACAGTCAATGGAGCGTATCGATACAGATACGCTCCATTTCTCATATCAACATACTATGTAATGGGGTGCAGCCCCTTGGCTCTCCCTTTGGGAGAGCTGTCACCGTAGGTGACTGAGAGGGTCTTGCAGCCTTTTTCGAATGATAAGATCAATTTGTGTGCACACACCACGAAAATCCCTGTCGATATCCCGGTTGGAGAATCGCAGAATCTCCAACCCAAGAGACATCAGGAATTGAGAACGTTCCGCATCATAAGCAAGCCCCTGAGGTTCATAATGCTGAGAGCCATCCAATTCAATGACCAGTCTGGCCGAAGCACAGTAAAAGTCCACGATGAATCTGCCGATAATCCGCTGTTTATAAATTTTTACTGGATATTTGTGGAGAAAAAGGTACCAGAGCTTACGCTCATGGGGTGTCATCTCCCTGCGAAGCCGTCGGGCATTTTCTAATTGGGTGTTGTCTTTTGGTATGGTCATTGTTTACCCTCTCCGTCCTCGCTACGCTCGGCCACCTCTCCCAAAGGGAGAGGCAAGGGATGCTCGCACGGCACACCGAAAGGTGTATAGAAGTGCGCCCTTTATCAGTTCGGCAAATTGGAGTTTACTGCTCGATACGGTAGTATTTGAATGTTTCATCTTCTCCAACAAAGCGAAAGCCTACCTTTTCCAGCACATGCTGACTCCGGGTATTTTTCCTGATGGTATCTGCGTTTACCGCAGCCATTCCCAACTCGTCAAAGGCGGTTTTTACCGCCAAACGTTCTGCCTGCGTTCCGTATCCCCTTCCCTTCACTGCGTCGTTTTGCATATGGATACTCAGGGAACATTCTTTTTTATCATGGTCGATCTGCTTCAATTGCAATTCCCCGATCACCTTATCTCCAAGCATGATCGCAAACAGTCTGCGTGAAGCATCCTGCCCCTTCATATCAAAATATCGATTTACCGCAGCTTCGTCATATACATAGGGCTGAAACAGGTGCATATCCATATAGATAGACGCATCATTCGTCCAATGCTTGTACAGTTCGTGACATAGTTCTCGCGTCATCGCCTTTAACTGAATTGTTGGCATGTTAGACCTTACCCACCTTATTATTCCGACTTATTGATTTGTTTAATTCTATCATCTGGCTTTAATATATGCAAGAACAAGCCCAGCAGACATTACTGCCGGGACTGAAACTGTCTTACGACCACCCGCGCTTTACAGCGGGGATTTTTTATTGATTTGATAGACGGAAATCTTCTTATAAGCCCGCGCAAGTGTTTATAAAACCTTGCGAAAATGGCTTAAAATCAAGGTTTTCCGCGTATCGTCATTTATCTTGCCGTATCTCCGTATAAGATGATTTTGTAAGACCGGGCACCATTTTGGCACCACAGATTATAGGAGGACGACATGAAAAACGTACTTTTAGACAAGGGTATTATACTCCCGTCCGGCGAAATCAGCAAGGATAAGGTAAACCTTGTAACCGGAGCAATCACGCAGCCATTCGCAGAAATGGTATGGGTAACGACAGGCGGCGACATGGAAACCGTAAACCGCTTGACCGACGTACTTGTTACCATGAACACCCCCGCCGACCGGGGGAAGCTGTTCAAAATCATAAAAATGCTCTATGGGCTTATGGGCTTGCCCTTTTCCGAAGAAGCCGAGCCTATGGACGCAGACCCCGCCGTTTTGGAATACTTCATTTTTTCCTTTACGGCAGACTTTGGCGAAGTCATACAAGACCTCATAGCCGAAGAAGCAGAATAACGCACCGCACAGGCGGCGTTTCTCACTTCCCACAAGGAAGAACAGGAACGCCGCTTTTTTCATGCCCTTTGTTACGCAGTAGGCAGGAAAAAGCCCTTGATTTATGCGGCTTTGCGGGCGCGGTTTTCAGCGGATAAGGGATTGATACCTAAACCCTCAAAATCGCGTTTCTATTGCGTAACAGGTATGCAGCAAAGGAGTGATGAAGCTATGGCAGTTTTCAGAGTGGAGCGCAACAAGGGCTATACGGTTATGAGCAACCACCACTTACGCAATAAGGAGCTATCCCTAAAGGCAAAAGGGCTGTTATCGCAAATGCTGTCCTTGCCGGAGGATTGGGACTATACCCTTGCGGGGCTGTCCTTTATCAACCGGGAGAAAATCGACGCTATCCGTACCGCCGTTTGGGAGCTTGAAAAAGCCGGATATATCACAAGGCGGCAGGGACGCGACGAGAAAGGCAAAATGACCGCTATCGAGTACACCATTTACGAACAGCCGCAGCCGCCGGAATTGGATTGCCCGGTATTGGAAAATCCAACAGCGGATAACCCGACAACGGAAAATCCGACGTCGGAAAATCCAATGCAATTAAATAAAGATATATCAAGAACTAACTTACAAAAAAAAGAAAAATCAAATACGGATTTATCAAGTACCCATTCCATTCCTATCCATTCCCTAAATCCCTTGCCTTATGGCGAGGACGAAACGGCACAGCCGCCGGAACGGAAAAGAACGGAAAGGAACGACGCTTACAGAGTGTATGAGGAAATTATCAAAGACAATATCGCCTATGACATTCTCTTACAGGACAGAAGCCTTGACCGCGACCGTCTGAATGAAATTGTTGACCTCATGCTTGAAACCGTCTGTACGGCAAGAAAGAAAATCCGTATTGCCGGGGACGATTACCCCGCCGAGCTTGTGAAGTCAAAGTTTATGAAGCTGAACAGCGAACATATCCGCTTTGTGCTTGACTGTATGCAGGAGAACACCACGAAAATCCGCAACATCAAGCAGTACCTAAAGGCGGTGCTTTTCAATGCCCCGTCTACCATTGACAGCTACTATACTTCCCTTGTCGCTCACAACATGGCAAGCGGCGCATTATCCGGCAAGCCTAAATACGGCGACCCGGACTACTACACCTACAACGAGGGCGAAAGCCTGTAAACGAAAAAAGGAGGATTTACCACATGGCACAGAAAACAGGAGCTTTAATTTTTGACGAAACCGCTGACCGCTACGATATTCGCTTTGATATTGCCGACTATTACGGCGGCTTGCATTGCGGCGAGTGCATGGACGTATTCACAGGCGGCAAATGGAAGCCGACCCGGATTGAGTACGGGGACAACTGGTATCTTGTAGGTATCCGCGCCGAGGACTTGAACGGGCTGCGGGTGCGGATTTAACGGGGCGGCGTGAAGAACGGACGCCCTTTTTTCACGCCCAAAAGCGGCGTACCACCTTAACACTATCACTACTACCGGGAAAGGAGGACGGTAAACATTGCAAGATGAAATCAACGAAAAAGTGGTTGCGCTCTCTGTCAAGGGAGCGAAGCTGACCGCTGAAACGCTGCAAAAGGCAATCAAAGCCATGCTTGCACAGGCAAAAAAGCAGCAGGAAAAACAGCCCCACGGGAAGCAGACCCTAAAGCAGCTTGCGAAGCAGAACGCGGGGCTATCCAACATTGAGATAACCGAGGGCAATATCAAAGCCTTTGAGCAGACGGCAAAAAAATACGGTATCGACTTTGCCCTAAAGAAAGACAGCACCGAAACGCCGCCCCGTTATCTCGTCTTTTTCAAGGGGCGGGACGCGGACGCTCTGACCGCAGCCTTTAAGGAGTTTTCCGCAAAGAAGCTGACACAGGAGCAAAAGCCCTCTAAGATATGCCGCCATGTTCCGGGTGGGGACGAGCTTCATTTTTTCAAGAATTAAATCCCGTTCTGCTTCTGTTACTCTGAATTTGATTTGTACCGTTCTTTTGCGTCCGTCCATGCTTTCGCTCCTTTCCATTCCGAGGGTTTGGGACACTTCCCAACAAGCCATTTTCAACCGACGTGCCGCAGCGCAGGAGGGCGAAAATACGGAAGTGGGTACCCGCTTCCTATGCTTGCTACGAAAGTTTTTTCTTAATCCTTACTACAACGGAAAGCCCCGTTTTGCCAAACTTACACAAAAGAAAAACGCTGCAATCTCAAAAAGATTACAACGCTTCCTAAAGCCTATTTAGTTTTCGTTTTCGACTTCTGCAATTTCTTTCGCCGTCGCGGTAACAATCCGTATTCCTGTATCGCTCATATCATCAAGAAGCGCGTCAAGCTGCCGCCGCTTTGTGTCTTTCTCCGGCTGCGTATCTAAAAGAAACTGGTCTACGGATATATGATAGCGCAGCATAAGCTCAAAGAAAATCTGTAAACTTGGGTGCTGCCCGTTGTTCTCAATGTTTGCAAGGTAACGCGGGGAAATATACATTTCGTCGCTTACTTTCTTGCGGCTCTCTTTGCGCTCTTTCCGCGCGTTCTTTATTGCTTGCCCAAAAGCCTTGAAGTCGTACTTTTCTACTGGTCTTTTTGCCATATTCATTCACCCAGTTACATTTTACTGTTCCCCTTTCTTCTTGGATATGTCTATATACTTCCTATAACGAACCTAAATAATGCCTATTTCCGCACTTGCTATTATTCGCCATACCGTATATAATTATACTGATAGAGTTTAGAGAAAGGGCGGATGAAGATGGAGTATATGTCCTGTCCCGAAGCAGCGAAAAAGTGGGGCATTTCTGAAAGGCGGGTACAGCGGCTTTGTGAGGATGACCGCATACCTGGCATTTCAAAAATCGGTTATATGTGGTTGATACCCAAGAGCGCAGTAAAACCATTTGATAAAAGGATAAAAAGGAGTGTAGACAATGAATGAAAAAATTTTAGTTGTAGATGATGAAAAAGAGATAGCAGATTTACTTGAAGTTTATCTTAAAAACGATAATTATATAGTACACAAATATTA
>ENA-UEYI01002484-UEYI01002484.1-human-gut-metagenome-genome-assembly--contig:-NODE-2484-length-12704-cov-5.594520_pt1 | contig 12704 bp, 7 predicted proteins | sample MGYA00242900_ERZ507916 | MGnify/ENA primary metagenome ERZ507916 (study PRJEB26167, sample SAMN06115521) | human gut metagenome | host: Homo sapiens | place: China:Chongqing | collected 2015-09-02...
CACTCGTAAACCCTTGTCAACTACGTTCACGATATGACAAAATAAAAGCTCCGCAAATTCTCCACGGTAGAAATACGCTGCAAAAATATGTGGAAAATCGGGAACTGCCAAAAAGCACTCAGAAAGTGTTAAAAATCAAAGAGCATTGAAAATCAAGGCTTTATGTTTGGTTAGTCATAGTAAGTTATGGTTAGTTATAAGGCTCTAAATACAAAACTCAAAAAGCACTTTCACCTATACTTGCTACACTATTAGGGATAGTAATGCTCTCAAGAGAACTACATCTTTCAAAAGCACTTTCACCTATACTTGCTACACTATTAGGGATAGCAATGCTTTCAAGAGAACTACAACCATAAAAAGCCCCCATCCCAATACTTGTTACACTATTAGAGATAGTAATGCTTTCAAGAGAACTACAACCATCAAAAGCCCAAGTGCCAATACTTGTTACGCTATCAGGGATGGTGATACTTGTAAGATATTCACAATGTCTAAAAGCATTATCACCAATAACTATCACACCTTTTCTAACATATCCACCCATAAAACCTCGTGGTGCCTGAAGTAACCTTTTCCCATCTATACTATACTTCACACCAAACTTATCTGTTACAGCGTTCTTTAAATCTTCATCTGTTACTTTTGTACTAAAGAACTCTCCTTTGCGCTTTTCTTTTGGTTTTTCTATTGGCTTCCTTTTATTTTGGGACACTACAAATGCTCTAAACGAGCACATACTTAAACTCTTTTTGGAATAAGCCAATAAAAACAAAGAAAGCAAAGTTCCCATATCCTTATCCGCCAACAAACCTTGAAGAGCGGTTAAAACCTGACTCTTGCTTAAATAGAGATAGTCATTAGCAGAGAAAAGAAGACGGTCGGAAGCACCGAAGCTATTAAACAGAGACGAATCAAGAGAGATGGCTTTAAGCGAGAGGGCAATGGTAGCCAAGGCGAAATCGTCAATAGTTTCGTCGAAGTCATCAATTGTGCGGAGCGGATGCGAGAAATCCTTTGTACCGATAGTCGGTGACTTTTGGCCTTTCATAGCCGGAACAAACATTCCGTCGTAATCTACAAGGGTAAGCGTTCCATCACTACGCACGATAATGTTATCAGGCTTAATGTCGCCATGAGCGAACGGCTGTGAGCGAAGCCATGCCGCCATCTTGCAGAAACGGTAGCAGAGCATAGACATGGCATAGTTGTCAGAATAATTATTGGTGATGTATGTCTCCATCGTATCACCATCTATCCAATCCATAAGCAACACGGGAAATTCTTCTTCCTCACAGTTACAGTCTACAAACAATTCTTTCTCCAGATACCTTACTGATACAACATAAGGTGAGCCAACATACTCCAATTCATCGGCTATTCTGCAATAAGCTTCTGCTCGCCCCTCTTGCTCCTCAGTGAAACATTTTAAGGCATAGCGCTTACCCGTCTGCTCGTCCTTCATTTTGAACACTACGGCAAATGCGCCGCTACTACGATATGGTTCGCCATGGTCGTCAAGTACTGGTGACAGGTGAGCTAACTTATCAAGATTGTTCTGCGCATCTTGAATGGCTCTGACATATTCTGATATTAATGGGTATTGCATAGGCTTATTAATTAGTGCTAAACACTTTGTATAATCTATCTATCAAAAGTACGAATAGTTTTACACACCACAAAGCATCCACTATATTAAAAAAGAAAGCATCATAGTCGTAACTAACCAAGACATAACAAACGCCAATAAACTCTAACATTGTACTATGTATAATTATTTTACCCGCATCAACAAAACATAAAAGCCTCATCAACTCAAAACGCACAATATTTAGCATCCATAAATCGGCCTCAGAAGCCATTCTGGAGTGGATTGAAAAAACATTGCGATGTGTAAGTGGAAAGAATACGAATCGCAGCACTGCAATATGCGAATGGATAAGTGAATCATTGCGATGATCTGATTAAACCATCGCAATGATTTTTCAGGTTTTACAAGGTATAATTTCTGTATAATAAGATTACCGACGTAAATCCTCATTAAGATTTAGGGGTATTAAACAGTATGTTCCCCCTAGGAGTAAGCACCTACTGCTTTACTTCAAAATCTTTTCAAGCCAAGGCATCACCCATTCTTTCTTGAAGTAATGGTTCTTGGGGTCTACATTGGCGTAATCGAAATAGGTGACAAGGTCTACGCCTTCGGGAACCTTGTCTATCTGCTTACGGCCTTTGGGGTTGGCATACTTCTTATAATGATAGTATGTAAAGTTGTCGGGCTTTCCTGCTATCTTATATGCCTTACTAATCAGGTCGAAATCGCGGTCGATACCGCCTTCGGTACATATTACGGGGCGCGGAGCTAATGCGGCTACCAAATCGGGGAAGTCGAATTGTGTAAGGAAGCCCGGAATGAGGTGCTCTATGGAATTAGGGAAATGACGCACTCCCTTTTCATCGGGCTTACTCATAACCAAAATTCGTTCAAGTGTACGGCATAAGAAATCATTGTAAACGAAGGCATAGATAGACGGATCTAATGCGCCAAGCACCATCAACGCTTCTGTTCCTAAAGAAAAGCCGCTTACTATAATTCGGTCTTTACGCACATAGTTCTGCGTTTTCATCCAGTTCAGTACATTCCAGTCCTGATAAGCGGTAAGTCCCAAGTAGCTCCATCCCATTTCGAGCAGGAAGCGAGAGGTTACCAAATAATCGAAATGACCGTTGTCTGAAAGTTCGGCGCAAGAGGGGTTATCTACCGCCACTGCCACCAATCCTTTCTTTACGTAATGCAGAGCCATAGCTCCCTTCTTTACGGGTTCTTTAGGCGACAGAGTCAACTCATAATCGCCTTCGTTCTCGCCAGCCAACCCTTCTTTGCTTCCACCGAATCCGGGGATGCAGAGCACTGCGGGCACTTTATGCTTGGCATCTACGCCATCGGGTATCAGCACGAGGAAAGGCACTACACTACCCTGCTGCGGATACGACTCCCATTTCTCTACACGATAGCCATCGCGCTGCACGGTCTTAACACACACTGGAGCCTGCACAGATGCCTGCTGAGGGAAACGCATTAACTCTTTCATTGTGTCACGAAGGCCGGATTGCCATTTCTTGAACTCGGCAGGCGTAAACGAGGGGTTAAAGGCATAAGCCGGCTGCACGTTTTTAAGCATGTACTGTACGGTTCCACGCGTGCTCAGGAATCGACCGTCCTGTCGGTTGGTAGTGATGCGCGAAGCGCTATCCTGACTGACTGCCTGTCCCGCTACGGGCAGTACCAATAGCGTGACAAACAAGAGGTTCGTTATTTTACTCATGATATAATTCTTTTCTTTAATCTATTTAAACCTTATCGGGCATTAGAGAACAAGCGCACTATCAAGTCGAAGTTAGAATCGCGGAACGATGCTTCCCACGGAGCAGAATCTGTCTGTTCATCTCGTACCTGAAGCATAGAGGCTGCCTTTTCGTTTTCTCCTTTATAAATAGCGGTGCACCACTGAGCGATACGGTTTTCGGGGAAGTCTTTACTCCAAGCAGATGCCATGCTATCGGCTTCTTGTGTCTTACCAAGTTCTCGCAAAGCTAATGCACTGAGCAGATTAGCCGACTCGAAATTAGAGCGAGACGATTTGTGCTGAACGATGGCAGCGAGCAAAGCGGATGCTTTCTCTTTATCACCAAGTCCCGCAGCTGCTTTAGCTTCCAAATAATTCTCCAGGCGACTGTCTATCATATTGTCGTAAGGCTTTCCTACACCCAAATTCTCGGGCCACTCTTTAGATGCTTCTATGCTCTTAAGTGCTTGCTTATAGTTCTTTTGGTTAAGTTGCTCCATAGCTCTATACAAATTGGCTCCGCGATAAACGGCACGTCCGGCATAGGCTCCTTCGTTAGGCAATACCTGCATCTTACTAAGCAGAGAGATGCACTGCTGATACTGACCTGTCTCGCATAAAGCTTTGGCGTATTTCAAACCGATGTAGTAATTAGACGGATAGGTCTTCATGTATCTCTTTCCTACTTCAGCAGCTTTCTGCCACTGGCGATTTGAGACATACCAGTTAATCAAAGCGAATCCGGTACGCCATGACTTGCCTATTTTTTCAGCCTTCTGCAAATCTGCTAATCGGGCTTCGCCTTCTTTAAGAGATGCGCGACTCATATAGAACGGTGCGTAGTCCACATCGCCACAAGCTTCGAGCAACTGTAATGCCTTTGCCTTGTTCTGATTAGCCCACCATATCAAGGCTTCGTAATAATCTATCTTCCAGTTGGGCTTTTCGGTCTTAGCCCACTCTAAGGCTTTCAGCGATGACGGACGGAACGGAAATACCATAGAAGGAGAAAGACTCTCTGCACGCTGCAACAATCCGCGACTTTCGGCATCGTTGCCCGACTGATGCAACAAGAAGGCTTTACGATAAAGAGCGATAGGATAATCGCCCGCACACGACAAGAGCGTCACAGCCTCATCTGTACAACCAACCGACTCGTACCACTCTGCCAGCTCCATATAAGTCTGGGCAGGAAGTTCGTTGCGAATCATCGACTGAAAATCGGCCATCGCCTTTTCACCGCCCTGATAGAAGCGTTCAAATCGTGCCGCATGATACAGCGGAAGATTTTCGAGCACTGAATCTATAAGTGCCTTAGCTTTTTCGGGCTTATTAATTTTACGATAAATCACCATCAAAGCATGGTCGGTACTAAGGTTTTGAGTATTGAACTCCTTGCTAAGCAAAGCGTAGTGTTCGGCCTTTGCCCAATTCTTATCGAGCATGAACATTTCCGCCAACTTTTCGTAAGCGGCGCTACGCACTGCAAGAGAGTAAGATGCTATAGAGAAACCGTCTTTTGCATCGGTGTTATTGCCAAGCACCTTATTACACAGACCGTACATGTAATTGGCGTTACCATCGTATGTGTTTACGCTCAATGCTGTTTTGCAACGTGCCAAAGCCTCATCATAACGTCCCTGACGATAATACAGAGAAGCCAAATCGGTAAGTGCGGGCACTAAATAAGGCTCTTTCTTCAAGGCTGCCAACAAGAAGGTTTCAGCCTTATCGTATATCTTCTGATTCATCCATTGCTCGCCCTGAGTATAAAGGCCGTATGCCGAGTTCCAGTCAAAATCGGAGGGCGACTGCTTGGGTCGGTTTATAATATTATCTGACGGGACCTCTGAATATACCAGCCAGTCGTCGCCTACCACTACCTTCAGCTTACCGGCAGCAACGGCCTGATTCATCGGGATAGAATCTTTCCATGTCTGCAGCACATCACAATTAAGCGGAAGAGACTTAATCTCTTTATCGCCATCGTACAACTTCATGGTAGTAGACATTTTCTGCAACGGAGAGAGATATAATTTCAGGAAACCGTCTTCGCGCAATACGTTAAGCGCACCTACACGGCTTGCCTTAGACACGCCCTTGATGCCCTTTACCGGGAACCAATATTCAGTCCACTTATCGGTAGCCTGAGTGCCGAACGCCGTATGCTTGAATGGAGTAAACGCACTGCCCGAAGTAGACTGATTATACATACGTCCCGACTGCAATTCTATGTACTGACCATCGGTATCTGTAAGCAAATCTTCCCAAATGCCACCATCGCGAGAGAGTCCCCAAAGGAATATCTTCATACCTAATTTCTCGTCGTAATCGGCATGATGGATAGAGCCAAAATCTTTATCGTGCCAATAAGCGCCATAGAAATCATTGTATTTACCCACTACGTGATATGATTTTGAAGGGCCGAAATTGTTCTTTTCGTACCAAGAGATATCATGTCCTTCTTCATCGAACGGGAAAGGATGAAGTTCGCCATCGTGACCTATGTAATTGGTACCCGGATAGCAGAACTCAGCGTTGCCATTGGCAGGATAGCCGGCATTCATCCACTGATAGTAAGGTTGGTCTATAGAAGAGCAGTTATGCCAAGTGGTAGTGGTAGTGAAATAAGCCTTATCTTTAGGCAGGTTAACCTCTACCGTCCACAGAGTGCGTGTAACCAACTCGTAAGACGAGACATAGCAACTTACGCTGCCGTCAGGCTTCTGCCGAGTAACGTAATCTACAGGCGTGCTCGATGTAGGCGCATGACCTATAATACCGAAGTTAAACTCAATGCCTCCCGATGTCCACGGACCACGCATTGCTATATCGCGAAACTTCACTACATGGTTGTTATAGATAAACTCCATGCCGGTAGTCTTATCTACAGCTCCCCACACCTTTCCTCCTACCTCGGGAAAGAGAGTAAGCTTTATATAATCGTTTTCAAGAGAAACCACTTTCCATTGCTTATCGATTCCCTTAGCCGAGAAACCGTCGAAGCGGAAATACGGATAAAACAAGTCAGAAGGGTCGGCCACTGGGTCGGGATCGGAAAACGGATATGTCTTAACACTTTCTACCGTCTCTGTAACAGTGGCTTTCTGCGCGAACAAGGGTTGCATCATTGATGCGGCACAGAAAAGAAAGAAAATATTTTTCATAGTCGGTAAATTCTATAATATCACTGTCCGGCAATTACCATCTGATGGCTTTTACCGGACAGCAATATCTTTTTTATAACTGATTTTCGGAAATATTATTTATTCTCGGCGATAATGAGCAGACCTTTTCCTTTAGGTACAACTATCTCATCACCGGGTTTCCAATTGCCTTCCTGCTGGAAGTTCTCGATAGCCGGAGCGTGAAGTGTAACCTTCGATGCGTCAAGGCCAAGTTTTGCCCAGTCTACAGAAAGCTTAACTTTAGCGTCTGCATCTTCCCAAGTAGCCAAGGCTATCAAAGTCTTATCGCCTACGTGGGTGTAAACAGTTGCCAATGTCTTTTCGCTGCCGGTCTTTACCGGATTATCTTTCACCCAGTAGCCTATCATCTCGCTATTCTGCATACCGAAAGAATCCCACAACTTCCACAGCGGACCGTTGTCTACTCGCGGAGCACGTCCTGTCATGCCAAACAGCATTCCACGCCACGGGTTACCGCCTCCTTCAAGCATCTCGCCCATCAAACCGTAAGGAATACCCGAAACTTCTATCAACCAGAACTCTGGAGGGAAGTTATAATCGAAATACTCACCGAACCATAGACGGTCGAGGTACGGGAAGTGCTCCAGATACAAGTTGGCACTATTGGCGAAACCGTCTCTTACATTATACTGATTAGCCGAATGCAAGTCAATCATAGCCCCCGGATTAGTGCGGTTCAGGATCTTACGGATACGCTTCATGGTCATACGGTCGAACGCCAAATCATCGATATACAATCCGTCGATGCCGATATTCTTAACCAACCAATCGAGTCCTTCGAGATAATAATTATGCCAACGAGAAACACCGCTGTTTACTATTGCAGCATCTTTCAGTTCGGGAACAAACCATGCTCCGATGTAGTTCTGGTCGAGATGCTCCTGCAACCAAGAGAAGCCGCCGCCAGGACCTTCTGAGAAGATTTCGTTACCCAAGCTACGCAAAGCGAACAACTCAACACAACTGTTCGACAATTCGCGAACGGTATTGTAAATCTTCACTTTCATATTGCGGGCATGAGCACCGTCTATGTACGCCTTCATCTCCTTGGTACGCAAGAACGGATAATTGATAAACGGATTGATGGCGTTAGCGTGGTGAATATTGATTACGTTGGCACCCTTCTTCTGAATGCCATCCAAGAATTCATAGCTGTGATAATAGCGTTCGCGCCACTGCTTGTTGGTATCAATGGGGCGGAACGGAGTAAGCGCCAAGTTGAAATAATAGTATAATCTATCGCCTTTCTTAACGCTACGTTTGCCAGAATAAGCGTTGATAGAAGTACCGTCGGCTGTGTTATGAATATCGATACCGCCGTTGCCATCGTTACACCAAGACACAGGCATGTGCAGCGGTTTCTGATGATAGAAATTGGTATTCAGCGGACGCTCATATTTGTTATCGTACAGACGAATCTGAATACCAGCATTCACATCGCCTACCCAAACAGCATCCTGGTTTTTCTCTACATTCCATTTCCAACTGAAATCATTAGGGCAGTAACCGCCTTTTTCGCCTAAGCCCATCATATAACGACCTATGCCCGAAGCCAAATGTGTCTGCAACGCTACATCTTGTACAGATGCGTCTTCGCGGGCAATCAATGTCACCTTATATTCTATGTTTCCGTCAGATTCCATTTGTCCTTCCAGATCCATCAGGAAGCGGTCGTTCTGGTTAAGTGCCTTCCATGCTATAGCGCCTTGTTTATGCTTTGTGATTTCAAAGTTCAAGTTCTTCCAAGCACCACCATCGGCAGCCAATTCCATAGGAGTAGCCAATACACTACGACCTGTAGTACCTATGCCTGTCATGGTTTCCTTAAAGTAGCTGGTGATATTCTCAGGCAGACCCAAGTCGGAGAGCTTGACCTCACGACCCAGACAGCTGATAGTCTTACCCTTCATTACAAGCGGAGTATAAGGAGCTATTACCTCATCGTCGAAACCAATCTGAGAGTTGAGCCAACGCAAACGAGAATGACGCCAAGGCTCGTTGTCGCCATGATTGGCAATTACATTATCGGTAACATTCAGAGTAACCTTTACGGTTTTGCTTTCGGCATTAGCGGCAGATACCGTCAGTGTGCCTTGGTAAGTACCTGCAGAAAGATGGTCGGGCAACTGAGTTCCAATCCATAAAGCCTGCACCTTACCTTTTTCTACCGAACATTTCTTCTCGAAGAGAGTACCAGTTACATCAGTACCGCCAGTATTGAAGCAAGTAAATGTAGAAGCCGGAATCTGCTCGCCAGTAGCTTTATTGGTGAGAGCAGAGAAATCTACATGCAGATTCTCTACACCTGCACGGGCAGCCCAAACACCCAATTGGAATACGTAATATTCGCCCTGATCGGCCTGACCGTTAAAGAAGTCGTGTCTGTTATCGGCTATCCATTTATAAGGAATATCCGTAGTCATGCGGATAGGGAATTTACGGTCTTCTGTAAAGAGAATGTATTTCTCGCCAGAGTGTTCTTTCAACAATTGGTTAGTCTCGTTAGATGTAGCTATTACCTCCATCGGATAGAAACTGTTCAACTGATTGATGGCCTGAAACTGCACAACCTTAGCAGCCGGAAGCGAAGGAGCTTTCTTGCCAGAGAGTTTGTTCTTCTTAACCCAATCTGCAGAAGCCGTGTTTTCAAAAGCCGGATATTTAACGGTAGGATAATAAGGGCTACCGCTCATTACATTCTTCAGATAATAAATGTAATATTCTCCCGGAACAGTCTGAGGCTGGAAAACTATCTCGCCACTCTCTCTGTTAATGCCAAAACGACATACGTTAGTAATGCGCTTACCGGTAGCGGCATCCACTACAATCAGATTCTTCGCTTCGGGATTCTGATCGCGACGGCGCCATTCTATCTTTGCCAATACAGCATCGGCTTTCTTGTCTACAGAAACAACAACCCGATGATTTCCTAATGAATCAGCGTTCCACGCACCTACCCCATATAGTTGGTCGGTGGGAACTGTCTGTGCCCGTAAGCCTCCGCAGGCCAATAGGCAGAAAAGTGTGATAAATAAATGTTTCATTGTACCCGTTATTTGTCTTTATACTGTTTTATACGTTTGAGCAATTCGTCTTGCGGACGTCTTTTCTCTAAATCAACAGGGTCTACTTCACGAATGAATTCACTCTTCAGACGAATATTCTCTTTATTAAATGCTTCTATTTCTTCATCGGAAAAGCTGTCTCTCAACTGCTCTGCCGGTGTGCATAGGGTATAGCCTAAGCGCTGCAATACATCGCCGGCTACAGATTCAAAGATGGCAATGTCTTCGGCAGATAGTTCGCGCAAGAATTTCTTGGTATTGTCTTTCAAGATAGGCTTGGTTACATTAGCCCACATTTTTCCAGCTACAGCAGTGTTGGCAGATTCCTTGCTCTTATAATAATCCATCACCTTATCGGTATAAGGAAGGTGAAGGAAATCGCAAAGCTCACGCATCACCTTTTCAGGATTGGCTATAAGAGTTTCGTAATTCAGCATGAAGAAATGATCGGGGGCAGTTCTTTCTTTAAGGCTAAGAGCCGCTTCCTGATCTTTCTTCCAATTCTGCGCCAACGCATAGATGTGCTTCTCTCCTACTATGGCTTTCTTGAACGAAAGAGCTACATCGCGACCGTCGCGGTACAGATATACATAATACGGACGGATTCCTGTAGACTCTATACCTTCGGCATACAGCATGTTTTTCATACTCTTACATAACCAATAAGAAGCTCCTGTCTGGCTGGCAGCCGACTCATATATCACACGAAACAATTCGTACAGCGTATGCTGCTTACAAGCCGACACTATTTCGTCGGTACGGATATTAACGCCTTCCCACGGAACCGGGTTTACATTGACCAACTCGCATACATCATGAGCCAACTGATAGAAGTTGGCAGAGTCTTCCAAAGAACCATACTTAGGAAGCAATGGCAAAAAACGCTGAAGAATATGCGGAGGATGAGGAGCCGCAATAGCATCGATACCGCCTAACATCACTCTCAACAAATTAGACCCAGAACGCTGGGTGCCAATCATCTGTATACCTTGTATTGAATTCATAAAATTAGAATAAGATAAAGCCAGCCACACCCGACGCGATAATCAGGTAAACCGGACTGATTGTGTACTTCAGTGAAATTATAAATATAGCCGCAAAAATGATAGCCGAAACTACCGACGGCGTAATGGTCTGACCAATAGTAATGGCCGAAGCAAATATCATGCCGATGACGGCGGCACGTACTCCTTTCATGGCGGCCTTTACTACCGAAGACTGATTTAGTATCTTAACGAAACGTGATAGCAAAACGGTAAGTACGGCAGGCGGAGTAAATATGGCCACCGTAGCAAGAAACGCTCCTACCACACCCGCTACCTTATAGCCGATGAAAGTGGCGGTAACGAATATCGGTCCCGGAGTAATCTGCCCTATAGCTATTCCGTCGGCAAACTCGGCAGATGTAAGCCAATTGAGGTTCTCTACAAACAGCTCGTGCAAAGCCGGAATGACTACATATCCCCCACCGAACAATGTAAGGCTGATGCCAGAGAATGTAGACAGTATCTGAACATCTTTAGGAGCACCCGGATATTGTCCTCCCCAAAGCAATGTGCAAAGTAACAGCAGAAGCACTACTCCTGATATCACCAATTGCTTATTCTCAAAGTGAATTTTCTCATCTCCCGGCAAGGCTTGCTCTGCCGACTGACGGAACAGGAAGGCACCTGCTACCCCACTGACGACAATCAGCAAAAAAGTTACGGCAAATCCGCCTACGAGAATAAGAAGTAAAGCTGCCAGCAAACAGATAGTCCACTGAGCGGACAACTTAATAGTCTTTCGTGTCATACCGATAGCCACCGTAACAATCAAAGCGGTAATGGCTGGAGTGATGCCGCTGAATACATTCTTAACCGCAGGTATGTTTCCGTAAGAGAAATACAGCCACGAAAGAAATATAACCAAGAAAAAAGAAGGAAGGATGATTCCGGCAAAAGCGGCAATGGCTCCCGGTACTCCTCTTAACTGATAGCCTACATAAGCTATAGTGTTTACGGCTACAGGGCCGGGCAATACGGAGGTAAGAGAAATGCCGTCAAGAAGGTCTTCTTCTTTCAGCTTCTTATCTACTTCTACCAATTGTTTCTGCACAATAGCCACCAACGACATGTATCCGCCGAAAGCTGTAGCGCCCAACTTCAGGAACGTAAAGAATATGTAAGATAGTGATGTACGCTCCATACTATTTTATTTCTTTAAAGTATTTACTCCAAGTTTCCATAGGTACGTATACTGCTCTATAAGGCGCAAAATGCAATACGCATTCCCAAAGCACTTTTCCTTTCTTATCGGTTACCATTACCGAACCTGTCTTAGAACTGCACTGCAACAGATTTCCGTTGGGCATAAGATAGCAGCTACCCATACGCGATGTGTATTTGTCGGCAGGCAACAATGCGTTGATGGTAGTAGTGGCGGTGCGGTTCTTTTCGTCAAGATGAAAAGCCTTTCCACCCGAACGCTGGTCGTACAGACCATTATCGAAGAGCATCAAGTCACCGTTATCCATTATATAAGGTGTATGCTGGAATGAGAAGTAAGCTGTAGAATCCATCTTGAAATCGCCGTTACGTCCGAAACGCCAAACCAACTTACCGGTCTTAGAGTCTATCTTCCAAATCTGGTCTTCTATAGGAGCCGATATCAAATAGTTATTATCCTTATCGAAACACAGTCCGTTGATATGGAAACGGTCGTAACGATACTCTGCTATGTACGGGTCTTTTTCTATATCCCACACATCCCAAGCCGACCATGTCTTAATCACATTACCCAGTGTATCTATTACCATGATACCGTCGCCACCCAATGTATCTGTCTCCATCTTACCGTCTACAGGTATGGTAGCAACCTTCTTGGGACGGTATAATGTATGTATATGGCGGTCTTTATCCATCAATATGTCATGATGAATAACCTGATAATCTTTTTCTTTCTCCACCTTGTTGAGGTCAAGACGCCACATCGTTTCTCCCGTCAGGGATACCTCTGCCAAACCAGTGCCGCCGGCGATCCAGTGATTCTGATAGACAGCCTTGTCGCCCTCTATGTGGACGAAATCGTGGTTTATGCTGAGC
>ENA-UEYI01002488-UEYI01002488.1-human-gut-metagenome-genome-assembly--contig:-NODE-2488-length-12690-cov-10.453263_pt1 | contig 12690 bp, 10 predicted proteins | sample MGYA00242900_ERZ507916 | MGnify/ENA primary metagenome ERZ507916 (study PRJEB26167, sample SAMN06115521) | human gut metagenome | host: Homo sapiens | place: China:Chongqing | collected 2015-09-02...
AATGTTGGGGTCCAGGGTTCGAGCCCCTGAGGGGGTACAAAGCAAAAGACTGATAATCAATGATTATCGGTCTTTTTGTTTTTGTGCGTCTGCCCTGCCGTCGGGGATTTTCGGGTAGAAAAGAGGGCCTTTTCGGGGAAATGTTTACCCTTTTGTTTACCCCGTTTCTCGGAGGGTAAACAGAAAGTCATATCTTCTGCGCAACAAGCGTAAACAAATGACTATCAACACGAATGTAATATTCCGCAAAGACAAAATCAAATCAAACAATACCGCACCGATACACATTCGGTTTACCCTAAATCGTAAAATTCGCTATGCAAGCACAGGCATCACGATTCATATAAGCGATTGGGACTTTGAAAATCAACGCATTAAGGGAAACAACCCCGAAATGCAAGAATTACAATACCGAATCGACACCAAACTAAACGAGTATCGACGCAAAATCAAACGCCTTGAAGCATTAGAGGTAGAGGTGGAAAAAACGGTTAAAGTGACCCCTAAAAAACGGAGGAAGATGACCCCCAAAAGTTGAAGCGTAAAAAGAGTTCAAAGTTGTTGTCCGGATTAGGGTCTAAAAGGATATGATTTTGCCCGGGTTAAACAACATTTTTTTGTAGGTCTTTCGTCCCGATTTTATGCGAGAACCCCACTTAGTTCTCGCCCATAAAACGGTCGGGATTGTGTCGACCAACACTGCAAATATAACTATTTGTTCTAAAAGAACAAAAGAGTAGTTTTGCAGCTGCAGGCGTCTATCCATAGGCATTTTCAGATTTAGATTTTCTTTTCCTTATCGACTCGCCGAACAGTTCAACGCGCAGCGAGTGGTGTACGATGCGGTCGAGTACGGCGTCGGCGATGGTTTTCTCGCCGATCACGTCGTACCAGTCCTTTACGGGGATCTGCGAGGTTATCATGGTCGAGCGCCTTTGATGCCGGTCTTCGATGATGTCCATCAGTATGCCGCGCGATTGGGCGTCGAGCGGCTGCATGCAGAAGTCGTCCAGGATCATCAGGTCTACGCGTTCGATACGCTTCAGGTCGGCCAGTATCGTGCCTTTGGCCTTGGATATTTTGAGCTGGCTCATTAGTTTGGCCGTGCTTGCATACATTACTCGGAAACCGTCCTGGCAGGCCTTATAGCCGAGCGCGGTGGCCAGATAACTCTTGCCCGTTCCTGTCGGTCCGGTAATGATAAGGTCTTTGTGGTCGCGCACGAACTCCATAGCGGCAAGCCGCTCGACCTGATTACGGTCGAGACCCCGCTCGAAGGTATAGTCGACATCATCCAGGGTGGCGTTGTAACGGAACTGGGCGGCTCTGACAGCCCGTTCAACAGCTCGGTTCTTGCGGTTGTCCCATTCACTGTGAACCAGGTGCGATACGAACTGGTCCTGGGTCATCTTCTCTTTGATAGTGTTCTCCAGCGAGGTCTTAAAAGCGTCGTGCATACCAAAGAGGCGCATCTGGCGCAGTTTCTCTAATGTCTGATTGTTCATAGTTTTATGGATTAAGTATTTATTTATAGTACTCTTTGCCTCTGATGTTCTCGTGTTCAGGCATATCGGCAGGCTCCTCCGGAAGGTCTATCGCCTCGGATTTATTCTGAAGTATATCCTGTATCTCCCGGAAACTGTACTTGCCGTAACTGTCGGCCAGTCGGCAGGCCGCTGCCAGACGGTCGGGCCCCACTTTACGGGCGAAGTTCAGGATGCCCGAACATATCTTGTTGGCCTGATCCTGATAGCGGGTCTTCTCCAGTATCCTGCGGATATAATGCTCCACGTCTTCATGTATGGCGGCAGCCTGCTGGAGGAACCGCTCCGGCGACCACTCCATCACCGCGCGATGCTTTGGACAAAGGTGTTCGGTAACGGTAGTGTAGCGGTAGTTATGGCGGTCGCGGGTATGATGGGCTATGATGTCGTAGTTGTAGCGGATCTCCACGTCGGCCACCGTATAGGACAACTGTACTTTCTTGCCGATGTAGGTGTGTGGAACGCTGTAGTAGTGGATGTCTTCGTGTAGGCGCGCATAACCGTATTTATCGACCGTAGTGACGATATGCTTCTTCATCTGGTAACGGATCGGGTTCAGAGGCCCGAGAGCTTCCTGTTCTACATCCTCGAAGTAATCCCGACGGGAGTAGTTGCGCCGCGGACGGTTCTGGTTGTTATGTTTCTCAAGAGCCGCACGGATAGCTATGTTAAGTGACCGCAGATCGGGACAGTGTAACGGCTCGATGACAGTAAAGATATCCTTGTAGGTAAGCTTAACCGCATTCTCGACATGGGCCTTATCCTTGGGACTGCGGGCCCGGGTAGGATATACCGTCACGCCATAGTGTTCGCCGAACCGCTCGAACTCCGTGTTCAGAATCGCTTCATAACGGCTGGCTTTCGTAACCGCGCTCTTCAGGTTATCCGGAACGATAGCTTTGGGTACGCCGCCATAATAATAAAAGGCGTTCTCGCAGGCCGAGATAAAGTCTTCCTTGCGCTGACTCTCGACAGCTTCCACATAGGTCAGCAGACTGCATCCCAGGATCGCCACGAACACCTCCACTTCGCGGGGTTGTTCACCCGGAGGGTAGATCCACAGCTTGCTGCCCGTATAGTCCACGAACAACTTATCCCCTGCCTTATGCTCCATACGCATCGACGGGTTGCTGATGCGTTCGTAGCGACGCAAGGCGACACGGAACTGCGTCAGACTGTAACCGTCCGGATGGGCTGCGCGATAACGCTCCCATTGCTTGTGGCTGGTCATACCCTTACGCCCCATCTCTTTGCTGGCAGAAGGAAGAAAAGCCTCAAGGGCGTCTATACGGGGATTGGACTCCACCGGAGTCTCCTCGATGCAGAACAGAGCGTAAAGCTCGGCATCGCTCTTGGAAAGGAACTCCTTATAGGTAAGGCTGAGGGTGTTCCACTTGTTGACATACTTTTTTACCGTGTTGCGCGAAGTGCGGGCCATCTCGGCGATAGCCCTTAAACCAACGCGATCGGTGTACAATCGAATGATCGTGCGTAATTTATTCATTTTCAAAGGTCTGTTAGGCATAGTCTCTGGATTTTGGTTTGCTTTTGATAGTCAAGCTAACAAAATCCAACTCCTTTTAAACCTCTGAACAACTACTTTTTACTCAAATTACTGACTGGGGCAGCTTGCTCCGTTTTAGATGGATCACTTTCGACCGTTTTAAGGTGGTCAATTTAAGCCGTTTTTACCGGGTCAATTTCATCCGTCCCTACTGGGTCAATTTTACCGTGTTTTCCACGTACGGCAAAGCAACTGATTCCGCGCGACATGGCGGTTATCTTTTCGGCTCATAGAGTGTCCGATATTTCCCGCCCGCTCCGCAAAACGACCTATCGAACATATCTGCATCCGAAACGGACTTATGCACGGTAATGCCGGTCCGCGATCAAACGGATCTGCCTGCGGTAGATCAGGCAGGCGAGGAGAAAATAGACGCCGGTCTGAATCCAGAGGCCGCGCAGTTCGAAGGCAACATCCGAAAGCGTCGCACCCGTCGATTGGATGCGGACATAGCCGTTCATGCCGAAAGTCGAGGGGAAGAGGCAGGCCACCCCTTTCCAGAAGGCGGGAACGGAGGGCCACGGCCACGACACGCCCGAGATGAAGAGCAGCGGCACGGAGAGGCATACGAACAGCAGGATGCAGTCCTCGCGCCGCCAGACGAGCGACGACAGCACCATCGCCAGGAAGATGCACGCGAGCAGGAACGGCACGACGAAGGCCGTGAGCGTGGCCAGGTCGCCCAGCTGCGGCAGCGAGAATCCGTGCGTGACGATCGTGAAGGCGTAGAGGGCCATCACGATGTAGATGCCGAAATAGGCCGCCGCCTTTCCCAGTACGATGCAGACGGGATTCTTGTAGTCGCGGTGGAACGGCACGAGCGACCCGCGGAAGCGTTCGCGCATGCGGCCGGCCGACATGCCGACGCCCAGCAGCAGTGTCTGCTGGAGAATCAGCATCAGCACGGGCGGTATGAGAAACGCCGCAAAGCCGCTCTGCGGATTGTACAACGCGACGTAATCGTACTCGATGGGCGTGTGCTGTATCTCGTCCTGCCGGTCGGTCGTGCCCGGCAGGTGGCGTCCGACCTTGATGTCGGCGTTCATCTCCAGCGACACTTTGGTCGCAGCCAGCAGCAGGGCTTTGTAGTAAAGCATACTGCTCATGTCGCTGTATACGCCGACAAAGGTCTGGTCGCCGCGCCGGATGTCTTTCGTGAAGCTCTCGGGAATGCGGATGATGCCGAAGACCTCGCGGCGGCGCAGCAGCTCTTCGGCCTCGGCGACCGTCGTGCAGTGCGCCGCGACGGCAACGTCGGGCGTGGCGTCCACCATGCGGATGAACGCACGGCTCTGCGGCGTGCGGCTGTCATCGACGACCGCGGCCGGCACCTCGCGCACGACCTCGTTGGTATAGACCCACGAGTAGAGGAGCGGATAGGCCAGCGGCACGAAGAGGATGAAGATCAGGATGCCTTTGTCCCTGAACAGGTCGGTCAGCTCGTCGTACCAGATGCGGAAAACAGTACGGATCGGTTTCATGGCTTATAATGATATTTGAGGAATGCGGCGCGATAACGGCCGTTGACCGCGAGCGGCAGCATAATGAAAAGCAGCAATGCGACGACCGAGGGCCATGCGCAGGCGATCGGATAGCCGTTCAGCGCCTGATCGACATAGAGCAGATAGTAATGACGCAGCGGGAATAGGGCGGCCAGACGGCCCAGCACGGGGGCCATAGCGGTCGTCGGATAGGTGAACCCCGCCAGCGAGAACGAGAGGATGCCCCACAACGACGACAGACACATCGCAAGGCGCATCTGGCCGCTGAAAACCCCGAACAGAAAGACGCCGAACGCCTGCGAGGCCAGCACGGTCAGGATGCCGATGCCCATCATCGCCGCGATCCCGCAATTGCACGGAAATCCCATGAACCGGTAGAGATAAACGTCGTAAAAGAGGATCATCAGCACATACAGCACCGTCTGCGGCAGCAGTTTGCCGACCAAAGCCGTCGTCACGGAGTAATCGGCCATGCGGAACCACTTGCGCTGCGTCCGCTGTTTCCACTCCAGTCCGATCGTGTAGGTCGTCGAGAGCATGATGAGCAGGATCAGAATGCCCGGCAAGACGATGTTCGAGAGGTAGACGGAGTAGTCCAGCGTCGGGTTGTTGAGCGGATGCGCCTCGACGACGATGGGACGGATCACGGCCATCGCCGCCCGCTCGTCGTACCCCTTGGCATAGAGCGTCTCGCGGGTCAGCGCCAGCGAGAGAATCTCGGAGGCGGTCATCATGTCCTTCATCAGCAGGGTCCCCGGCACGAAATAGGCTTCGTTGGTGTAGAACGACACACAGGGCTGTTTGCTGGCCATCGCCTTTTCGGTCGTGCCTTTCGGAATGTAGAAGAATCCGTATATCTCGCCCCGCTGCACCGCTTTGCGGGCTTCGGAGAAGGAGTCGTACTGATCCGCGAAGTCCGAAGCCTCGAACGCCTCCATCGTGCGTGCGAGGATGCGCGTGATGTGCGTGCGGTCCTCATCGACCAGTCCCATCGGGAGGCCGGTCGGCAGACCGGCCCGCATCAGCGACGTGAAGAAGACGACGCAGACCACCGGCATGACGATCATGCAGAACAGGAAGATGGGCCGGCGGGAGAAGATGCCCAACTCCCGCCGGAAAATAGCCGTCAGCCGTTCGATGGTTCCACGGTGTCTCATTCGATCTCGCTTTTACGAAGTACGGCCGACATGCCCGGGTGAAGCCCTTCGACGGGCGATGCGGGGCGGGCCCTCACCTCGAATGTCTTCAGGTCGAAGCGGTCGAGCGCCTTGGTGGCCTTCCACACGGCGAAGCTGCCCACGTCCTTCATGCGCGTGATACGCACCGGAACGGCAATGTCGAGCGCCGGGAGATAGGCCGTCAGCTCCCGTCCGACAGCGATGCCCGGCAGCAGGTCTTCGCGGATGTTGAACGTGAACCACACGTCGTCCATACGGGCCACGTTCATAATCGGCGCTCCCGTGCCGACCAGTTCGCCGACCTCGGGGAAAATCTCCGTCACCAGTCCGTCGTCCGAGGCCGTGAGTATCGTCTCGTTCAGGTAGGAGATCACCTCGGCGATGGCTCCCCGGGCCCGCGACACCTGCGCCTCGGCGGCCAGCCGGTCCTCCCGGCGGGCGCCGTTCACGGCCATGTCGTACTGCGCCCTGGCGGCACGCTCCGTAGCGGCGGAGGCTTCGTATCTGGCCTGCGCCTCGTCGAATTTCTGGGCGGCGACGACTCCCTCGCCGTGCAGGCGTTCGATGCGCCGGAAGGTCTTCTCCGCCACCTGCAAACCCGCCCGGGCCTGCTGCCAGACCTCGTAGGCGGCCTGGATCTGCTCCTGCCGCGAACCGTTGCGGGCCTTCAGCTCCAACGCTTCGGCAGCCGAACGGGCCGCCTCGGCCTGCGCCAGCCGCGCGGCCATGTCGGGAGCCTCCATGACGGCGAGCGTGTCGCCCCTCCGCACGCAGTCGCCCTCGGCGACCCGGATTTGCAGCACGCGCGACGGCACCTTGCACGACACGCGGTAGTCGGTCGTTTCGACCTCGCCCTGAATATACTCCTCCCGCTCGGGCAGCGAGAGCCCGATGACGATGACGACCGCGATCACCGCAAGCATGGATACGGCCGTCAAAAGAATCCCTTTTTGCTGTTTGTTCGTTTTCATATGCGTCTTGTTGTTTGAATTATTTCAATGTACCCAGCGCCTTGCGCAGATAGAGATCGGCGAGCAGCACGTCGATGCGGGCGGTGAGCCGCTCCGAATGGGCGGAGAGCCATGCGGTCTGCGCCTCCAGCACATTGCTGACGGGGATGACCCCCTCCTGCATGCCGAGGGTGGCGCAGCGCAGGTTCTCGTCGGCCTCCGCCTGGCTGCGCGCGGCGGCCGCATACCGCTCGGTCGCCTCCCGCATTTTCTGGCGGCTCTGCGTCACCTGCAACTCGACCTTCTCGACCGCCTCCTCGAACTGATACGCGGCAATGGCGGCCTCGCGGCGGGCGGCCTGCACCTTGTGGTGGCGCTCGCCCCAGGTCAGAATGGGAATCTTCACCACCACGCCGACATTCCACAGTCCGTTGAATTTTTTCTGGAATCCGTTGGTGAGCGAGGGGTTGCTCGTCAGATAACCGCCTGTGAGCGCTACATTGGGCATGAATTCGGAGCGGGCGATCGTCACCTTGTGCTTCCCGATCCGCTGCGCCATGTCGAGGCTGCGGAGTTCGGGACGGTTTTCCAACGCCGTCTCCACGTCGGTGGCAGTCGTCCCGGCCGGCAGCTCCGCGGCTTCATCCCGCAGCCGGACTTCCGTCGTCAAATCCAAGCCGCACAACTGGCAGAGCAACATCCGGGACAGGGCGAGCCCGTTATCGACCTGAATGAGCGCCACCTCCGCCTCGTTGACCTTCACCTTGATGCTCAGTCCGTCGGCCTTGGTGGCCATCCCCGCCTCGATCAGCTGCCCGACATCGCCGTCGAGCTTCCGCACCAGTTCGAGGTAGCTCTCGGCCAGCCGCTTTTTCGATTGCAAGGCGACGATCTGCCAATAGGTGCGATCGACTTCGAGAATCACCTCTTGCAGCTGCTGATCGTGCTGGCTGCGGGCGATCTGCTCCGCAAAACGGGTGATCTTGTCATAGGCCGCGATCTTGCCGCCCATGTAAACCGGCTGGGTCAGCATCACCGACGCCACGGTCATGTTCCGCGTATCGGTACGCAGACCATCGACCAGACTCGTCCCGAAAGCGTCGAGACCTCCGGCAAGCGAACCCGCGACGGGCCCGAACTGCTCGCCCAGCGAAGGATACTGCTGCAAAATGCCCTGCAACTGCCCGGAGGCGTTCGTGCCGAGGCGCCCCAGCGTATTTTTCAGCTCGTCGCTGAGCAGCGACAATTCGTCCGACGTATGCAGGTAGGCTCCTGCCGCCGAAATCCGGGGCAGGTAATTCGTGAAGGCGGCCTTGCGCCGGTGACAGGCCGCCTGCTCCCTCTCGTCCGCCATGCGCAGCTCCTTGTTGTTCTGGATGGCCAAAGTCCGGCACTCCCCGATCGAAAGCTCCGTCGTCCGGGCCTGCACCGCGACCGCCGCAACGAGCAGCCATCCCGTCAAGATTCGTGTTTTCATATTCGTGCATTTGATTCGGCTGCAAAAATGAACCATCCGCACGAATCCGCGGTTATCCATCCGTACGGGAAGAGGACCGAAATTCCACACGCCGCGGAAATTGGTAAATATCGGACACTCGACAAGCGGTTTCGGCCACCCGCCGTATCCGAAAAGGACTTATTTTTGTCCTTCGGAACAATTCTGTATAAACTGAATCATATGCGACCCGAATCCAACAGCGAAGAACCTTTCAAGTTTCTGTCGGAACATTTCGTCATCTTCGAAAACGCAAGGGATTTCGTCCGGCTCGACGATCAAAAGGGCTGGCGCATGCTGCTTTTTTGCATCGACGGACGTTTTCAGATCGAAGTGAACGGCACGCCCTACACCATCGAACCGAACGACATCGCATTCTGCACGCCCGACAAGATAGTCACCCGCACGATGATGAGCCCCGATTTCAAGGGGTATCTGTTCGGCTGCTCGGCGAACTTCTCCAAACGGATTTTTCCGAACTCGGCGGATTTATGGAACAAGGTGTTCTATATGAGCCGCAATTTCAAGATTCACCTCTCCGACAGGGAATCCGTCGAATTGCTGGAGGATTATCATTTTCTCAAACGGAAAATCACACGCATCGACCATCTCTATTACGACGAAATCATACGCTGTCTGCTGCAAGCGTTCCTCTACCAGACGGCGCATGTGCTCGACAACCATGTCGAGGCGGAAACGACCGCCGCCGAAGAGCCGCTTCAATCCCGGCACCAGATCTGCCAGGCGTTCATCGACCTGCTCTCCTCGACCAAACCCGTGCCGCGCTCGGTGCAATGGTATGCCGAGCGGCTCTGCAAAACCCCGCGTTATCTCTCGACGGCGGTCAAGCGCGCCAGCGGCCGAAGCGCTTCGGAATGGATTCACGAAGCCCTGACGCGCGAGGTGGCCGACGCGCTGAAAAATTCCCCGAAAAGCATCAAGGAGATCTCCGACGAGCTCGACTTTCCGAATCTTTCGTTCTTCGGCCGTTATGTCCATCAGCGGTTGGGATGTTCGCCGTCCGAGTTCCGGCAGCGGAAAAACAATCCGCAGTAGCCCTTTCGCTCCGGTCCGGATTTCGTCCGAAGTCAAGGGGCATACGGCACCGCGCTCACCGGAGCCAGGGCAGCCGGAGACCACGGCAACGTCCGCAGGCCGATCCGGAGAGGAGGGAGATGCTACTCCACCGCCCGGAACGGAGTCGCGGCATCGCCCGTCCATTCGTACAGACGGACGGTGCTGCTCTGCTGGCGGGTCTCTTTCGAACGGGCGTTCTCCGAAATGTAGAAATAACCGCCGCCTAACGGGCACAACCCCGTCGCACCCCATTTGAAATTCCATCCGCCGATGCCGCCGTCCGGATTTCCGGCCTCCACCAACGAGAGCACCTCGCCCTCGGTCGGGGTGTCGAAACCCTGCAAGGATTCCCGACGGGCGAGCTTGCTGCCGTCGATCACGAAGAGCGACCAGTTCGGATAGTGCGGTTTCTTGCCTTTGTAAACCGCCGCATAGAGGTTGCCCGAAGCCGGATCGTAAGCCAGATTCTGAATACCGTAGGAGGTGTTGCCCGTGCGGACGAAATATTTGCGGTCGGGGGCCGCCGGGCCGCTCTTGTGCAGGTTCGACTGCGAGAGGGGCTGTTCATAGCGTTTCCACTCCTTCGTATCGTAGGCCAGCAACACCTGATAGTCGTTGTCCGTGCGCAGCGTGTCGCCGTAGATGCCGTAGGCCACATAGAGCCAATCGCCCTCCTCCCCGCTGCCGAAGCGGGGCGCAAAGGTCACACCGTCGATGCCCGAACATCCGAAACGGTGGGCCACCGTCCGCCCGCCGTTCACGGTCTCCGCGAAATAGTCGTCAACGGCCTCCTTGACATAAACGGCCGTCATCACGCGGTCCCGCTCCGCATCCATATCGGGACGCACGATGCGGTCCACGTCGAATACGGCGATATAAAATCCCGTCTGGTCCACGCCCTCCGACTCCCCGTCGAGGGTCTTGCGGATGCCCTTGCCGATGGCGTCGTCCTTGTATTCGAGCGAACCGTAGACACGCCCGTCGGCGGGATTCATCGTCAGGCAGCCCAAATGCCCGGTCAAGCCATCGACGCTGCCGATCAGGTTCCCCGCGAGGTCCATTTTCAACAGTTTGGTCGTAAAGGAGAAGTAGATGTAACCGCGTTCGAGATCGACGGCAATGCCCTGCACGTGGAACGGGCCCTGTTCGCCCGACAGGATCGTGCGGGGCAGTTTGCCTAAATCGGGAGCATCCGCACGGTTACGGCCCGACGGACAGGCCGTCAGCAACAACGGAACGATCAGAAAAGAGAGCAGACGTTTGAGATTCATCGGTAGTTTATTTTGCTTTCACGCAACAAATATAAACAAAAGCAAAATAAAACGCAATGAAAAGAAACAAATATTAAGCCTGCCATTTGTTTTCAGCCCGCTGCCCGCTAAAAAACGGGTTATAGGGTCGGTGGCAGAAGTTCCCGTGTCGAAACCTGTTCTGCACTTTGACCTTTTCTCAAACCCGGCTCTTAGCCGGGCGGATTCAGACCTTTTCGACGTACGCTTCGAGGGCCGCGAGATCGACGGCAAGGGGTTCCGAACGCTGCGGCCTGCGTGTCAGCTCCTCGAGCCGTTCGGGAAGCGGCACCCGGGCCCCGGTCACCGAGGCGATGACCTCCCCGAACTTGGCGGGATGGGCCGTCGAAAGATAAAATCCCGGTTTGCCGACGGCCATCGAAGCGGCATACCCGACGGCGCTGTGGGGATCGGAGAAATAGCCGTGACGCTCGTACAGCTCGTCGATCGTGCGGCGGATGCAGGCGTCGTCGCAGCGGAATCCCTCCAGCTCGCCGCGCAGGGCCTCGGGATCGCCTCCGCAAAGCCACAGCATGCGTTCGAAATTGCTCGGGGCGCCGACATCCATCGCATTGGCCGGAGTCCGCACCGACGGCCGCGGACGGTAGACGCCCGTGCGGAGGAATTCGGGAACCACATCGTTGATGTTCGAGGCCGCTACGAAGCCCCCGACGGGCAGTCCCATGCGCTGCGCCAGCATCCCCGCGGCCAAATTGCCGTAGTTGCCGCTCGGCACAACGATGACCGGACGGTCGCCGCCCGCAGCCTGCCGCCACCGGCAATAGCCGTAGAAGTAATAAAATGCCTGAGGAATCCACCGCAGGAGGTTGATCGAATTGGCCGAGGTCACGCGCCGCCGCTTGCGGAACTCCGCATCGGCGAAGAGCTCCTTCACCAGCCGCTGACAGTCGTCGAACGTTCCGGCGACCCGCAGCGGATGGATGTTACCCCCGAGGGCAGTCATCTGACACTCTTGCAGGCGGCTGATCTTCCCTTCGGGATAGAGCACCACGACATCGACGCCCGGCACGCCGTAGAACCCGTGCGCCACGGCGCTGCCCGTGTCGCCCGAAGTGGCCGTGAGGATCACCAGCCGCTCGCCGGCGGCCCCCAGCAGGCCGATCGAACGCCCCATGAACCCGGCGCCGAAATCCTTGAAGGCGCAGGTCGGACCGTGGAACAACTCCAGCGTGTAGCGTCCGCACCCCACCGCCCGCAGGGGCACGGGGAAATCGTACAGCGACTCCAGCTCCCGCCGCAGGAGCTGCGGGTCGAAATCGTCGCCGAAGAACAACCCGGCCAGATAGCCCGCCATCGCGGCGTAGGACTCCCCGGCCAGCCGTTCGACCTCGGCCATGTCGGCTTGCGGAATGCGTTCGGGGACGAACAACCCGCCGTCGGGAGCCAGCCCCATCATCGCGGCCTCGCGGAGCGAACAGCCGCAGGCCCGTTTCGTATCTCTCGTACTGTAAAATTTCATCGTTCTATGGTTTTATTGCTCTACGACCCGCGCTCCGGCGTTCGACACGCGGCCCGCATAAGTGTGACAGCCGATCTGCCGCGACTGGAAATGACGCTCCATCTGCGCCGCGATGCGCTGCGCCACCCCGTAATCGGAGGCCAGCGCAAAGACCGACGGACCCGATCCGGCGATATTCATCGCCAGCGCGCCTTCGGCCAGCACCAGTTCTTTCAGCTCGTCGTATCCGGGAATGAATCCCTTGCGATAGGGCTCCACGACGGCGTCGTGCATCGAACGGCCGATCAGCGCCACATCGCGCAGCGCGAATCCGGCCACCAGCCCCCCGACGTTGCCCCACTGCTCGACGGCCTTCGACAAGGGGATCTCGCGCGGCAGGACCTCGCGGGCATCCTTCGTGCTGACGACGATGGCGGGATGCGCCACGGCGTAGAAGAAGTTGTCGGGCACGGGCAGCCGCACGATGTCGAACGGCTCGTAACCGCGGATCAGCACCACGCCGCCCAGCACCGCAGGCCCCACGTTGTCGGCATGGGGCGTGCCGCCGATCAACGCCTCGCCCATCATGGCGAACTCCACCAGCCGTTCCGCCGCAAAGGGGCGGCCCAGCA
>ENA-UEYI01002497-UEYI01002497.1-human-gut-metagenome-genome-assembly--contig:-NODE-2497-length-12642-cov-3.037087_pt1 | contig 12642 bp, 9 predicted proteins | sample MGYA00242900_ERZ507916 | MGnify/ENA primary metagenome ERZ507916 (study PRJEB26167, sample SAMN06115521) | human gut metagenome | host: Homo sapiens | place: China:Chongqing | collected 2015-09-02...
TTGAAAGCCGAGGTGGAGCAGTTGAAGCAGGCTGCCGCGGTACAGCAACCCGCACAGATGACCTACGAGGAGCAGGTGGCATTGCTGGAGAAATCCTACGAGCTGGCTGCCAGATACACACCGGGCAATACGGGAACGGAAAGCCGGGAGGATGCGGAAAGCGTTTCCAACGGCAGGAAAGCGAAAGCCGTTCCCATGGGGCAGGTATCCGTGCCGGTGGTATCGTCGCTTCCGCAACCCGTCAGCGACTCTATGCTGTTTGCGCGGCTTGGGCAGGACGGGATCTTCATTCCGGGGTCGATGGAAGCGAGCGCGGTCAAGGAGGTGGCGGCCAACCTGGGGCAGAACCTCGGCACGAGCATCTCCATCACCAACCAGTCGGCAAAGGACCAGCTGCTTTCCGAACTCGGCAAGGGAGCCATCCAGGGCGTGTCCCAGTACGTTTCCAAGAAGTTTCGGGAGAAGAAAGTGCATCTCAAATCGGGCTATACCCTGATGCTTTACCAGAAAGACAACCAATAATAATCCATTAAAATTCAAGAAGTATGAAAAAGTTTTTTGTAATGCTTGCCCTCGCATTGGGCGCAACAAGTGCATTCGCACAGAATGAGACCGATACCGTATCGGCAGTATCGAATCATGTCACACCTGTCAAGGATCTCTATCCGCAGCAGGAAGACGGCGACCTCTATCACGGCCTGACCCGTAAACTGACCTTTGACAGGATGGTGCCTCCCTACGGTCTGGAAGTGACCTACGACAAGACGACCCACATCATCTTCCCCTCGGCGGTGCGTTATGTGGACCTCGGTTCCCCGAACCTTGTGGCAGGCAAGGCTGACGGCGCGGAGAATGTCATCCGTGTGAAGGCTGTGGTAAAGGATTTCCGTAACGAGACCAACATGTCGGTCATCACCGAAAGCGGCAGTTTCTACACCTTCAATGTCAAGTACGCCGACGAGCCGTTGCTTTTGAATGTCGAGATGAAAGACTTTATCCATGACGGCAGCAAGGTGAACCGTCCGAACAACGCACTTGACATCTATCTGGAGGAGTTGGGCAGTGAATCACCGAAGCTGGTACGACTGATCATGGAGTCCATCCATAAGGACAACAAGCGAAACATCAAGCACATCGGCAGCAAGGCTTTCGGCATCCAGTATCTGTTGCGTGGCCTGTACACCCACAACGGGCTGCTCTATTTCCATACGCAGATCAGGAACTCTTCCAATGTGCCTTTCGAGGTGGATTTCGTGACATTCAAAATTATGGATAAAAAAGTGATGAAACGTACAGCCATTCAGGAGCAGGTCATTTTCCCTCTCCGTGCCTATAACTACGCCACCGTGGTTGCCGGAAACAAAGAGGAGCGTACCGTCTTCACCCTTGACAAGTTCACCATTCCGGCCGACAAGGTGCTGGTGGTTGAACTGAACGAGAAGAGCGGAGGTCGCCACCAGTCGTTCACCGTGGAGAACGAGGACATCGTGAGGGCTAAAGTCATCAATGAACTTAAAGTGAAATGACCATGCGTAGAATCGTTTGTATCATAATGGCAGTCGTGTCGCTTGCCCTGTTTTCAGGGCGGGCGCACGCCCAACGCTGCCTCCCCGGAATGACGGGAGTGGAGTTTCGTGGAGGATTCGTAAACGGCTCGAAATCATCTCTGAACTATTATACGGGATTCGCGGTGTCGGGATATACCAAAAGAGCCAACCGGTGGGTGGTCGGTGCGGAATACCTGCAAAAGCACTACGGGTACAGGGATGTGTCCCTTCCCCGTGCGCAGTTCACGGCCGAGGGAGGTTACTACCTGAAGTTCCTGTCCGACCCTTCCAAGACTTTGTTCCTTTCCATCGGCGGCTCGGCTCTGGCCGGCTATGAGACCGTGAACTGGGGCGGCAGGATATTGTATGACGGTTCAAGGCTGCTCGCCAAGGATGCCTTTGTCTATGGAGGGGCGGTAACATTGGAACTGGAGACTTACATCACCGATTGTATCGTGCTGCTTGCAAGCGTCCGCGAGCGTGCCCTGTGGGGCAGTTCGCTTGGAGTGTTCTCGACACAATTCGGGCTGGCTGTAAAGTTCATCATTCATTAAAACAGTATCGCTTATGGATATAGAAGATATAAGGGCTATCCCCGTCACGGAATTGCTGGCACGGCTGGGGCATGAGCCGAAAAGGCAGCGTGGGGATGAATGTTGGTATCTCGCCCCTTACCGTGAGGAACGGACCGCCTCGTTTCAGGTGAACGTCCGCAAGAATGTCTGGCACGACTTCGGAACCGGAAAAGGAGGTGATATTTTTACCCTTGCCGGTGAACTTGCCGGCAGTACGGACTTCATGGAGCAGGCGAAATTCATCACAAGGGCCTGGGGCGGGCTGGCTCCGGAAAGGAAGACGGTCTTCCGTCCGAAAGAGAACGGCAAGGAAGATTCCGGAAAAAAGGAATGTCTGACGGATATCCGCTTCGGGCCGCTGTACGACAAGGTTCTGATCCGCTATCTGGAGGAGCGTGGCATTTGCAGCGATGTGGCGTTGCCTAATTGTGAGGAGGTCAGGTATTCCCTGCACGGGAAGCGGTATTTCGCCATCGGTTTCCGAAATCTAAGCGGCGGATATGAACTGCGCAACCGTTTCTTCAAGGGTAGCCTGTCGCCGAAGGACATATCTCTGATAGACAACGGTTCGGATACCTGCAACCTTTTCGAGGGCTTTATCGATTATCTCTCGTGGATGGTGCTGGGCTTGGGATGCGGGGACGACTACCTCGTGCTGAACTCGGTGGCGTTGCTGGAACGCTCGTTTACCGTCCTTGACAGGTATGAGAAAATCAACTGTTACCTGGACCGGGACGAAGCCGGGAGGCGCACGCTGGAAGTTCTCCGAAAACGCTACGGTAACAGGATAGAGGACTGTTCCGCCCTGTACAAGGGGTTCAAGGACCTGAACGAATACCTGCAAAACAGGGATGGAGCCGTCGGATGAAACAGTTACAATAATAAAATCATTAAAACAATTTGGATATGAAGAAAAGAAAGATAACAAACGCATTGGCCGCATTTTTCGCGGCAATGCTGGTGGCACTGGTGGCAATGGTCCTGGTGTCTTGTGAAAATGAACCGGACGTGCAGCAGGCTTACCCCTTCACGGTGGAAACGATGCCTGTTCCCACACGCATAGTGAATGGTGAGACGGTGGAAATACGCTGCGAACTCAGACGGGAAGGCCGCTTCTCCGATGCCCGTTATACCATCCGATACTTCCAGCCTGACGGCAAAGGCACGCTCCGCATGGATGACGGGATGGTGCTGCTGCCCAATGACCGATATCCGCTTGACAGGGAGGTGTTCCGGCTGTATTACACTTCCGCATGTGAAGAACAGCAGACGATAGACATCTATTTCGAGGACAACAGCGAGCTGGAGCAGCTGTTCCTGCTCAGCTTTGATTTCAACAACGAGAAAAAGGATGAACCCGGAGAGGAAATAGAAGATCCTGTGGTCGGTTCCGAAACTCCTTGGGTCAGGGATTCGCTCGTTATTGTAAGACCGCCTGTATCGAAATCTGAAAAAGTTTCCGTATGCGAGTGATTACAACGGCTATATATCTGATTTTGACTTGCTGTGGCATGGTGGTTCAAGCACAGGGAGGCGGTTCGTCGCCTCCCGCCGCTGAACAGATTCCGGATTCGCTCTTTAATAAGGCGGTCGCCTGCATTAAAGGCCATGAAGGTTGGCATGGAAATCATCTGCCGTATGTAGGGTATGGGCACAAACTGTTGCCGGGCGAGACGTTCACACCGGATATGAGTGAGGCGCAGGCGGATTCTGTGTTAAAGGCGGATCTGATGAAACTGTGCAGGATGTGCGGCCGTTTCGGAAAGGACGCGCTTTTAGTTGCGACCCTTTCATATAATGTGGGGTATTACCGTCTGGTCGGCTATGGAAAAATTCCAAAGAGCAGGCTGGTTCAAAAACTGGAAGCCGGTGACAGGGATATTTACGATGAGTATATCTCTTTCCGATGCTACAAGGGGAAAGTAATACCAAGTATCGAACGACGGCGGAAAAAGGAATTCAACCTGCTGTACATACCTTAACAAACAAACTCTGATTCGATTTTAGATATTATCTTTAATGGAATCAGAGTTTGTCGTTTATGACTTTAATTATCCCCCTTACATCGCACACCCAATAAGAAATATGTTTTTTATCTTATGGTAATTTGGTGGGATAAAACAAAAGATCTATATTTGTAATAGAAAAATGGTCATAAGACCAAAAATATATTATACATTATGGAGATTAGACGTGATATACATCTGAAAAGACTCATTGCAAGCAGGCATAATAGGTTGATAAAGATAGTGACGGGAATCCGTCGGTCAGGTAAATCATATCTGCTAAGAGTACTGTTCAAGAATTATCTTATAGATAATGGCATTAAGGAAGACCATATTATTGAGTTGGATTTTGAAAATCGCAGAAACAAGAAGTATCGAGATCCGGACGCCTTGTTGGAGTATATTGACAGTCGGATAGTAGATGAAGAGATGTATTACATTTTACTGGACGAGATACAATTGGTAAGTGAATTTGAAGATGTGTTGAACTCATATCTGAGCATAAAGAATGCGGATGTATATGTGACGGGGTCTAACTCCCGTTTTCTGTCAAAAGATGTGATTACAGAGTTTAGAGGCCGAGGTGAGGAGATTCATATTACGCCATTGTCGTTTGCTGAATTTAGTTCGGCTCATCTTGAGATGGAATCATATGAAGCACTTCAAGAGTATCTCACTTACGGTGGCCTTCCTTATGTGTGCACCGAACCGGACGAGCAGAAGAAAATCAGTTATCTTCAAGGATTGTTTGAGAAGACATACTTGACTGATATCAAAGAACGATATCGTATTCGTGGTGTAGAAGTGATGGATGAACTGTTGAATGTGATAGCTTCGTGCATCGGTGGCTTGACCAATCCTTCAAAGATTGAGAATACATTCCGTAGCGTGAAAGGAATAAAACTGAATCAGAATACTATAAAGGAGTATTTGGAAATGTTGGAGGATTCTTTTCTCATTACTCGTTGCGTACGGTATGACATCAAGGGGCGCAAGTATATCGATACGCCCCAGAAGTATTATTTTGAGGATTTAGGATTAAGAAATGCACGCATTGGATTCCGTCAGGTGGAAGAAACGCATTTGATGGAAAATATCATCTATAACGAGCTGAGAATGTGGGGATATTCTGTGGATGTCGGTTCAGTAAATAAAAGACAAATGCTCGAAGGGAGGAACTTAAGTCATCAGCTTGAGGTTGATTTCGTTGCGAATTTGGGCAATCGTCGGTGTTACATCCAATCGGCATTGAGTTTGCCCGATCAGCGCAAACGTGACCAGGAAAAGGCTTCGTTATTGGCTATTAAGGATGCGTTTAGAAAAATTATCATCATCAAGGACGGACTTGAACAAGGCTATGATGAGGACGGTATTCTGTACATCAATTTAAAAAAGTTTTTGTTGAATCCTGAAGCTCTTTTAGAATAGAGATTGATTTATTTGCGTAAATTTACGCAAATAAATCAAAGTGCTAAAAATGAATAAAAATCGAAAATTACAAATTTGGACAGACGGCGCTTGTAAAGGTAATCCTGGCCCCGGTGGTTGGGGAGCCTACCTCGTATGGGGAGAAAAAGCGTTGGAACTTTGCGGCGGAGAAGTTGAGACAACCAACAATCAAATGGAATTGACAGCGGTTATTGAAGCTCTTTCGGCCATTAAGCGTCCTGTGCCCATGGTGGTGAGTCTTGATAGCCAATACGTGAAAAACGGAATTTTGGAATGGATGCCCCAATGGAAAAAGCGTGGTTGGAAAACGGCGGCCGGTAAACCGGTGAAAAATATTGAGCTGTGGCAAAAGCTTGATCAATTGGTGAGCACTCACGACATTGAGTGGAAATGGGTCAAGGGACACGCGGGAGAACCTGGCAATGAAAAGGCCGATGAACTCGCCAATCGCGGTGTTCCTAAAAAAGCGTGAAGGATAGAAAACAAATGGCAAAAACTTACAACCGTCAGGTTGCGTTGGATACCGAAACGACCGGTATGGAAATTGAAGCGGGAAACCGTTTGATTTCTATTGGCTGCGTGGAGATTGTGGGGCGCTCGATCACAAAGCGCACGTTCTACAAACTCATTAATCCAGAGCGTGAAGTTGAGGAAGGCGCCGCAAAGGTTCACGGCTATACGTGGGACAAGTTAAAGGGCAAGCCGCTTTTTGTCGACATCGTGGACGATTTCCTTGCTTTCATCAAAGGCAGTCAGCTGATCATTCACAATGCGGCTTTTGACGTGGCGTATCTCAACATGGAATTGGAACGTCTGGGTAAAGGGCGGGTGACGGATTACTGCGAAAGCGTTCTCGATACTTTGCCGTTGGCCAAGTCGCTTCGTCCGGGGCAGCGCGTGAGTTTGGATGCTCTGTGTTCAGCCTATGGCATCAATAACACAGATCGTACGTTGCACGGCGCCTTAATTGACGCAAAACTGTTGGCTCAGGTGTATTTGGCCATGACTCGCGGTCAGGAGTCACTTGATATCACATCGGTGGATATGAAAAGTCTTCCGCCGATGCCGGATGTGACTAAGCTTCGGGTGGTCAAAGCCAGCGCTGAGGAGGAAGCTCTTCACGCGGAAACGCTTAAAGCGATTGAAAAAGAAAGTAAGGGTAATTTGGTTTGGAAGACCGAAGAGACTCCTGTTGCTTGACTTCCGACATGTCTATTAGAGAGTTACAAAATGTCACTTTAGGGCCGTAGTGGCCCTAATGTGCTTTCAGGTTGCATTCGGTAACATTAATTTGTTAAATCATTGAGAGTTTTGCGAATGATGCAGTTAAAAACCGTTTTTGTTATTTCAGTTATAGCTGCCTCGGTGCTTGCCGGATGCGGTGATAAAAAAGCATCGGTTGAGCGAGCCCCCATTGAAGTGGCGACCATGACGGCAACGCCCACGACGGCGTTTCGTTGGGTGGATACTTTTGGGCAAACGGAAGGAGCTGAAGAAGTTGAGGTGCGTGCTCAGGTTTCCGGAGTCTTGCGTAAGCTCAATTTCAGAGAAGGCGAACGAGTCAAGGCCGGTCAAACGCTTTTTGAAATTGAAAAAGATCCCTATGAGGCCCAATTAAGACAGGCTCGTGCTCAAACACAACAAGCAAAAACGCAATTGATTAAAGCTCGTCGAGATGCTAAACGAGCTTCAGAACTCATTAAAGTCAACGCCGTGAGCCGTCAGGAGTATGACGATGCGCAAAGTGCACTCGCGGTGGCTAAAAGCGCCTTAGCCTTAGCCCAGGCTCAGGAGCAGAATGCGGAAATTGATCTTTCCCATGCAATGGTTCCCGCGCCGGTTGACGGCATTGCCGGTAAAAGTGAAGTCAATATCGGTTCATTGATTTCAGCCGGTACAACACTTTTAACGTCTATCACACAACCCGATACGCTACGCGTTTCGTTTGCAATCGGTGATAAGTCGCTTGCCGGAGCAACACTGACCAAAGATAATCTGGTTCGAGTCTTTTTGCCCGACTCCAAAGAATTTTTACCGGCTAAGTTGGATTTCATCAGTCAACAAGTCGATGCAAATCGCGGCACGCTGAGACTGCGTGCGGTTTTGCCTCCCACGGATAAATTCCTTCCCGGCCAGTATGTTCAAGTTCGGCTTATGATGGGTGAGTATCAAAATGCCTATCTTGTGCCGCAGGGTATTGTGCGTCAGAAATCCGACGGCACTTATTCGGTCTACGTGATGGAAGAAGGCGTGGCGCGCGAGCGGGGTGTTTTACTTGGAAACTGGGAAGGCAAAGACTGGATTGTCACTGGTGGCTTAAAGCCGGGCGATAAAGTGATTACCAATCAGATTCTGCGGCTTAGAGAAGGAATCAAAGTGAAGGAGAAAAACGCTTCCGAGCCTCAGAACGCCGCCACCGGGGACACCAAGCAGTAGCCGGAGGACGAGATGCTGTCGCAATTTTGTATCCGCCGTCCGATTTTTGCATCCGTGATGTCCATATTGATTGTGCTCGCGGGCTTGGTCTGCGCGCGCATTTTACCTCTGTCTCAATATCCGGACATTTCTCCTCCAAGTGTATCCATTTCAACAAGCTACGAAGGGGCAGACGCTCAGACGCTTGCTCGTACCATTGCCGCTCCAATTGAAGATCAGCTTTCGGGTATTGAGGGGCTGCAGTATTACACCACTTCCTTGCGCTCTAACGGTGATGTACGCATTTCCTGTACGTTTGAAGTCGGAATCGATCCGAATGACGCCATGCTTGAAATCAATAACCGTGTGCGTACAGCCGAAAGACGGCTGCCCGAGACGGTTCGTCAAAACGGCGTGACGGTGAGAAAGCGCTCCGAAGAAACCCTTTTGATGATGGCGTTAACATCGCCCGATGGGTCGATGAATCCAACGCAAATGGCTGACTATGCCACGCTCAACATTGTCGATGACTTAAAGCGTATTCCGGGCGTGGGCGACGTAAGTATCTTCGGTAACGTTCAAGGGGCTATGCGTATTTGGCTCAATCCCGACAAAATGGCTCTGTTGGGTGTGACGGTGGGCGACGTTGAAAATGCCGTTGATATTCAAAACCAACAGTATGCGGCAGGCCGCGTGGGCGCAGCGCCGACGGCTCCCGATCAGCAGCTTTTTTACACGGTGACCACCGAAGGTCAGCTTTTAACTGAAGAGGAATTCGGAAACATTACGATTCGCTCTGATGGTCCCGATGGCATTATTCGCTTAAAGGATATCGCTCGGGTTGAAGTCGGTAAACGCAGCTACGATTCCTACAACCTTTTAAACAGTGCGCCGGCTATTACCGTGGCTGTGTACCTGCAAACGGGTGCCAACGCCATGAGTACGACTGAGCTTGTGAAAGAGCGCGTGGCAGAACTGGCTCAGCACTATCCAAAAGGCCGCATTACCCACACCATCACCGACGATACGACGATCTTTGTGTCCGCCTCACTGCACGAGGTGACGAAGACATTGATTGAAGCCGGTCTTTTGGTACTCCTTGTCGTTTACCTTTTCTTGCAAAGCTGGCGCGCAACCCTTATTCCGATGATCGCGGTCCCTGTCTCTTTGATTGGGACGATGGTGGGATTGTGGGCGTTTGATTTTTCACTCAATACGCTCACGCTTTTTGCCATGACGCTAGCCATTGGTATTGTGGTCGACGATGCCATTGTGGTGCTTGAAAACGTCGAGCGCATCATGGTCTCTGAGGGGGTCTCAGCGCGGGTGGCTGCCAAACGGGCTATGAAGGAAGTGGCCGGTGCCCTGGTGGCTATTGTGTTAGTGCTCTCGGCAGTGTTTGTGCCGGTTGCGTTTTTGGGCGGCATGGCCGGTGAACTTTATCGTCAGTTTGCAGTGACTATTACGATTTCCGTCGCCCTTTCAGGCTTTGTGGCCTTGACGCTCACACCTGCGCTTTGTGCCATTTTGCTTAAACCCCGAACCAAAGATCCGGCGAAATTCTTCCAACGCTTTAATTTGGGCTTGGGACGCTTTACGAAGTTATTCCAACGCCTGGTGGGTTTGGCTCTTCATCATCGAGTGGCAAGCGGCGTGTTGCTTTTAGCGGTCATGGCGGCCTGCTGGCAGATGGTTCAGATTACACCGACCTCTTTTGTGCCCAGAGAAGACCAAGGGGTTGTTCGTTTGAGTCTTTCGTTACCGGAAGGTGCTTCACAAACCCGTACCGAGCGAGTTTCCGATGAACTGCAAAAGAAAATGGGTCAAATCGAGGGGGTGGAATCCGTTTTGACCTTGACGGGCTTTGATACGGTTGCCAATGACACACGACAAAACGCCGCCACTTTTGTGCTGAAGCTTAAGCTTTGGGATGAGCGTAAGAATACGGCCAATGACGTTGTTCAAATTCTCACGAAGATGGCCGAAGACATTACCGAGGGCAGAGCCACGGCTTCAACCCCGGCGCCAATCAGAGGTCTGGGGTCTTCGGGCGGTTTCTCGGGATTTTTGCAATCTCGAGAAAGCGATGATCCGGTTCAATTGCAGCAAGTGGCCGATAACTTTATTGATGAGTTGAGCCGTTCGCCCCTTTTAACCGGTGTTCGTCACACGGCCATGGCCGAATCGCCCATGTTATTAGTCAATGTTGACGAAGCAAAGGCCTTGGCCATGGGCGTATCTATTTCAGACATCTACGATACGCTCTCAGCCTTTATGGGCAGTACCTATATTAATGACTTCACGCGTAACGGCAAAATTAATCGCGTGATTATGCAAGCGGACACTGACTACCGTATGAAGCCAGAGGATTTGGGGCGCTCATGGGTGAGAAACAACGTCGGTGAAATGATTCCGATGTCTACATTGGTGTCTTGGGAGAGAACATCAGGTGCAGAGACCATGTCGCGCATGAACGGTTATCTTGCCGCGCGCTTTATGGGTGAGGCGGTTCACGGGGGGAGTTCCGGTGAAGCCATCGCGGAAGTGGAACGCATCGGAGATGAAATGCTCCCGGAAGGTTACGCTATCGGTTGGACCGGTCAAGCCTTCCAGGAAAAGCGTTTAGGAGCTTCAGCTTCCACAGCTTTCATTTTCGGCATTATTGTGGTGTTTCTCATTTTGGCTGCTCAGTATGAGCGTTGGTCGTTGCCGATCGCCGTTGTGCTCGCGGTGCCATTTGCCGCGTTGGGGGCGTTGCTCGCAACATATTGTCGGGGACTCTCGAACGATATTTATTTCCAAATCGGTTTATTGGTATTGGTGGGCCTATCGGCCAAGAATGCCATTTTGATTGTGGAATTTGCCGCGCAGAAGTTAGAGCAGGGTAAGAGTGTCTTTGATGCGGCTCTTGAGGCAGCCTCTTTACGGTTGCGTCCGATTTTGATGACCTCTTTTGCTTTCATTCTTGGTGTGGTGCCTTTGGCTTTGGCAACCGGTCCCGGTGCGGCTGCTCGCCAATCCATGGGTACTGGTGTGTTAGGCGGAATGTTGGTTGCCACATTTATCGCCATTATCTTTGTGCCAGTCTACTTTACTTGGTTCGTCTCTAAGAATCCGGTACGGCGAGATGATGACGATGAGGATGAACGTGCTTCACCTTTCTTGAGTCATCCGGAAAAGCCGGAAGAACCAAGCGACGGCAAATAAAGAGAGTAAGAGGCCCGTGCGAGTGTACGGGCCTTCTCTTAGGAAAATTCTATTTCAGAGGCTTCTCTGTCGACAGACTTGTTTTTTAGAAAGTAACAAAGCTTCAAAACCATAACCAAATGGTTCGCTAAAAAACGCTAAGGATGGGGTGTTGATAAAGTCGGCTGTTGCCGGTGTGATCACTCCCACCCTAATTCATTCTGTTCAATCTACAAAAAGCGACCCGAGAAATCGAACCCGGGCCACTAGAAAGACGAAGTTGTCAGAAATCATCTTATTATGTCTAACATCACTACTAAACAGTGATTCCTGTTTTAATGAGAAATATCCTTCCAAGAGCGCTCATCAAACATTGAGCCTTCAACTTTCCAGAACTTCTCCTCGCGGTACTGATTGGCGGTCAGCCCATCAGGGACAAACGTGTAACGAGTCGCTTTGTTGACGCGAATGTTTTGGTTATTGAGCGATGCAAAGATAAATTTCATCGTATCCACAATCCCGACGTAATCATCACTAATTTGCAGCGGAGCATTGGCGTTTGCTTTTTGCGGTTTAATCAGTAAAAGCGAGCTCGGACGTCCCACGGAGCCTTTTTGGTTAACGGCGGCTAATTCCGGTACAACACCGGAGCTGTGGTCCGATACCACCACAATCGTGGTGTTATCAAAGATTTTTTCCTTTCTCATCCAATCAAACCAATCGCCCAAGGCTTGAAGGGAACAGGTTTCAGCGGCCATTTGGCCGATCGGAATTCCATCCGGACGCGCCCCGGGTGTTTCGTAAGGCAAGAGTTTGCAGGTACCCGGTTCAGAAAACCATGGGTAGTGGCTTAATTCCGAGTCAATGAACTTGAACGTATTTTTTTGCGCGCGAGTATTGGATACCGTGGGCAAGAGCTTGAATAACGCTAAATCACGGTAGGTGTTGTAAACCAAAGCGGCAGTACTTTCACCCATCAGACGTTCGATCCAACGGCCGTCCTTGTAGATCATGTTTTTAAGTCCCCAAGGAACGGCATTAAAGAAACTCACGGCAATCAAGAAACTGTCGCTGTTGCCGCGGTCAATTTTGAGATTGTTTTCGGCCGCATAACGGCGAATGTAGCTGTCGCCGATGTTGCGGATTAATAATGGCTGATGGCTTGTGTATTTGGCCAAGCGGTTTCTTTCCGTCCAGTTTCTTTCGTAAAGCGAAACATCAAAAGACGGTCCGAAACGATTAAGCGTATTGGCAAAGCCACGATTGACTTTTTCAGCCAGTGTCAGGTTTTCGTCCTTATTTAATTCCCAAGGGGTACAAGCTTCTTCGCAAATAATGGACGGCAGGCTTGAAATAGTGGAAGGACCGGTTGCCAACGCCTCGCGATACCAGGTAAAGCCTTTGTATTGGTTTTTTAATGTTGGCGTTTCTTGCATGATGCGATCTAAGTGACGTCCCGCAAAC
>ENA-UEYI01002498-UEYI01002498.1-human-gut-metagenome-genome-assembly--contig:-NODE-2498-length-12640-cov-2.919048_pt1 | contig 12640 bp, 14 predicted proteins | sample MGYA00242900_ERZ507916 | MGnify/ENA primary metagenome ERZ507916 (study PRJEB26167, sample SAMN06115521) | human gut metagenome | host: Homo sapiens | place: China:Chongqing | collected 2015-09-02...
GGATCTCCACGCTGTCGCTGAGCGAGGGCTCGGCGACGGTCACGGGCTGGAAGCGGCGCGCAAGCGCGGCGTCCTTTTCAATGTGCTTGCGGTACTCGTTGAAGGTCGTCGCGCCGATGACCTGAATCTCGCCGCGGGAGAGCGCGGGCTTGAGAATGTTTGCGGCGTTCATGCTGCCCTCGGCGTCGCCCGCGCCGACGAGATTGTGCACCTCGTCGATGACGAGGATGATGTTTCCTTCGCGGCGGATCTCTTCAATGAGACCCTTCATGCGCGACTCAAACTGGCCGCGGAACTGCGTTCCCGCGACGAGAGAAGTGAGATCGAGCAGAAATACCTGCTTGTCGCGCAGCTTTGCCGGCACGTCGCCGGAGGCGATGCGCTGCGCAAGACCCTCGGCGATCGCCGTCTTGCCGACGCCCGGCTCGCCGATGAGACAGGGGTTGTTCTTCTGGCGGCGGTTGAGGATCTGGATGACGCGCTCGAGCTCCTCGCTGCGGCCGATCATACGGTCGAGCTTGCCCGCGCGGGCGCGGTCGGTGAGCGAGATGCAGTAGTTATCGAGAAACTTGCGCTTCGGCTTGCGCTCGCCGCCGTCCTTGCCGACGCGGGGACGCTCGGTCTCGGCAGCGCTGTCGCGATTTTCGGCGTTGGCGGCGTTCTGCGCGCCGAAAAGCCGGTTGAGAAACGGGAACGTTGCGGTCTTCCCGTCGTCGTCCGAGCTGTCGTCGTCGTTTTCGATGTTCATAAGATCGTCCCCGCTGCCGGAGAGATTCTGCATGGCCTCCATCATTTCGGAGGAAAGCCCGTCGAGATCTTCGTCGTTGATGCCCATTTTGGAAATGATATCGTCGATGGGCTTGATGTGCAGCTCACGGGCGCACTTGAGACACAGTCCCTCCTGGTGGGACTGGCCGTTTTCAATACGGTTGATGAATACCACCGCCATGTTCTTGTGGCAGCGGGCGCAGAGAGTAGGTTGCATAGATGTTCTCCTGTATTCTGTGAAATGGCGTTAAATTCCGAGCAGGCGTACGAAGATCGTGCGATCCATAAACCAGGAGACGAGGAAGGTGTTGGAAAGCGTCTCCTGCGAGACGAGAAGTCCTACGAACCGCAGCGCCCAGCCGATGATGAGGCAGAACGCCATGCCCTGCACCAGACCGGCCACCGCGCCGCCGATGTCGTTGAGCAGCTCGTGGTTCGGTATCTGGAAGCTGATATTGGGAATGTTCCCGATCACCGTGAGGAGGATCAGGATCATAACGAATGCGAGAATAAACCCGCCGACATAGGATATGCGGCGGCAGAGCACTTCTACAACGGCGTCGATGAGCTCGGCGTTATTTTCCTTCGCGTAGGCGACGGCTTCGTCCGCCATCTGCTCGCTGGTGGATTCGTAAATGCCCATGCCGTTGTAGGTGAGCGTGCAGAATTCCGTTTCACGGCCGGGATTCTGCGCAAAATAGTCCTTGACGGAAAGGTTGGTGCTGTCGATCCCCATGGCGGGGCGGACGGTTTTGTCGACGACGTTCACCTCAACAAAGCCGCTGGCGAACGGGCGCAGCGCGTCGATCACCTCTCCGGAATAGGTCTGGGAGAGAAGATTCGCGCCGTATACCGAAACAACGAACGCGATCAGACTGAAGATGCCCATGACGAGCCCCTTCTTATAGCCGGACCAGACACAGAAAATGAGTATGGACAAAAACAAAAGACTCAGTACCGCTTTCATGCAAAGCCTCCTTTTTCAGGCGCGGCCGGTGAGAGATCACCGGTTGAAATCGATTTGTACAACGCCGGACGCACCGGCGAAAAGAGCGCGGCTGTCCGAGCAGAGAAACACCTGCCGGACGTCCTCCGGCGGCTGATAGGATACGATCTCCTCCAGCGCGGAGGAAAAGAGCGTGGATTCCTCTCCGGTGAAGAGGACGAGAAGCTGGCTGCCGCAGGACGACATGGCCGCGGCTTCCAGAGGGGCGGTAAAGCTGCCGAGCGGCTCGCCGGAGGGGGAGAACGCTGTGATCACCGTCTCGCCGCCGCCAAGACCGCTCGCCGCCGCAACGGCGGCAAAGTCTCCGCTGAGCGAAAAGGCGGAGAGATGCGCGTTTCCGAGCCGGTGCTCGGAGAGCAGCGTGCCGTCCGCGGAGAGAAAGCAAACCGCCGTTTCCGTCACCGCGGCTATGGAGCCGTCCGAGAGAAAGCCGAAATCCACGATCAGCTCGCCGGGGGCAAAAAACTCGGCCTGCATCTCCTCACGGTCGATGCGGAAAAAGCGGAGATACCCGCCGTCGTCTCCGGCGCCGTTCACGCAGAGAAGACCTTTTCCGGTCGTCCGCGCGGAAACGGGCGTGACGCTCGAAGCGTCCCAGCGGAAGAGCGGCGTGAGATCGGTGTCGTATACGACGACGCTCCCGCGATATCCGTCCTTATCGGTTAGGACGGTAATAAGCCCGGTTTCGTTCACATCGGCAAAGTATACGCCGCCCTCAGTCGCACTCTCGGCGGCCGAACCGTCCGGATACAGCGCATGGATGCCGTTTTGCCCCGCGTTCCAGAATACGGCGAGCTGCGTCCCGGCGGCGCACATCGGCTCCGTCATCGCAAAGTCGGCGCTTGCGGCGCATTTCCCGCTGGCGGTGAAGAGCTGCGCGCCGGTCGTCGTGGCGGCGGCGAGTCCGTTTCCGGCGGCGGAATAAAAGACATTCTCTCCGCTCCGGAGCCGGAAGCCGTCGCGGTTCCGCACGGCGGCCGCCGTGTGCGACTGGACAACGCTCAGCACGAGCAACAGCGCTGCGATGCAGAGCATGGCGGCTGTCGCGGCGAGCACACGGGGCAGATTCCGGTGCTTGCGCTCCGGCGCGGCGGTATACCTATTAGAATGCATCAAAACCTCCAAAAAATCAAGCGTCTGCCATCATTTCCCCGGCGGGGCCGTCGTACCAGATGCGGTGCATATAAAGACCCTGCGGCGGCATCGTCGGGCCGGTGAGACGGCGGTCGCGCGTTTCGAGAAGCGCGGGAATGTCCTCCGCCCGGAGCTTTCCGTAGCTTGCGTATACCATCGTCCCGACCATGGCGCGGACCATGTTGTACAAAAACCCGTTGGCGCACACACGCACGGTGATGAGATCGCCCTCGCGTTCGGCATCGCACCAGTACACGGTGCGGACGGTCGTTTTCGTTTCGGTGCCGACGCTCCGCACGGCGGCAAAGTCGTGCGTGCCTTCAAAGGCCTTCGCCGCTGCGCGCATCTGCGCGATGTCGAGCCGGGACGGATAGAAGCACACGCGCTTATCGAGAAACGGATCGGGAATACGGCTATTGAGGATCTTATAGATATATTCCTTCTGGATGCACGAGCCGATGGCATTGAAGCTCTCGTCCACCTCGCAGGCGTCCGTCACGGCGATATCGCCGGGAAGACGGGCGTTGAGCGCGAGCGGTACCTTCTCGATCGGGATCGTACAGTCGGAGCGGAAGTTCGCGCAGTAGCGCAGGGCGTGCACGCCCGCGTCCGTGCGGCCGCAGCCCGTTACATGGACGCTTGTACCGAGTATTTTTGCAATGGCGTCCTCCACGGTCTGCTGCACCGTGGGGAGACCGGCCTGCCGCTGCCAGCCGTGATAGGCGGAGCCGTCGTATCGGAGACGGAGTGCAATGTTTCTCAAATGCCGTACCTCGTCAGGATGATCGACCCGGCCAGGATCACCGCCCAAAAAGCGAGAGCCAGGTAGTCGTTTCGGCCCATGCGCAGCACCTTCATGCGGGTGCGCCCCTCGCCGCCGTTGTAGCAGCGGCACTCCATCGCGGTGGCCAGCTCGTCGGCGCGGCGGAACGCGCTCACGAACAGCGGCACAAGGATCGGCAGCAGCGCCTTCGCGCGGCGGACAAGACTGCCGCTTTCAAAATCCGCGCCGCGTGCCTTCTGCGCGGAAATGATCTTGTCGGTCTCTTCGATAAGCGTCGGGATAAAGCGCAGCGCGATGCTCATCATCATGGAAAGCTCATGCACCGGGAAGCGCAGCTTTTTGAGCGGACTCAAAAGCTGCTCCAGCCCGTCGGTGAGCTGCAGGGGAGAGGTCGTATACGTCAGAAGAAACGTTCCGCACACGAGCAGAATGATGCGAAGCACCATCAGCACCGCGCGGCGGATGCCGTTATCGGTGATGCGCAGCACCCAGAACGAGCAGATCACATTGCCGTCCGAGTAAAAGAGATTGAGCACCGCCGTTAAGATCACGATCACGATGAGCGGCTTGAGTCCCTTGAAGAGCGCCTTCGGGCGGATGCGCGAGAGCGCCACGCAGAAAACGAGCGTGAGCAGCACGAGCGCAGTAGCGCTCCAGTTGTTGGCGGTGAAGAGCGCGGCAATATAGAGCACCACGGCGATGAGCTTCGTGCGCGGGTCGAGCCGGTGCACAATGGTATTGCCGGGAAAGTACTGGCCGAGCGTAATGTCTTTCAGCATGCGCCGCCCTCCTTCCGTGCGAGCAGGGCCGCGGCGAGATCGTGCGGGGTATAGATGCCCTGCGGAACAGCAGCGCCGCGCGCGCGCAGCTCCTCTGCGAGAGCGGCTGCGCCCGGAATGCCGAGACCCATTTCACGAAGCTCCGCGGCGTGGGTAAAGATCTCCTCCGGCACGCCGTCGAGCGCGATCTTGCCGCGGCGCATGACGATGAGCCGCTCGGCGTTTTCCGCGGCGATGTCCATATCGTGCGTGACGAGCACAACGGTGCTTCCCGTGGAGCGATGGTATTCGGCGATGTTTGCAAGGATCTCGCGGCACCCGGCGGGGTCGAGACCCGCCATCGGCTCATCGAGCACGAGCACCTCCGGCTTCATGGCCATCACGCCCGCAATGGCGATGCGGCGCTTCTGTCCGCCGGAAAGATCGAGCGGGGACGCCTCGAAGAGCGATTCATCGACTCCGGCAAACTTTGCGCCGAAGCGGACATGCTCGTCCACCTCCTGCTCGTTCAATCCCATGTTTTTCGGACCGAACGCAATGTCGCGGTAAACCGTCTCTTCAAAGAGCTGGTATTCCGGGTACTGGAACACCAGACCGACACGGAACCGGACGGCGCGCAGCGCCTCCTTGGAGCGGTGGATGTCCTCTTCCCCGAGCAGCACGCGCCCCGCGGCGGGCTTCAAAAGCCCGTTGAGATGCTGGATGAGCGTGCTCTTGCCGCTGCCGGTATGACCGAGCAGCGCCGCGTACTGACCGGCGGGGATGGAGAGATCAATATTGTCGAGAGCGACCTTTTCAAACGGAGTCCCGGCGCTGTATACGCACCGGAGAGACTCCAGACGGATATCGGGCATAACGAAAAACCTTTACTGATGGATTTAATTTCCGAGCCAGCGGACAATGGCATCGGCGGCTTCCGCGTCGGAGAGCGCGCCGAGCGGCACATCCGCCCCGGCGGCGCGCAGCTCATAGAGCGTTTCCGTCGTGGCGGGAACGTCCAGACCGATCGAACGCATCTGTTCAACGCGCGAAAAGACGTCCTTCGGTGCGCCGTCAAGCACGAGCTTGCCGTCGGACATGACGAGCAGGCGGTCGGCGTCGATGCACTCATCCATGTGGTGCGTGATGAGAACAACTGTGACGCCCGTCGCGGCGCGAAGATCGGCGATCGTGCGCAGCACCTCCTGCCGTCCGGAGGGGTCGAGCATGGCGGTGGGCTCGTCCATAACGAGGATCTCCGGCTGCATGGCGAGCACGCCCGCGATGGCGACGCGCTGCTTCTGCCCTCCGGAGAGAAGGTGCGGCGCGTTATTGCGGAATTCGTACATACCGACGCGCTTCAAGGCCTCGTCCACGCGTCGGCGGATATCCGCCGGGGGAACGCCAAGGTTTTCGGGCGCAAACGCCACATCGTCCTCCACAACGCTCGCAACGATCTGGTTGTCGGGATTCTGAAACACCATGCCGACCGTCCGGCGCACGTTGAGAAGGTTTTCCTCGCTGCATGTGTCCATGCCCTTGACGGTCACGGTACCCTCCGTCGGCACAAGAATGGCGTTCAGGAGCTTTGCAAGCGTGGACTTGCCGGAACCGTTGTGTCCGAGCACGGCGATGAACGACCCCGCCTCGATCGAGAGGCTGACGCCGGAGAGCGCGTCGCGCCCGGCGTCGGGATAGCGGAAGGATACGTTATCGAGAGTGATGACGGAATTTGCCATTTAAGCCTCCCAGCGGCAGCTAGCCCCGCAGGGGAGCACAAGTCCGCTCTGCGTGACGGGAAGCCCCAGCTCCTCCGCGCGCGAGGAACCGCCGCGCCGGGCGGTAAAGATGCTGTCGGTGATATACGAGAGCACCGAGGGGGCAAGGCCCGTCGTGTAGGAATTGATGAGCACGAAAAGTGCGTCGTCCGAGAGGACGCCGGAGCAGAGCGAAACGAAGTCCCAGAGATTGTCCTCGAGCTTCCATACCTCGCCGCCCGGCCCGCGGCCATAGGACGGCGGATCCATGATGATGGCGTCATACTTGTGTCCGCGGCGGATCTCCCGCTCGACGAATTTGGCGCAGTCGTCCACGATCCAGCGGACGTTCGCGTCCGCAACGCCGGACGCCGCGGCATTGTCCTTCGCCCAGGCGACCATGCCCTTCGCGGCATCCACGTGGCAGACGCTCGCGCCCGCGGCGAGACAGGCGACGCTCGCCCCGCCGGTGTAGGCAAAGAGATTCAAAACGCTGATCGGACGGTCCGCCTCGCGGATCTTTTTCTGCATCCAGTCCCAGTTTGCCGCCTGTTCGGGGAAGAGACCGGTGTGCTTGAAGTTCATGGGCTTCACATGGAACGTGAGCGAGCCGTAGCGGATGTCCCAGCTCGCCGGGAGACCGCCCTTGTCCCACGCGCCGCCGCCGGTGTGGCTGCGGCTGCAGCGCCCCTCCGGCCGCTTCCAGCCAGGGGAGGTGCGCGGCGTTTTCCAGATGACCTGCGGGTCGGGCCGCACGAGAATGTGCTGCCCCCAGCGCTCCAGACGCTCGCCGTTCGAAGCATCGATCAGTTCATAATCTTTCCAGTTATCGGCAATCCACATGGGAAAACTCCTTCTAGTGTACAATAACTCTATTTTAACCAAATTACTATACCACGCCAAGCGCTGCTGCGCAAGGAAAACGAAACACTTTTTTTACTTGCATACTAAGACAGAATTCACTATAATATCGTTGTATTATTGTGCGGAGGTATCTTTCCACATGGAAAACCGCGAATCCAGCTATTATCGAAGAGACGGCGCGTCGCGCCCGCCGCAGCGGGAAGGCGCTGCGTCCCAGCGCGAGAGCGCCCTTTTTACCGAGCTGCCGCTCGACAGCGTGCGCCGCACGCCGAACTCCGGCCGCCCGGCGCCCCAATATAGCGAGACCGAGACCGCAAACCGCCGCAGCGCCCGCCCCGCCGCCGAACCGGCGAGGACAGCGCCGCGCGCTGTGCCGTATACGCCGCAGAGCCGCCCGGCGCAGGGGTATGCGGACTATAACGGCTATGGCAGCCGCCAGCCGCAGCAGCGGCAGCAGCCTTACGGCGGAGGAAGCGCAGCCTTTACGGAAATATCATGGGATGCTCTCCGCAGCGGCGATCTGGAGCAGAGCGCACAGGGAAACCGCCGCGCCGCGCCCGCGCAGCCGCAAACCGCCCCCTATGGGCGCCCGGTACAGCCGCAGAGAGAGGCTTACCGCCCGGCAGCGCAGCCGCGGCAGGCCGATCCGTATTATAACGCCGCACAGCCGCAGACTGACCCCTACGGCAGAACGGCGCAGCCGCAGCAGAGGAACGATCCCTACCGCCGCAGCGACGGCAGCTACCGCCAGCCGTATGCGACCGGCGGCTACCGCGCCGCGCCGCAGCCGCCGGAAACGGAAAGCGATCCCTTTTACGGCGGGAGTCTCCCGCAGCGGGAAACGCCGCAGCGCTCTTACGCGGCTTCCCAGCGTCCGCACGGGGATTATTACCGCCCCGGCGCCGTTCGCCGCCCGGCACAGCGCGCCGCTGCGGGACGCTCTTCCGGCGGCACGCCGCCGCGCCGCCCGCCGTCCGATAACGGCGGCAAGGGCTTTTCCTTCCGTCTGCCGCGCATCGGGAAAAACCGCATTCATCCGGCGTTTCTGCTCCTTGCGCTTGTCCTTGTCGGCCTTTTGATTTTCGGCATCGTGACGCTCGCGCGGAAGGGCAATGAAAAGCCGAGGTACACGCTGCCGAGCTACGCGCCCGTGACCGCGACGCCGCGTCCGGCAGACACGCCGCAGCCGGGCGAAGCAACGCCGGAGGTTACCGCCGAGGTATCCATGACGCCGAAGCCGACCGCCGAGCCGACGCCGACGCCTTCGGGCGCCAAGGCGCAGCGCGACGGCGATCTCATCGTTCCCGCCGACTGGGGCGCGATCGTGCCCGAGCGTACGAACGCAGTGTACGACAGCCATTTTGACCGCTCCTGCATGATCGGCAACTCGCTGGTCGAGGGCTTTCGCATGTGGTCGGGCGTAACGAACATGCGCTGCATTTACGGCACCGGCGCGGTCGTGAACAACGTTCTCGGCACGCTCGACCTCTCGCCGCTGACGCTCAACGACGCGGATTACTATCATGACATTTATCTCATGTTCGGCCTGAACGAGGTCGGCACGGACGTAAACTCCTTTGTCCAGAGCTATAAAACGCTCATCGAGTACGTCCGTGAGCACCAGACGAAGGCGAACATCTATGTTATCTCCGTCACACCCGTCACGCAGAAAGTGGACGCCGATCCCAACGAGGTGCAGAGCATGGATCGCATCAACGCCTTCAACTCCGCGCTCAAGCAGCTCTGTGCAGACGAAAAATGCTGGTATCTCGATATCTACTCCATGCTTGTGGACGAGTACGGCTTCCTTTCAAGCGACTATGCTTTCGCCGGAGACGGCAAGCATTTTGAAAAATCCGGGTATGTCGCCTGGGCAAATTACATGAAGACCCACTATGTGGACGAGGGCCTTCTCACCGAATAAGAAACGAGGTAAATTTATGAAAAAGACCATTTCTCTCCTGCTCGCGCTCTGCTGCCTTTTCGCCGTGCTCACCGGCTGCGGCGGCTCGAAAAAGACGATGGAGCCGCGCGCGTTCGTGGACGACGTGCTCGCGAACGCCAACTTTACCGACAGCCTCAGCCAGCTGGATGACGCCGTGATCCCCCAGTACTACGGCGTGGACAGCGCCGACTATAAGAGCGCACTCGTCTACTGCGGCACGGCGGCGACTGCCGAGCAGATCGTCTGCTTTGAGGCCGTGGACGCCGCCGCCGCGCAGCGCCTGCTCACCGCGCTCCAGACGTTCGTCGCCGGCCGGATCGAAGCCTATAAGAGCTACGGCCCCGCCGCTGCTATGTCGCTCGAAAACGCGCCGGTAAAGACGATCGGAAACTATGTCATCGCCGTTGTCTGCGCCGACAGCGACAGCGCCGTCAAGGTCGTCGATCAGTACGCCTGATCGCAGAAACAGCCAAAATCGCCCCGCCGGGATACCCGGCGGGGCTTTTGTCTGCTAAGTCAGCTTTTCGCCGGCTTCGTCGCTTCAATCTCCTCCGGGCATTCCTCCGGGATCCCGGCCAGAGATGTGAGCAGCGAGAGCACACCGGCGAGCAGCGATGTGCTGCCGACCATCAGCCAGTTGATCTCCGAGATCACAGCAGATGTGCCGATAGCGGCGAGAGCCGTCTGCGCCACGGTCCTCAGCGCACGGATGCCCGCCTTTCGCAGCCAGTCCTTCCAGCAGCGTTTCATGGATTACCCCCTTTCTGCCTGCGGCTTTGAGGGGCGCCTCATTTCATAGTATGAAAAAGCGCTCTGCACCGTGCAGAGCGCTTTCACTATAAAACGAAGTTACATATAATACCCGGACACGATGCCGTCGATCACCACGGCGTCGCAGTCCCCGGCGGCGAGCGCCGCAAAGCAGGCGGAAAGATCGTCGTAGTACCAGACCGAGCCGACTTTCGCGTCCATTCCGCTTTCCTTGAGCGCGGCGAGCGCGGTGGCGTCGGTGATGCCGACCACCTTGCCCTTGAGACTGTTTTTGCGCGTATAGCGGCTGTCGCTGCGCACAACGAGCTCATGCGTGTTGCGAAGCCAGCCGGGGGAGAGGGAGACGGAGCTTGAGCTGCCGGAAAAGGATGCCGCCATCCACGCGCAGTCGATATTGCCGCTGCCGAGCTCGGCGGCGACGTTGTCGCTGTTGATGACCATATACTCAAACGTCCACCCGAGCTTTTCCGCTACGAGCTGCGCAAGATCCGGGATCAGCCCGCCGAAGGAGCCGTCGTCGCGGGAGGAGGAGATCGGAGCAATGCCGTCCTGCACGCCGATACGCAGCTTACGTCCCGGCTCCGGCTGCGTTTCCAGAAGCTGCAGCGCGCCGGGCAGCGCCTCCATGCAGGTATAGTCCGTGCCGAGATACTGCGCGCTCAGCCGGGAGATCTGTCCGTCGGCGGAGAGCTCCTTGAGCGCGGCGGTGAATATATCGCAGAGCGGGTCGCCCTTGCGGAAGGCGACGCAGAATTCCTCCTGGTTGAGCTCCGCGATCATTTTAAACCGGATGGTGTCGCGCGAACCGCAACCCGTCAAAAGCAGAAAGCACAGCGCCGCGCACAGCACGAACGCCAGAAATCTCCGCATCTTCTTCATAAGTCCGACCCTTCCCAACAAAAAAATCCGCCGTTTTACATGGATTATGTAAAGGCGGATTTTATGATAGCGGCTTCCGGTGAGAAAATCAAGCCCCGGAGAAAATTACCGTTCCAACCGGCGCAGAAAGGCGCGCGTGCGCTCCTGCTGCGGCGCGTCGATGACCTGTTCGGGCGCGCCCTCCTCCACGATGCAGCCCCCGTCCATGAATACGACGCGGTCGGCAACCATGCGGGCAAACTGCATTTCGTGCGTGACGATCACCATCGTCATCTTTTCTTCGGCGAGCGAGCGGATAACGCGCAGCACCTCGCCGGTCAGCTCCGGGTCAAGCGCGCTCGTCGGTTCGTCAAAAAACAGCAGCTCCGGCTTCATGCAAAGCGCGCGCGCAATCGCCGCGCGCTGCTGCTGCCCGCCGGAGAGCTGGCAGGGGTAGGCGTCGGCGCGATCGGCAAGACCCATTTTCCCGAGCAGCGCCATGGCCTCCTCGCGCACCTCGGCGGCGGGGCGCTTCTGCACCTGCACGGGCGCGTCCATCACGTTCTTCAAAAGCGTGAAGTGGGGGAAGAGGTTATAGCTCTGGAATACGAGACCGAAATAGCGGCGGATGGCGTGCAGCTCGGCCTTCGGCGCGTAAACGCCATCCTTCGCGGCATATTTCCCTTCATAAATGATGTCGCCGCCGTCGGCGGTCTCGAGCAGCGTTGCGCATCGGAGCAGCGTGGATTTGCCGCTGCCGGACGGCCCGATGATCGCCGTAACGCTCCCCGCCGGGACGGAGAGGGAGATGTCTTCGAGAACGCCCTGCCCGTCAAAGCTTTTGCGGATGTGGCGCAGTTCCAATGTGTTCATGTCCGGCCCTCCTTCAGCGGTAGTAGGCGAATGCCTTTTCGATCCGCTCCATGGCGAAGGCGACAAGGCTGTTGAATACGAAATAGAAAACCGCAGCGGCGGCAAACGCCAGCATGCCCGGCGAATTTGGCGCAACGGCGATCTGCTTGGCACGCGTGAACATCTCTACCGTGCCGATGACGGAGGCGAGAGACGTGTCCTTTACAAGGGTAATGACCTCGTTCGTGACGCTCGGCAGCACGCGCTTTAACATCTGCGGAAGGATGATGCGGAAGAACGTCTGCCCCTTTCGGTAGCCGAGCACCTGCGCCGCTTCATACTGTCCGGCGCTGATCGATTCAATGCCGCCGCGGTAGATCTCGGCGAAATACGCGGCATAGTTGATGACGAACGCGACGATCACGGCGGCAAAGCGCCAGTTCCGCGGCAGCGTCATGCCGAGAAGAAGACTCGGCCCATAGTACACGACCATGACCTGCAGCATGAGCGGCGTGCCGCGCATGATGGCGATATACACCTTCGTGAGCCAACGGAGCGGCGAAAAGCGGCTTTTGCGCGCAAAATAAACAACGAGACCGAGCGGCAGCGAGCCGAGAAGCGTGAGGAAGAATATGGCGAGCGTCGTGAGAAACGCCTGGGAGAGAGAGACCAGCATGGTTTGAATGCTCATCGGATCGATCCTTTCCGTAGACAGGTTGGCGCGGAGACGCGACAGCGTCTCCGCGCGGGGATATCATTTCGAGGGAAGTATCACTTGCAGAGGCAGAGACTGTCGAGAGAAAGTCCCTTGTCAACATACTTCTCGGCGATGCTCATCATCGTGCCGTCCTCCGCCATGGCGAGCAGCTGCTCGTTCACGGCGTCGCGCAGCGCCTCGTTGCCGAGATAGAAGCCGACGGCGTACTGCTCCACGGAGACGGGCTCAGAGAGGATAACGTAGTCGCCCTCGGTGTTGGCGATCTGGTAGTTGCCGACGCCGACGTCCACGACAACGGCGTCCACCGTACCCTGCCGCAGTTCCAGGAAGCCGGTGTTGTAGTCGGGCAGCTGCACTTCTTGGTTTCTGGAGTGAGATTCAAAGATTGCATTGCTCGCTCATACAAACTTTCACGTTGCTCTGGG
>ENA-UEYI01002501-UEYI01002501.1-human-gut-metagenome-genome-assembly--contig:-NODE-2501-length-12626-cov-2.875209_pt1 | contig 12626 bp, 11 predicted proteins | sample MGYA00242900_ERZ507916 | MGnify/ENA primary metagenome ERZ507916 (study PRJEB26167, sample SAMN06115521) | human gut metagenome | host: Homo sapiens | place: China:Chongqing | collected 2015-09-02...
GAACGGCAGCGTGGTGTCGGCCCAGGGGACCATCCAGGCCGACGTGCTGCTCGACGGCGAGAAGATCGCCGCCGTGCTCGCTCCCGGCGACACCTCGCTGGGCAGCCGCATCGAGGCCTCCGCCGACCGGGTCATCGACGCCTCCGGGCGCTACGTGCTGCCCGGCATCATCGACGCGCACAACCACCCCGTCTATGCAGACCGCATCGATCGCCTGTCGCGGGCGGCCCTGTCCGGCGGCGTCACCACCGTCATCCCCTACATCGGGGCCGTCGCCGCATGGGGCAAACAGGGCGGGCTGGTTCAGGCCATCGACGACTTCATCAGGGAAGGGGAAACCGGTTCCTGCATCGACTTCGGGCTGCACTGCACCCTGACCGCCAACGTCATGGAAGAGGCCGACGAAGCCATCCCCGAACTGGTCGCGCGCGGGGTCATTTCCTTCAAGGCGTTCACATCCTACAGAAAACGGGGCATGAAACTGGAGGACGACCAGATCCTGCATCTCATGGAACTGGTCGCGCGCGAAAAGGCCCTCCTCGCCTTCCATGCGGAAAACGACGCCATCCTTGAATATCTGGAAGCCAAGGCCGTTGCCGAGGGGCGGGAGCACCCCCGCGATTACCCCGCAACGCATCCCAACATTTCCGAGGCCGAGGCCATCTTCCGTGTGCTTTCGCTGGCCTCTGTCGCGGGCTGCAACATCTACCTGCCGCATGTCACCTGCAAGGAATCCCTCGAAGCCATCAGGCTGTTCAGGAAGTGGGGCACGGTGCCCACGCTTTTCGCCGAAACCTGCCCCCATTATCTGACGCTGGACGACAGCCAGCTTGCGCTGCGCGGCAACCTCGCCAAGATGTCCCCTCCCCTGCGCAAGGAGGCAGACCGCGAGGCGCTCTGGGAAGCGATCCGCAACGGCGAAATACAGGTCGTCGCTTCCGACGCGGCGGGGCACGCCACCGCCGCCAACGAGCCGCTCTTTGCCGAAACCTTCCGGGCCCCGCACGGCGCGCCCGGCGTGGATACGCTTTTCTGCGTCACGTGGAACGAAGGGATTGCCAAGGGCCGCGTCGCCATCCCCGACCTTGTGCGGCTCCTGTGCGAAAACCCCGCGAAATGCTTCGGCCTGTATCCAAGAAAGGGAACTCTCCTCCCCGGATCGGATGCGGACGTGGTCATCGTCGATCCCGGAGACGACTGGATCATCCCCGACAGGAACGAGCACATGGCCGTGGACTACAGCCTGTTCGCGGGCATGGGCTGCCTCGGCAGGCATCGCACCGTGCTGCTGCGCGGCGCAGTCGCCTATGAGGACGGGAAGATCCTCGACGACGCCCGGCGCGGCGTTTTCCTGCGCGGCAGCCTGCCCGCCTAACGGAGCACCGACACTGAAGGAAAAGGGCCAAGGCTGGCGGAATTCGCCCAGCCTTGGCCCCTTATCGTCCCCGCCCTGCAGCCCGGAGGCGATGCACAACACTTTCAGCAACGAAAAAAGGAAGCGGCCCGCCCTCACAACGCAAAGGCGGTGCCGCGATGCCTCCCTCCGGCAAATAACGGCTTACACATATGGCGAAGCCTACGCCCTCAGAGCCCGGCGAGCCTTCAGGCGCCGCCCGCATCCAGGTGGCGCATCACCGCCACTTCGTCACAGTCGGGGAAACGGGGGCAGTTCGCACAGACGATCCAGACGCGCTGGGGCAACAGATCCTTGCTCACCACGCCAAAGCCGTTCCGCTCGAAAAAGCGCACCTGATACGTCAGCGCGAATACCCGGTCGATGCCTATCCTGCGGGCATCCTTACAGCACTCGTCCACGAGGATGTTGCCGAACCCGTTCCCCCGCCACGGCTTGGCAATGGCGAGGGAGCGGACTTCCGCCAGGTTTTCCCAGATCACCGCCAGCGCCGCGCAGCCGATGAATTCCCCGCCGCTGGTTTCCAGAATGCGGAAATCCCTGATCTGGCCGTACAGGTTCGACAGCGAACGCGGCAACAGCAGGCCCTCCGCCGAACATTCCATGAGCAAACCGTGGATCTTCTTCGCATCGCACATCCGCGCGGGGCGCAAGACGGGTTGCATGATACAACGCTCCTGTCCAAAAAGCGATTCAACAAAAAAGAGCGGCCTTCATCCCGGAACAAGCTGCGGCGCATGGCCCCTTCCACGGGCCTCTCCCGTAGCGGTTCCGATCTTCAAGGCCGTTGTGCCGCTTCACACTGGCGCTATGCCCGCCGAAACCCCTTCGAACAAGGGCCTCACCTCTCTTTCGATTGAAACTATCCGTGATGATATACCTGTTTTTATCGCCAGCCACAACAGTTGGCATCGTCAATCCCCCTTTTTCTTACGGGATGGGGCAACGACACGTCTTGGGGCAACTCCGGGTTGCGGGCGCTGCCATGTGCTTTACTGCGGGAAGGATAGATTCCGTAACGCCCCGGCTACGATGCGCCCAGCCACGGCTAGTGGGCCTTCGGTGTCCACGCCCCCGCGCAGGGCCGCCTCCGGTCACGTTCCTGCCGCCGGGCACTGAGGCCGAAGGGATGATCTCTTCCACGGGTTCGTCCATACCGATGGACACGTTACGCATATCCCCCGTTGACATTTGCGGCAGACCCCATATTCTCCGGCAATCTTCCGCCGATGGCCCGCGCCGGCGGCCATCTTTGCTCCTCTTCGGGTACGCCATGCAACTGCGCATCAAGCTTTACGATCTGATTCTGGCCTTCGCCAACGCGCTGGACCAGGTTCATCCGGCCCTGACCGGCCACCACAGGCGAGTGGGTTTCCTTCTCGACAGGCTGGCCGAACGCCTCGGCCTTCCCTCCGAGGAGCGGGAACGGCTCTTCCTCGCCGGGATCATGCACGACGTGGGGGTCATCCCCCTGAAAACCAGTGCGGAAGATCTCGTCTTCGAGCGCGAGCGCTATCTCCATCCGCAAGCGGGCTGCCTGTTCCTGCAAAACTGCCCCACGCTGGCCGAAGAGGCGGAGCGGGTGCGCTTCCACCACATGTACTGGGAAAAGGCATGTGACAGGGGGCTCGCCGCCCGCGAAGGCAGCCTCATCAACATCGCCGATCGCGTGGATGTGGATCTGCGCGCCAAGAACGATTTCCGGGAGGCCGTGGAGGGCGCGGATCGCAGGGTATGCGAACGACGCCCCGGCATCTACTCGCCCGACCACATCGAGGCCATGCAAGACATCCTGCACGACGAGGAAACGCTCAATGACCTCGCCGGGGCGCACATACGCCTCCCCGCCTTCGTCCGGCGGCGCTATGGCGATCAGATCCTCACGCCGCAGGAAACCATCCAGTTCAGCACCCTGTTCGGGCACATCATCGACTCATGCAGCCCCTTTACCGCCACCCATTCCACGGGTGTGGCCCACATGGCTGTGGCGCTCGGGCGTCTGACGGGCACACGCTGTTCGTCGCGGGTATGCTCCACGACATCGGCAAACTCGGCATCCCGCTGGCGCTGCTCGAAAAACCCGGGCAGCTGACCGACGAGGAATTCCCCAAGGTGAAGCGCCACGCCGACCTCAGCCGCCTGTGGCTGGACGCCGTACCCGGCTTCGAACGCGTGAGCGTCTGGGGCGGCGGGCACCACGAACGGCTGGACGGCAAGGGCTACCCGCTGGGCCTGAAGGGCGAGGAGATCCCTCTCCCCTCACGGATCATGGCGATTGCGGACGTGTTCACGGCATTGACCGAAGACAGGCCCTACCGCAAGGGCATGGCGCCGCCCGAGGCCCTGCGCATCGTGAAGGGCATGGTGAAGCAGGGCCATCTTGACGGCGACCTGTCCAGGCTCCTGTGCGATCATGCCGACGAACTCGACGCCGTCCGAGCCTCCTCGCAGGCGGAGGCTCGGCGAGGCTTTCAGGCCCTGCACGACGCCTGTGCCGAGCCCGACGAACGGCTGCGGGATTAGGGCCTCCGTACGCGGGCAGCGCCGGCGGATCTTCCCGCGTGAGGAGGCTGTGCCGCGTACCGGCGGTTTCCCGCGCGGCTTCCGTTTCCGGATGGCCTTTCCTCGAAGAAGCCTTCCGGCGGGCCCCGTCCCGCCCACCCTTGTTGCTGAAAGGCAACATATATAATCCCCGTGACCCTCAAACGAACGCGCAGGAGCGTATGCCGTTGCCTCAAATCCGTATCGTCAGCATTTCCCCTTATCCGGAAATGGAAAGGATCGTTCAGGATGTCATCGCGGCCCATCCTCAGCGCGGGCGCATCGACAACCGCATCATCACCGCGACCGTGGACAGGCTCGACCTCTCGGAACTGCACGACTGCGACGCCATCATCGCCCGGGGCTATTCCGCCCGGCGGCTGAAGGCGCAGGGACTGGGCGTCCCCGTCATCGACATCGCCATTTCCGGCTACGACGTCATCCGTTCCATCCAGGAATGCCAACGTCGGTTTCAAACGCGGAGCATCGGCTTCGTCGGCTTTTACAACGCCTTCAACGGGATCGAGCAGTTTTCCGGCATGTTCGGCTGCGACATCCGCGTCTACATCCCCGAATGCGCGGCGGAGATCCGGCACGCGCTGGAACTGGCCAAGCAGGACGGCTGCGACGTCATCGTCGGCGGCTATTCCGTGCAGCAGGACGCGGGCCTTCTGGGGCTGCCCGCCATCCTGCTGCGCACGGGCCGGGAAACCTACGCGCAGTCGCTGGAGGAGGCCATCCGGACGGTCACCCTCGTCCAGCAGGAGCGTATCCGGACGGAAACCTATAAAATCATTACTGAGTCGGTGAAGGACGGCTTGCTCTACGTGGACGCCTCCGGGATCATCCGGCTGGACAATCCCGCCGCCTGCCTCATGCGCGACGCCCCACTCAAGGACGTGCCCCTCGAAACGGCCTTCCCCTGCATGAAGGACAGCTTCAGCCGGGCGATGCGCGACTGCGCGGAAATTCAGGGCGAAGTGCGCAAGGTGCGCGGCGTTTCCATCACCTTCGACTGCACGCCGGTAGCCGTCAACGGGATCGCGGCGGGCGTCGTCATCAGCTTCCAGAACGTGGACAAGGTCCAGCAGCTCGAAGGGCACATCCGCAAAAAGCTGAGCAACAAGGGGCTGACGGCCAAGCACCACCTTTCGGACATCGTGCATTGCAGCCGGCTGATCGACGAAACCATCGAGGACGCCTGCCGCTACGCCGCCGCTTCGTCCAACATCCTGATCGTGGGCGAGACGGGGACGGGTAAAGAACTGTTCGCGCAGGGCATCCACAACGCCAGCCAGCGCCGCAACGGGCCGTTCGTGGCCATCAACTGCGCGGCCCTGCCCGAAAACCTGCTCGAAAGCGAGCTGTTCGGCTACGTGGAGGGCGCGTTCACGGGGACGACGCGGGGCGGCAAGATGGGGCTTTTCGAACTGGCCCACAACGGGACGCTGTTCCTCGACGAAATATCCGAAATCCCGCTGAACATGCAGAGCAAGCTCCTGCGCGTGCTCCAGGAGCACGAGGTCCGGCGCATCGGCGACGACCGGGTGACCGCCGTGGACGTGCGCATCATCTCGGCGACCAACGTCAACCTCCACAAGCTCGTCGCCGCCAAGCGCTTCCGGCAGGATCTGCTCTACCGCCTCGACGTGTTGAAAATCACGATCCCGCCCCTGCGCCGACGGGGGGAGGACGTCATCGAGCTGTTCCACTTTTTCCTCAAGAAATTCTGCTGGAAGAACCGCGAGGCCCTGCCGGAGGTCGCCCCGGACTCGCTCCACCTGCTCCGGGAATACCCTTTCGCGGGCAACGCGCGGGAACTGCGCAACGTCGTCGAGCGGGCGGCCGTCCTGCGCCGCAACCGGGACGTCCTGACCTCCGCGGATCTCAACAGGGCCCTGCATCCCGAGGACATCGAGGAAGTGCCGCCCCTTCTTGCTGCAACGCCAGCGCCCTTCCCTCCCGAGGCCCCGCAAGCCTCCGGGCCGGACAACGAAAAGGACAGGCTGCTCGCGGCCCTGCGCGCCTGCGGCGGCAACCGGACCCGTGCCGCCCGCGAACTGGGCATGGACCGAACCACACTATGGCGCAAACTCCAGAAATATATACAGAAATAACCAGTACATCCAACAGGTTGCCCTTTTGGGCGCAAGGCCGCCGCCGCAACGGATTGTTGCATATATGTTGCAACGATCCGTTGCATCCGTATTCCGTTGCAACAGCCCGCCGCCCTCCTCCCCGCCGTTTCGCGGGTGCGCCGCGTTCCCGTCCCCCCCGCTCTGTTTGAACAATCAAACGTCTCTCAGAAGGCCGCCGATGTTTGCCAAATCCACCCGGCGGCTCCGGAAGGCGCGCGCCCGGCACACTGCCGTCACCGCTCTGGCACCGAACTTGCTAAATAACGCCCGGAGAGAATGTCTGTTTCTATTATTGCGGAGGAGATAGAAATGTCGAGTGCCTACGTATTGGTAGCCTTTGCCGTATGTATTTTGCTGATGATACTCTTCATCTCAAAATGGAAGATCCACCCCGTCACCAGTATTCTGGTCGCAACCATCATTCTGGCCATATCCATCGGAACCCCGTGGGACAAGATTGAAGGCATCATCAACAAGGGCATGGCGGACACGCTGAAGAGCATCGCCATCGTCATCGTGCTCGGATGTATCCTCGGTAAAGTCCTTGAAGAGACGGGAGCCGCCGTCAGCATCACCAAGGCGACCGTCAAGCTCTTCGGTGAAAAGCGCGTGCTCTGGGCCATCCTGCTGGCCTCCGCCATCCTCGGCATCCCGATCTGGGCCGACACCGTGGTCATCCTGCTCATCCCCATCGTGTCCAATCTGGCCCTCCAGACCAACAAATCCATGATGTCCTACGGCACGGCATTGTATATGGGCGCGCTCGTCACCGCCTCGCTGGTGCCGCCGACCCCCGGCCCCGTGGCCGCCGCCGCGCTGCTCCACCTGCCGCTCAGCGACGCCATCATGTGGGGCGTCCTCATTTCGATCCCCTCCGTCTTCGCCGCCGGGCTGTACTGCCTCACCCTGAAGGAGCCCGTGGCCCCGCAGGACGAGTACATCAAGTCCGCCGAAGCTTCGAAGGACAAGCCCCTCCCCTCGGTGGGAACCTCGCTTGCCCCCATCATCCTGCCGCTGGTGCTCATCTTCCTGAACACGGGCATCAACGCCATGTTCCCGGACACGACCGTTGCGAAGGTCTTCAAGTTCGTCGGCTCGCCGCTCGCCGCCCTCCTCGCGGGCGGTCACCGCCGCGGCGATGGCCTCCAACCCCGGCCCCGTGCCCCCCGCCGCGCTCCTCGCGGGCTGCCTGTTCTCGCTGGTGCTCACCGGCGCCGAATGGCGCTCCAAGAAGGTCATGAACGACTGGGTGGAATCCGCCCTGCGCTCCTCGGCCATGCCCATCATGGTCACCGCCATGGGCGGCGCGCTCGCCGCGTTCATCAAGAACGCGGGCGTCGCCAACGCCGTGGCCGAAACCGTGGTGCAGTTCAGCATCCCCGGCATCATCATCCCGATCCTCATCGCCGCGCTCATCCACGTCATCACCGGCTCCAACGCCCTCGGCGTCATGACCGCAGCGGCCCTCGTCGAGCCCATGCTCGGCGCGCTCGGCATCTCGCCGCTCGCCGCCTTCCTCGCCTGCGGCACGGGCGCGCTCATGTTCAAGCACGCCAACTCGTCCGGCTTCTGGGTGACCGTCACCATGTCCAACATGGACATCCGGCAGGGCATCCGCGCTGTCGGCGGCGGCTCCACGGTGGCCGGGGTCACCGGCGCGGCCATCACGGTCATCCTGCACTTCGCCGGGATCATCTAAACCAACGGGCGGGCCCGGCTGCCTCCCCCCGGCGGCCGGAGCCCCCAATGCGCCATGCAAGGACGCATGGCATGGGAAAGGCGGGAACGCATCAAAACCGTCCCCGCCTCTCCCCGTCATAAAGGAACGGATATGGATACTTTCGTCACCAAGGCCGCCCGCCTCAACGGCCCCCGCGACATCGAACTCATCGAACGCGAACTCGTCTGCGGCGAGGACGACATCATCGTCAAGAACCACCTCATGGGCATCTGCGGTTCCGATAAAAACTTCTACCGCGGCTACCTGCCTCCGAAGACCGCCGAATTCCGGCAGGACCCCAAGTTCCCCTTCCTGCTCGGGCACGAGAGCGGCGGCACGGTCGTTGCCGTGGGCAGCCGGGTGGCCGACTACAAGGTCGGCGACAAGGTCATGGCCTTCGGCTGGAACAACAACTTCGCCGAATACTTCGCCGCCAAATCCTTCCAGCTCCAGCCCGTGCCCTATGGCCTCGACATGGACATCGCCTCGCTGGGAGAACCCATCTCCTGCGCCATGTATTCCGGCCTGAACAGCGGGGTGCAGCTCGGGGACACCGTGGTGGTCATGGGCGGCGGCTTCGCCGGGCAGATCATCGCCCAGTGCGCCAGACGTAAAGGCGCGTACCGCGTCATCGTGGTGGACGTTCTTGAAGGCAAGCTGGCCCTCGCCCGCAGGCTCGGCGCGGACATCACCCTCAACCCCGGACAGGACGACGTCATCGAGGCCGTCAAGGATCTGACCAACGGCCTCGGCGCGGACGTGGTGGTCGAAGCCGCCGGAACCGCCGAATCCTTCAACACCGCCAGCGAGATCATCAAACACAACGGCAAGTTCGTGTTCTACAGCTGGGTCACCACCCCGGTGACGCTGAACATCAGCCGCTGGCACGACGACGGGCTGGAATTCATCAACACCTGCCTCGTGCACCACACCTGGCAGCAGCGTTATGTCTGGTGCCCGGAAGCCCTGCGCCCGGTGGCCCAGGGGCTCGTCGACGTCAAGCCGCTCATAACCGACGAATTCAAGCTGGACGACATCAAGGCCGGGTTCGACCTCGCCGACAAGGACGATGCCGCCATCAAGATCGTATTCAGGCCGTAACCGGACGAACCGGACGTAACGGGGCCGGACCGCCGCTCCCGCCTTCCCGGAAGGGGATCGCGCCTCCCCCGGAAATGGAATCGCGCGGCCTTGCCGGAAGGCCCCGGCGTCCCCGCCCGTGGGCACACGCCGCTGTGCAAGGAAGACCAAGGAAGAAACCATGAGTACCTGCCCTGACTGCGAAACCGGCCGGAACCTGCTTGCCGGAGCCTGCCGCTCCGTCTTCCAGCGCGGCCTAACCGGCGGTTCCGCCGGAAACATGAGCCTGCGGGTCGAGGGGGGCATCCTCGCCACGCCCACGGGCATCCCCTTCGGCGAGCTGACGCCCGGGAACCTTTCCCTGCTGGACGAAACGGGCGCGCTCGTCAGCGGCCCCAAGGCCACCAAGGAAGCGCCGTTCCACCTCGCGTGGTACAAGGCCAACCCCGATCACCTCGCGGTGGTGCACCTGCATTCGCCGTGGGCCGTGGCCGTCTCCTGCCTGGCGGATCTCGACCCCGGCAACCCCCTGCCGCCGCTGACGCCCTACCAGCTCATGAAGCTTGGGCACCTCGCGGTCACGCCGTATGCGAAACCCGGCTCGGCGGAGCTGTGCGCGGGCGTCGCCCGCCTCGCCCCCGGACGCACGGCCCTGCTGATGGCCAACCACGGCTCCATCACCGGCGGCGCAAGCCTGACCAAGGCGCTGGACGCGGCGGAGGAGCTGGAAGCCACCTGCCGCCTCTACCTGACGCTGCGGGGCCTGCCCGTGCGCTGCCTGACTCCTGAGCAGGCCGCCGAACTTCTTCCCCCCAAAGGAGCCTGATCCCATGACTGCCGTTCTTGGCTGCATCGCCGACGATTTCACCGGCGGCACCGACCTTGCCGAAACCCTGAGCCGCAACGGGATGCGCACCATCCAGCTTCTGGGTGTGCCGGATACCGCGCTGGCCTCGGAAGCCGCCGCACAGGCCGACGCGCTGGTCGTGGCCCTGAAGATCCGCACCGTCCCCGTCGAGGAGGCCGTCAGCCAGGCCCTCGCCGCGCTCGAAGCCCTGCGCGCCGCGGGCTGCCGCCAGTTCTTCTGGAAATACTGCTCCACCTTCGACTCCACCCCCAAGGGCAACATCGGCCCGGTGGCGGAGGCCCTGCTCCAAGCCCTCGGCGGCGACCGCGCGGTCGTCTGCCCCTCCTTTCCCGAAAACAAGCGGACGGTCTATCAGGGCTACCTTTTCGTGGGCGACAGGCTGCTGCACGAAACCTCCATGCGCAGCCACCCGCTGACGCCCATGACCGACGCGAACCTCATCCGGCTCATGGACGCGCAGTCTTCGCGCAAAAGCGGGCTGGTTCCGCTGGAAACCGTCCGGGAAGGCGTCGAAGCCGTCAAAGCCCGTATGGATGAACTTGCGGCGCAAGGCACGCCGTGGCTCGTCTGCGACGCGCTGTCCGACGCGGATCTGCGGGCCATCGGCGCGGCCTGCGCCGGGCACGCGCTGGTCACGGGCGGCAGCGGCGTGGCCCGCGGGCTCGGCGTCAACTTCGGCATCGGCGCGGACGGCCCCGTGCCCCCGGCCCCCGTCAACGCGCCGGGCCTCGCGCTCGTGCTCGCCGGAAGCTGTTCGCAGGCGACGCAGGCGCAGGTGGCGCGGTTCACGCGGCAGCGCCCCGGCTTTGCCCTCGATCCGCTGGCCCTTGCCGAGGATCACGGCGGGTACGTCGCCGAGGCCGTCGCCTTCGCCCGCAGGCATTGCCCGGAAGGGCCGTGCATCGTCTACTCCACGGCCTCCCCGGACAGGGTCGCCGCCACGCAGGCCCGTTTCGGCAGGGAAGCCGCCGGAGCCATGATCGAGCGGGCGCTCGCCGACATCGCCGCCGCGCTGGTGGAAACCGGCGTCAGGCGCATCCTCGTGGCGGGGGGCGAAACCTCCGGCGCGGTGGTGTCCCGCCTTGGCGTGCGCGCGCTGCGCATCGGCGAAACCATCGCGCACGGCGTGCCGTGGACGGAAACGCTGCTCGACCCGGCCAACCCCGACGCCCCGCACCTTGCCCTTGCCCTCAAGTCGGGCAATTTCGGCGGCGAAGACTTTTTCATGCAGGCGCTCGGCCTTCTCGCAAACGCCAACTGACCGCGAAGGGATTCCCTCCGCTTGGAGCGCGCCGCGCTCCCGCCGGAGCCTGCTTTTCATCCGCAACCACAGGGAGTCATCATGTTCTACGAATCGCTGTTCAATCCGTCCATCCACCGCCCGGTCAAGGCCTGCCTCACGGGCGCGGGCGAATTCGGTGCGTCCTTCCTCTTCCAGGCGCAGGGAATGCCCCTGCTCGAAGTCCCCGCCGTGTGCACGCGTACCGTGCAGCGCGCGGTGGACGCCTATGAAAACGCGGGCATCCCCGCCTCCAAGGTCCGCGTGTGCGAATCCGCCGAGGATGCGAAGAAGGCTTACGCCGACGGCTTCAACGTCGTCGTGGACAGCTTCGAATACATCGCGGGCCTCCCCCTCGACGTGCTGGTGGAAAGCTCCGGAGCGCCGGAAGCCAGCGCAGCCGCCGCCGAGCTTGCCATCGAGCGCGGTATGCACGTCGTCATGGTCTCCAAGGAAACCGACTCCGTCGTCGGCTCCATCCTGGCGCGCAAGGCGGCCGAACGCGGCCTCGTCTACACCACCGGCGACGGCGACCAGCCCAGCCTGCTCATCGGGCTCATCAGCTGGGGCCGCGTCCTCGGCATGAACATCGTGGGCGCGGGCAAATCCAGCGAATACGATTTCATCTATGATCCCGCGCGCGACATGGTGCTCTGCCCCGGCCAGAAGCAGGAAATCGCCACCCCCGGCATGGGCTCGCTGTGGCAGTTCGGCGACCGCCCGGCGGAAGAGGTCGTCGGCAAGCGCCGCGCCATGCTCACCTCGCTCTCGCACCGTTCCGTGCCCGACCTCTGCGAAATGGCCGTGGTCGCCAACGCCACGGGCATGATGCCGGATCGCCCGCTGTTCCACGCGCCGGTGGCCCGCATCGACGAAATGCCCGATCTCTTCTGCCCCAAGGCCGACGGCGGCCTGTTCGACGCGCCGGGGCGCCTCGACATCTTCAACTGCTTCCGCCGCCCCGACGAGGCGAGCATGGCGGGGGGCGTCTTCATCGTCGTGGAATGCAAGGACAAAAAATCGTGGCAGGTGCTCAAGGCCAAGGGGCACCCGTGCAGCCGCAACGACCGCTACGCCGCGCTGTACCATCCCGCCCACCTGCTCGGCGTGGAAACGGGCACCAGCGTCCTCGCGGCGGCCCTCATGAAGCACGCCACCGGCGGCGGCAACCTGCGCCCGCTGTGCGACCTGTGCGGGCGCGCCGTGCGCGACCTTCCCAAGGGGACCGTCCTTGACATGGGCGGCCACCACCACACCATCGACGGCGTGGAAGGCGTCCTCAACCCCGCCGCCGCCATCGGCCCGGACGCGGCCCTGCCCTTCTACCTGCTCAGCCACCGGACGCTGTGCAGGGACGTCCCAGCCGGGAAACTGATCACCCTCGGCGATCTCGACATGCCCGAAGAATCCACGCTGCTCCGCCTGCGCCGCGAACAGGACAAGGCGTTCGGCCTCGTGAAGTAAGCGGCGGGCAATCCGCCTTCAGGGGGGCAGGCAAGCGTGCCGCCCCCTTTCCCAAAAGACAGACAGGATCACCTCTTGCCGGGGCGATCCTGTCTGTTTTTTGCAAAAGCCCTCACGGGAAA
>ENA-UEYI01002502-UEYI01002502.1-human-gut-metagenome-genome-assembly--contig:-NODE-2502-length-12626-cov-2.677424_pt1 | contig 12626 bp, 12 predicted proteins | sample MGYA00242900_ERZ507916 | MGnify/ENA primary metagenome ERZ507916 (study PRJEB26167, sample SAMN06115521) | human gut metagenome | host: Homo sapiens | place: China:Chongqing | collected 2015-09-02...
TGATACCGGTGTTTTTTCATGTCCCCCAGATGGCTGGATGCGCTCAGGGTCATCAGACCGCTGATGCCAAAGTGGGTGAACAGCATCTCGCCCTGCTCGTCAAAGATGGCCTTGTCGTCCTCGAACAGGGTCAGGGTGACGTTTTTCAGGGCCAGACCCATCATTTTTTTGCAGTCGGCGTCATGGCTCACAAGGCTGACCAGACTGGGCACCGGCTCCACAAGGGTGTGCCCGGCCTGCTGCGCCAGCCTGTAGCCGTCGCCGGTGGAGCCGGTGGTGGGGTAGCTCAGGCCGCCCGTTGCCACCAGCACGGCGTCCGCTTTGTACTCCCGGCCCGAAGTTCCCCGCACACCCACGCAGCGATAGGCCGGGCCGGGCTTTTTCTTTTTCGGGTGGCGTGGATCTTCCGGCGCGGCAGGCGCTTCTTCCGGCTGGGCCAGCGGCTCCAGCAGCAGCTTTTTTGCCCCGTCGTGAACGATGTCCGCTCCGTCTGCGTACCGCAGAAGAGCCTGCCGAATCTCTTCGGCCTTATCTGACACCGGGAACACCCGGCGTCCGCGCTCCACTTTCAGCTCCACACCGAGAGACTCAAACAGTTCCATCGTCTTGGCCGGCGGGAAAGCCCCCAGCGACGAGAACAGAAAGCGGGGGTTCGTCCGCACATGGTGCAGAAATTCCTCTGCGGTGCAGTCGTTGGTCACATTGCAGCGGCCCTTGCCGGTAACGAGAATTTTCTGAGCCGGCTTTTCCATATGTTCCAGCACCGTCACCTCATGCCCCTGCCGCAGGGCCGCGCCCGCCGCCATCAGGCCGGCAGCACCGCCGCCTACCACTAAGACCTTCATGTTTCGTTTCCTCCGCTTTTTCTTCTGTCTTCACACTTATTCTAGTTTATCATACCAGAATCGACCGCCAAAAGCAATGTGAAAAAAGCAGGTACAGCGTTCTGCTGCACCTGCCCGGAAAATTTTGCTTATTTCATGGCCTTGATGGGGTCGAGATACTTTTCGCCCTCCATGACTTCCAAGTGGATGTGGCTCTCCTCGGCACACTCACAGCTCACACTGCCCACCTTGCCGATGGTCTGCCCGGCCGAGACGGTGTCGCCCTTCTTCACCTTGGCATCCGTCGTGCCGCAGACCCGCCAGATCCTGCCGGAAGCATCTTCGATGGCGACCACAGGCCCCCACTTGTCGTCCGTGCCGGTCTCCACCACCTTGCCTGCCGCCGGGGCGGTCACTTCCGCGCCCCTGTCGGCGGCGTAGTCCACACCGTTGTGGGTGCGCCAGTCACCCAGCGTCTTGCTGTAGACCAGCTCATCGCCGCTGTAGCTGTTTAAGACGCGCCCCGAGACAGGCTGCGTGGAGGCAGGCGCATCCGAACTGCTGGCAGGCAAGGACTCGGTTTGCAGCGCGGAGGGTTCGCGCACCGAACCAGAGCCAGACTGCGCACCAGAAGAGGACGCAGCCCCACCGGACGAGCTGTCGGCTTTTGGCACATTGGCCACGCTGTTTGCTGCGGGTGCGTTCTGCTGCTGCCATTCGGCTTCCTCCTCTCCGGCAACGCCGGGCGATGTGTTGATGCCCTCGTCGATGCCGGGGGCGGTGCTGGACGGGCTTCGCACCGCGTCCAGATCCTTCTTCAGCTCATTGCGCACGGTGCGCACGGCCCACACCCCGGCCGCTGCCGCCGCCAGCAGGCAGGCGGTGAGCACCAGCGCAAAGGCTTTGTCCCGCAAAAACTTTCTGAATTGCTCCATCGTTCGTTACTCCAATCCATCTTTGTGTACGGAATCGTTTCTTTGGTGGTAGTTTGGAGCGGTGGAGCGAGGTTTATTCATCAGGACGCAAAAAGGCCCCGGATGACCGGGGCCTAACGGGTTCATGGTTCAGTGTGCGGGTATTGCTGCGGCTGAGACTCAACCCTTATTATATTCCGGATTCGTTACGGCAGTGGTCTGGAAGAGCGCGATCATGTACTTCTTACCGCCAACCTCGCCGGTCGCAACGGCAACATAAGATTTGTCACCCACAGTCCAATTAGGCTCACCATTATCCCACTCCGTGTCAGGAGCATTGATGGGGCCTATGGAAGTCATCAGCTGACCTGCATAGTAAATGTTCTTATTGCTACTTGCAGACAGCGCTACGCTAATATCGGCAAAGCCACACTCATACAGCGGCGAACCATCACCAACATTTGCTTGAGTAAACTTCGCTGCCCAAGCCCCCAGCTTCAGCCTTGCAGCTTTATCTTTCATAATGGCATTGTACACATCATCGAAGTCCTTGGCATCTCCAAAATCGATGCCCTTGCCGACCTCATCCACGGTCTTCACCAGTGCGTTTACCTGTTCCTGCAATTCTTTATTGCCCTTTTCGAAGGTAGTATCCACACCATAGACCTTCGCCCAGTCATTCAGTGCATCGACCATCGTCACGGTAGCCGCACTATTGCTGTTGTTGCAGCCCGTCAGGACGGACAGTGCCAGCACGCCCGCGAGGGCTGCGGCGAGAACCTTTTTGAACAGTTTCATTCGAAACCCCTCCTCAATAAAAATAAGCTCTGTGTGCTGCTGCCGCAAACATCGTCTGCCGCATCACCACACAAATTTTACCCCCCCCCCGCCATCTGGCAACCTTTTCCTCGCTTTTTGGCAAATCGCACAGTTATCATGATTCAAAGCAGGCATTCTGACAAAAAGAGCCGCCGTGCAAACGCTCTGCACGGCGGCTCCGGAAAATTTGATTTAATTGTTGCGGCTGCGGCTATTCATGCCCAGCAGGCGGACGACGTACAGGAAGATGTTGATGAAGTCCAGATACAGGGTCAGTGCGCCGTAGATGGAAGCCTTCTCGGCCAGCTCAGCGTCGCCTGCATAGTAGGCGTAGATCTGGCGGAGCTTCTGGGTATCATAGGCGGTGAGCAGCATGAACACCACCAGGCCGATGCCGCAGTAGAGCACCGAGGTGCCGAAGCCAAAGCCGAAGAGCGCACCCACGAGGCTGGTGACGATCATGGCCACCAGAGCCATCATGAGGCGGGGACCCCAGCCGGTGAGGTCCTTATGGGTGGTGGTGCCGTACACAGCCATGAGGCCGAAATAGACCGCCGTGGCGAGGAAAGCCATGACCAGCGTGCCTACCGAGAACATCAGGAAGTAGTAGCTCAGGACCATGCCGTTCAGGATGGCGTATCCGAAGAACGCAGCTCTTGCTCCGTCGATGGACATCTTCTGCACCCGGGCGCTGAGCATGAACACCAGCGCCAGCTCACCGATGGTGAGCAGGAAGTAAAGGGAATCGACCAGATAGATAAGGGGCGTGGTCGCCGTGATATAGGCCATTGCGAAGGTGACGAGCAGGCCGCCGGCCATCCAGCGGTAGGTGCGGGTCATATAGTCCGATGCGCTCATCGAAGGCTCCGCATAGCCGCGGTCATAGTTGTTGTAATCCATAAGGAATCCTCCATTCAAAATCAGGGCATCGGTCTCGGCCTTGCCCCGGTCTACGAAATATAGTATACTGCATAGAAATGAACGTTTCATGAAAAAGGCTGTGATATTTGATGTCCCTCGGACTTTATCTGCATATTCCTTACTGTTTTTCCAAATGCCGGTACTGTGATTTTTACTCCGCCCCCGGCCAGCGCGGCGTCCCCCGGGCCTATGTGGACGCCCTTTTGCGGGAACTCTCCCGGTTTGCGCCGGACGCGCCCCTGCGGCCGGACACCCTTTATTTCGGCGGCGGAACGCCCAGCCTGCTGGACCCGGCAGACGCCGCCCGGCTCATCGCCGCCGCACAGCCCCTGCCCGGGGCCGAGGTCACGCTGGAAGCCAACCCTGAGACCGTGACCGAAGACTCTCTCCGGGCATTCCGGGAGGCGGGCGTCAACCGCATTTCCTTCGGCGTCCAGTCGGCCCGGGACAGCCAGCTCAAGACGCTGGGCCGCCCCCACACGGCAAAGCAGGCGCGGGCCGCTTTCGCCGCCGCACGCCGTGCCGGGTTCGAGAACATCAGCGGCGACATCATGCTGGCCCTGCCCCATTATACGCAGGCCGAGTTCGACGAGACGCTGGAGCTTATCGAGGATGGCGGCGCGGTCCACATTTCCGCCTACCTCTTGAAGATCGAGCCCGACTCCGCCTTTGGCCGGACGCCCCCCGAGGGTCTGCCCACCTCCGACGAGGCGGCAGACTTCTACCTCTACGCCGTCGAGCAGCTGGAACATCATGGCTACCGGCAATATGAGATCTCCAACTTCGCCCGCCCGGGCTATGAGGGAAAGCACAACCTCATCTACTGGGACTGCGGCGACTATCTGGGCATCGGCCCTGCGGCCCACTCCTGCATGGGCGGCAAGCGGTTCTACTACCCCGCCGACACCGAAGCCTTTCTGCGGGACGAGGCCGCGCCCGTCATGGACGGTGGCTGCGGTGCGGAGGATTATCTCATCTTGCAGCTGCGTCTGCGCAAAGGTCTGAGCCTCGACGAATACAAAAAACGCTATGGCAGGGAGTTCTCCACCGCACAGCTGGCCTTTGTGAAAAACTGCGTGAAGAGCGGCTACGCCAACTTTGACGGCCACACCCTCGCCCTCACGCCAGCCGGGCTCATCGTACAAAACAGCATCCTTGCCGAGCTGCTGTGAGCCTCAGTGAACAGCAAAGCTCATCGCCGCCAGCACAAAAACACCGATGATGCTGGCAATACGGCTCACCCTCTGCATCGCGTAATACCAGTCGGTGGGCTCACCGCCGTACACTTCCAGCCCGTGGCGGAGGTTCCAGAACAGCAGCGGGAACCGGACATCCAGCACAAGGAGCACCACCAGCGCCCCTATCGGCAGCAGGAACGCCACGCTGCCCCGGGTCTCCCGCCGCCCGCCGACGGCCACATTATAGAGCCAGTTACAGCTGGGCCAGAGGTCGGATCTCTGGTATTCGCCGTTGACGATGACGTTCACCTCGTCGGCAAGGCCCCCATCGTCTTCCCGCCACAGGATGGCGTCGCCGGGGCTGCCCAGCGCGGTCCCGGTAAAAATGACCACTCCGTCCTGCTCAATTTTTACGCCCGGGTCGCTCATGCCCTCGGCTTTCGATTCGAGCCGATAGTGCCGCGTCTCTCCGTCCATCGTGAAATCCACTTCCGCACCGTTTTCCATCTGAGCAACCTGCATGGTGTAGGCGGCATACGCATCCTTGCCCGAAAAGCTGCCGTCGGCCTGCCGGTACAAAAAGGCATCCCGCAGCCAGACGCCCGGGCGGAGGGCGGCCCAGAGATAGAGCACAGCGAGAAGCAGCGCGGTAAGAACGCAGAGCAGGCAGCTCGTCTTTTTCTCCATGGTCAGGCTCCTTTCGTTTCAGCCCAGTTCGATCACTTTCCACCCCAGCTCCCGGATGGCTTCTTTATCATGGGTCGCCAGCAGGGTGGGCTTTCTGCCGCAGCGTACCTTGAGCATGGCTGCGGCTTTTTTCATGACGGCGGGGTCCATGCCGGTGAAGGGCTCATCCAACAGAAGCGTGTCGCTCTCGGCCCAGAGCGCGCGCAGCAAGGCGGTGCGGCGCTTCTGTCCGCCGGAGAGCTTCCGGGCAGGCAGGGCAAGGGCTTCTTCATCCAGTCCTAATTGTATAAGGTCATCTCGTATCTGCTCTTTGTATTGTGTTTTGACCTTGTACTGTTCTGCGGGCAGCACCAGCGCCACATTCTCTTCGGCGGTCAGCTGGGGGCAGAGCCTGTCTTCCTGAAAGACCGCGCCGACCCGGCCCACGCCCTCCACGCTGCCGGAGGTGGGCGCTTCCAGCCCCATCAGGATACGGAGCAGGGTCGTCTTGCCCCAGCCGCTTGGCGCCCAGAGCACCGCCGGGTCGTCCACGGTAAGCGAGAGGTTTTCGAAGAGGATTCTCTCTCCGAATCGTTTAGACAGATTCTTTATTTCCAGTTTGTTGTTGGTTTCACTCATTTTTCAGCCCCCTCTTCGCCCAGAACCGCCGCTACCGCTTTATCCAGCAGAGCGAGGAACAGCTTTTCGAATACGGCGCTCAGCAGGATGATGACGAAGGTCCAGGCAAACAGCTCCCCGGTGGAAAGGGTGATCTTTGCCCGGTAAAGCGCGTCGCCGATGCTGCCATCGGGCAGGCCGATGACCTCTGCTGCTACGCCGCTCTTCCAGCAGATGCCCAGCGCCACGCTGCATCCCTGCCGGAACGCGGGCAGCACCGCCGGGAGCCAGACCGCCCGCAGACGCCGCCCCAGAGGCAGACGGAACACCTGCGCCATTTCGAGAAGCTGGCGGTCAGCACTCCCGATGCCGGTGCGCACTGCGCTGTAGAGGACGGGCAGCACCATCAAAAAGCTGATAAGGACGGACAGCGACGAGCCGCTGACCCACACCAGCGCCAGAATGATGAAGCTCGCCACCGGAGTAGCCTTGACCAGCTGCATCACGGGGGCGAGAAGGGCGTCCACCCACTCCCACTTTTCGGCGGCTACCGCCAGCACCGCGCTGGACAGCGCGCCCAGCCCGAAGCCCAACAGGATGCGCCCGGCGCTGAAACCGATGCGCTGCCAGAACTCGGCCTGCGGCAGCAGCTCCACCAGCGTACCGATGGCCTGCACCGGCGAGACAAGAAGAACTTCCTGCCCGATGGCCACAGCCGCCGCCTGCCAGACGCCCAGCCAGAACACCGACGCCGCTAAGATTTGAATGCGGCGTTTTTTTGTTTTATCCATGTATTTCTTTGCTCCTGTTCGTTTTCTCGCTTTCAGAATATCACATCATGTATGAGAATACAATCCTTCATCTTTTCTTCTCTTGACATGAAGGTCATAAAACACTACACTGGAATAAAGTAATCCTTATTCTACGTGCCTCCGCGCACAGCTGGGAGAGATGACCATGCACGATTCCGCTCAGGCCCTCCGGGGCAAAAAGCTCCTTCTGGTGGGGTTCGCCCTGTTCTCGATGTTCTTCGGAGCAGGCAACCTCATCTTCCCGCCCTTCCTCGGCGCACAGGCCGGGACGGCGCTCTGGCCCGCTTTTGTGGGCTTTGCCGTCAGCGCCATCGGCCTGCCCATCGCGGGCGTGGCCGCGGTGGCCCGGGCAGGCGGTCTGCCTGCGCTGGCCGGGCGGGTCCATCCCCGCTTCGCACAGGTGTTCGCTGTGCTGGTCTATCTGTCCATCGGTCCCTGCCTCGCTATCCCCCGCACGGCCAGCACCTCGTTTGAGATGCTGACGCCGCTGGTGGGGCGGAGCACACCGGGACAGTTCATCTACTCCCTCGTGTTCTTTGCTGCGGCGTACTTCGTGGCCCTCAAGCCCGAAAAGCTGACCCAGCGGCTGGGCCGCATCCTCTGCCCTGCCCTGCTGGTGCTCATCGTGGTGCTGTTCGCGGGCTGCATCCTCCGCCCGGCCGCGCCCGGCTACGGCACACCTGCCGAGGCTTACGCCGCCCTCCCAGCCGCACAGGGCGTGCTGGACGGCTATCAGACCATGGACGCGCTGGCAGCGCTCAACTTCGGCGCGGTCATCGCGCTGAACATTCAGGCGGTGGGCATCACGGAGGAATCCGCCGTCCGGCGCGGCACCATCCGGGCCGGGCTCATCGCGGGCGGGATGCTGCTGGTGGTCTACGCCATGCTGACCCACATCGGCGGCATCTCAGGGGCGACCTTCCCCGGCAGCGGCACCGGTGCCGCCGTCCTGACTGCACTGGCCGACGGCCTGTTTGGCCGGGTGGGACAGGTGCTTCTGGCCGCCATCTTCGTCATCGCCTGCTTCAACACCTGCGTCGGCCTCATCGCCAGCGTAGGCGAATACTTCCACGAGCTTCTGCCCCAGCTGCCCTACCCTGCCATTGCGGCTTTCTTCGCGCTGGTGAGTATGCTGCTGGCGAACATCGGCCTTGCGGACATCCTGAGCCTTTCCGTCCCGGTGCTGAACGCCATCTACCCCATCGCCATCATCCTCATCGTGGTGGAGTTCCTGCCCGGACGGTTCCAGCGGACATCGGTCTGGCGGCTGAGTATCCTCTTCACGGCCATCCAGAGCATCCCTGCTGCCCTGCCCTTCGGCTCCCTCTCCACCTTGATGAACGCTCTGCCCCTGAGCAGCCTCGGCTTTGGCTGGCTGCTGCCGGCTCTCATCGGCATCGGCGCGGGCCTTCTAACGTAAGAAAGAAAGAGGCTGCTGCACTTTCGACTAAAACGATGTGCAGCAGCCCCTTCTTTGTTTCAAAGCTTACTTTGCAGAATTGCGGATAGCCGCCATGACCTTGCGCAGGACGGACGGCTCGGTGTAGTAGAAGTTATCGTCCGGCAGCTTGCCGCCCACGGCGGCAGGAGAGGCATCGTAGAGCACCTGCAGGTAGGCAGAGATGTCTTTCTTCATCTCCTGACCGTTGCGGTAAACGATGTTGCACTTGGGCAGGGCCTTCTTGGCGATAGCAGCCTTGGCCACCACGCCGACTTCCTCACAGAGGGCGGCGGTGCCGTCGATGTCCTCGTTCGCCGCCTTGACGCTCTTCTGGTAGTCGGTCAGGAAAGCTGCGATGACGTCGGGGTTCTGCTTTGCGTACTCGGTGCGCACCACGGTGACGCCGGTGATGAGCTGGGTGTCACAGACCCTGTTCCATTCCCTGGTCAGGTCGAGGACGACGCGGAGGTCGCTGTCCTTCATCTGGGCAGCGGTGACGTAGGGCTGAGGCAGGACGGCGATGGCATCCTTCCTGGCAGCGGCCATCTGGGCCGTGACCTCGGAAGCCTCGCTGTAGTATTCGATCTTCACGTCCTTGTCGGGGTCGAGGCCGTTCTTCTTGAGCAGATAGCGCAGGACGTACTCGGGCGTCGTGCCTTTGCCGGTGGAAAGGATGGTGCGGCCCTTGAGGTCAGCAAAGCTGTGGACGGTATTGCCCTTCTCCACGACGTAGAGGACGCCCAGCGTGTTGACGGCCATGACCTGGATGCCGCCGTTCGTCTTCTGGTAGAGGGTCGCGGCGAGGTTGGCCGGGATAGCAGCCATGTCGAGTTCGCCCTTGATGAGCTTCGGCACGATCTCATCGGCTGCGCCGTAGAGCTGCAGGTCATAGTCGAGGGAAGCAGTGCCGTCCTTCTCCATGCTCAGCAGGTTGACGAGGCCCATGGTGGTGGGGCCTTTCAGGCCGGCGATGCGCACTTTTTTGCTCGTCTTGGCCGATGCGCCGCAGGCCAGCACGCTGACCATCAGCACCAGCGACAGCAGCAGAGATGTCAGTTTTTTCATAGGATTTCGTTCCTCACTTTCATTGGGAGAAATTTTCCCGCAAAAAATTTGCAAAACCATTTGCTTTACGCCCTCAAGTTTACTATAATAAGAGAAAAAATACCGTTGCACATGCAACGGAATCGCAGAAGGGCGGTGAGGGCCCGGGGAAAACCTCACGGAATGGGTATGGAAAATTATCTTCCGCTGTTACAATCCACCTCTCTGTTCGCCGGACTGGAAGCCGAAGCGCTCCGGGTCCTGCTGGGCGAAGTGGGGGCCGTATTGCGCACCTACAGCCGGGGCGAGACCCTCGTACTGGCCGGACAGTCGAACCGCCGGGTAGGCGTGGTGCTCTCCGGCGCCATCGAGGCCTACCATCCCGCCGCCAGCGGGGCGCGTCTGCCCATCAGCCAGATGGGGCCGGGCGGTGTGTTCGGCGACGTGCTGGGCGGCTCGAGCCTTTCCAGCCCGGTAACGGTGATGGCCTCGGCCCCCTGCGAGGTGCTGTTGGTGCCTTACGAGAAGCTTCTGCTGCCCGGGGCCGACCCGGCCCGCCAGCGGGTGCTGCAGAACCTTGTGCGCACCATCAGCGACAAGTATTTCCTGCTCTCCCGCCGGGTGGACCTGCTGGTGCTGAAAAGCCTGCGGGCCAAGGTCTGCGCCTACCTGCTCAGCGAGGCTGAGCAGCAGGGCAGCCTGACCTTTTCCATCCCCTTCTCCCGCATCCAGCTGGCCGACTACCTCAACTGCGACCGCAGCGCCCTCTCCCGGGAGCTGAGCCTGATGCAGCGAGACGGCCTGCTCGAGACCTATAAGAGCAGCTTCAAGCTGCTGGAACCGGACGCGCTGCGGCATATGGTGCTGTAACAGCCTCTCCCTTTGGGAGAGCCTTATATAGAAGGAGAACTTCATCATGTCCAAACCGATTTTATGGATCGTTATTCCCTGCTACAATGAAGAACAGGTGCTGCCCATCACGGCCCCCCTGTTCCTGAAAAAGATAAACGACCTCTCCGCAGCGGGCCTTGTCAGCGAGAAGAGCCGGGTGCTCTTCGTCAACGACGGCTCCCGCGATTCCACCTGGGAGCTCATCTGCCGGTTCGCAAAGGAAGATGAACACTTCATCGGCATCTCCCAGAGCCGGAACCGCGGCCACCAGAACGCCGTGCTGGCCGGGCTGATGGAGGCGAAAGCCAACGACTGCGACGTCACCATCTCCATCGACTGCGACGGGCAGGACGACATCAACGCCATGGACGAGATGGTGCAGAAGTATCTGGACGGTGCCGAGGTGGTCTACGGCGTGCGCAGCCGCCGGGACACCGATACCTTCTTCAAGCGGTTCACAGCCGAGGGCTTTTATCATGTGATGAACGCCTTGGGCGCGGATATCGTGTTCAACCACGCAGACTACCGCCTGATCAGCACCCGCGTGCTGGAAAGCTTTGCGGATTACAAGGAGGTCAACATCTTTTTGCGGGGCATGGTGCCGCTGGTGGGCTTTGCCCACGATGTGGTCACCTACGAGCGCCACGAGCGTCTGGCCGGCGAGAGCCACTATCCCCTCAGCAAGATGCTGACCCTCGCCTTCGACGGCATCACCAGCCTGTCGAACAAGCCCATCCGCCTCATCACCGGCGCAGGCATCGCGGTCAGCCTCATCAGCTTCATCGGCGTCATCTGGGCCATCGTGCAGGCGGTCAGGGGCAGGGCACAGGCCAGGCAGATCGCCGCCAGCCCCAGGGCCAGCAGCAGGCCGTAGGGCTGCCGGGTGAGGACAAAGCCCCCCAGCAGGATGAAGAACACCCCTACAGACAGCAGCAGCTCTGCCTTTAAATAGCCGCCGAAGGCCCCCAGAGCCACCGTTCTGACCTCCCCAAGAAAATCCAGCAGCCCCTGGTCCATACCCCGGGCGGCCCTGGCCCGGAGATAGGGATAGTCCGCCGTGAGGAAATAGGCAGCCATCACATATACCACCAGGGCCACGCAGAAGGAGGGTACCCCCATGGCCTTGTTCGTGGTATAGTCGGCCAGCCGCTGGACCAGGGCGGGGGTGGTCTGGTTCAGCCAGTTCAGCAGACCGGTCATGGCCTCCTGCATCGGGTCGCTGAGCTGTTCGGGCACCAGGGCCCACAGCCGGTCAGACAGGGACTGGAGCTGGTCCATCATGCGCTGCAGACTCTCCAGCAGACCGTCCCGGTTCTGGGCCAGGGCCACGATCTCCTGCCCGGCGATATAGCCCAAAAAGCCCAGCCCCGCCCCCAGCAGACCGAACAGCACCACCAGCAGCACCATGGTCAGCGCCCGCCGGGACCAGCACAGCCGCCGCTGCAAGCGGCGCACGATCGGATTTAAAATGGCCGCCGTGATCAGCGCCGCCACAAAGGGGGCCAGCAGGGACAGCATAGGCCTCCCCACCCAGATCACCAGTCCCGCAGCCAGCAGGGCCAGCAATAGCCGCACCATCAGCCGCAGCCACAGCCATCCCCGCTGCCGCCAGGTCAATAATTTCCCGTTCAAAGCACTCGCCGCCTTTTCTGCTCCCACACCTGATGTCCCGCCCCGCCGCCGGCGGGGGCAGGAAACATAAAGGTCGGGGAGCTTCTTTTGTGATATGCCCTATATCATAGGCCAGCATACCACAAAATGCGTAAATAAAATGTTAAACTTCGCGGGAAAATGGACAGCGGCGCGCAAAAAAGGGCCGCCCAGCCGGGCGGCCCTTTTGTCTGTGAAGCAGGATTTACTTGTCGGACTTGTTGTCCACGATGTCGCGGAGCTTGGCGGCGAAGTCCTCCAGGCTCATGGCGCCCAGGTCCTCGCCGGCGCGGGTGCGGACGGAGACGGTCTTGTTCTCCATGTCCCGGTCACCCACCACCAGCATGAAGGGGACCTTCTCCAGGGTGGTCTCGCGGATCTTCTTGCCGATCTTCTCGTTGCGCTCGTCCACTTCCACCCGGAAGCCGTGGTCATCCAGGTAGCTGCGGATCTCCTGGGCGTAGTCGGCGGCCCGGTCGGTGACGGGCAGGACCTTCACCTGGACGGGAGCCAGCCAGCAGGGGAAGGCGCCCATGGTCTCCTCGATGAGGTAGGCCATGAAGCGGTCCAGGGAGCCCAGAATGGCCCGGTGTAGCACCACGGGGGTCTGCTCCTCGCCGTTGGAGTCGGCATACTGCAGGTGGAACTTGGCGGGCAGGCAGAAGTCCAACTGGCAGGTGGACAGGGTATACTCCGCGCCCACGGCGGGCTTTACGTTCACGTCCAGCTTGGGGCCATAGAAGGCGGCCTCGCCGATCTCCTCGGTGAAGTGGATGCCCAGCTCGGTGAGCACCTCACGCAGGGCGTTCTCGGCCTTGTTCCACATCTCGTCGTCGTCGTGATACTTC
>ENA-UEYI01002505-UEYI01002505.1-human-gut-metagenome-genome-assembly--contig:-NODE-2505-length-12616-cov-5.214212_pt1 | contig 12616 bp, 9 predicted proteins | sample MGYA00242900_ERZ507916 | MGnify/ENA primary metagenome ERZ507916 (study PRJEB26167, sample SAMN06115521) | human gut metagenome | host: Homo sapiens | place: China:Chongqing | collected 2015-09-02...
TTGAGAGCTAAATAACGGACAACTTTTTTTGTTTCCCCGTACAAGCGGAGAATATAAAGGTAAAAACTATCATAGTAATCAAGAATATAAATATAGATTTTTTTCGCATAATGCCTCCTTGTTCGTAGTGTTTAATAACACCACTCGACTAAAAATTTTATTGACAGTTATTCCCCGGCATTGTTGTAATATCGTTTAGTTTCTTTGAAAAAGAACAAAAAAGCGCAAGGGAAAAGGCATTTCTCTGCGCTTGTAATCTTATTGTGTTTCATAGGCGGTTACCTCCCGTCGAGAGTTTTAGTTTTTATAATTTGTTGTTTTTTGTTCCTATATGGATACTGTTTAATATATTATAGCACAAAATTTTTGTTTTTTCAAGTTTTAACGCGCTATGCTATGTAAAACATATAAAAATCATCTCTTTATTCTATTTTGAAACATTTTGCCGTCACTTTTTCTGGTAATTTATCACTCATTTTCTATTTTATTTTGACTTGTCCGTTTCAGCGCGTCCGCTTTTTGTTTTTGTTCTCCCTATGGAACATAAACCTTATATTTCCTCCCCTCATATAAAAATAAAGTCACGGGATTTTACGACCGTGACTTTATACTCAATCTGTAACTTAATTATTCTTTCTCTTGTTCGTCGGCGTTATCGGCGAGTTTCAGCGACCAGCAACGACGGCGGCGGTGTTGGTCCTTGTCGTACTTCTTCCACTGGGCTTGGATCTGCACGTTGGTTTCGAGTTCCGGACCGGTTTCGAGGAATTTGACCTTGTGTTTTATAAGGCTTTTCAGACTTCTCGCCATGATCATGGCGTTCACGCCGCTGTTTTGGTATTCCTTTCTGACACCGATGCTATAGAGGTCGACCACTTCCGGGTGTCTGAGGTCGTGCATAAGTTGGAAAATACCGCCGAGCGTAAGGCGTCCGTTCATTTTGCGCATGGTTTTGGACACGGACGGCGCCATAAAACCGTAACCGATGACTTCGCCCTCGCGGTTCTTGACGGCGGTCACGAAGTCGTTGACCCACACTTGCTTGAGCATGTCCGCTTCGCGCTTGATCTGACGGTCGGTGATTTCCACCACGCCGTAAAGGTGCGCGAAAACCTCGTTCATTATCTGCTTGAGCGCGCGGTGAATGACCGGTTCCACGCTCTTGAAATTCTTGATCTCGTAGTACTCGAAGCCCGAACGCTCGGCGACCATATCGGCTATGCGGTACAGCCGCTCGTCAGGCTCGGTCGGAACGGCGATACGGTACTCCACCCAGTCGGCGGATTTTTGCATACCCAGTCTTTCCATATGACCGGCGTAGTACGGATAGTTGTAAATCGTAAGGTACATATCGTCGCGGTCGAAGCCCTCGATCAGCATACCTTGCTTGTCGAGGTCGGAAAAGCCGATAGGTCCTACGATCTCGTCCATACCGAGTTCTTCCGCCCACTTCTTCACCGGTTCGAAAAGCGCTTCTGTTACGGCGAAGTCGTCGATAACGTCGTAACGCGAGAAACGCAGTTGCTTCACGTTCTGTTTTGCGTTGTAAGCCTTGTTGAGTATCGCGGCGATTCTTCCCACGACCTTGCCGTTGTCATCGTAGCAAAGAAACATTTTACTTTCGGCGTAACTGTAAGCGTCGTTGACCGCGGGGTTGAATTCGTCGTTTTCGTCGGATATGAGTTGCGGCACGGCGTAAGCGTTGCCCTTGTATAGTTTCAGCGGGAATCTGAAAAACTCGCGCCGCTCTTTCTTCGTAGTTACCTCTTTTACCGTCATCACTCAGTCCTTTAACCGCGCCTAAAAAACGCGGAATTATTTATACCGAAATCGTATTTCGTATCGTTAATTATACAACTTAGCAATATAAATTGTCAACCTATACGGCACGGAATTTCGCGACTATTAAAAAAATCGGGAACTTTTTTTTCGAAAATCGCTTCAAAACGCTTACGCTTTTCTCAAAAAAGTGTTACAATACTTACGCAATGAGTGGCAGACAGCGTAAATCCGGTTGCGGATTTGCGCTTTTAGTTTGCCTTTTCAATACTTACCTCGGAGGCTTTTATGAGCGAACAAGTTAAAACCGGAAACAAGATGGCGGATACGCCGATCGTGAAACTTATCGTGACGATGGCGCTTCCCATGATGTTGTCGATGATGATTCAAGCGCTGTATAATATCGTGGACAGCGTGTTTATCGGTATGCTGCCGGAGCGCGCCGAAGCGTTGCAAGCGCTTGGCTACGCTTACCCCGTGCAGATGTTGATGGTCGCGGCGGGCGTGGGTACCGGCATGGGCGCGGGCGCGCTTCTGTCCAAGGCGCTCGGAATGAACGACGGCAAAAAAGCGGACGCGGCGGCGGGCAACGGCTATTTCCTTATGCTGTGCTTTACGGTCGTGTTCGCGATCTTCGGGCTGTTCGTTTTCTTCGGCGGGGCGTACTTTAATATCTGCACTTCGAACGAGGTCGTTGCCGAGTACGGCAGAAAATACCTCGGCGTTTGCCTTATGTTTTCACTCGGGCAGTTCGTTCAACTCATGGGCGAACGCACGCTGTGTTCGACCGGGCGCACAAACCTTGCGATGATAATGCAACTTGCCGGCGCGCTGACGAACATCGCGCTAGATCCGCTGTTCATTTTCGTTTTCGATATGGGCGTCACCGGCGCGGCGGTCGCGACGGTTATAGGACAATGGGCATCGATGATAGTCGGGCTTTTGCTTAACATTAAATTCAACCCCGAAATCCGCGTAAGCGTCAAATCTATGGTCACGCCGAACTGCCGCTCGCTATCCGAAATTTTCAAAGTCGGTCTGCCCGCGATCGTGCTTCAATGCTTACAATCGCTGACTACGCTGGTTATGCAGATAACGTTCGGTTCCCTCTACTCGGGCGCGGAAAAAGACTTGCTCGTTGGAATTTACGGGATATTTTACAAATTGCAGTACTTCGTGTTAATGCTGGTGTACGGCTTGAATAACGCCGCGATCCCCGTTATCGCGTTCAATTACGGTATGGGCAACGGCGGCAGAGTGAAAAAAGCGATCGCAGCGTCCACAGTCGTGGCGCTGATTATCGGCGTACTGGGACTTATACTGTTCGAAGCCTCGCCCGCGCCGCTGCTTAAATGCTTTCACGCGTCGAGCGAAGCGGTAGGCGCGCTCGGGAGCGAACTCGAAATCGGCGTATCGATAATGCGAATTTCCGCTATCGCGTTCCCGATCGCCGCGTGCAGCATAATTTTCGCCGCCGCTTTTCAGGCACTGGGCTTAGGCGTGCGCTCGATGATCGTGGCGCTACTGCGGCTTCTGGTCGTACTTATGCCCGCAAGTTACGTTATGGGGCGGCTTTTCGGCGCGAACGGAATGTGGTGGGGCGCGGTAATCGCCGAAGCAGTCGCGTTCGTTTACGCGCTCGCGACCATGCTGCTCGTAGTGAAAAAGTACGTTTCTCCGCTCGATAAGTACCGCGAAAACGCCGAAGCCGTCGCCGGAACCGAAAGCGAAGAATAATTTTTTACAATCCCTCAGTCTCTATTCACCGGCTCCCTTTCCGCAAGGGGGCCTTTTTTATGGTCTAGCGTTCGTTCCGCGTCGACGATAAGAGCGCCGACTTTTTTAGGGAGAATAAACCACGTCGGGTAATTTCGCGATTTCGGATATCCGATTTCGGACTCTTTGACTTTGTTCCACCGTATTCCTATTCGTTTTTCATTATCCCAGACAAACGCAGCTATGCTGTATTGCTCGCTCTCGTACAGGATTTCAAGCGTTTCGGATTTCAGCCTGTGTTTGGGATAAATTACTTCGCGAGGGTTCATATGCGTTGCTCCTTTCACTATTGCTTGCGGCAAGTACCTGCGACGCATCTGTAGTCGGCAAAATTCTCGATCCGTATCGAAGAGCCGATAAAACAACAGGTAATACCGACGGTTGCCCGTCAACTTACAGAAAGGTGTTACTTGCCGAAAGTTTGTTTTATTTTCTCAATTAGTTGTAGTTTTAGTGTAAACAAACATATATATGTATCCGTCGTTTGAGAAATACCATGTTCTTGTTCTCATAGAGTTTGTGTCATATACACGGAGTAAGCCATTTGTATACTTATATGATCCTCGATAGTATTCATTTGTTTTCTGGTCCATGGAGAAGTAGGAGCCATCATAACTAAAAGATTCCATTGCTCGTACTGAAAAATCGCTGTCATAATCATATTCTTGGTAATCAAAGTTTCCGTTACGTTTTTGCGCGATTGACAGTAGTTTGGTATTGGTGATTTTTATTTTCGCGATATTATTGTCCAAACAAAAGCAATTTGCATCGCTAAAATATTTTAAATAAATATCGCCATTTGCGTCGTTGACTGTTATAGTATCATTAACAACAGTAAAATCGCGATATTTCGTTTTCCCAATTGTTATCCGATTCTTTTCAATTGTAATTTCCTCTTTAGGGCTGTCGTATGCTAAAGTTGAATTGGCACGGTAATAAGTTCCGATAAACTTGCTCACGTCGCCTCTCGAATTAAATCCTCCCGAAACGGCGATGATGATTACGATTATCGCGGCGACGATGCCGCCGATAATCCACAACGTTTTCGAATTATTTTTTGCGGTTTGCGTTTGAGAGGTTTCAGATACGCCGGCGGAGGGACTGCTTTGCATTGTTTGAAACTCGGGTGAGGTTGTTTGCGCAGACGTCGAAACGTTTTCGGTTGCAGCAGCCTGCTCCGTGCGCATTTCACGATTCTCCGTTTCGTCGAAAGGTTCGACGTTTTTGACAGCGAGAGCCTGTTCGCCGAGTTTGTTTCGGGCGGCAACAAAGAAGTCTTGCCATGCGGTATTGCCGAGTCGGACAAGTTCTTTATTCCAGTCGTTATATTCATAGTCGGAAACGGGGCGCCTCGGTTCCGTTATTATCGTAACGTTCGTCGCGTTATCGTCGAGCGGTTCAAGTTTGATCGTCATCTTCTGTGGCTTGAACGGGTGAAAAATAGATCCGGCAGTTGCCGAAACGTCAAGATATTCAAAAACGTTAGGTGAAGTTTCGGTTTTTACCGCGCCTACAAGATTGTAGTTCAGCCTATCTTTAACGATTTTGTTGCAATCCGATACCGGCAGATTTACCGAATGGGTTTGTGTGTAGTTCATTCCTTTCTCCTTAGCATAAAATTCATTTATATTATATCCTACATTATGTAGGAAGTCAAACAAAACGTAGGATTGTTTGATAAAATTTTGGATATGAAAGACAACGTATTCGGTAAAAATCTAAAAAATTTAAGGCTCGGCGAAGGATTATCCCAGCGAGCTTTAGGCGATCATCTCGGGGTGTGTAATCAGACAGTGAGCTTTTGGGAGAGCGGCAGTCGGGAACCCGACCTTGATACGCTCGTCAAAATTTCCGAATTATTCAACGTTTCTGTGGATTTTCTTCTTAGCGAGTGATTTTTTAAGTTCATATTTAAACAAAAACGGACTTTCTATGAAATTAACCCCAAAAGCAAGATAAATATTTGGGGTTAATTTCAAAGTGAATAATTGGTGAGTTTTGGTTTTACGGCGGCGTTATCTTTGACAAACGCGCGGTAAAAATGTATAATATCACGGTGGGCAGGTTCTGCCTTATGATTTTCGGAGGTGACATCGTAATGTCGGCAACAGCGTTAATCGGCGCTCAATGGGGCGACGAAGGCAAAGGTAAAACTATCGATATTCTTGCCGCCGACGCGGACGTGGTAGTTCGCGCTCAGGGCGGAAGCAACGCGGGGCATACCGTGGTTTGCGGGGATTCCACCTATAAACTGCGCCTTATCCCCAGCGGAATTTTGTACCCGGACACTATTTGCGTGGTGGGTAACGGCACCGTTATTTCCCCCGCGGTTATTCTCAGAGAAATCGACGATCTGACTTCACGCGGCGTTTCGATGAAAAATCTCAAGATCGACGCGCGTGCGCACGTCATTCTTCCCTACCACGTCGAGATCGACAAGCTGAGCGAAATCGCGCGTGGCAAAGAGGACATCGGAACGACCAAAAACGGCATCGGTCCGTGCTATATGGACAAAGCCGAGCGTATCGGTATCCGTATGTGCGACCTTATCAAGCCCGAAGTTTTCCGCGAAAAACTCAAAAAGAATATCGAAGTCAAGAACAAGATCATTACAGCGGTTTACGGCGGCGAACCCGTGGACTTCGAAGCCACTTATAACGACTACTGCGAGTACGCGAAACGCCTCGCGCCGTTCGTGACCGACACTTCCGTACTCGTGTTCAACGCGATCAAGGCGGGCAAAAACGTGCTGTTCGAAGGCGCGCAAGGCACGCTCCTCGACCTCGATATGGGCACTTATCCGTTCGTGACGAGTTCGCATCCCACCGCCGGCGGCTTCTGCGAAGGCTCCGGCGTCGGTCCTACGCTTATCGACGACGTTATCGGCGTGGGCAAAGCTTACACCACCCGCGTGGGCAAAGGTCCGTTCCCCACCGAACTTGACGACGAAACCGGCGATTATATTCGCAAAGTCGGCGCGGAATACGGCGTGACGACCGGCAGAGCGCGGCGCTGCGGCTGGCTGGACACGGTTATTCTCAAATTCTCCGTGCGCGTGAACGGCTTGACCAAACTCGCGATCAATAAACTCGACACGCTGACCGGTATCAAGACCCTTAAAATCTGCGTGGCTTACGAAAAGAACGGCGAAACCGTGTACGACTTCCCCACCGATATTTCCGAACTAGAGGGTTGCAAGCCCGTGTATATCGAAATGCCCGGCTGGACGGAGGATATCACTCACGCGAAGTCGTTCGACGAACTGCCCGCAAACGCCAAAGCGTACATCGAGCGCATCGAAAAGGAAATCGATTGCCCGATAACCATGGTAGGCGTAGGTCCCGACCGCGAACAGAATCTGAACAGATAATAAAGTTAGGTTTTAATACGACGACCGCCCCTCTCTCGGCTTCGGGAACGGGGCGGTTTTTTGTTGTGTTTTGAGTTATATATACAGCAAAAGGAGCCCGGCATTTACTGCCAAGCTCCCCAAGCCTATGTTAATCTGAAAGATTAAGCGAAATTAGAACGTGGTCGGAACGAAGAAGTACACGATGAAGAGTACCGCAACGATGATCGTGACTACGTGGAGATCCCACTTCGGCTTGGCCGCCTCGGGGTTCTTGCCCTTGACGCAAGCGTACTTGATGCAATCGACGACGTAGATCACGAGGTCGATAAGGACGTAGGAAAGGATACCGAAACCGATACCGTCGGTGATGCTGTAGGAAAGCGGCATCATAGCGATGGTAAGGAACGCGGGAACTGCATTTTTAACGCCGTCGATCTTGACGTTGGTGATGCCTTTAAGCATAAGGCAACCGACGTAAAGAAGCGCCGCAGACGCCGCCGCGCTCGGAATAGAAGCGAACAGCGGGAGCAAGAAAATCGAGAGGAGGAACAGCACTGCGGTGGTCAGAGCGGTAAGACCCGTTCTGCCGCCTGCCGCGATACCCGAGCCGGACTCGACGAAGGTGGTGACGGTGGAAGTACCGAGCATAGCGCCGGTGCAGGTTGCGATGGAGTCGGACATCATGATGCCGTTGTAGTGGAACGGCTTGCCCTTCTCGTCTGCAAGACCTACGGGAACGCAGCAACCGACTACAGTACCCATGGTATCGAACATATCGATCATGCAGAAGGTAATGACGGTCATGACAGCAGGCATAATCTGCGAAGCGCCGCCCGCCCATTTGAAGCCTTCGGTGAAGCAAGCGAAGAACACGCCGCCGTTTTCAGAACCGTTGAAACTGAAGAACGCCGCAAAGGTTTCCCAGAACTTCCAGGACATACCGCTCCATTTGGTAACGCCCATAGGAATACCGACGAGCGTTGCGATGATGACGCCGATAATGACGCCGCCTTTAACTTTGAAATGTTCGAGCACGGCAATAGAGAGCAAGCCGACGAGGCAGACTACCGCGCCGCTGGCTGCGTAAGGCCATGCGTAAGTGTTGAACTGAATAAGATCGACAAGCGTGCTGCTTGCAACGATAAGTCCGCTGTTCTGCATACCGATGAAAGCGATAAACAAGCCGATACCGACCGCAATCGCACCGCGTACGCATTCCGGAATACCGTCGAAAATGACTTCGCGGATCGCTACGCCGTTAATTTTGATAACGGACAAAAGCAAGAAGATAATGCCGGAAATAAGAACGAGTAACATTGCGTTACCGAAAGTTACCGCCGCACCCGCAAGACCGCCTGCAATCAAGCCGCCTACGGTGTAGTTAAGTCCCATGCCGGAAGCCTGCGCGAGAGGCATTTTTGCGACGAACGCCATAAGCAGCGTACCGATTACCGCGCCGAGAGCAGTTGCAAGGAACAATTGCTCGGTCGGAACGTTGTTTGCTCCGAAAAGCGAAATCGCGTTCGGGTTGACGACGAGAATGTAAGCCATTGCAAGGAAGGTCACGATACCGGCGACGATTTCCGTTGCGAAAGAACTCTTCTCTTTCGTGATACCGAAGTAGTTGTCGAGCTTTCTGCCGAACTTGGTTCTGGCTTTCGACTCTACCGGAGTCTCTTCCGCCGCCGGAGCCGCCGCAGCGGTTTCTTCGGTGACGTTGTTGTTCAATTCTTCACTCATAAATCTTTCTCCTAAAAAGTTTTAATACACGGCTGAAGTTTACCGTTGTACCCTGGAAAATAAAAAAACGACGTTCCGTCCTGCTACTCACATGGCTTGTCCACAAAGCGGCAATGCGTTTTATTCCCGCCGAAAACGCGGAAAAGAAACGGAGTTGCCGTCGGTAGTCAAACATGAGTGGCTGTTTGGTAGAAACTGCGAAGCCTTCTATTCCGCATTATACCGACGAGTCCGGAAAAACAATCGTCGAATGTATTTTAACACATTTCACACAATGCTGTCAAACGTTCTTTCACACTATTTCGACTTTTTTCACTTTTTTTTGCGTAGGGTCGGCGGAAACCCCGGGAATTATAAGGTCTATTACTCCTCTTCCGTCGGGGATCCTCGCGCGCGGCGTGCCGCCCCGCTCTGAATGACGAGGTAGACGGAAACTGCACGGGATTTTTTAGTGAATATTTTTATAAGGTTAATTCTTTTCTGTTGTCGGGGATCCTCACGGTCGCTTCGCTCCCTCAGGATGACGAGGTAGGACGGAAAGTTTACGTTTTATTTTAAGAAATGTCCAACCTTATACGTCATTCAGGGGCTTGTCGAGGAAATTCAGCGAAGCGCAAAAAAATTATAATAATGCGGCTACGCCCGGATCTTCAGGGCTTCACTCAAGATGACGTAAGGATATTATAGCGGTCTATGAGGGGAATTCCACGCGTGGAATCCTATACTATGCTGGAAATAATATCCTTTTAATCCCAGTTAGTTCGCTCTCAGCCTAGGTAGGCGCCTTGGTCGAGAAGCACTTTTTTGAGGTCGGCGTATGGAACGTTCTTTGCGGATACGCCGGTCTTGCACGCGATTGCCGCGGCGATTCCCGCCGCTTGCCCCATCGCCAACGACGGCGTCATTACGCGCACCGCGCCGTGAGCGAATCTGTCCGCGGAAACGTTTTTGCCCGCCATCCAGAGATTGTCGAAGTCTTTCGAAACTATCGAGCGGTACGGAATCGAGTAAGACGAAGTCGTTTTAGTGGGCGTATACACGACTTTCGTCGAAGTATGCACGTCCACGGTGTTGGACAAAATCACGATCGCGTCGTCGAATATCGTCGAGTTTAAGATATCGTCGTGACGGAGAACATACTCGCCGACCACTCTTCTCGACTCGCGGATCCCGAGGTTATCCGACGACTGTAAAAGTCGGATATTTTCGAACCCGGGAATATTCTTTTTGAGAAAATCGAATATGATTTTGACTTGCCGTCTGCCCTCGATTTCCGCTTTGGTTACGAGATCGGGGTCGTTCACGTCGAACGGTTCGTCGATCTGGCACATATTGACCGCGAAAATGTTGCCCGGTTGCTGAAAATGCGCACTTTCTCGGTGCCGCAAGGGAACTCGCCGCGCTCACAGCCGCGCCGTAACCCGCAACGCCGCCGCCAACGACAAGCACGTCGCACTCAAACATTTTTATGATTTCGACTTCCATTACGATACTTTCTCCACGTAATGGAGATAAAAGAAACCGACACGCTTCGGTGTGGGTTTCTTTGAAACTAAAGACCTATTTTGATACGAAATGCATACCTTGTCACCTTTCCGTTAAAATGTTTGGAAATCGTTAAATGGTGCACACCGTATTTGCAGAAGATGCCGCATACTTCTAATCCGGACATTCCGGATCACCGGCTTCTTCGTTTCCAAGATATACTTTGTATGGTTTCCCTTGATAATAATTCATAATCTGTCGTCTTAATTTCGAAGGATACAAGGGCTGCAAATTAAGCGTAGAAATATCCAGCCATCCTATGCCGACTTGATTCGTATCTCCATGAAGAACAGCATCCGGCATGTTATCAATATATTCACAAGAAAAAATCAAATCGACACGATGAAAGGTTTCGCCATGAACACCTTCCACTACAAAAAGCAATTCTTTGCACTCTATAGCAATACCTAATTCCTCTGATACTTCACGGCAAACAGCTTCATTTAGCGTTTCTTCTGCTTCTTGACCACCGCCAGGCATAATATACCATTCTTCACCGGCATCTCTGATTTTGATAGCGGCCATTTTTCCGTCTTTGATGATAAGTGCTTTTGCAGAGTTTCGAATCCTCCTCATAATATTTTCCTCCGTAATGCTTAAAAGAAAAACCGGACACCCATTCGGATACGCAAATGTATCAAAACCGGTGTCCAGTTATGGTGCGAAGGACGGGACTTGAACCCGTATGGTTGCCCACACGCCCCTCAAACGTGCGCGTCTGCCAGTTTCGCCACCCTCGCACAGATGACTTGACTATTATACTAAACCGCGAAATATTTGTCAATCGATTTGACGATAGTTTTACGACTTTTTGACTATTTTATTTCGGGCGATACGATATATAATCTAAAAATCCTACCCGAAAAGAAGTTTGTCGGGATCTTGAGGAACGGTATCGGAAAAGCACCCGAACAATCTTTTTAAGTCTACGGCAATGCCCGAGCGCATTTCGCTGTTGCAGCCCAAAACCAAAGCGCGGGCTTCGGCGAGCATATCGCCGCCGCGGTTAAAACGGTTGTCGCCGCTGCCGAGCATCACGTCGAGTTTGCGGATATACGCGGGATAGTGCGGTACGCCGTAGCCGTGACCCATAGACGAGGTCGGGCAAAGCACAAGTTTCGCTTCGCACTGCGCCATAAGGTCCACGTCGTCGCGGTCGAGGTACGTTCCGCCCACTACCGTGCCGCCGTCCAATAGCCCCAGTTTGTGCAGAAGTTGCACGGGCGAGAGCCGAAACCTCACGTCCACCGCTCCCGACTCGTCGAGCGAATACCCCGCGGCGCAGATGGCGGCGGATTTTCCCGACAGCACGGCTTCCGCTACCGCGTCGGTAACGTTATCGTCGGTAAGCGCGGGCAGAAACAGCCGCGGATAGTCGCAGTCCGCGGGCTTACGGACGGTTTTACAGACGGTTACGCCCGGTAGTCCGCCAAAGCGCTCGGGAAAAGACGACGCTACGGTAAACTCCGTAACGCCGTATTCTCTGCCGCGGGCGATAAGCCCGGGATCGTCGGTCAAAATGAACGAATTTTTGTACTCCATGATTTACAGTTTGGTCGTGAGGTCTTTAAGATACGCGCGGAAGCGTTCGCCGAACTCCTGACTTTTGAGCGCGAACTCCACGGTCGCGGTGGTCGCGCCGAGTTTGTCGCCCATATCGTAACGCTTGCCGATAAACTCGTAAGCGTACACGCCGCAACTACCGCACATTTGGTTGAGCGTGTCGGTGAGTTGGTACTCGCCGCCTTTGCCTACGGGCGTGCGCTCGATTTCGTCGTACACTCTTTTGTCGAGAACGTATCTGCCGAGGCTGGCGAGCCGCGAGGGAATCTCGCTGAGCGCGGGTTTTTCCACGATGCCGCGGCATTTGTGCGCTCTGCCGTTACTCTCGGAAATCGCCGCTACGCCGTACTTTACTATGTCGTCGCCGTCGAAACGCTGTACGCCGAGGATCGGACAGCCGAGCGCTTCGTAAGCCTTGGCAAGCTGCCCCATAACGGGTTCGTCGCCCACGATAAGGTCGTCGCCCCAGGCAAGGCAGAACGGCTCGTCGCCGGTAAAGTCCTTTGCCCGGTACACCGCGTCGCCGCTGCCGAGCGGTTTTTCCTGATAGGCGAACTCGATATTCGCGCGGGAATAAATGCTTTTCAGCATTTTCGCGTAGTCTTCTTTACCCGCCGCCGCGAGTTTATCCTCGAGTTCGGCGTTGGGCGTGAAGTACTCGCGTATCATTTCCTTGTGGTGGTTGATGACGATAAGAATATCCGTCATGCCGCCGTCGATTGCTTCGTTGACTATGTAGCCGAGCACCGGGGTGTCGACTATGGGCAGAATTTCCTTGGGAACGGCTTTGGTTATAGGCAAAAAGCGCGTGCCCATGCCGCCGCAAGGTATTACCGGCTTGGTTATTTTATTCATAAATTC
>ENA-UEYI01002508-UEYI01002508.1-human-gut-metagenome-genome-assembly--contig:-NODE-2508-length-12595-cov-12.256591_pt1 | contig 12595 bp, 17 predicted proteins | sample MGYA00242900_ERZ507916 | MGnify/ENA primary metagenome ERZ507916 (study PRJEB26167, sample SAMN06115521) | human gut metagenome | host: Homo sapiens | place: China:Chongqing | collected 2015-09-02...
ATGCCGGATCATTGCAGGGCCCGCCTGACGGAGCTGCTCCGGATCTGCGACTTCCGTGATCTTTATGTCTGCATATCAAATGATAAGTTATATGATTATATGTTATATTCTTTACCGTTCTTCTTGCCGATTTACAAATATATTGGCTACCTGTTTTGCTGTTTTTTACTGTTACCTGTATCATAATGTTTTTGTTTTTATGGGTGATATATCGGTATTGATTGAGATCTTTCAATAGAAGGCTTTATTTTGCCTTCTATTGGCGTTTTTGGATGGAGTATTGCACACCGTCAAGTATATATTTTGCGTGCTCTTTCGCCGCTTGCTGTTTTTCTTGTCTGGTGGGTGTTATTCCGTCATACTTGTACAATAGTTTGGCGGCCTCTCTGATTATAGTTTTCATTGTGCTGCAATTGGCAAGGCATTCCACTTGTGGTTGTATGCCCTTGTTTGCTTTTTTGATCACACAGTTTTGCAGCCATAATGTAATATTGTATATATCGCTTGTATTACGTATATACATTGCAAGCAAATTAGATATGTCGTTTCTTGTTTCCATAATGTTGCGTTTTTAATTGTTATTGTTTTGTTTCTGTTTTTCAATATAATCAGTTACCCGTATTGATAGATACAGGCAACCTAATAGTATTAATGTTTCAATCATTGTTATTTACTTTTGATTTTTCCAAACTCTATAATCATTATCACTCTCAAAGCACATATAACCGCCAAAAACCTTGTTTCCACTTGTGCAAAAAACGTTCTCATAATTTCTTTAATTTAAAGGTTATATTTTCAGGAAGTTTAGTTTTGTCAACTGTATTCACAAATTTGTCAAATTGTTCTTGTGTTACTTTTTCTTCGTAATCATTCCAATTAAACGCAAGTTCATTGCTATGATTGTAGTATATTGCGTTTTTAAGAGAAATTCCGGCGTCAAGAACGGCCAACATAACCAGCTTTTTGTTTTCCGCTTCTTGTATGGATTTTTCACAGTCTGCAATTATTTCATTGCGTTTTTTCTCGTATTCTTCACGTTTTTTCTGGTCTTTCCGTTCCTGTATGGCTTCACTAGTATAATACCCGTCCTTGATTCTGTTTTCAATTAGTGTACGCTCTTCATCCGTCAATCTTAATACAAAACGTTCGTTTTCGGGCTTATATGGGTTTTCCCATGTGTTACCCGTTAAGGCTTCTAATTGCTTTATAGCTTTTAAACTTTCTTGTTCCCAACGGTCTACGATTCCTAGGGTATATAGTAGGTATGTAAAGTACGCCTTATCCTCTGCACTATCACGTAATGTATTATATTCCGTTTCGGTGATACGTAGGTAGTTCATTGTCTTTTCCTTGTCACTGTTTTTAAGGTGGTAGAAGCCATTTTCAACGGGGTACATAGGTTGCCCGTAATGATTGGACAAATGAAGGTTGACAAACGGTTTAAACTCCGGGAAATACTTCAAAATTTCTTCGTGACAACAACTACTAGTACACAAAACGAAACGCCCGTTCCTACGTTTTTCGTAAATGTCGGCCGTGATACTCCAATCACATACACCATTTTTGCAACAGTCGCCCAAACTTATGCGCACGTTCATTTTGTAGGTTATTCCGTATCGTAATATTTTAATTGTTCGTTATTCGTTTAATTTACTGGAGATCTTTCGATACAGGGGCTTATTTACCCCTGTATGCGCGTTTTATTCTTCTTCTTCTGTTTCCACTTCGTCCAGAGCCTCCGAAATTGCTTGACCTAACATATAACAACGTATTGTAACGTCGCACGCTTCCGCACCGCGTTCCAAATAACTCATATCACACCCGAACTCCGTTAACGCTTCTCCTAGCAACTCCCAATTGTGACACAGGTATTCTTCAGCCGTCCACGCGTTAAATGTGTAAGATCCTGAAGCGTTTCCCGTTACGCTATCACATGTAAACAGTGTATCATTAAGTTCTTGTTCCACTTCGTCCCGGTTTTCTGTGGTTACTACTATTTCGTTGTCATTGATATAATTTAAAACATCCTCTTTAACCGCTGCAAAATAATCGTATCTTTCCATAATTGTAATATTTAATTGTTTTTTATATATGTGCGTATCGTATATATACCGACCAGTATTAAGACTTATGTATAGGATACACACGCACATACATTATATTATATTAGGGATGTTAATCGCATATCGCACTAAGTTACTATCTCCATTATCAAGCAATACCCGCACCTCTGCATCGTGGCTAACAACACCGCTGTTTATATTCCGCTTATTCCCTGGTTTGCGGATCTGTACCACGCTCTCACCGTGGCAAGCTGTCTCAATACGTCAAGTATCTCTTTGTCATTCCGACACTGCAAACATACAGCGTTTTTGATTAGGTTGTATATTTCGTTAACATTCATTATAAATTAAGCCCGTTTTTTCCAAAATCAATACTGTTTATATACATATTTTAATAGATCAGACCGTGCAAAGCTAATATTATGTTTAATTTCAAGATTTTTCAATGTTAATTTGCGTTAAATTTGTTTGTAAGTGTCTGATAATGAAGGAATTACGAAATCTTCGTAGAAGTCACTTGTAAAGATATTTTATTTGTAAAGATTTCGAAATTCGATTGTCGTAGAAAAGAATTCTTTTTTATTTACAAACATTGAGAATCGTGGTAGATAAACGTGAGTAATTTCCTGTAAATCAGCGCCATACCCCCTTTTGTAGAGGCTTCGCTGCGGGTGTGTCGCTTCCGATAAATTTTTTTCTGAAAATTTTTTTCCCCCAAATTTTGCTCGGATGGCTGATTTTGCGGTTTGGATGTGTATTTTCGGTAGTTTTCAACAAAATAGGATAAATTTTTACATAAAAAGTTACGAAAATCGTAGGTTTTTCGGTGTGTTTCGTAGGTATGGTTGCATTTTTTATGTCTTTTTTTGCAGTATAAGTTATTGGTTTACAGTATTCTTCGTTGATTTCGTCGTTTTGATATGTATCTATACTAAATTACGTATGCAGTTTTGGTGTCTGTATGTATGTGTTGTGTATGTATTGTGTATGTATATGTACTGTAATAGAGTATGTATCGTGTACGTGTATGTATATGTTGTAAATATATATTACCTTTAACATTTAATATGCAAATTAATAGAGGGTAAATTTTCAAAGATTTACGATTCAATTTTTTTTGACAAGACTAAACATCTTGTTTTCAGCCATTTAACTACTAATTTGCGCGAGTTTTTTGACAAGTGTTGAAAAACGAAGAGTTTACGAAGTCTACGAAAAATCAACGAATTTCGTAGGTTTTTTACGAATTTTCCCGAATCAATTAGTTGCATATGCAACTATCGGTGTTGAAATTTTTTATTTTATGTTAAATTAAGTCAATTTTACATTTCTTAACGTAGAAAATAACATGTAAATAAAAAATTATAGTTAAATCATTTTAACTAAAATGAGAAAAATTGTGACAAAAATAAAAAATAACAACAATCAACATTTTTTACTTTTCCTGTTTAAAGCATACTGTTGGCGTGAAAGTAAAAAATCTTGTGTAAAGAAAGATAAACTATCTTCCTTGACACGCATTTGTTAATCACGTAAACATTTGTAGTTAATTAATTTAACTAATTGTTTTCGTATTGTTTTTTGCGCTATATTTGCAGGTGAAATCATATAAAATGTGTGTGTAAAATATGGAAGAAGAAATAGAGATTAAACTTAGATTGCCCGAATCAAGGCGTGTCGTATGCCTGTCAGATGCAATGCCCGACAGGGAGCGTTGGTACAAGGGGATGAGGGTTCAGACACGGCTGTTCGGATGGGTTACGCTCGTCAGCTTCCGGGATCGTCACTGTTGTCTTAAACTTGACGAGCCTCTAGAGGACGGGACAAAGGCTGTGTTCGTGTCGGAAGCGTCATTCATCAAGCGTGTGCCCGTACCTTTAACTGCAAAGTCTATGGCTGCACAGGTCGCTGGTGTCAGCGTGGAGGGTGAGGTGCTGGAGTACGAGAGGAAGATGAAGAGAAAATGGGAGAAGGAGAGGAAGCATATAGCGGAGATATGTGCAAGGTACGGGTATGTGCTTCCTTCCGAGTGGAAACGGTCGTTAAGGAGATTTGCTTCGTGGTGTGAGGGCCAGGTAAGGCAGTACGGTCATATCGTGGATGCCGACTATCTTATGCGGCATGACACGTCCGTTGTGGGCGGAAGGAGCGTGGATGATCTAAGGTTCGTGCCAGATGTGGATATGGTGGATGGGACCGGGGCGAACGGGAAGCCTTCCGCCGCTCGCGTTTCACGGTGCGCGCTCATGCCGGGAAGCATCGTCACCGCCATACGTAACGCAGGGAACGAGATGGACAAGTCGGTGTCATTGTGGCGGAACAGCTACTTCGTGAAGATGAGGCGTTTCGGGTACACGTTCAATACCTGCTGTGACGGGGCAAGGACACGTGACGATGCGTTCACATGGTTCAAGGACATCACCATACAGTACATGGCTGACCTTATAGAGTATTACGGGATAAGACGTGATTCCATCGTGTGCAGGAAACTGGAGCACATCGCGGACGTGTACTCTTCCCTTGACGATATGGACGCACGCCCTGACATATCAACGGACGATTATGACCTGTATCCCGTTGTAATGTTCGGGAAGGTTGTGGACCGGGATAAATCTCTGGACCAGGTAGAGAAAGGAGGGGAAAATGACTGTCGCTGAATCTGCAAAGGCTTCTTATGAATACATCCTTGATTCCGTTATGGGCAAGCTGGCGGACAAGGGCGGTGGTCGCGGTTTCCGTAAAGCCAGGGATGAAGGCGAGTGGAAGCGTTCCATATCCGCTATGGTCGAGATGGATATAGCCGATGCGTGCAGGGAGTGCAATTTCAGACGCCACAGGAGCGGTTCTATCATGGCTTTTGACGGGAAGATATTCGTTCCCATGATGAAGGAGGATCTGATGCGCCTGTGCATGGATTTGTGCCGCATAAACGGTCTTAGCGAACTGTACATGACCGATACGAGCGAGCGTTTCTATCGTACCATTGTGAAGAATGTGACGCATGAGATATTCAATCCGAAGCGTAACTTCATCACGTTTGACAATTGTGTCCTTGACACGGAAACGATGGAAACGTTTGATTTCTCGCCCATGATAGAATCGTGCATACGTATCAATATCAATTATGACCCGTTGGCGCGCAGCCCGTTGTGGGAGAAGTTCCTAGACGATGTGATCCCTGTGAAGGATACCCAGGATGCCTTGCAGGAGTTTGTAGGGTGTGCTTTTGTTGACAGGAAGAAGATCAAGATGGAGAAGATGTGTTACCTTCTCGGTTGTGGTAGTAACGGTAAGTCCGTGTTCTTTGACGCTGTTGTCAACGCGCTAGGGAAGGATAATGTTTCTTATATGGAGATGGCTGACCTGTCGGGTGACAAGTCTACGTGCGAGTACAATATAGCTATGATAAACGGCAAGCTGCTCAACTACGCTTCCGAGATGGGTGGGAAGGATGTGAGCGGTGGCAAGTATAAGAAGTTCATATCCGGTGAGCCTACTATGGCACGCCTTCCGTTCGGTGAGCCTTTCCTTGCCGACATGATGCCGCCTTTCATGGCTAACCTTAACAAGATGCCTTCCGTTTCGGACCAGACTTACGGTCATTTCAGACGCTCCCTTGTTATCCCGTTCTATCGTGTGTTCAAGGAATCGGAACAGGACAGATCTCTTCCGTTGAAGCTGTCAAAGGAATCGGCGGCTATTATAAACTGGATAATAGAGGGTGCAAGACGGTTTGTGAAGAACAAGGGTGAATTTACGAGAAGTTATACGATAGAATCCGTTACGGAGAATGCCAGACGTGATTCCAACAGTGTCCTGTCGTATCTTTACGATTCGGGGTATGATTCTTCTGGTGATATTGAGGAATCCGCCATTCGTGACCGTGACCTGTATGTGAAATACATAGCATACTGCAATGACTGTGGCGTAAGACCTTACAGTAAGAGAAAGATGGTTGACATGATACGCCAGGAAGGCTATTCCGTCACTTCCGCGTGGGATGAGAACAGGAACAGGCTGTTTCAGGTCGTATTAAGACGGAAGTATAATCCTGACGAATACCTTCTGCAACAGGCTGATGATATAATGAAGGAGGATTTGCCGTTCTAAATTTTGCAGTTTTAAAAAAAATACTTAGTTTTGTAGCGTCAAATCAATCATGGGAGAGGCAAACTCCTGTGACTTCAATCATTGGAGTTATTTTTTTGCCATGACATATTGTAGTAGTATAGATTAAGATATTGCGCCTACCGAGTGGAGCTACGGAAACGCCTCCGAAATAAACCCTATGGTTGATTTGACAGCTCGTAGTAGGCGCACTTTTTTTATTGTTATGAATGAACTAGTTTTTAAAGGTCAGAATGACCAAGTTTTAACTAATAGTGTAAAAGAATTTATAATTACAATGTTCCCAAGTTGTGTAGGATATGTAGAGTTTTGTGAAAACGATTATGGGAAATATATGCTTTACGAAGATGGTACTATATATAACCAGCTTACATTAGCTAATGCACTTATCGAATATGCCTGGATGCACGATTTTGATAAAGCAATAGAAGTAAATAAATTTCTTTTTGGGGATTGTGAATTATTGTATTATGCCATATTTACTACTATGGCGGAAGTATTAAAACTCTCAAGAAAAAAATCCTTTGATAGATGCACGTACTTGATGAAAGATAAAGTTACTGGGTTAGTAAAAATAGGTTCTACGTCTGATATTAAAACGAGATATCGAACGCTTTCGTGCGGAAATCATAATTTATTAGTCATTGCAACTATTGACGAAAATATAGAAAATGAGCTACACCGCAGATTTTCAAATAAAAAAGTAAAAGGAGAATTTTATTCAATTGACGAAAATGAAATATTATCAATAATAAAAGAATACGGTTTCTCCACTTATTTAAAACCTTTCCGAGAATATAACGAAAATTAAAGATTATTTAACCGTTATTGTTTTTACCATATTACTTTAATATGTATTTTTGCTGAAAAATTTTATTGTGTATGGATAATAAAGAGATTGTTTTATTTGATAGAAGTATTCGTGTTACTTCTGATTGGTATGTATGTGTGTCTGATGCCCAGTGTGCGATAAATGAATCCCGTAACAGGACTGGTTTGAAAAGATATAATTTCAGCCAGTGGTTAAAGACGCTTTACGTAAGTGATATGGTTTGCAGTATTAATGAGAGCGGCAAGGATGCTTTTAAGGTTGAGTTTGACAATGATTCGGGTAAGATAGAGCAGTATTGTCATTTTGGTGTGTTTGTTAATATGATTTTGTCGGCAAGTCCTGTTAGTGGTGTGCTTGACGATGAGGATTGGTTTAATGATTACGTTTGTGATGTATATTCCATTGACGGTCATGTTTATGAACATGCCAAGATACTTGCCGTTGGCGGTTTGTGGCGTTATACGACAAAGAATGCCAGGTTCAGTGATGATATCCGTATGATGGATGATATCATGTATTCCGTTCCCGATGGTGACAAGGATGCTGTGTATAGCCTGTTCTTTGATTTGTTAGGTACGTTTTATTACAATTGGGAGTTTGCGTTGCGTTATGCGAAGAAACTTCTTTTAGGGGATGTGGAGGAATGATTATGAAATGTTTTATTCGTTTTGTCATGTTTCTCATATACGTTGACATTGTATTTGTTCTTCTTGTGTTTATGGTTCCTGCTGAAATGGCGTACCGATGGTCGGGTGGACGTAAGCCTTGTGGGTATGTTTCATGCCTTTCTGATTTTCTAGGATATCCTGACGGTTATCGTTATACGTTGAAGGATTTCTTTAGGGATATAAAACAGGGATGGCGTAATTTTAAGTAGTGACATGGCTAGTATTGATTATGATTATATTTTTTCCAATCTTGATACTGTGCTTGGACTTCCTTTAAGGCGTAGGGGTAAGCGGTGGACGTTGCCTGCCCGGATAAATCTGGAGAGCCATAGCAGGAAGGATAAGCTGGTTTTCTATATGAACAAGTCGGGCAGTATCACCGTTACCGAGCAGGGCGGTGATTCTGTCAACCTGTTTGACTTTCTCGTGTCTTATCTTCCCGGTTGCAGTAGTGCTTCTGATGCTTTTAGGATTCTGTCAAGCCCGGACGGTTGCAGGATGAGTTTGAAGGATTTCTACGAGAGGGAGTATGATTCGGGTAGACAGGAATCAAGGTTTGTTGATGTGAAGTATGTTGACAGGATTAGCGATGCCGGGCATTGGAAGGGTAATAACCTGTACGAGTACCTTTCAGGTGTTTTCGGTGTTGATTCCGTGAATGATGTGTTTTCAAGGTATAAGGTAGGATGTCTTGGAAGGGAATCCGCTGTGTTCTGGTATTCCGACAAGGATGGTAATGTGTGCCATGACAACAGGATAAGATATGGGGTGAACGGTCACAGGAAGAAGGAAACCCATGCTTTCAGGAAGTTTACTACGGGAGAAGGGTTTACCTATCGTGGTTATTTTAAGCCGTTTTTAGGGGATTATTGCAGCGATGCGATAACTTGTATGGTTGAATCGGAAAAAACCGCCATAATAGCTTCTATGGCTTTTGGTAACGGTTTTGTATGGATAGCTTGTGGCGGAATGAACCAGCTTGGAAATAAATTGCCAAAAAATGTTATTTTGTTCCCCGACTTTGATAATAAAGCTATATCTTTGTGGGGTGACAAAGGACGTGTGGCAAGATGGTGGGAACACCCTATCCTGTCTTTTGGATTGAAGCATAACGATGATATCGGAGATGCTGTTATTAATAATTTGAATAGTATTAACATTAAAGAATTTAGGAAATGGATATTGGAATAGGAATTGATTTTAAGGAAAATCTTCTTTCATTGCGTAATTATATCTCTTTGGGATTTAGTTGTGATGATATTGATTTCAAGAACGCAGCTATTGCTTTCATTGACAGAATGATGGAAGAAGTGTTGGATGATCATGATGTGAATTTCTTTGACGCATTGCAGAATGTGATTGATAACCTTAGTGAGGTTAATACGGTAAAGGATTTTCACGATATTTGCTGTGAATTTTATCATGTGATGGATGAGAACGAGTGTGTCATGCACCGTGAGTTCTTTGAAAAACTGAAAAAATATCGTGAAAGCAAGATTGAACGTATTGTTCCTTTGAAGGAAAAAGACTGCATTGTCATGGGTAATAAGTATGTTGAATTAGGTAGCGGCAAAGAGTGTGTCGTTGACAGTATTATCCACATGCTTAGTGAGAATGACCGAATGATTAAAGATGCTGTTTTGTATGTAGACCATCTTGGTAAGCGAATAGCGTGCTCTATTGATGAGTTTAGGAAAAAGTTCGGGGTGAGGAAATAAGGCGTGTTATGGCTAATAAAGGAGAGATAAGGATTGACGGTAAGGTGATGGGAAAGGATTACGGCAGGTATTTCTATTCTCCACGTGGTAATATGTGGGCTGTCACCTTGTGTACGTATGACTGTGATGATGGTCGTATGTTTGAAAAAATAGAGTTGTATAGAACGAAGGATCAGGCTAGGGAGGCTGCATTTCGGTTAAACACGGAGGAAAGAAATGGGTAAGACAGATGCAAGTGTAATAAAACTACCTGATGGGTATTCATTGAAGAAGATTGATGAGCGCACTTATGAACTAGTCAAGATTGACGATTTCAAGAAAGGAGATTTCCTGTTTGCTAAAAGCAGGACAGGAGATTTAATAGATTATGTATTTATTAATACTGGTGGTTTGAAAGCTAATTTCTTATATAAGGACAAGAATGTTCTTATCTGTAATTTAGAGTTTAACTTTTCTAACAACTATGATATCTCAAAGGCTACTCTCGAACAGATTGCTGCCATGAGAAGGCTTTTATCCGAGAATAATTTTACTATTGTTGATGGTGAAGTTGTTCCAATTACAGATCCTGTTGTCGGCTTTGTTATTGTCAATGATGTGATTTATCCTGCAAGCAAGATTTATCGAAGCAGGGAATGCGCTATGTATGATTTAAAGAGAAAAGGAAATAAAAAATGAATCAAGTAAAATTTGTAAAATTAAGACGGGATGCAGTTCTTCCCGAAAAAAAAACTGATGGTGCTGCCGGGTATGATTTGTATGTTCCTGACAACACGTTGATAAGAAAAGGTCGTAACCTGATTAAACTTGGAATAGCCATTCAGATGCCATCAAATATGAAGGCTATTATCAAGCCTCGAAGTGGATTTTCTCTGAAAGGTATTATTGGTGTTGACGGGAAGTATCATGACGCTGATGTGTTGGATGGTGTTATTGATTGTGACTATACTGGTTGTATCGGTGTTATAGTGAAGAGTTTTGAGAAAGAGCCTTTCTATATTGCCGCAAAGGAGCGAATTGCTCAGCTTCTTTTCAGTAATTATATTGAGGTTGAATTTGTTGAGGTTGAAAGCCTTGATTCAACGGATAGGGGTGATGGAGGTTTTGGTCACACAAACAATGCAGGGAAGTAAGTATGAAAACAAAAAAGATAAACAAAATTTACGACAAGGGTTATGATAGTGTACTGAACAAGTATTTTATCTTAGCCATGTTTGTTGAGTTTGGTGAAACGAAGTATGACCGTATTTTCTTTTCTGATAAGAAGGATGCGGATAACATAAAGGTAGGTGATTTGTTATGATTGGAGTTACATTGAACAGCAAGGTGAAAATTATAAACCGTGATAAATACATTTCACTTCACGGTGAAGATTCTGTAAGCAAGTCAAATGTGTTCGGTAAATTTGTCACTGTTAAATACTGTTTTGATAATGGTGAAAAGTTTCTTTGCGCGGATGACCAGGGTAAAGAGTATATTCTTTTCTCAGATTGTATTGCTTATGTTGATCATGTTAAAGAGAGAAGCATCCTTGATGAAGCAAAGGATATCCGCAACAACAGCAGGCAGTCTGACTATGGTGATGCAGTAGTCAATTTTGAAAATATTTCCAAGATGGCTTCTTTGATTACGGGAAAGGAATTATCTCCTTATGACTGTGTTGCTGTACAGATAGCTGTAAAACTATGCAGACAGGGATTCCATAAAAAGCGTGACAATATGGTTGACTTGGCTGGCTACGCTGATATAATGCAATTAATTGTAGATAAGGAAAATGTGAGAAATGGGGAAAAAGGCTGACAATGCTTTGATGTATCGGAGAGTTTTAGCGGCAAGCGGTCTTTCCGATACTGATATTAACAGGAAAAGTAGGAAGCATGATATTGTTATGAACCGTGCGCTTGTGTGCTGTGTTATGCGTGACATGGGTTTAAGTATGTCTGATATTTCTGATTTCCTATGTATTGACAGGAGTAGCATATACAATCTTTTTAAATATTCTTCTGAACTTGACGAGAGGGTAAGGGAGATAAAATCTAAGATAAAGGAGGAAAGGTAATGGGTTTGAATAAAGGATGGGGTAAACTTCCCCTTAGTAACAATCTTCTTATTGACGATGAAAAACAGAAGAAGATTGATATAGCAAAGCATATTGATGATGCGAATGAGATGGAGTTATGGGCTGCGTCCGCTTATGTCATAGATACCAATCCTGTCTTGTTTTACAAGGCTACGCACGTTGTTGACGAGGGTATGTCAGAGCGTTCTTTGCTTATGAAAGCCAAGCAATGGGTGAACTCTCCAAGAATAACCCAGATTGTCAATTATGCCAAATCTTCCATGCTTGCTTCCGATTATGTGACACCATCCATGAGGCGTGTATTGGAAGGTGAGAATAAGGAAAAGACAAAGACTTTGATAAACAAGGATAACCTTGAATTTGAAGATGCGATAAGCCTTATAGAAAGTTTCCTAAAGCGTTCTGATATAGACACTGCTGATTTTAAGGATGTGAAAGGTGCGCTTGATATGCTTGCAAAGTTCAAAGGATGGCTTTCTGACGATGATGCTAGTGAGGATTTCTATGACAAGACCACCATAGCGTTTTTCCCATACGATTGCGACAAGTGTGTACGTGCCAAGGCAGGGTTATGCAACAAGTGTGTATATCATCGTGAATCAACAGGTGATCTTAGTGATGATGAACGTAAATGGATAAAGGAAAACGATACATGGAAAGGGTAGTCTATGTCGGTAAGGAAAACCACTAATTTGACGGTAAGGAACAAGGAAAGGGAAAGGCGTGTAAGGGAAATAGAGGAAGAGGGAGTATTTGATTATTACCATAAATTTACTCCTGTCCAGTTGTACAAGTACCTTTCACCTCTATGTAGTATTGATGCGTTACGGGTATTACGTTTGTGCGTATTATCCGCACAGAGGGGAGATAATATGATAACGTTGAAGTTTATAAGGAGGCAACTGAAATATAAGCCCAGGCGTTCTGTTTTTGATTCATTGATAAATGCCGGATTGATAATAGAACCAGTTCCTAATGTTTTTTCCTGTACGGTGAAGGTGAACGAGTATTCTCATATATTGAGCATGATGCGTATTGATGATAATGCTCCCGATGTTGTAGATGTGGATGATTTAAATTGTTACAAAGTTGTAGCAGAGGATAAT
>ENA-UEYI01002509-UEYI01002509.1-human-gut-metagenome-genome-assembly--contig:-NODE-2509-length-12595-cov-5.272807_pt1 | contig 12595 bp, 12 predicted proteins | sample MGYA00242900_ERZ507916 | MGnify/ENA primary metagenome ERZ507916 (study PRJEB26167, sample SAMN06115521) | human gut metagenome | host: Homo sapiens | place: China:Chongqing | collected 2015-09-02...
ATACTTCATCCTCATTATAGAAAATGGGATGATTGCAAAATCTGGAATGAAGTCAAGAAATGTAAATCTTGTACAGAATTGTTAAATAATAACAGAAATGCTTACAGAGCAGCATATAAGTGGGGACTTATAGATAGAATCAAAGAATATTATAATAATTTGTTATAAAATATATCCTTTTGCATAAGGATAGTACCTATATTAGAGAAAAGCAGAAATTCCCCATCCACGGTTATGTCAGAAAACATCAGATAATATGTCAATCCATAGTGCATAATACAAGAAACCGTGTCAACGATGGCATGAAATGTGTCGGTAAGGGTTTGTGGCATGAAGATTGTATAATTCATTATTATTACTGTCCGCTAAATATAAATAGTCCAAGCCCAACTCGTTGATAGAGATGAGTTGGGCTAATTTTTATCATAAGACAAGCCCCATCTTAGGAATTATTCCCATTTGGTGGTTCTTCAGCTGCCTCTTGCAGTATGCGTTTGAGATCTTCGTCAGGACTTTCAAAGAAATTATTGAGATTGATGTAGTACATGAGTACGATTCTTTCCATTGTAGCCAATCCAGAGAAACTCCAAGAGCGATTCAATCGCTTTTGGAGTAATGTCATGAGACGATTTGCTATTAATGTGACCCATATTGGGATCTTGATGGCATTTGCTCTTATTATCATATTTCTTGTTTTATAATTCCATTTGCAGATAAGTTCCCAATGTTTTGGCAACTCTCAGCTGCGAGGCGTATTTCATCAGTTTGCTGATATTGCGGTCTCTGCATTTCAGATATTCCTTTATAATTTCCGTGCAGACATCTATGCCGATTTTGTTTCTATACTTTACTGCATCACAGACACATTTCTCCACATCGTATATCTTCACATTGAAACCCTCAATCTCTGCATTCGTTATTCCAAGATTAAAGGCAGTTTCACTCCAATGGTACAGTGTGATTGGGGGATAATCAGGAAGTGTAATTTTTCGACCTCTTTTGATAGCAATACAATATTCTTGTGGTACTTGTGTAGACAACTGATAATATGACCAAGCGGAATAGAGACACAGTACACCACCAGGAACAACCTTTTCCACATCAAGCATTTGGCTTGCCAAATGGTCATCAGTAGCATACACTCCTCTTTTTATTCTAGTGAGTTCGCCATTCTTGGCAGTTTGCAATACTTTATAATATGCAGCTCTTCCTTCCATATCTTTTGCAGAGATATAGCCTTCAGATTTTTGATCTGTCATACTCTTTTCCATGATTTGCATCTTTAATTCGGTATAAAGCTACTACATTTTTTCAAAAGTGTAGTAAGTTTATACGGAAATCTGCGCGAAAATCACGCAAACATATCCATTAATATACAAACTAACTAAAAACTGCATCTATGCATAAAAACAACAAAAGCGTCTGCAGCACATCACACTACAGACGCTTTTGTTGTATATAATAATTAAGGAGTTACCCTTAATAAATCATCAATCCATTGCGTTCAAGTCAACAAACTTACCACGCTGACGACGTTCTTCAATCATTTTCTTCAGCTTCTTAGTACGTTCCGGAGCAATCAGCTTACGGGCAAAGATGTTAGGAATAGCAACTCCCAATGCGATGCAAAGAATGATAAGCGAAGCACGGATACCGTTGTTCATAGCTGTTGTAACCTCACCTACTACACCGTGCATATCGATGAATGCGAAAAGAGCACGATACATCAATACTCCCGGAACCATAGGAATTACACTAGGAATAGAAAGGCAGTGATGCGGAGTATGGAACCAATGAACAGCCTTTACCGCTATCAAACTGATAAGCGCAGAACCGGCAAACGAACCCATAACAGGTCCCCAGTCTAATCCGATGTTGTTGCTGCTGGCACCCAAGTTTACGAAGTTACGTGAACAAACGGCAATGATACCTCCTATAGCTACCACCCACAACAGACGGCGCTGGATGTTGAATATCATAGAGAATCCCATAGCCGAGATAGCCGCAGCCAACGCATATTCCCAATATTCGTGGTGAGGAGTCATGCTGAGGTCTTTCACAAAGTTATCGATACCGCATATCTTAATGGCAAAAGCTATACCGAAGGCCATAGCTGCTACCATCAGCAATGTATTAAGCGCACGCGTCCATCCCACCTGTATATAGCTGTCGAGCATATCGTTAACAAAGTTGATAAGCGGCACACCGGGCACTATAAACAATGCACAAGCCATAAGCGGATGCCACGGAGTATCTGAATGCAGAATAGCATGTAACCATGAAGGAAGCATTCCGTCGACTGCCGGAGTGGAAATAAAAGTAGATGCCCATGCCAACAATGTAGAAAGGAATGCTGCCAAGGCGATATTTACATAATGGTTAGAACCTAATTCATTAAGAACGGCACGCAAACGGAAGCCCAAGATAGCGGCTATAGAAGCGTAGAAGAACGCAGGCCAGTCACAACCGAACTGAACGCAGAATCCACCGCAGGCAAATCCGGCACCAATAGCCACTTGCCACGGAGTATAATTACGTTTTTGGTTGCCAATTCTCTCAAGTTCTTTATCGTATTGTTCAATGGTATAGTCTTCACGAATAGCTCTCCACGAGAGTTTACTTAGTGCCGAAATGGCTGTCATGTTGATTCCGTGCTTATCGCAGCGCTGGAATTTAGAGAACGAATGCTCCTCGTCGCTCAGGTTAACCATCAGCATGTTGTAGTTTACATAAATATGCAGATGTTCTTCGGGAAGTCCCAAAAACGCTGCAGTACGCTTCATGTTACGGAGAATGCGGCTTGTATCGGCTGCACTTTCTACCAACAATTTACCCGTACGCAACAAAATGTCAAGTTTACGTCTAAGCAATTTCTCCTGTACCTGACTTTTCTGTTGCTTTTTAACGTATTCCTCCAATCCTTGTCCAATTACCTGAATGTCACAATTTGAATTCGTTTTTTCCATATTTGAGTATACCTATTTTTATTTTCGGTGCAAAGATAGTACAAATAAAAATTATGCAGAACAAATAAAGGCGGCTTTAGATTAAAAACATGTATATTTTATGCAAACGCTTTTGCTGTTACAATATAATATAACTAAAAAAGGAGGTATGATTTTTCTACACACCTCCTTAATATATCGTTAAGTCCTAATAAATCCCTGCTTTAATCTTGCAGAGGTTTCTTAATCTTCAATTCATACAAGTCATTACGACGGTCGCGCAAGTTACGTACACTACCGTAAGTATGAAGTTCGTTCAGCAAATCCAAGTCTACATCAGATACCAAAATCATTTCGGTATTAGGAGTAGCCTCAGCACGCTTTCCATCAGTTGGGAAAGCAAAGTCACATGGAGTAAATACGCCCGACTGTGCATACTGTATATCCATATTATGTACGCGCGGCAAGTTGCCTACACTACCTGCTATCACTACGAAACATTCGTTCTCTATGGCACGGGCCTGTGCGCAAACCCTTACGCGCGAATATCCGTTCTGGGTATCGGTAAGGAAAGGCACAAACAAAATCTGCATTCCTTGGTCGGCCATAATACGAGACAATTCTGGAAATTCTACGTCGTAGCATATCAGCACACCGATTTTTGCGCAGTCGGTATCGAAAGTACGTACCATTTTTCCTCCGCTCAATCCCCAGCTCTTTACTTCATCAGGGGTAACGTGTACTTTTTCGTACATATCGTATGTTCCGTCTCGGCGGCACAAGAAGCCTACATTGTACAAGCTGCCATCTTCCTTGACGTAAGGCATACTGCCGGTAATGATATTGATGTTGTAGCTGATAGCCAAATTGATAAAGCGCTCGCGCACTTCGTCTGTATATTGTGCCAAGCCACGGATAGACTGCGCCTCGCCCATATCGTTAAACTTCGCCATAAGCGGAGCGTTGAAATATTCAGGGAAGAGAACAAAGTCGCTCTTATATCCTGAAACAGCGTCTACGAAGAATTCTACTTGCTCAAACACATCGTCAAGAGTCTTGTAAGAACGCATCTGCCACTGTACAAGTCCCACACGGACGGTTGTCTTGCGGTCTACATAGCTGTCGGTAGATTCTTGATAGTAGATGTTATCCCACTGAAGCAGAGTAGCGCAGTGGCAAGATTCTTCATCGTTTGGCAAGTAATTGCGCATCACACGGCGCACGTGGAAGTCGTTTGACAACTGAAACGTCAACACCGGGTCGTAAATCTCGCGCGAACGTACCTTCTCAATGTACTCCTTAGGGCGCATACTATCGGCATACTTATAATAATTAGGAATACGCCCGCCAAACATGATAGCCTTCAGGTTGAGCTTTTCGCAGAGTTCCTTGCGGTACTCGTACATTCGGCGCGCCAAGCGCAGTCCACGGTATTCGGGATGAATAAACACCTCGATGCCGTACAGAATGTTTCCGTTTGGGTTATGCGTGTTAAACGTTTCGTTTCCGGTAACCTTGGCATAGGTATGATCACCTTTTACCATATCATAATCAACGATAATGGAAAGCGCGCATCCCACTATCTTGTCGTCTACTACAACGACTATCTGTCCTTCCGGAAAAATGGTAATAAGTTTCTTGATTTGAGCGTGTGTCCAAAAAACATCTTTATCTGCATAAACGCGGGTAAACGACTGGGCAAGCTGATTGTAGTCTGAAAGCTGAAGATTCCGCACCTCAACTTTGTTGATTTTATGTGTCGGTTCCATATAAATAAATATAATGATACTTCGTTAAGTCGCCGCAAAATTACTAAATATATTCATTGGGTATTCTCGATGCCCCTTATTTGTTTTTAGTCAGATAAATACTGTTTGTTATGCAGTCAGGCAATTCCTCCTGATAATGCGTTACCATAATCATGGTTTTGTCCTTACGCTGGCAGAACGCTTCTATCACATCTTTCACTAGCCGGCGATTTACCATATCTAGGCCGTGCAAGGGTTCATCCAATATCAGCAGCTCTGGGTCTTTAACAAACGCACGGGCCAACAACACCATACGTTGCTCTCCGCTGGATAGCTGCAAGAAATTGCTGTCGGCCAAATCGGCAATACCAAATATATCCATCCACCACAAGCAGGTATCACGGTCTTCAGGACGAGGTTTCTTATATAGTCCGATGGAATCGTGCAAGCCACTTGCCACGATATCAATGGCAGGCAAATTCTTCAGATAGGCACGATGCATCTCCGGACTGACGTATCCGATGTGTTTCTTTATCTCCCAAATGCTTTCTCCGCTGCCTCTTTTACGGCCGAACAAAGAAATGTCGCAAGCATAGCTTTGCGGATTATCGGCACATACCAAGCTGAGGAGGGTAGACTTTCCGGCTCCATTCTCACCGCTCAACGCCCATTTTTCGCCACACTTCACCGTCCAGTCGAGTTCTTTCAGGATAGTACGCTCGCCATAGCGGATGCTTACCTTATTCAAATCGACAATATGCTCTGTATGATAAAGGTTATCTGAGTAAGGCAACTCAATTATGCGCTGACGCTTCTCTTCGCTCAACACATGAGTTGGAGCCTCCGGACGAGACACCAAGTATTCCTCCTTGGTAAGTTTAGCACCGCAAATACGGTCGGCTACCGGAATTACATGAGTAATGAAAGCTGGAATATCATCGGTTTTAGAAAGAATCAATATCACTTGCAAGTCGGTCATTTCAGTTAGCTTCTTCAGCAACTCGTGCAGCAACTGGCGAGTCTTTGCATCAAGACCGATAAAAGGATTATCCATGATGAGCACACGAGGATCGGACATCAATGTCTTGGTAAGCTGAAACTTGCGCAACTCCCCACTCGACAGCAATATGATGTGCTTATCGAGCATAGCCTCTATACCGAAAAGATTGTAAAGAGCATCGCGCAGTTCGGGGTTCTTACATTCAGGCAAAAGATCTCGCACTACCGGAGTCTCATCCAAGTCTTGCGAGTTCCATCGCTGCTGATAATAGTAATTTCCGTCGGCATCGCCATACGAATCACGGAAAGTGATATACTTTATATTATCAGACACAAGGTTAGAGTGCGATGGCGAGAAATCATACTTCACCTCATTCATCAGCAGAGGATAGCGTCCTGTCATCGTATCGACCAACAAGCTTTTTCCGGCGCCGTTTCCGCCAACTATCGCCACATGTTCTCCCTTTCCTATCTGCAGATTGATAGGTTCTTTCAATCGGTAAAGCGGATGACGCGTTACCCCGTTTTCTATCGTAATTACATTTTGCATTGTTATATCTGTTTGTAGTTATATCATTGATGAATAATCATGGCCGACATGGGAGCCACCACTGTCTGATTGCCTTGCAGCGTACCTAACCCAAGTACCAAATCTATCTTGCCGTCGCGACAGGCTATCCAGTACTTACCGTCGGGTATATCTACTTTTATCGGCTCGGTACGTGCATTGAGCACTACGATGGTATTGAGCCAACTATCGCCACATGGCTTACCTTTTAAGCGAAACGCCACTACGTTGGTAGCAGGCACATGAATGAATTCCAAGTGTTTACGTATTAAGTCGGGACTACCCAAGCGGAATGCCGGATGCGCCTTACGCATCGCTATCAATCCCCTTATATAATCGAACACTTCACGATGAATGGTTTTCAGTCCCCAGTTAATGGCATTGATACTGTCTCCGCTGTTATAAGAATTGGCCACCCCGAATTTACTGCGCAATATCTCGTCGCCCGAGTAAATGAAAGGCACGCCTTGCGATGTCAATACCGCAGTTTCTGCCAACTTCTGCCAAGCGTAGAGTTCTTTAACCGAAGCTCCAGGTACTGTTTTCCGAAAGCGGTCGAACAAGCATAGGTCGTCATGACAACTTACATAACTTATAAACTGCATGGGCGAATTAGCCCAAACAGCCACACTGCTTGCGATAGAATCACCCGTTAGCTGAGGATGAGAGATACCACCTACAATGCCGTAGCGAACATCTGCCTCAAAATGCGGACGACCTACTATAAAGCCTCCCTTGGCATCATCGCCGAAAGGACCGCGCAGACCGTCGCGGAACTCATCGCTGAAAGCGGCTACACCAGGCATCTGATATACATTCTTCTTCATTGCAAGCAGAGAGTCGGGCAACTGCGCCTTGCCTGCCGTCCACCCCTCACCTAATATATATATGGTAGGATCGATAGCATCGAGAGCCTTGCGTATAGCTTTCATGGTCTCTACATCGTGAATGCCCATCAAGTCAAAGCGGAATCCGTCGATATGATATTCTTTCGCCCAATAGCATACAGACTCTACCATGAACTTGCGCATCATGGGGCGCTCGCTTGCCGTTTCGTTTCCGCAGCCCGAAGCATCACCAGTCAGTCCGTCGGAGGTGGTTCTATAAAAATATCCGGGAACAGTTCGCTCAAAATTACTGCCACGAAGCACTGCTGTATGGTTAAAGACCACATCCATTATTACACGGATGCCAGCTTTATGCAAAGCCATAACCATCTGCTTAAACTCTTTTATGCGGACTTCGGGAGAATAAGGATCTGTAGAATAAGAGCCGTCGGGCACATTATAGTTCTTAGGGTCGTAACCCCAGTTATACTGAGGTCTATCCTTCCGAGTCTCGTCCACCGACGAGAAATCAAAAGACGGGAGCAACTGCACATGTGTTATGCCAAGTTCTTTAAGGTGAGCTATTCCAGTAGCTTCGCCCAAATACGTATGCGTACCCTCTTCGGTCAGAGCGAGGAACTTTCCGTTATTACGGATGCCCGATATTGTATCCGCCGAGAAGTCGCGGTGATGCATCTCGTATATAATAATATCGGAGAAACTCTTGAGAGGAGGACGCACATCGCTACTCCACCCCTTTGGGTCGGTAGACTTCATGTCGATAATAGCGGCACGATCACCATTTACGCCAACCGCTTTAGCCATCACACCAGGAGTATCACCCTGCCACATGTCGTCTATCTTGACGTTAAACGTATAGAACTTGCCTTTCAAATCACCCTCTACCGAGGCTGTCCACACGCCGGAAGAATTTCTCTTCATCGTTATCATACGATAGGTAGAGCCACCCTCTCCTTTTTCGTACAGCAGCACCCGCGCTTCGCTTGCGGTAGGCGCCCATACCTGAAAACGGGTCTCCGCCGGCGAGTAAGTCATCTCGTTCCATTCGCCATCAAATGTAGGATAGTCTTCAAATGCATCGGGAGTATTGTCCTTTACCGAAGAACAACCTACAGCCAACGTCATGAACGACATTAAACATATATCTTTTATCTTCATATTCCAACTTTTCTATATTGCCTCATCAGCGGACCACCTTATCGGGGTTCTTCTTTATGAAATCTTTCCAACCCGAATACGACTTGTCGACAGAAGGACGCCCCATCTGCAAATAATGACAATATGCCGCACCCAACGCATCGGTAGCATCCATAAAAGGTCCCATCTCAGATTCCGGAATGTGCAGCATACGCTTCAACATGTCGGCCACCTGCTCCTTGCTGGCTTGTCCGTTGCCGGTGATGGCCATCTTTATCTTCAGCGGCGCATATTCCGTAACCGGGATGTCACGACAAAGTGCCGCTACTATGGCAACTCCCTGCGCACGCCCCAACTTCAGCATAGACTGCACGTTCTTTCCGAAGAAAGGAGCCTCGATAGCCAACTCATCGGGCAGATAAGAATTAATCACCCCCTGCACCCGCTCGTAGATATGCTTCAACTTAAGGTACGGGTCTGTGCATTTGCGCAAATCTATCACCCCAAGCGTCATAACCTGAGGCTTAACGCCCGTTACCTTAAGTACTCCATATCCCATGATATTGGTACCAGGGTCTATTCCTAATATTATCTTTTCCTTTACTGGCTGTATCACCGTATCACCTCCATCAATGTAGGAAATCCTATCACCTTATCTTTAAAGGTCTTCTTCAGTTCTTCGTTAAGATTAGCCCCACATGTGGTATGCCAATGATGCAAAACCGATGAGTATTCTACCTCCCACTGTACTGAAAAGCACTCGCTATCCTGCTCCTGATGGCTCAAAATACGCAATATGCGCGGATTCTTAAGCTCGCCCGACTTCTCTGCTTCGGGAATATAACATTCGTTTAACCAGATAACGAAATTGCGGGCATCGCCCATCTCTACATGATAAGTGGTATTATAAATAAGCATAATCTGTAAGTGTTTTATTATTCGGCAAAGGTAGCAAATTACGCTTATATCATCCGCCATCGGTAAAATTTTAACCAGAAATAGGGTGTGTTAAGGCAACTTTTACTATTTTTGCGCAATTAATGCGATTGTGTGCAATATAATGGAAATTTACAACAGCCTAATAGGACTTATAGAAAACAGCATCCGCCAGAATTGGGATAGGGATGCTTTGACAGATTACAAAGGTGCAACCCTACAATACAAAGATGTAGCGCGTAAGATAGAAAAAATGCATATTCTTCTTACCCAGTGTGGAATAAAGCAAGGCGACAAGATTGCTATTTGCGGTAGAAACAGCGCTAATTGGACAGCCACTTTTTTAGGTATCATCACTTATGGTGCCGTGGCAGTGCCCATCTTGCACGAGTTTAAAGCCGACAATATACATAATATTGTAAACCACTCAGAAGCACGCTTGCTGGTTGTGGGCGACCAAGTATGGGAGAACCTTAACGAAGCGAATATGCCAAACTTGGAAGGCATCATCGAATTAAAGGACTTCGATCTTGTGGTTTCGCGCTCTGAACAACTTACGCACGTATACGAACATCTTAACGAAGAGTTCGGTCACCGATATCCCTACAAATTTCGGGCTTCAGACGTGTCTTACAGACGCGAACAGCCTGAAGAGTTGGCAATCATCAATTACACATCGGGTACTACAGGTTACTCTAAAGGGGTTATGCTCTCATACCGCAGTGTAGTGTCGAACATCATGGATATACGCTCTAAGATTGAGCTTAAGCCTGGCGACCATATAGTATCAATGTTGCCGTTGGGCCATATATTCGGACTTGTATTCGACTTCATCTTCGGTGTTACCTCTGGAGCGCATTTGTGGTTCCTTACCCGTATGCCTTCGCCTAAGATTATAACCGAATCGTTCGCCGTAATCCGCCCCCGCCTCATCTGCTGCGTGCCTCTGGTCGTAGAGAAGATATTCAAGAAGAATGTCCTCCCTAAAGTAGATAACAATCTTGGTAAACTGTTGCTCAAGTTGCCGGTAATCAGCGACAAGATTAAAGATATGATACGCCAATATGCCATGGAAGTATTCGGCGGAAACTTTATAGAAATCGTTGTAGGCGGAGCGCCGTTCAATGCCGAAGTGGAAGCCTTCTTACGCAAGATTAACTTCCCTTACACCATAGCTTACGGTATGACAGAAGCGGCACCGCTTATATGCCATAGCAGATGGGATGAAATAAAATACACCTCATGCGGAAAGACAGTGATGAATATGGAAACCAAGGTGTTATCTGACGACCCGGAAAATATTCCAGGTGAGTTGGTATGCCGTGGCGACAATGTAATGATGGGATATTACAAGAACGAAGAGGCTACCGCACAGACCATAGACCGCGACGGATGGTTGCACACCGGCGATATGGCCATAAAGGATGCCGAAGGAAACGTATTCATAAAAGGAAGATGCAAGAATATGCTTCTTACCGCTTCCGGACAAAATATATACCCAGAAGAAATAGAGGCACGACTGAACAATATGCCGTTTGTAAACGAATCGCTTGTTCTGCTTTCAGACAACAAGCTGATAGCATTGGTATACCCTGATAACGAAGAGGCGTTTACACAAGGACTAAGTAAAAAGCAGTTGGAAGATGCTTTGGAGACAAACCGTATAGAGTTGAACAAGCAATTGCCAGCATACGCACAGATAACACGCTTTACTCTGTATCCCGAAGAATTCGAGAAGACCGCCAAGAAGAGCATAAAGCGTTATCTCTATCAAGATATAGAAGAAGTGAGAAGCAACGCTTAAACCTTGCCGAAATTCATAAAAACAGCCGCACGGTTTCTATTGAGACCATGCGGCTGTTTTTATACCATATCACCATTTACAGTTTTTGAGATCAGAACGTACGTCCCTGAAAGACGTGACTCTTACGGATAGGCAATACCACACCATTCAAAGTCAAACGATTCGAGTTGAAATTAGGAGAGATTTCTACAGAAGCATTGCTGGTTCCCTTAGGCATAGTAACGAAAACCTGAGCTGATATTCCGTTTCCCATTACATTAAACTCCAAATGAATGGTTCCCTTTTTGTCGATAGTCTTCTTATAACCGGAAACCGAACCTTCTACAGTTACACCTCCTAATCCGTTAGGACCGCTTACAGGAATATTAAAAGCCACCTGTACTACAGCTTTATCTCCTTTTACAGAAACAAAATTGGTATTCGCATTTACATAAGCAAACTCACCGTACTTAAATACTACCTGATCGGCTTCAAGTGTAAATGCCTTGTCGTCGATTGCTTTTACAGCCTCATCATACAACAAGCTGTCCAACTTGGCCTGCAATATATCCTGTTCAATACGAATAGAATCCTCTTTTGTTTGCTGTGCCTTAACGTTTCCTGCCAACATCAGCATGGAAAACATAGTCAATAGAATAATCTTTTTCATAAGTCTGTCTTTTTTAGTTTTCAAATAGATAACGACAAAAAGCAGACAAATGCTGCATGATGGCAGTTTAAAGAAGTTTAAAAATAGCGCCTCTTAACTATCTGTAATATTCTATAACTTTACGGCTGGGCTGCGTGCTGAAACTGTTCGATAAGCGATGTAATGTTTGCGGTAAACAAGCGGGCAGAAATAGCCAACAAGATAATACCGAAGAACTTACGGATAATATATATTCCGCCTTTACCGAGAAGACGCTCCACACGGTCGGTCATACGCAACACTATATACACCCAAGCCATGTTAAGAGTCAACGCCAACACGATATTAATTGGCGCATACTCTGCACGCAGAGAAAGCAGTGTGGTAAACGAAGCCGCTCCAGCCAACAGCGGAAAGACCAGCGGTACCAAGGTAGCCTCCTTGATAGGACCTATATTCTTAAACACTTCAATATCGAGTATCATCTCTATCGACATCAGAAACAAAACAAACGCTCCGGCTACGGCAAACGATGCTATATCAACCTGAAACAACTTGAGCAACATATCGCCAGCGTAGAAAAAGCCTATCAGTAAGGCAAAAGATATCAAAGTAGCCTTTATAGCATTGACATCACGTCCTTTCTGTCTTAAATCAAGAATAATAGGTATAGCTCCAAAGATATCAATTACCGCGAACAGCACGATAAAAGCACTGATTAGTTGTTGAAAATCAAATCCTCCCATAAATCTATTTTTAGTTTCGTTTTTAAAATAAAATTATCTCTTCGGCAGAACGAAGCGAAAACTCATCGCTCTACCAAGAGGCAAACTTACGGAAAATCTCTGGAATAACCTCGAAAAACGGGAGAAATGACGCTAAACGACTTAATATCAGAGTTATTAGGTGTCAAATGATGACAAGCCGAAAAATCGGAAAACGCAAAGAAAAGCGGATTTAAGAAGAAGAATGGTTTGCAAAT
>ENA-UEYI01002511-UEYI01002511.1-human-gut-metagenome-genome-assembly--contig:-NODE-2511-length-12586-cov-2.860021_pt1 | contig 12586 bp, 8 predicted proteins | sample MGYA00242900_ERZ507916 | MGnify/ENA primary metagenome ERZ507916 (study PRJEB26167, sample SAMN06115521) | human gut metagenome | host: Homo sapiens | place: China:Chongqing | collected 2015-09-02...
GTAAAATGAAGCACCTGCACATGAAATTCCCCAAACTCTTATATCCTTCATTCCTATGCCTGCTTATAGCCGGCTGCGACATGATAGATTATCACCCTTACGATGTACACATCAGCGGTGAAACCGATGTCAATGCCCACAACATTGCCCAAATAGAGCAGAACTGCCAGAACAAGACAACAATCCGGTTCGTAACAATGGGTGATTCCCAGCGCTGGTATGACGAGACCGACGACTTTGTAAGCCACCTCAACAAGCGGGACGACATAGATTTCGTCATTCATGGCGGAGACGTCAGTGACTTCGGTGTAACAGACGAGTTCCTTTGGCAACGGGACATTATGAACAAACTCAAGATACCCTATGTGGTACTTCTCGGCAATCACGACTGCCTGGGCACGGGCGAAGAGACTTATCGTGCAATATTCGGAGACCCCAATTTCTCCTTCATTGCAGGACGGGTAAAGTTTGTCTGCCTGAATACCAACGCCATCGAATTCGACTACTCCCGCCCCATTCCCGACTTCGAGTTTCTTGCCGCACAGATACGCGACCATGAAGAGGAATTCGATAAAACCGTTGTGTCCATGCATATACGCCCGTTCTGCAACGAGTTCAACAATAATGTGGCACACGTATTCCAGCGTTACATCAAGGAATTTCCCGGACTGCAGTTCTGTACATCCGCACACGAACACCATCGTTTCGAGAAAGACCTCTTTGAAGATGGGATAATGTATTACATGAGCGACTGCATGAAGAACCGCAATTACTATATATTCACCATAACCCCCGACGGATATGAACGCGAAGTGGCATATTATTAATCACCTGGCATGCGCCGTCGTCTTCTTGTCGGTATGCTCTTTTTCTGCTTTTTCACAAGAGAGAGATACCATCTTCATCATAGAACACGATACCGTATGGATGGACCTGCAACCGGATGCCGTCATTGAAAGCCAGACCAGAGAGAACCGTTATGACCGCCGCGTACACCGCTACCGCAGGCATTGGGAGGCCTTGATTCCGACGCACACCAAAATTCAGTTTGCCGGCAATATGGGGTTGCTGTCATTCGGTACCGGATGGGATTACGGCAGAAGAAACCAATGGGAAACAGACGTATTCTTCGGAGTATTGCCCAAATATGACTCCAAACGTACCAAGCTGACATTCACCGTCAAGCAGAACTACCTTCCCTGGAGCCTGCAAATAAAACAGAGCCGTTTTTCTGTAGAACCGCTGGCTTGCGGTATGTATCTGAACACGGTATTCGGCGATGAATTCTGGGTCAATGAACCGGAACGCTACCCTAAAGGATATTATGGTTTCTCCTCTAAGGTACGCATCCATGCATTCTTAGGACAGCGCATCACTTACGACATCGACCCGCAACGACGGTTCACGGCCAAAGAAATCACTTTCTTCTATGAAATAAGTACATGTGACCTATATGTAGTCAGCGCCTTCACCAACAAGTATCTGAAACCCAAGGATTATCTGAGCTTGTCATTTGGCATCAAACTGCAACTGCTATAAGTTCTTTTTTCAGTACCGCCACGAACTCTTACTGAAGTTGCTGCCAACTAATTTCTGTTTTACTTAAATCTATTCGTCCCACAATCGTTATATTATCGTCCGACAGTTGTTGAATTATCGTCCGACAGCTGTCGGACGATAATTCAACAACTGTCGGACGATTAATTCTTAGCAAGCAAAAATATAAAATAAAGCGGCATAAGGATTTGCTAAATGAGAAGGAGAATCTTAATACTTTGAAAACTGAGAGATTTACCGAATATAATGCAGATAAATCATTAACTTTGCCTGCAGAAAACAGAAATAGTTTATGGCAAAAAAAAATGGAAACATCCTGATTGTCGATGATAACCGAGGCGTACTTACCGCCTTGCAGCTTTTGTTGAAGCCATATTTTGAAGGGATAATCACACTTCCCTCTCCCGTAACCCTGCCCAGCGTATTGCGGGAAAGGTCATGGCAAGTGGTTCTTCTTGACATGAACTTCACCTCGGGCATCAACACCGGCAACGAGGGACTATACTGGCTCCATAAAATAAAGAAGCAATGTCCCACCCTGCCCGTAGTGCTGTTTACCGCCTATGCCGACATTGACCTTGCCGTACGGGGAATCAAGGAAGGAGCCACAGACTTCGTCGTGAAACCCTGGAACAACCAGAAACTGGTGGAAACCTTACTGAATGCCGTATCAGCTTCTGAAACAAAATCTCCGGCCAACGGCCCAAATGCCGGACGTACGGCAGAAAGCAGCCACCTGTTTGCAGATACCCGCAACATGTATTGGGGAAACAGCCCCGCCATGCAGCAGCTCCGCCTTTTGGTGGAAAAAGTGGCCTCTACCGATGCCAATATCCTTATTACGGGCGAGAACGGTACCGGTAAAGAGATGCTGGCACGCGAAATTCACTCCCTTTCACCGCGCAACCGGCAGGAGATGGTAAGTGTGGATATGGGTGCAGTCACCGAAAGCCTTTTCGAGAGCGAACTGTTCGGCCACATGAAAGGCTCTTTCACCGATGCCCATGCCGACCGTGCCGGCAAGTTCGAAGCAGCCAGCCGCAGCACCCTCTTTCTCGATGAAATAGGCAATCTCCCCTACCATCTGCAAGCCAAACTGCTGACCGCCATCCAACGACGCAGCATTGTCCGTGTAGGCAGCAACACTCCCATTCCCGTAGACATACGGCTGATTTGCGCTACAAACCGCAATCTGCCCGAGATGGTGGCAAAAGGCGAATTCCGCGAGGACCTGCTATACCGCATCAACACGATACATCTTGAGATACCCTCGTTGCGCGAGCGGCCCGAAGACATCATCCCCCTTGCAGAACTTTTCATCGCCCGCTTCTGCAAGCAATATGACAAGCCCCCTGTCAAGCTGACGGACGGCGCCTGCGAGAAACTTACGCTCCACCCCTGGTACGGCAATATCCGCGAACTGGAACATGCCATCGAAAAAGCCATTATCATCTGTGACAACGAAACCCTTCCCGCAGAACTGTTCCAGCTGGCACGGCGAACCGGCACTCCCGAAGCAGCCGCATCCACGCTCGAAGAAATGGAAATGCAGATGATACGGAAGACGCTCGACAAATGTAGCGGAAATCTCTCTGCCGTCGCCGCACAGCTGGGTATCACCCGCCAGACGTTGTACAACAAAATGAAGAAGTATGGCCTTTAATTATTCATTCCGCGTTGCCGTCAGTCTGGCAGTAGCACTCCTTGCAGGGGTGATGTGGACTGTAGACGTATTTTGGGGCGCGTTCTGCACTGCGCTGCTTCCCATAGCCCTGTACTGGCAGCAGAAGCTATACCGCCATCACGTGCGGAAAGTGCTTTTCATGCTCGACGCCATCGAAAACAACGACAATGCCATCCACTTCTCCGAAACGGAAAACACTGCCGACGCACGCCTCGTGAACCGTGCATTGAACCGGGTTGCCCATATACTTTATAATGTGAAAAGTGAAACAGCCCAGCAAGAAAAGTACTACGAACTCATTCTGGACTGCGTGAATACCGGTATCCTTGTCCTGAACGACAATGGTGCCGTATATCAAAAAAACAGCGAAGCACTCCGTTTGCTGGGCCTCAATGTCTTTACCCACGTCAGTCAGCTGAACCGCGTAGACCCGCGTCTTTCGTCCCTTCTTGTCAATTGCCGCCCGGGAGACAAATTGCAAATGCCTTTCAACAACGAACGAGGTACTGTGAACATGTCTGTCCGCGTCAGCGACATTACAGTCCGTAAAGAGCATCTGCGCATCCTCGCCCTGAACGACATCAACAACGAGCTGGATGAAAAGGAAATAGATTCCTGGATTAGGCTTACCCGCGTACTGACGCACGAAATAATGAATGCCGTCACTCCCATAACCTCCCTGAGCGATACACTGCTGGGACTGACCGAGGCACAAGCCTCCAAAGAAGAAATCAGAAACGGCCTGCAGACTATCAGCAGTACGGGCAAGGGCCTGCTCTCTTTTGTGGAATCATACCGGAAATTCACCCGTATTCCCACCCCCGAACCATCCTTGTTCTACGTAAAAAGTTTTATCGGACGGATGGTCGAACTCGCCCGTCACCAGCACCCCGATGTTCGGGTCACCTTTCATATGGACATCGCGCCAAGCGACCTTATTCTATATGCCGATGAGAACCTGGTATCACAAGTAGTCATCAACTTACTGAAAAATGCCATACAAGCCATCGAATCGGATAAAAATACAGATAAAGAAGGACATATCAACATACGTGCCTACTGCAATGAAGCGGAAGCCATACTGATAGAAATTTCCAACAACGGACCTGCCATGCCCAATGACATTGCCGAACACATATTTATCCCCTTCTTTACGACCAAAGAGGGTGGAAGCGGTATTGGATTGAGTATTTCCCGGCAAATAATGAGGCTTTCCGGCGGAAATTTATCCTTATTGCCTGGTAAAGAAACCACCTTTGTTTTAAAAGTCAATTGAACTCTTTTAGTTTTGTATTTGTTAAACACATTGCATATCTTTGTACTATTAGACATAAGAAACATCACATTTCAAACTATATAGCATAGAATTTATGATATTTACAGCAGGAAACATACTACTTATAGGTTCCATATTACTTTTCGTCAGCATCATTGTCGGCAAGACCGGCTACCGTTTCGGAGTGCCTGCGTTATTGCTTTTCCTTGTCGTCGGTATGCTGTTCGGCAGTGACGGATTGGGATTGCAGTTCCACAACGCCAAGGAAGCACAGTTCATCGGCATGGTTGCACTCAGCATCATTCTGTTCTCCGGTGGCATGGACACCAAGTTTACGGAGATAAAGCCCATATTGACTCCCGGCATTGTTTTGTCAACTGCAGGAGTGCTGCTCACGGCCCTCTTTACCGGATTATTTATCTGGTGGCTGTCCGGCATGAGCTGGACCAACATCCACCTGCCGTTGATAACCTCCCTTTTGCTTGCATCCACCATGTCATCTACCGACTCAGCCTCTGTATTCGCCATTCTGCGTTCACAAAAAATGAACCTGAAGCATAATCTGCGCCCCATGCTGGAACTGGAAAGCGGTAGTAACGACCCGATGGCATATATGCTGACAATCGTGCTGATTCAATTCATCCAGTCCTCCGGAATGGGAGTTCCCCAGATATTGGGCTCTTTTGCCATACAGTTCATTGTCGGTGCCGCAACCGGTTATTTCCTCGGAAAGCTGGCCATCCTTATGCTGAACCGGCTGAATATAGACAACCAGGCACTCTATCCTATCCTGTTGCTGTCCTTTGTATTCTTCACCTTCTCCATCACCGACCTGCTGAAAGGCAACGGTTACCTGGCCGTGTATATCGCCGGAATGATGGTAGGCAATAACAAAATCATGCACCGGAAAGAGATTTATACTTTTATGGATGGACTGACCTGGCTTTTCCAAATCATCATGTTCCTCTGCCTCGGTCTGCTTGTCAACCCCCATGAGATGCTGGAAGTTGCAGTCGTGGCATTGCTCATCGGCGTCTTCATGATTGTCGTGGGACGTCCTCTCAGTGTTTTTCTCTGCCTGCTGCCTTTTGGCAAGAGAATCACCCTCAAGTCACGGCTATTCGTATCGTGGGTAGGATTACGTGGCGCAGTACCCATTATCTTTGCCACCTATCCCGTGGTGGCTAATGTGCCCGGCGCCCATGTCATCTTCAACATCGTATTTTTCATAACCATCGTCTCACTGGTCATCCAGGGTACCACAGTCTCCTGGGTAGCCCGGCTGCTTGGCCTCTCCACCCCGCTGGAAAAGACCGGAAATGATTTCGGAGTTGAACTGCCCGAAGAGATTGACTCCAACCTGCACGACATGACCATTACACAAGAAATGCTGGAGCAGGCAGACACCCTGAAAGACATGAACCTGCCCAAAGGCACACTGGTGATGATTGTAAAACGTGGCGATGAGTACCTCATTCCGAACGGAACATTAAAACTTCATGCCGGTGACAAGCTGCTTCTTATTTCGGAAAATAGCAAGGAATAAGAATTACAGATAAGTTTCTATCCGTTTCAGGGCAAGAAAAAAGTGGAAACTATTTGCTTTGCATCACTATAAGACCTATCTTTGCGCAGTTTTAACTAAAGTGTGCAACAGCTGAATGGAACAAGAACAAGGGTTCATCGATTATATAGAACAAAGCATTATTAAAAACTGGGATCGCAACGCCCTGACAGACTACAAAGGAATTACACTGCAATACAAAGATGTAGCACGGAAAATAGCCAAATTCCATATCGTATTGGAAAGCGCCGGCATCAGGCCCGGTGACAAGATTGCCGTTTGCGGACGTAACAGTGCACATTGGGCAGTCGCTTTTCTGGCGACGGTTACCTATGGAGCTGTCATTGTTCCCATTCTGCATGAGTTCAAGGCCGACAATATCCACAACATCGTCAACCATTCCGAAGCCAAGCTGCTGTTTGTCGGCGACCGGGCATGGGAAAACCTCAATGAAGAGGCAATGCCCCTGCTGATGGGTATCGTACTGCTGACGGACTTCACTCCGGTAGTTTGCCGCAACGAGCAGCTGATGGAGGCTTTCGAACATCGCAACGTCCTCTATGGCACACGTTTCCCCAAGAATTTCCGCCCCGAGCATATCAGCTACCGCAAGGAGGAATCACCCGAAGAACTGGCTGTCATCAACTATACTTCGGGCACCACGGGATATTCCAAAGGGGTCATGCTCCCCTATCGCAGCCTTTGGTCCAATGTTGCATATTGCCATGAGATGCTCCCCGTACGTCCGGGCGACCATATTGTATCCATGCTGCCTCTGGGACATGTATTTGGTATGGTGTACGATTTTCTATACGGTTTTTCCGCAGGCGCCCATCTGTATTTCCTTACCCGTATGCCGTCTCCCAAGATTATTGCACAGTCATTCTCCGAAATCAGGCCACGGATCATTTCGTGTGTACCGCTTATCGTAGAAAAGATTATCAAGAAGGATATCCTGCCCCGGATAGACAATAAAATAGGCAAGCTGCTATTGCGGATGCCCATTGTCAACGATAAAATCAAGGCTGACATGCGCAAAAAGGCAATGGAAGTATTCGGCAGTAATTTCGATGAAATAATCATCGGAGGAGCACCGTTCAATGCCGAAGTGGAACGCTTCCTGAAGCAGATAGGCTTCCCCTATACCATTGCATACGGAATGACGGAATGCGGCCCCATCATTTGTTCCAGCCGCTGGGAAACATTGAAACTGGCCTCTTGTGGCAAGGCAACCACCCGCATGGAAGTAAAGATAGACTCTCCCGACCCTCAGAACGTGGCAGGAGAAATAATCTGTAAAGGTGCCAATCTGATGCTGGGCTATTACAAAAATGCCGAAGCGACTTCCCAAATCATCGATGTAAACGGCTGGCTGCACACCGGTGACCTTGCAACGATGGATACCGAAGGATATGTCACTGTCCGCGGACGCAGTAAGAACATGTTGCTCACAGCCAGTGGCCAGAACATCTACCCCGAGGAGATTGAAAGCAAACTGAACAACATGCCCTATGTGTCCGAATCACTTATCGTATTGCAGAACGATAAGCTCGTGGCTCTTATCTATCCGGATTTTGACGATGCATTCGCCCATGGTATGGAACAATCGGACATCGAAAAGGTTATGGAGGACAATCGGAATGAATTGAATCTGCAATTACCGGCCTACTGCCAGATAACAAAAGTCAAGATACACTTCGAGGAGTTCGAGAAAACGGCAAAGAAGAGCATTAAAAGATTTATGTATCAAGAAGTAAAAGGGTAAGGGGAATGTGTCAAAACCTTCTTTAACGCTTTATTTTAGGCGCGGATGACGCAGATTTCACGGATTTAGTTTATTGAATCCGCATTATTCCGCGTAATCCGCGCCTAATATTATAACATTATAAAAGTCTTCATGTGCTTTTGACACATTCGCATCCTTTTTGTTAACAAAAATAGAAGCAAAGGAATAAACGGCTAATAAGTGTTATAAAACATACTTTTTTAGTTGGATAATTTGCAGATTTATCAAAAGTACGTATCTTTGCAATGTGTTTTTTATCGTATTAGATTTAAGGTTAACAAATGGTGGAGTATAGCGGTACTCCTTTTTTTATGCCCGTAAATCAGATATTCCCGGAAAGCCTCTTCAGTCCCTTCAATACAGATTTATCTTTCACCTCCATGATGCTGATGGCATAGCCACCACCGGAAGCAGCTTTCAGTTTCAAGACCGTTTTGGGAGAAACGATACCTTTACGGATAACATAAGCTTGCGGATTTGTTTTATAATCGGCATCTTTTGCATCGGCATAGACGGTTGCAATATACTGCTTGTCTGCATCCAGGAAGTCCAGTTTCAGAGTTGAAGCATGTCCGTGCTCACTGCTGGTACAACCGATAAACCAGTCATTCGTACCTTTTGCCTTACGGGCAACAGTGATGTAACGTCCCGGCTCAGCTTCCAGATAGCGGCTGTCGTCCCAATCCACAGCCACATCTTTGATGAACTGGAAAGCATCCATGAAACGCTCATAATTCTCAGGAAGGTCGGCAGCCATTTGTAGAGGGCTGTACATAGTGACATAAAGTGCCAGCTGACGCGTCAAGGTAGTATTGGCATGCGTATGGCTGTTCGGATTCAACTTATTGATGTCCATTTCAAAGATACCGGGCGTATAGTCCATCGGACCACCCTGCAAACGGGTAAACGGAAGTACCGTTGTGTGGAAGGGCTTGTTACCAGCAAAAGCCTCGTACTCCGTGCCTCGGGCAGATTCATTGCCTATCAGATTGGGATAGGTACGGCATAAACCAGTCGGACGTACCGCTTCATGGGCATTGACCATTATCTTGTGTTTGGCAGCTTCGGTCACGGCGTATAGGTAATGGTTGTTCATCCATTGTCCATAGTGATGCTCGCCACGGGGAATCATATTGCCTACGTAGCCACTCTTTACCGAATTATATCCATATTTATTCATCAGACGGTAGGCAGCTTCCATGTGCCGCTCATAGTTACGGACGGAAGCCGATGTTTCATGGTGCATCATCAGACGGACACCCTTGGAATGAGCATATTCATTCAGATACTTGATGTCAAAATCGGGATAAGGAGTCACGAAATCGAAAACATAATCCTTGGAATTACCGAACCAGTCTTCCCAACCCGTATTCCAACCCTCCACCAATACCTGGTCAAAACCGTGTTCGGCAGCAAAGTCTATGTACTTCTTCACATTAGCCGTGTTGGCCGGATGAATGCCGTTCGGTTTCACCTTGGAATAGTCCGTATCATCCAGTTTCACAGAAGGGAGGTCAAAAGTATATGCCCAGGGCTTTCCCCCTGCAATCATTTCCCACCATACGCCGACATATTTCACCGGCTTAATCCAGGAGGTATCATCATACTTGCAAGGCTCATTCAGATTGAGAATCAAATTGGAGGCCAGTATCTCGCGGGCATCATCACTGACTATGACCGTACGCCAGGGAGTATGGCAGGGAGACTGCATATACCCTTTATTTCCTTGGGCATCCGGAGTCAGCCAGGATTCAAAAACGAGGTTCTTGTCATCCAGGTTGAGATGCATGCAAGAGTAGTCTACCAAGGCTGCCTCGTGCAGGTTAAGGTACACTCCATCAGCTGTTTTAAGCTGTATGGAAGTCTGGACACCCGTCGGCGAAAAGACAGTTTGTGACGCATTGTCACTCACAGCTCCCTGCAGCAGTCCACGGATTTCAGAGAGTTTGGACTCCGTGTAATCATATTCCTGGGTATCATAATCTCCCGGAATCCACCAGGCAGTATGGTCGCCGGTCATGGCAAACCGGGAATGCTCTTCCTTTATCACAAAATAAACCAGATTCTTCTGTTGCGGAAACTCATAACGGAATCCCACGCCGTCATCATATACCCGAAAACGGATATTCATAAAACGAGTGGTAGACGGTTGTTCAAGTTCTACCAGCAATTCGTTGTAGTGGTTGCGGATATCTTTTGTTTCCCCCCACACCGGTTGCCAGGTTTCATCGAAAGTGGAAGTAGAAGTCCTTACTACTTTGAAACCATCCATCAGGCTGGTAGCTCCTTTCAGTTCCAATCCCAACGTACTGGGATTGATGACAGGAGCCCCTTTATAATCCACCTGATAGGCTGGTCTCCCGTCTTTTGTCAGTTCAAAATCCAGCTTCACCATGCCCGAAGGGGATGAAATGCCTTCAGCATTCCCCGCCAGGGCAGAAAAAAGCAAAGCCGCGCTAAGTACAAATTTCTTCATAATAATGATATGTTTTTTGTGTTAATAGATAAACTCAATGATATGTTCCTTTCCATCATCCGGCAACCTCAGCAGGCAAGTCCCCAGCTTCTTGTCAGGACACCAGGCAGTTATCGTAAACTCTGTCTCCCGATTTTCTTCCAGCTTTCCGACATTCGTTTTCTTGATTTTCTGACCGTCCAGCAAAGCTGTTTTCGGCATCTGTTCCGTATAGATGCAGAACATCAGGTTTCGTTGGCCGGGTAAGCTATATTTCTCACCGGTCCGTGTACCTACTTTCAGCGTATAGCCTTTGTCGGTAGTCTGGCAAGTAATAGGAGTGCGCATGAACTCTCCACGCAAATATCCTAAATCAGTTCCTGCATCTTCATAAAGCGAGAAGGTAGTTTCACTGCCCGCTGCAGCAGGAAATATCTCAAACGTAACCGGATAGACCGGTTTCTCATCCGTATAGTTCATGACCGGCATTTGAGGTATGATACTTCCCTGCTTTACAAACATAGGAATAGTATTGAGGGGAGCATCCACCGTCATCCATTGCTCACCGCTATATGCTGTGTGTTTGTTGTTGTAGTCAATCCAAGTTCCTTCAGGAAGATACACATTCTTGTTTCGCGCTCCTTTCTTCACCACCGGAGCAACCAGCAGTTCGCTGCCAAACATGAACTGGGCATCCGTAGAGAACGTTTCCATATCTGCCGGATATTCCAGAAACATCGGTCGCATGAGAGGCAACCCCGTTTCGTGTGCTTCGCGGGCATACGTATAGATATAAGGCAAAAGACGATACTTCAATTCGATGGCTGCCTTGGCATTCTTCTCGGCCTCTTCGCCGAACAGCCACGGCTCCACAGCCACGTTGCCCTCATGATGAATGCGGCTCAGGGGATTGAAAGCGCCCATCTGTATCCACCGCGTATAAAGTTCAGCCATCGCAGGATAATCCTCTATATCTCCGCAATAACCGGTAATGTCACAAGTAGTAAAAGGAATAATTCCCAAACCGGCAGACAACAGTACCGGAATCTGATTGGCCATCTGTCCCCAACCCTGCGTCACGTCATCACCGTTTCCACAGTCACCGGTCCAGCCGAAAGTATAGCGTTGCAAGCCCGCAAAAGCGGCACGTGTCATCTGGAATACGCGACGGTCAGGATTCCTTTTCTCAAACTGCTCCTTCACCACTTTATCCCACGTAAGGCCATAAACATTGTGAATCTCATCATGCATGCCCAAATGGTGTTTCATCACCAGGCGTTCCGTCTGCTCCTCATTGCTCCAGGCAGGTTCACCCATATCAGTCCAGAAACCGGCAATACCATCATCAATGGGCTTCTGCTGATAAGCTCCCCACCAGTCTGCCACAGCAGGAAGGGTGAAGTCCACTACTCCACAATTACCACCCCAGGGCCAGGGCATGTCATAACTCCTGCCGTTGGTGGAGTCCTTTACCAGATACCCTAACCTATCGGCTTCCTCCCATTGCCGCTTATTGGCTTGTGAAATGACCGGATCTTGCGAAACCACCACCTTGAAGCCCATATCCTTGAGGTCTGCAAGCATCTTTTTCGGATTCTCGTAGTTCCCTTTCCGCCACTCAAAATCCTGCAAATACTGTGTCCAGCCTATGTCCTGGTAAATAACATCACAAGGAATTCCACGCTTACGATAGCCTTCAGCTATTTCATAAGACAATTTCTCGCTCGTCAGCAGTCCCCGGCATTGTGCAAAGCCCAATGCCCATTTAGGAGGCATTATGGGTTTTCCCGTCAGGTCGACATATTGTTTCATGATTTCCTTATAATCCTTCCCGAAGATGAAATAATAAATCATCTCTCCCCCAGGAGCCTCGAAACTGTAGTAATCGCGGCTTTCCGTACCAAACTTAAATTCGGTTTTATACGTATTGTCCAGGAAAATACCATAACGATAACTGCTCATAAAGAACGGAATACTCTTGTAGAGCGGGTCCTCAACGGCACTATAACAAGGCTTGTCACTGTTCCACATCTTGTAGGCTTCGCCGCGACGGTCCAGCTTGCCGGTCTTTTCTCCCAAGCCGAAGAAGTGTTCGTCACGACGGAGGGTCTTGTATTCCAATTTGCGCAGCCCGTTACTGATATGCACCTTATCGGCGTCATCACTGAACAGAAGTTTATGATATTTGTCGAATATCTGTAAGTTAAACGGAGACTTGTTTACCCGGATACGGAGTTTAGGGGTAAAAATCTAGTAGCAGGCAT
>ENA-UEYI01002513-UEYI01002513.1-human-gut-metagenome-genome-assembly--contig:-NODE-2513-length-12573-cov-3.130362_pt1 | contig 12573 bp, 9 predicted proteins | sample MGYA00242900_ERZ507916 | MGnify/ENA primary metagenome ERZ507916 (study PRJEB26167, sample SAMN06115521) | human gut metagenome | host: Homo sapiens | place: China:Chongqing | collected 2015-09-02...
CAGAAAAACCCCACAAGAGGATACCTGCCCGGAGTGTTGAGCATGGGGACAAGCGGACTAATCGTGCCGTCTGTTTTACATGCTCTTTTTCATTTTTTCAGAAGTCAGATATTGGATAGGAAACAGGATTCCCGGAAGAAAGGCGGATCAGATTGGAACAACGACTCTATGAAGCCCTGCAGTCGGACCCCATCATTGCCGCGGTCCGCGACGACGAGGGGCTGGAGGCCTGTCTGCAGGCAGACGTGCAGACCGTCTTCGTGCTCTACGGCGATATCTGCGGCATCGCCGGGATCGTCCGGCGGATCAAGGACGCGGGAAAGATCGCCATCGTCCACGCGGATCTGATCACAGGCCTTGCCGCGAAGGAGATCTCCGTCGATTTTCTGCACAGCACCACGCTGGCTGACGGGATCATCTCGACCCGCACCAACATGATCCAGCGGGCGAAGGAGCTGCAGATGATCGCCATCCTGCGGGTGTTTCTGATCGACTCCATGGCGTTCGACGCGGCGCTGGGCGCGCAGAATCTCAAGCCGGACGCCATCGATATCCTGCCCGGGCTGATGCCGTCGATGATCCGGAAAGTCCGGCAGATGACGGGCATCCCGGTATTGACGGGCGGGCTCATTACAGAAAAACGGGAGGTCATGCAGGCGCTCGAGGCCGGTGCGCTCGCCATTTCCAGCACCGCGCCGGACGTCTGGCAGATGTGAGGAGGAAGCGCGATGTGCAGCGATACCAAGGAAAAGATCGCAGAAGCCGTCGAACAGATGATGCTGACGAAGCCGGTCAGCAAGATCACCGTCCAGAGCGTCATGGAACAGGCGCAGATGACGCGCCAAACCTTTTACTATCACTATCAGGACATTTACAGCGTACTGGAATGGATCGTGGTGCGCGAGATCTGCACGCCGCTGCGGTATGACGAGAGCGTCAGCGCGGAGGACTGGAGCATGCAGGCGCTGACACTGCTGCGGGCCAGACAGCCGCTGCTGCGCAGGATCTCCCCTGCCCTCGGCCATGAAAAGCTCTACCAGCTCACCGCCGAGATCCTCCGGCCGCAGCTGGTGCGCTTTCTTCCCCCGCCCGACACGCAGGACGCCGAGACGTACCGGCTCGCGCTGGATATGCTCTGCTACGCCGCGTTCTGCACACTCGACAGTCTTGTCGTCAGCCGGACGCCGCTCAACGTCGAGACGTGCGCGCGGAACATGCGCGCGCTGTTCGTGATGATGCGGCAGGCGTCATGAATTTTACGGAAGCGCTTCTATTTTCCGGTTTTGCGCATACGATGTTATGTGCATATCCGCTATAAATCAATCGATAGAATTTTATTTTTTGGTGATTTTGACATTTCCCCAAGCTTGTCTAAAGACACCGGGCGGATTTTCCGCTATACTGTTTTTTGAAGATACCACCATGGAGTGATCATAAAAATTTTCAAGAAAGATAAGGAGGACGTATTCATGGCAAAATACATCATGGCCCTGGACGCCGGCACGACTTCCAATCGCTGCATTCTCTTCAATGAGAGCGGCGAAATGTGCAGCGTCTCGCAGCGCGAATTCCCCCAATACTTTCCGAAACCCGGCTGGGTCGAGCACGACGCAAATGAGATCTGGGCCACGCAGCTAGGTGTCGCTGTCGAGGCCATGCAGAAGATCGGCGCGACTGCCGCCGACATCGCCGCCATCGACGCCGGAACCATCCAGTCCTCAAACATCAAGGGCAAAGAGGAGCTGATCGGTGCCGTGATCGCCTTCAAAACGGGTGCGAAGTCCTCGGCCGGCAGCGGCAAAGTGGGCCTCATGAAACTCGTTGCGATCGGCGAGAAGATCGGCACGAACGCCAACGCCCGCGTATTCACCTTCGCGGTCAAACTCCCCAAGGAGTAACCGCATTTTCAGAATCGGAAATTCCTCCGGAGCAATTCTCCGGAGGGTTTTCCGTTCTTCGATAAACCGAACAGACCGAAACGATGACCCCGTTACGCATTTCACTCGCCGCTGCGGCACTGCTTCTGCTTCCGGCGGCAGCTCCGGCGCAAAACGGCAAGAAAATCTACGCCGACTACCACGGCGTGCGCTACACGCGCGCCCACGACGGCAAACTGGGCCGCTGGGAGATGCACGCCGAAACCGCCAAGTCGAAGACCGGGCGGAAAACGCTCTGCTACAACGCCGATTTCATGGACGCCGCAGGGCGCCACGACATCGCCGCCGCGGCCTATCCGCAGGCGGGCATGCAGTCGAACCTCGACCCCGACTACATCGAATACCAGATTCTCTCGGCCAAGGCCGCGGGCATCGACGGATTCTTCATCGAATGGGGTTTCATGGACCACGAGAACGACAAACTGCTGAAAGCCATGCAGCCCGTGGCCGCGAAGTACGGCTTCGAAATCGGCGTCAACTGGTGCGACGGCTGGCTCTACTACGACTGGATCACCCGCATGCACCCCGAAATCGACACCCGCGAGGCCAAGACCGAGCATTACGCCCGCTGCTACCAGTATCTGGTGGACAACGTACTGTCGGGCCCGACGGCCCCGACCGTCGGCGGACGCCCGGTCTTCTACCTCTTCGGCCCGGGCGCCCAACCCGCGGAATACGCCTATGCCGCCTCGAAGGTCCGCCTGCCCGAAGGCATGCCGCAGCCCGCCGTGCTGCGCCGCTGGGCCGAGTGGGGCACGCTCGAAGCGAACCGTTACGTTCCCGTGCGCTGGAGCCCCGAGATCCAGTCGTGGAAGGAGCTGGGGATGATCCCCACGGCGTGGCTGCCGGCCCGCGTGCGCCCGATGGACGCCGCGCACCCCCATTGGGACCACTACGCCGAACCGGACGACCTCATCGAGTTTATGAAGCCGTTCCGCGACTCGGTGTGGATGAGCGCCGATCCGGCCTACACCGTCAAGTCGGGATTCGTCATGCCGGGCATGGACAACCGCGGCTGCGCCGGCTGGGGCGGACAGCATTTCTACTACATCCCGCGGGACGGGGGCCGGACCTACGAACGCATGTGGGAGTTCAGCATGGCTTCGCGCGACAGCCTCGACATGATGTTCATCGCCTCGTGGAGCGACTACACCGAGGGGCACGAGATCGAGCCCACGGTGGAGAACGGCGACCGCGAACTGCGCACGACGCTGCATTACGCCGCGCAGTTCAAGGAGATGCCGGAGGACGCTTCAGGCATCGCGCTTCCCGCACGGCTCTTCGGCCTGCGCAAACGGAGCGAATACCTCGCCGCGGCACGCCGCAAGACGGCCGATGCCGACGCCCTGCTGGACCGGGCCGCCACCGCGATCGCCGAAGGTAGTTATTCGGAGGCCGCCGAACGGCTCTCCGCGGCCGAAGCGGCCGTCGATGCGCTCGAAAAGACGCTCAAAAACCGCACGCTGGATGTTCCGGAATCGGAACTGCGCTTCAGCAGCGACGCCGTGCACGGCATCCGGTACGCTTCGCCCGAGCTGAAAGTCTACCTGCCCGAAACGGCCGTCCGGTCGCTGATCGCGGCGCGCACCCACACGGGCTATCTGGAATTCGAATACTTCGACGACGCCCCGACGGGCGATTTCGTCTTCCTCTACTCGCGCACCGAGCGTCAGCCCAAGGACATTTTCGCCACCGTCGCCAAATTCAAGACCGACGGCACGGGCACATGGAAACGGGTGCGGGTCGAACTGGCCCCCGAAAACGTGCTTTACGCCACGACGCCGGGCTTTACGCTGATGTTCAAAGGCAAACTGAAGCTGCGCGACGTGAACTTCCACTACACCCTCAGCCGATGATGCGCCTGCTCACCACTCTGCTGCTGACTGCCGTCTGCACCGCCTGCGGCGGTCCCTCGCGCGACGGCAACGCCTTCACGTTCGACGAGGCGGGCATGGCCTACCGCGTCGAGTTCCGCACGGAAAACACCGTGCGCATCCTCGTCCGCCCGGCCGGATCGCCCCTCGTGACGCGGCGGCTGGTCGTGGATTCCGTGCCCGCCGCTCCCGTCGAGGTGCGCCGCGAGGCCATCGAACACGGCTATGCGTTCCGCACACCGCAGCTCCGGGTGGAGTTCGACCGCACGCGGGGCCTCTTCTCGTTCCGCGACGCCCGCACGGACGCCCTGCTGCTCGAGGAGACCGCCCGCTCGCTCCGTCCCGACACCGTGGGCGGCGAGGCGTGCTACGCCGTGACCCAGCGGTTCGCCGGGACCGACGACGAGGCGCTGTACGGACTGGGCCAGTACCAGACGGGGGCCCTGAACTACAAACGCGACACGGTCCTGCTGTTGCAGGCCAACAAGGACATCGTCAACCCCTATCTGCTGTGGGACAACTACTCGGCCTCGGAGTTCCGCGACGGAGGCGACGCTTTCGAATTCACGTCGGAGGTGGGCGACGCCGTCGATTACTGGTTCGTCTACGGGGACGATCCCGCAGGGTGCGTGTGCGGCTACCGTGCGCTGACCGGCGCGGCGTCGATGCTTCCGAAATGGGCCTTCGGGTTCTGGCAGTCGCGCGAACGCTACAAGAGTTTCGACGAACTGACCCGCGTGGTCAGCGAATACCGCCGCCGGCACATCCCGATCGACATCATCGTGCAGGACTGGGAGTACTGGGGCGAAAAACCCCGGTGGAACGCCCTCCAATGGGACTCCGTGCGCTACCCGAACCCCGGGGCCGCCGTCGCCCGCCTGCACGAGGAGTACGGCGTGCGGCTGCTGGTGTCGGTGTGGCCGGGATTCGGCCCCGAAACCGCCGTGTACCGCGATCTGGAGGCCGCCGGAGCGCTGTTCGACGAACGGACGTGGGCCGGATACAAGGTCTTCGACGCCTACGATCCCGCGGCGCGCGACATCTTCTGGCGCCACTTCCGCACGGGGCTCTTCGACACCGGCATCGACGGCTGGTGGATGGACGCCACCGAACCCTCGTTCCGCGAGGGATTCACCCAGCGCAAGCAGGAGGCCCGGACCAAATCGGCCGGAAAAACCCACCTGGGGGCTTTCCACCGCTATCTGAACACCTATTCGCTGGTGTGGACGGGCGACCTCTACGGCCGTCTGCGCGCAGCGGCTCCCGAACGCCGTCCGCTGCTCTTCACCCGCTCGGCATTCGCCGGGCAGCAGCGTTACGGCACGGCCGTGTGGTCGGGCGACATCGTCGCCTCGTGGGAGACAATGAAACGCCAGCTGGCCGCGGGCGTCAACCTCGCGGCGTCGGGATTCCCCTACTGGACCTTCGACACGGGCGGATTCTACGTCACCGACAACGGCGGCATCTATCCCCGCGGACTGGCCGACCCGGCCTACAAGGAGCTCTACGCCCGCTGGTTCCAGTTCGGGGCCTTCCTGCCGATCTTCCGCGCCCACGGGACCAACGTCCCGCGCGAAGTGTGGCAGTTCGGCGACGAACGCAGCGTCTGGTACCGCAACCAGACGAAATACATCGACCTGCGTTACCGCCTGACGCCCTACGTCTACTCCACGGCCTACGACGTTGCGGCGAACGGCAGTTCGTTCATCGCGGCCGCGGGCATGGCCTTCCCCGAAGACCGGGCCGTCGCGGCTTACGACGAAGCCTATCTGTTCGGCCCCGCGCTGCTCGTGCGCCCCGTTTTCGAGCCGATGCCCGCCGGGGCCCGGACCCAGCCGGTCACGACGCTGCTGCCGCACCACGACGGTGCATGGTGGTACGACTTCTTCACGGGCGAGGCTTTCCGCGGCGGGGAGCGCGTCACCCGGGCGTGCGGCCTCACGGAACTCCCGGTCTACGCCCGGGGCGGCTCGATCGTGCCGACGGGCGCGGCGAAAGAGTCGGTCATGGCAGGTCCCGACACCGAGCTGGAAATCCGCGTCTACACCGGAGCCGACGCCCGCTTCACGCTCTACGACGACGCCGGAGACGGCTACGGCTATGAACAGGGCGAATACGCCCGCTGCACCCTCGGCTGGTCCGAGGCGGACGCCGCGCTGCGCATCTCCGCGCGCGAAGGCTCCTACCCCGGCATGGCGCAGGAGCAGACGCTCCGCATCCGGGTCTTCCGCCCCGGAGCGGAACCCGCGGAACAGACCGTCCGCTATACGGGCGAACCCCTCGAATGCAAATTCCAATCAACCGAAAACCGATGAAACACATCCGAATCATTCTCTGCCTGACGCTGTTTCTGACCGCCGCTTCGGCCGCGGCACGGGTCAGATACACGGTCAACGACGCCTGGCGTTTCACCAAAGGATCGCCCTACAACGCCTTCCAGCCCGCGGCCGACGACTCGGCGTGGGAGGTGGTGAACATCCCCCACACGTGGAACGCCGAGGACGCCGCAGACGACGTTCCGGGATTCTACCGCGGCCCGGCGTGGTACCGCAAGCGGATCGTCCTCCCGGCCGACGCCGCCTCGAAGCAGGCGTATCTCTGTTTCGAGGGGGCCAATCAGGTGGTGCGGCTCTACGTCAACGGCCATTACGCCGGAAAGCACACGGGCGGCTACACGCGCTTCGTCTTCGACATCACGAAATACATCGTCCCGGGCGGCGAAAACCTCTTCGCCGTCGAGGTGGACAACGCCCACGACCCCGACATCCCGCCCCTGTCGGCCGACTTCACCTTCTTCGGCGGCATCTACCGCGACGTGAGCCTGCTCCTGACCGACAAGGTGCACGTGGCGCCGACCGACTTCGGATCGCCGGGCGTCTACCTCTCGACCCCCGAGGTCACGGCGGAACGGGCCGCGGTCGAGGTGCGGACGCTGGTGGCCAACAGCGGCACGGAACCCGTCCGGGTGCGCGTCGAGCACCGCATCGTCGGGCCCGACGGCCGCGAGGCCGCCCGCGCGGAGGACATGGCGGAAATCGCCGCCGGAAGCGTCGCGGAACAGCACCGCCGCGACATCACGATCGCGTCGCCCCGGCTGTGGGACATCGACGAACCGAACCTCTACCGCGTGCTGACGCGCATCGTGGCCGAGGACGGCCGCGTGCTGGACGAGGTTTCCAACCCGCTGGGCCTGCGGTGGTTCTCGTTCGACCCCGACAAGGGCTTCTCGCTCAACGGCCGCCCGCGCAAGCTCGTCGGCACGTGCCGCCACCAGGACTACCTGGGCCGCGGCTGGGCGCTGCCCGACGAGATGCACGAACGCGACGTGCGCCTGATCAAGGAGATGGGCGGCAACTTCCTGCGCGTGTCGCACTACCCGCAAGACCCCGTGGTGATGGAGATGTGCGACCGGCTGGGCATCGTCGCCTCGGTCGAGATTCCGGTGGTCAACGCCGTCACCGAAAGCCGGGAGTTCCTCGAAAACTCGGTGCGGATGGTCCGCGAGATGGTCCGTCAGGACTTCAACCACCCCTCGGTGATGATCTGGGCCTACATGAACGAAACGCTGCTGCGCCCGCCCTACACCGACGAAACCCGCACGAAGGAGTATTACAAGGCTATCGAACACGTGGCCCGCACGCTGGAGAAGACCATCCGCCGCGAAGACCCCTCACGCTACACGATGATCGCCTTCCACAACGCTCCGGAACGGTACGCCGCCGCCCGCCTGACGCAGATTCCGATGATTCAGGGCTGGAACCTCTATCAGGGGTGGTACGAAAAGGACATCACGGGCTTCGAGCGCATCCTCGACCGGCTCCACGCGCAGTATCCCGACAAGGTGCTGATCGTGACCGAGTACGGCGCCGATGTCAATCCGCGCCTGCACTCGTTCTCGCCCAAGCAGTTCGACTTCTCGCAGGAATACGGGCTGGTTTACAACCGTCATTACCTGGAACAGATGCGCAAACGCCCCTTCATCGCGGGTTCGTCGCTCTGGAACCTCAACGCCTTCTACTCCGAGCCGCGCGCCGATGTCGTGCCCCACGTCAACAACAAGGGCGTCACGGGCCTCGACCGCGAGCTGAAAGACACCTATCTTTTCTACAAGACCGCGCTCAGCCGCACCCCGCAGCTCGTCATCGGCAACCGCGAGTGGCGGAACCGCAGCGGTGCGGACGACGGCTCGGGCCGCTGCACACAGCCCGTTCCGGTCTTCACCAACCAGCCGTCGGTGACCCTGACGGTCAATGGCCGCAGGATCGGCACCAAACGTCCGGAGCAAGGCGTGGCGATGTTCGACGTGCCGTTCGCGGACGGCGAGAACCGCCTCGTGGCCCGGGCCGGGGCGCTCACCGATGTCCTGACGGTCGGATTCCGGCTGGCGCAGGCGTCGCCCGAACGGTTCACCGAACTGAACGTCATGCTCGGTTCGCCCCGCTATTTCGACGACCGCGAAGCGGGTCTGGCGTGGATTCCCGAGCAACCCTACACCCCGGGCAGCTGGGGATACGTCGGCGGCGAGGCGCTGCGGCGCTCCGGAACCGGATGGCTCGGCAGCGCGTCCGACATCCTCGGCACGAAGAACGACCCCGTGTTCCAGACCCAGCGCGTCGGCATCGAGTCGTTCCGCGCCGACGTGCCCGACGGCACCTACTCGGTCTACCTCTACTGGGCCGAACTCGACGCCGCCCGGCAGCGCGAAGCGCTGGCCTACAACCTCGGGGCCGACGGCGCCCAGCAGCAGTACACGGAACGCCGGTTCGACGTTTCGGTGAACGGCCGGAAGGTGCTCGAAAACTTCTCGATCGCCGCCGAGGTCGGCTTCTCGCGGGCGATGGTCCGCAAAGTAGAGGTCATCGCGCGCGACGGCCAGGGCCTGCACGTCGATTTCGGACGCATCGAGGGCGAACCCGTGCTGAACGCCATCCGCATCTACCGCAACCACTGACGCCCATGAAACGCACCCTCCTGCTGGCATCGGCCCTGTGCCTCGCCGCCGCGGCCTGCGCCCGTCCCGACACGGTCTACGTGGCCCACGGAGCTGCGCATACCCCGCACGTCGAACTCGCGGACGGACATGCCATAGAACCCCGCCCCATGCCGGGCGACACGCTCACGGCCGGCGGCGTCTGCTTCGTGCGGCTGCCGCGCCTGCGGCTCGTGCTCTGCATCGGGCAGTCGAACATGGCGGGCCGGGGTCCGATGGACGCCGGGGCCGCCGACACGCTCCGCGGGGTCTACCTCTTCAACGACTCCGCCCGATTCGAACGCGCCGCGGAGCCGATGAACCGCTACTCCACCGTCCGCAAGGAGCTCGGCATGCAGCGCATCGGCCCCGTCGGGAGTTTCGCCGCACGCTATGCGGAGGTCACGGGAGCCCCGGTGGGCGTCGTGGTCAACGCCCGCGGCGGCTCGTCGATCGACGAGTGGCTGCCCGGCTCCGAAACGGACTATCTGGCCAAAGCCGTCGAACGCATCCGCGCCGCAGGCGACTGGGGCGACTTCACGGCCGTGCTGTGGCATCAGGGCGAGGCAGACTCGGCGCATCCCGAACGTTACGGGGCCAAACTCCGCCGCCTCGTCGCAATCCTGCGCACGGAGCTCGGCAACCCCTCGCTGCCGGTGGTCTTCGGCGAGATCGCCCACTGGAACTGGACGAACCGCGCCGAGGGCACGGCCCCCTTCAACGCCATGCTCCGCAGCCTGCGCATCCCGCACACGGCCTGCGTATCGGCCGAGGGACTCGCGCCGATGAAAGACGAAACGGACCCGCACTTCTCGGCCGCGAGCCAGCGCGAACTGGGGCGCCGCTATGCCGAAGCCCTGCTGAAAATCCGATAAAAACAATATCCTAACCTGCACTTGCAATGAACAAACTTTTCAGATCCTTCCTTTTCGCAGCCGGATGCCTCGCAGCGGCCGCATCCTGCACCGACGACACGACCGGCGGCGAACCCTCCGGAAAACCCGGTCACGGCGACAAACCCGAATACAGCTACACGGCGGTCGAATACCGCAAGATCCAGAGCGGCAGTTTCAGGCCGTGGACCACGGCCGACGCCGCAGAGACCCGCACGGTCAAAGGCATGAACTGGTTCTCGCCGGTGGACGGGCACGTCGAAACGGCATGGGGCGGACGCCTCGACTACGACGAACCCGTCTCCGTGACGGGCACCGAGGGCTATTTCCGCGTGGGCAAGGCCGGTGGACGCTGGTATTTCCTCGATCCGGACGGCGGCGCCGTCATCCTGCACGGCACGCAGCACGTGCGCCCCGGCACCTCGGCCGAACATACGGCGGCATTCAACAGCAAATTCGGCGGCAACGCCAAATGGAGCGCCGAGACGGGCGCGATGCTCGCCTCCTACGGTTTCAACTACGTCTCCTACGGCTCGAACCGCATCGAACGCTTCCCGGACGACATGCGCGAAAACCTGCTCAACCCCGGCCAGCGCAAGATGGCCTACGCCGAGAACCTCTACCTGCTGCGCACCTTCATGTGGGACATGACCGCCAACCTGGGCTACGCCTTCGAGGACGGCACCTACAACCGCCTCGTGCTGGCGTTCGAGCCCACGTTCCAGAGCTACGTCGAGAACCTCGCCCGCGAGAAATGCGCCCTGTTCGCCGGAGACAAACACTTCGTGGGCTACTACCTCGACAACGAACTGCCCTTCGTGGCCTACGAGAACGCCGACGCCGTGAAAGGCATCGAGCTGAAGCACTTCCTCGCCCTGCCCGACAAATACAAAGGCGCGCGGGACTTCGCCGAAGCGTTCATGGCGCAGGAGGGCATCGCCTCGGCGGAGGCCGTCACCGAAGCCCACCGCGAGAAATTCCGCTCGGCCGTCGCCGACCACTATTTCAAGGTCACGAGCGAGGCCGTCCGCAAGGCCGACCCGCAGCACCTGATCCTCGGATCGCGCCTCCACGACTGGAGCAAATACACGCAGGGGATCGTCGAAGCCTGCGCCCGCTACTGCGACGTGGTGTCGGTCAACTACTACGCCCGCTGGCAGCCCGAACCCGGCTTCATGGCCGACCTCGCCGTGTGGTGCGGCGACAAGCCCCTCATCGTCACGGAGTTCTACGTCAAGGGCGCCGACGCCAACTACAAGGGCCGCGCCTACTCGAACACCGACGGCGGCGGCTGGCTCGTGCGCACGCAGAGAAACCGCGGGGAGTTCTACCAGAATTTCTGCCTGCGGCTACTCGAAACGCGCAACTGCGCCGGGTGGATGCACTTCGAATACAACGACGGCTACGGCGGCACGGCGGATTCGAACAAGGGCCTCGTGTCGGTGGAGTACACCCCCTACGCCGACTATCTGAACCTGGCCAAGGAGCTCCACACGAACCTCTACCCGCTGGCCTCCTACTACGACGCGGAGCGCTGATCCCCGTCCCGTCCGCGAACGCATGCGCCGGCCGGAATCCCGCAACCCGACACGCGGGATTCCGGTTAGCGTAATTCCGGGCCTAACACGACCGCCCCGCAATCGCCTCCCAGCCCCTCTGGCAGGCGCTTTGCAGCGGCATAGTTAGCGTACGAAAGACGATAAGTTTGGATTTGCCTCTCCGAATGGATAATTTTACCATCGTAACCTAAACCCGCGACCATCATGTCCATCCAGATGAATCAATCGCTGTCGGTAGACTGCGCCGTCTTCGGCTTCAACGGAAAATCGCTCAAAGTGCTGCTCATCGAGCGGCGCTACTACAAGCCCGACACGCGTCTCGACAAGCTCAAACTGCCGGGAGCCATGATCCTCGAAAACGAGACGCTGCCCGAAGCCGCCTATCGCGTCCTCGAAGAGGCCACGGGGCTCAAAAACGTCTACCTGAAACAGATGGACATCTTCTCCGACCCCAAGCGCGTGGCCGGCGAGGAGTTGGAGTGGATCAACCGCTACCACGGTATCCAGACCGACCGCGTGGTCACCGTCGGCTACTATGCGCTGGTGAAGCTCGACAGCCGCACCATCGCCTACACGACGGCCAAAGGGGCCCAGTGGGTCGATGTGGACTCGATTCAGCGGCTGGCCATGGACCACAAGGCGATCCTTTCGGCGGCCCTCACGGTGCTGTGCCGCGAGATGCTGCAATCGCCGGTGGCCTTCGAGCTGCTGCCGCGCAAATTCACGATCCGGGCGTTGCAGAACCTTTACAGCGCCGTGCTGGGCATCGAAATCGACAACCGCAACTTCCGCAAAAAAATACTGGCCTCGGGTTTCCTGACCCCCACCGCCGAAAAGGAGCAGGGCGTGGCCCACAAACCCGCGCAATACTACACGTTCAATAAAAACGCCTACAAAAAGGCCCTGAAAGACAAACTGAAACTGGGATTCATAAACAATTGGAGGTATTAATTTGATCATGTACAGCATACCGCTTTCGACCGCCGCTGTCGCCGCCTGTAGCGGCGTATATAAATCTGACCCACCCCCAACCCCCGCCTCAGGCGGGGGCTTAGTGCTGCTTCGCAGCAAAATTGGCGTTTCGGACGGTAGGTATATAATTCAGTAATCTCCACAAAATAAATACAGCCATGAAAAGTTTAGGCATAGACATAGGTTCCTCTTCGGTGAAGGTGTCGCTGCTGGACATCTCGACGGGCGAATGCGTGGCTTCGGCCACCAACCCCGCGGCGGAGATGCCCATCGAAGCGCTCCGGAGCGGCTGGGCCGAGCAGGACCCCGAAATGTGGTGGCACTACGTCCGCGAAGGCATCCGGCAGATCGCCGTGAAACACCCCATGC